>Ga0208180_1000071_pt1 | contig 113110 bp, 113 predicted proteins | sample MalvireepMed_s16_FD_184241 | JGI IMG/M metagenome (GOLD analysis project Ga0208180, IMG submission 184241) | Marine viral communities from the Global Malaspina Expedition - Malaspina viral metaG DeepMed_s16 (SPAdes) (version 2) | ecosystem: Environmental > Aquatic > Marine > Oceanic | place...
GGGATGCGTTATGGACTTGCTTTAACCGCAATCGCTTCAGGTAAACTGGCCTTTAGAAAGAAAAGCTTTAAGCTCTTTAAAGACTACCTCAACGGCTATTTGAAGGCACAAAAAAAACACCTTCCGTATTTGGTTACCCAAGATGAAGGTGCTTTTATAAGAAAGCTCCGCTGGAGTAAAATCAAGCAGAAATTATTCTAAAAAAACCACTCTACCCTGAGTAGTGCCATAGCCCCACGAAGCGTGTATGAACTAGACAGTAGCTGATTCTCGTTTACAGCGTACAACTGATAATCTTTAGTATTAAATATATTATTTAGCGCTAAGCTGATATCGACATCCTTTTTTGCTAAGGCATATTTCAAATTTAGATCACAAAACAAGTATTGCAGCGCCTCCTGCTCGCCCTGATCCATATAACTGTGCTTTAAATCAATTCCTAGCTGAAAACCTTGAAAAGGTTGAATATTCAAACCCCCTTCCTGATCTACTCTAAAAGTTTGATAATTTAAGTTGTCACTAGATCCCTCGTTTACTTTAGTTGTACTAAAAATTAAGCGTGGTCTGTAAGTGAAAGTCAATTTCTTAAAGAACTTTTTATTGAACTGTGTTGAAAAGACAAATGAGTTATTTGTAAAAGGGACTAATTCATCATTAATTAGTCTATTAAAGATTGAATAATTATACCCAGATTTGAAAGAAAGCACGTTTCTTAGCGCAAACACATATTTACTGAAACTCAAATTTGCACTATACGTCTTCGTCTCGTTACTTAGGGGTAAACTGACAATGGTCTGTATATCATCTTCAATGGTATAACTCAATATTGAATTTGTTTGACTTTTCTCGTAAGACAATCCTGCATTTAAAAACAACAGTGCAACAGACTTTTCAAATTTATAATTGAGGCCATACGACTGTCTCCGGGTTTCCTGCAAATCTGCCTCATTTGATTCTAAAAACCGGTAATTGCGTAAAACAGCGCCTCTAAAAACTTGCGTGATGTTTCCAAAGGTTTTTCCATATGCATAACGCGCCGTCAGTTCTTCTTCAGCAGCTATTTTATACTTTATGCTGAGTTCAGGATTGATAAAAAAGTCTGTCTTTTTTTTATCCAGTTCGTAAGCTTTATCCTGATAAGAAAGTGTCTGAAATATTACAGGTACATTTAATGAGGCTTCAAAATTTGTAGTAGCAAACTGATAGGATGGTTTGAAATAAGCTTGCTGCCTCAACCATTGCAGATTGTTCCCGCAATCCATTTGAAACTCTTCAACCTGATCATTATTCCTAAAAGTCAAACCACTTTCTAAACGCTGACTTTCTATCAAATAGCCTAATTGATATTGTTGCTTAACAACTTTACTTCCTTTTATGTAGGACACATAAGCATTTGAATTAAATGTGGGTAATCTAAAAGATTGATTAACCTCATCATTCATCCCCATAAATCCGGGAATTTCAGAATTATAACCATTTCCTATACTCAGTTTTTTATCATTCGTACTGTATTGGGATAACCAGCGAACCTCAAACACCCCTTCATTTTTTAACTGAGGTATCCAGTTAAAATCATTAGAAAGCGTCCAAAATTTTTGTTGGAGTTCCTGAGCAAAGTTTTGGCGGTTAGAGACTATGCCTGCATCACTGTTTTTTTGATCAATATTAAAACTCAACTTGTTTTGAAAGAAACTGGTTTCTTGATTTTTCAGTATGTTCAATGTGCTATTAAACAAAAAAGGCCTTTGGGTAATGCGTTGATCTTCAGAATAGGATAGCGTGTCTGTTGCAGTAAAATTTGCAACCCTACTGTTATAGCTCAAAACATTTGTATCAGTAAACGCCTGTACATTTAATTTAAGTTGTAAGCCGCTATCTGTGGTGTAGAGGTTATTTAGATTAACAACTTTAGATTTATTGAAATAATAGGTCGATAAAGGTAGGTCTGGTGCGCCTACCGTACCCAGTGATAAAGAAAAAGAAGCAGGGTCCTGACTGATATCAGAACGTAAGTCTGCATCACCTAATTGTTTAAAATCTGCCCGGTAATCTACTGCCGCATTATTAACCGCAAGCGTATTGAGCATTTTGATACGTTTATTAAGTAGTATAGGTGTTATTGAAAGATCATAGAGCCCCGGCAACCCACCGGCAATATCTGCTTTTGCAGAAAGAGCCATACTGTTCTCATCCTTTAAAACCAGATTCATGGCTACCTTTTCTGTGAGCACCTTATCCTGAAGTACCTTGATGGGCTGATGGTTTTTAATGACATCTACCCCTTGAATATCTTCTTTGCGTATGGCCTTAGTCGCGAGACCATACCTGCCATCCATAAGGTCATCACCCTGAATGTAAAGATTTGAAACTTTCTCTCCATTAAAATAAATCGCACCGTCATCACCTACTTGCACTCCCGGCATACGCTTTAATACATCCCCTATACTACGATCTTCCGCCTTCTGAAAACTAGAAACCCTGTATTTTAAAGTATCACCACTGCGTTTGACTACTGGTCTATTCTTTATAACGATTTCATCTAAAGCAGTAGCATCAGGCTCCAGAACAAAGCGATACACATCCTTAGCATCAATCAGTTCTATTTGTTGGGTCTTAAAACCCAAATAATTTACTTCTAAAAAGATTTGCGATTCGCCATTTAATACGGGAAGTACCAGCTCAAAATAACCCTGATCATCTGAAATGGTATAGGCGAGAATATCACCAGAATCATTTGACACTACTGTAACACTTGCTCTATCAAGCCTCTCAGAATTTTCACCGGTGACTGTCCCGGTTATTGTTCTATTTTGCGCCATTGCTATAAATCCCAGAAAAAAAATCCCCAGAAAAGAAAAATGGAGAACAGTTCTCTTAATGAATTGTATGATATAGGCCTGTCGTAAAATTTTAGTCTAATTCTAAAGGATTGTATTCTTCTATTTTATCAAGTGAACGGTTGCTGGGATCTTCCATATTCATTATTGCGACCTGGGTGTCTGGAAAAACTGCATTTAAAACACCAATAGGATCTTTCATAAATGAAAGTTCTAACCTGCGTAATTCTTTAGCGTTAACAGGTATTGCTAACTGTGGGTATAACTGAAAAGTCTCTGTAGTTTCTTCAGGATCTGTATTGCGTGTTATTTCTTTAAATATAAATTGCACTTCTTCTTTTAAATCCCGTGCCTCCAGAATCAAACCCGGTAATCCTCCCAATTTCCAGGGTCCATTTTGAAAAGGTAAATCTGTGGTAAACCAGGCTTCATAGGTACGACCAGCATAATCTCCTACTGCTTTTTGACAGCTATAATCGCCCAGTTCTTTTTTGTCTTTTGTAATCTTCCAATTTATTTTTGGGATTTTACTATTTAATAAATAGGTCTTATTCCCTAAAAAAGTGTATTGTGTTAATGCTTGTTCTTTTAGGTCTTTTAAGGTTTCTTCGCGTAGAAACACACCACCATTATTCACCAGTAAACCCAAACCTCCTACAACGGTGGTTGCGGAAGATGAAGACGCAGTGCTTTGCAACTGTTCCTGCTGAGCTGCTGCTGCGGGCTTATTATTGTTATAAACGTAAAGGGTCGTGTACCGGCTCGTATTTTTAGCGAGGGACAGCACCATATCTGCTACATAAGGAGATTCAGGATTAGCAAGATTTCGAATGTGCTTAAACTCATAGACAACATTAAGTACCGTAGTCTCCTGCCCGTTAACCTGCGCTAAAATACTGAGAAATATTCCAATAAAGATTACAAACCTCACCATTGGGTTACTCTTATTCTGATTCATGAATTATCAGCTTTAAATATTTTTTTTTAACATCTGAATCCTCTGTAGGATCGCCTTTAGCGAGAATTTTACCATAGGTATCTGTCAACGCAGTAAACTTTCCGTGCTCACTGATTAAGGAATCATTTTGATGCATGAAGGTATTATTAGTATCTAAGTATAGCGGTATTGAAACATTTCCTAATTTATCACTCTCAACCAGATATTTTAAAAGTTCAAAATTGTCTTTTGAATAGCAAATAGGTAAAACTGTAAGGCCGTTAGCTTCTTTTTCATGAGCAAATGCGTCCCACTTTTCAATATTAATTAAGCAAGTGGCACAACTCACATCAATTAAGGTATAAATTTTAAAATCTCCTGCTATAGACTCCATTTCAACTTCTTCCTCTTTAAGAGTTTCGGTGTTGTAAGAAACTATTTTTTCTGGCACCTTAACATTCTCTATTTCTGCTTGATTAGTACAAGAAAAGAAAACTAAGATAATAGTTGAAAGAATTAAAACTTTACTCATCGCCAAGAACTCCCTTTTTAATCACTTTATCTTTAGGATCATACGTATAAATTATACGATCATCACTGGTCACAGCAAAATCACGCGTATATTCTGGTAATTCTAGACGCTCAATGGGATTGCCTTCCCAATCGTATTTGTAAATATATTTCCCGTATGAGCGATACTTGCCTTGATGATTATTGCCAGAATAAAGTAGATAAATAAATTGATCTGTTGTCGCCCCAGTCACAAAAGCATAACGCGTCTGCGGTCCACGCGCACTCACATCCTCTCCCAGATGATCTTCCATTACAATCACATCAGGTTCATAATTTTCAGGTCCCAAAATAATTTTAGAAGATTTATTATCCAAACTGAGAATTTGAATACGGTCTGAATATCGGGCGGACATAACACATTTATCCCTCGAAGGCTTTATATGAAGGATACTTTCATAAGCCGTTTTTGTAGTTTTAGAAACCTCCTCAGAGCCTGTAGTGTATGGAGCAAATTGATTAGTAACCTCTCCTAATGGTAAATTATACAACGACAACCAGTATGCTGAATCATAATCTCCGGTTGCAATCATATTGTATTTATCAACCAGCTGCGCAGCATAATAATTTTTATTTACATCATAGATCGTATCTACACGTGTTGATTGATTTAAAAGTGATTTAAAATCAAAGGTTACAACTTTAGACTTCACAATATCATAGACCCATAAGTTATCTTCAATAACACCGTAAGAAAAGAATCCCATAACCTCTCCCTTCTTTCTACCAGATTTTATCATGTGACCCATCTCGGCAGAATCTAAAGCATTAATGAATAGTATTTGATTTGTCATATTTGCAGTAAGCAGTAAAAGAACACTATCCCGTACTAAGCTCATCCTGTCAACACTGTAATTTTTTAAAGATTTAAAGTCTTTGCTTTTCACTTTGCGTTCTAGAGGAAATTTTGTAAAAATTTTTGCCCCATCATTAATTTCTTGAGCCTGTGAATTACAAGAATTAATCACCAAAAAGATTAAAAGCAATTTTAAAAATGTCAAAAATTTCATATAAATAGATTTTCATTAAAAACACAAACAGTATTTTTATTTAGATAAAAATACTGTTTTAACTACCTTCTCTGTTCAATTCAATATATCAATCCTCACTTATAATAGGTGGTGAATCATAATAACAAGAAGTGGCTCCTCTTGTACAATTTAAAACCCTTACATTTCTTCCCACTTCACCTACCATACAAGAATCACCTATCTCACCTGTAAAAGTACAACGCGAAGCTACGCGTTCATCAAGGATTGAAAAAGCACTTACCATTGAGAAACTAGAAAGAAAAATTAGTCCTAAAACAACATTTTTCACATTAAAATTTTTCATAATAATTACTTAAAGATATAAGGTGCTATTGTTATTATTACCATTATTTATTATAAAATTATGTTAATAATTTATATGCTGAAACGGTCGTAATTTGCGTAGGGGATCTGGCAAAATATAATGGAGCACATAAAACAAGAAAAAATGAAAAATGTTTTTGTCTTCTATTAATGCTACTGTTCTAAAAATCCTTTTTTTGTTTTACCTCTTGCAAGAGCATTCGGTGAAGTTTCTTAGTCTTGCAGGATCACTCAAGAACTATTTTAAAACCTCAGCGATCACTTTGCCGGTGGTTCCATTAGGGAATTCAATTCCTAACAAAGCCGAAATGGTAGGCGCGATATCCGGAATTTCGGTGAGCTCGTAGGTTTTACCTTTTTTGATTCCGGCACCATAAAACAAGAGCGGCGCGTGCGTATCATAGGAAAATGCTGAGCCGTGCGTAGACCCGGTACGCGAATAACTAATTACCCCGGGATCAAGTACCAAAAAAACGTCTCCGCTACGCTTTTGGTTAAAGCCTTTTTGAATCAAAGCTGCTACCCCGCTGGTATAGTTTGCCTGATTGAGTTCAGCACGCGTATACACCTTGTCCATAAGATCATATTGCAAAGCAAAATGCGCGATTTTCTTCTGAAGGTCTTCGGCATTAATATCGGCAGCAGTAAGATTTTCGTAGTTGAAAAACACCTGATAATTTGAAATATCTTCAATCAAGCCTTCTTTTCCATATTCAGAAACGACAAACTCATTTAACGCAGTTTCAAATGCCCGATTGTCAAAATATCCTGAAGGTATTTTTTGATCGCTCAAATAAGCCGGTACGTTTACAGCACCATGATCTGCGGTTAGAAAAACCGTGTACTTGCCTTTACCAACCTTTTGATCTAAAGTCTTAAGCAACCACGCCAAATCCTGATCCAGACGAATGTAGGTATCCTCAACTTCTTTTGAGTTTACGCCAAAGTTATGCCCCACATAATCTGTAGCACTGTAGCTGATAACCAAGAAATCAGTATCTGCATCCTGTCCCAAGTTTTCTGCATCAATGGCTTCAATCGCAAAGTCTGTCGTCAGATTATTCCCGTAGGGAGTAGATTTTAAAAGTGAATAACCTCCGTTTTTTTCAGCAAGCGCACTTAAATCATATGGAAAAACTGCTTGTTCCTTTCCTCTAAATCCGCCTTCGTAAGGGCTAAGATCTGCACCACTCTCCAGGTAAGATTCAATAGGTTTTAAGGTATTCCATTCTTTAAGGTAGTTTTTCGCTTTCGCGGAAGCGTTAAAATCCTGTACCCACTTTGGCAATTCATTCATATAAAACGTACTGGTAATCCACTTGCCTTCGTCACCGCCTTCAAACCAATAGGCTGCATTGGCTGTATGACCGGCAGGCAAGATCGCACCGCGGTCTTTCAATGAAATACCAATGGTTTTACCCCGCATTTGCGTATGCAGACGGTTTTGATCGGTGACCGTAGTGGTCAACATACGATGTGGCGACATTTGCCCGGCAGATCCTGCAACACCTACTGAAGCGACTGTGGTGTCCCCCGCGCAATACACCTGATGCTTTTCAAATTTATTGTACCAGTTATTTGAAATAATACCGTGATTCGACGGTGTGGTTCCCGTATAAATAGAAGCGTGCCCCGGACCCGTATAGGTAGGCACATAATTAAAATGATTGTTGCGACATTCAAAACCTTCTGCCATTAAACGCTTAAAACCATCAGAACCATACTGTGTATCAAACCGGGTTAAGTAGTCAAAACGCATTTGATCTACAACAATACCCACGACAAGCTTTGGATTTTCTGAGCTGTTCTGAGCCAAAATGGGCTGAAAAAGTACCGTAACTAGGGTAATACCAAGGAATTTAAAGGCTGTGAATTTCATATAATTTCGTTTTATGCTACAAAACTAAAGCTTTCAAGCATTAATAAGATTAAGTTAATCTTAAATAGCCTTACCGTGTATTTTTCCTATTTTTAACCCTGAAATAATAGTTATGGGATACCTAAAAGAGATCGGTCTTTATTTTATGATGATAAAGGGGGTTTTTATAAAGCCTACAAAAACATCTGTCCTTAGAAATCTGGTGTTGAAAGAAATTGATGATTTGATCATTGGTTCAATAGGCATTGTTTGTTTTATATCCTTTTTTGTAGGCGGCGTGGTCGCCATACAGACCGCTCTTAATATGGACAATCCTATTCTACCTAAATCCTTAATCGGTTTTGCATCGCGGCAGTCAATCATACTTGAATTTGCTCCAACCTTTATATCGATTATTATGGCCGGTAAGGTGGGCTCTTTTATTACCTCCAGCATAGGTACGATGCGTGTTACCGAGCAGATTGATGCTTTAGAAGTTATGGGGATCAACTCCCTCAATTATCTGGTTTTTCCTAAAATAATCGCGATGTTGTTCTATCCGTTTGTGATCGCAATTGCTATGTTTTTAGGAATTCTCGGCGGATACACCGCGGCAGTTTTAGGTGGTTTTGCTACCGGAGATCAATTTATTCAAGGTTTACAAGAAGATTTTGTTCCCTTTCAGCTGGTTTATGCGTTTATAAAAACTTTTGTTTTTGCAATTCTATTGGCCACTATCCCATCATATTTTGGATATTATATGAAAGGTGGTGCGCTTGAAGTAGGTAAAGCAAGTACCACATCCTTTGTATGGACGAGTGTATTCATCATTCTTTCAAATTATCTAATCACCCAATTACTCCTAAGCTAATGATCGAAGTTAAAGAATTAAAGAAAGGATTTGGCGGAGATGAATTAGTCTTAAAAGGAATCTCTACCACATTTGAAAAAGGAAAAACCAACTTGATTATTGGTCAGAGTGGTTCTGGTAAAACCGTATTTTTAAAATGTCTTTTAGGGCTCTTCAGACCTACGGAAGGTAAAATTTTATATGATGGTCAAGCGTACTCTGAATTATCTTCAGAAAAGCAACGCACGTTACGCGAGCAAATGGGAATGGTTTTTCAAGGCAGCGCTTTGTTTGACTCGATGACGGTTGAAGAAAACATTATGTTTCCGCTAAAGATGTTTACCAAACAACGTAAAGCAGAACGCCGAGAACGTGCCAATGAAGTAATCAAACGGGTAAACTTAATCAATGCTAATAATAAGCTTCCGTCAGAAATTTCAGGAGGAATGCAAAAGCGTGTTGCGATTGCGCGCGCCATTGTAAACAACCCAAAGTATTTGTTTTGTGATGAACCAAACTCTGGTTTAGATCCACGTACCGCAACACTCATTGACAACCTCATTCAAGAGATCACACACGAGTATGAGATCACGACCATCATCAATACGCACGACATGAACTCGGTGATGGAAATTGGTGAAAAGATCGTTTTTCTACAAAAAGGACATCTTGCCTGGGAAGGTTCTAAAGAAACCATATTTAAGGCTGATAATGATGATGTGACCAACTTTGTATATTCTTCAGACTTGTTTAAAAAAGTACGCGAAGCGGTTATTAAAGAAAATCAATAGCGCGCTATAGAAAGCGTATCTAGATCGTACTTAACTTTTAACCATGCACGCAGTTTCAACTCTTCTCTACGCTTAGCATTTTCTGAAAGTGACGGCTTCCATTCTATGAGAAATGTGGGAATAGTATCTGCTTCTTCAAAATTGGTATTTATCGTATTCGAAAAACCAAAACGTGCAATGTTCTCATAATTAATGTGCACCTCTTCGCTCAAGCTTTGAAAAGGCAAAGCCGAAGCTTTAAGTCTGTTGATCTCATCTTCCAGCAACTGAATTTGCGAATTCTTATCTGCCAATGCCTGCTGATTATTGACATAGAGATCTTCAAGAATACCCGACTTTACAGCGCTTGAAAGCTGCTCTGCCATTTGCGATGATTGATCAGAACCCTGATGTATTTTAAGACTTACATCTGCCAAAGAAACCTCCTCTGTCAACTGATTGTACCACTCCTGAATTTTAGCTTTTGGGACCAATGCCCCAATGAGATACACATCGATACGCTTGGCTTTATAATCTTGTGAAAACTTCACAACTTCAGCACCCTCATAGCGGATTACCCGAGTCACATAATCTTTAGTTGCTGAAGTAAACACCTGCTCTTTGTAAAGTATGTAAAACAAATAGAGACTGGGAATCATCACAACCAATGCGATCAACGAAGCCATTTGAGTAACAAATCTTCTGCGCTTAGAATTGGCATATTTCACCATCGGGAAGCGTAAAAATTTAGCTACCAAAAATGTCGAAAGTGCAATAAACACCGCATTGATCGAAAAGAGATAAAAGGCTCCCGCATAGTACTGCCATTCTCCCATTGCCAGTCCGTAGCCTACGGTACACAAAGGAGGCATCAAGGCCGTGGCGATAGCCACACCAAAAATCACACTCGCAATGGTCCCTTTTTTGGTTTTAGCTACAATGAGTGCCAAACCACCAAAAATAGCAACTAAAACATCTAAAATGGTTGGATAGGTTCGTGCTTCAAGTTCCGGAGTCAACTCAGAAATAGGAGAAACAGCAAAATAAAGTGTTGCTGTGAGTACGCTGAGCACGATCATCACCGCCAAGTTGATCAAAGAGCGTTTGAGCGTTTCGATATCATTAATCGCAAGAGAAAGTCCCATGCCCACGATAGGTCCCATAAGCGGAGAAATAAGCATCGCCCCGATTACTACCGCAGTACTGCTTACGTTCAAACCTATAGACGCTACAAATATGGAAAAGATCAAAATCCAGGCATTATGCCCTTTAAATGAAATATCCTTTTTAACAGCTTCTATTGTCGAATCCCGATCGGTATCGCTTCGTATATCAAGTAATTCAGACAAAAAAGTACGCACACTATACCAAAGCGTTTTTGCATCTCTCTTGACTGCTTCATTCGAAACTTTCTCGTCCTGCACTATCTTATTTTGCTCTTCCATTCACGCTTAAACGAGATCTGACCCAAACTTCTTTTCAACTTCAGCACGTATAATTTTCACATCTTGCTCTTTAGCCTTTGGCATAATCACCAAAACGGCATCACTATCTACTACGATATAATCTTTTAAACCTTCCACAACAACAACTTTTCCTTTTTCAGAACGAATGAGATTACCTTCTGAATCGCGTATTACCGTTTTAGCATTTACAACCACATTGTCCTCGCTGTCTTTCTCTAAGTTGTCGTATAAAGCACCCCAAGCGCCAAGATCACTCCAATCAAATGTTGCAGGAATTACCCCAACGTGACCGCTTTTTTCAAGAATACCATAATCGATACTGATGTTCTCGGCTTTAGCGTAATTGTCAACAATAAATTGCTGTTCTGCAGCTGTATTTAGCGCCTCAAAACCAGAATTAAATAAGGCATACATCTCCGGAAGGTATTTTTCAAAGGCTTCGATAATAGCTCTGGCACTCCAAATAAAGATACCGGCATTCCAAGAATAATTCCCTTCTGCTAAAAATTGCTTCGCAGTTTCATAATCGGGCTTCTCTTTAAAAGCCTTAACTCCTTTTACAGCGTCGTCTCCGGCTGTATATTGAATATACCCATAACCCGTATGCGGGAAGGTTGGCTCAATACCCAAAGTAACCAACAATTTTTCTTCAGAATCATCAGCAGCACAAGCTTCAAACGCGGTGTTTAAATCTGCTAAAAAAGCCTGCTCATCTTCGATCCAATGATCACTGGGAGCAACGATCATTACCCCATCGGGATTCGCCTTGTAAATTTTTAAAGCCGCCAATAAAATACACGGAGCTGTATTACGCATTGCGGGCTCTAAGACAATATTTTCATCTTTAACCTTAGGCAACTGCTCGTTCACCAGTCCTTTATAGTTCTCATTCGTCAACACCAGAACATTGTCTGAAGGCACGGTTTGAGACAAACGTCCAAAAGTACGTTGTATTAAAGTCTCTCCTGCTCCTAAAATATCGTGAAACTGCTTGGGATAACTTGCTTTACTCAGTGGCCAAAATCGGGAACCAACTCCCCCGGCCATTATAATTGCATAATAGTTTTTGTTTGTCATCTGGTGTTGTTAAGTTAAAAGTTCGACCTCTGCGTTAGGTTGAAATAAATAAACTTTTCCCGTGGCGGTCTCTACACATTCATAACGTTTGATTCTACGTTCTCCTTTTTGAAAAACTTTTCCGTTATATAATTTAAAAAGACTACCCCGCGGAATTTCAAATATATAGCTTTTATCGTTGGGTGGGTCAAATTGCTTAAGCGCTAATGATAATTGCGCATCGGTATCGCTACTCGCTTTAGGGTTTTTAAAATGATTGGCGATAACCGGTAAGAGTTGCTTTGGAAAGATCTCGGGCCTAATAAATGGCAGCATTAAATTTTGAAAGGTATATTTCCATTCTTTACCGTGCGGCTTTATTCGGTTACCAAATTTCACGAAGGCTACTAAATGGGCGATCTCATGAATTAAAGTTATCAAAAAACGATAGGAATTCAAATTGGTATTCACCGTGATTTGATGTCCGCCACCAGGCAACCTTCTATAATCTCCGTGACGCGTGACACGTTCATCTACGATCTTTAGATGAACGCCAAAATTTTTGATCAACTCAAAAACAGGGTCAACCGCTTGCTCTGGTATGTATTTGCCTAAGATATTCTTCATCGTTTATGGCGTAGACGCCGAAACCTGCAAAACTTTTCCGTTATAAAATTTGTTTGCTGTCAACGCAAAATTCTTAATATATGCCGCCATTTCTTCAGCCGAAAGTGGTGCTTGGTATCCAGGAAAAGCTTCTTCTAGCATTTCGGTCTGCACAGCTCCCAACGCCAAAACATTAAAGGCAATTCCCTGTTCTTTATACTCTTCAGCAAGCAATTCGCTTAAAGTGATCACAGCACCTTTACTCGAACTGTACGCAGCTAGCCCTGCAAATTTCACGCTGCCTTGAATGCCTCCCATACTACTCACAGTAACCACGTGACCACCTGGCTTCATAAAGGGTAATATAGCCTGAGTTAAAGTCGCGACCCCAAATACATTTACAGCATATACTTGTTCAAAATCTGCTTGAGAAAGCTCCTCAAAAGGCTTATTGACCAATGCACCGGCATTGTGTATTAAAATATCTACAACGCCTTCCCATTCAGTCTTAACAAAAGCCGATATTTTATTTAAATCTTCAGCCTTAGTGATATCAAATGAAACGGAATGAACATTGTCGTCTCCTAATTCTTTCAACGGCTTCTCGTTGCGCGACAAGGCTAAAACCTGATGTCCTTCGGCAGCAAATTGTCTGGCCATTTCAAAACCAATCCCTCTACTTGTTCCTGTGATTATTATATTCTTACTCATTCCAAAGTATTTCGTGAGTCACACTGTTGGTCATTCCTTCTACTCCCGGAATCAACTGATTCACAACCTTAGCCACGTGATCAAAATTCATAGCAGCTGCCTCATCACCTACTTTATGATAATGGTCAAAGTTGGTAAAATCAAAGGTTGAAACCGTCTGCGCCGGAATTTTAAATTGCGCATAAAATGCATAATTATCGCTGCGCTTAAACAGATTGAATTGTTTTGCCTGCGGCAGAAAGCCCATTACTTTGGCCCCTGCATACCCATTAAATTTTTGGGCCATATTGCTATTCTCATATCCGGTAAGATAAACCGTATAATCTTTATCGGTCATCGGCACACCTATCATTTCTATGTTGAACATGACATACGGATTGATGCTCGTCGTTTTAAGACGTTCAGCCAAATGTGCTGATCCTAACAGCCCCAGTTCTTCCGCAGAAAAAAGCGCAAAGATAATACTACGCTTATTGGTTTTTGCCTTAGCAAAATACTTAGCCAATTCTATAACAGCTGAAGTTCCTGAAGCATTATCATTAGCTCCATTGGCAATAGTGTCTTCACCGTCAGCATTCGCCGTACCAATGTGATCATAATGTGCACCGATCACAATAAATTCCTTTTTCAAGTCAGCATCAGTTCCTTCAAGCATCCCAACCACATTGTAACCGTCGACACCTTTTGCATCAAACTTATCCCGATACGAAGTGAAGTAAGGCTTTACACCAGCTTGCTGAAATTCTTTAATAATATAGGTCGCTGCCTCTTCTATGCCATCTGTGCCTGTTTTTCTACCGGCAAGGGCGTCAGAAGCTAAAAATTCGATATGTCGTTTGATAGCTGAAGCGTCAACGTGCTTTTGAAATGCAACCGAAGCAGGATCAGGCGCTACCGTTGATTTGATGGTTTCTGCCGGCTCATTTGAGACCGTATAACCTTCTGAAGCTTCTGCGGCAGCTCCTGCATCAACTTGACGTACATCAGCAGTGCTTCCGCAGGCCAATACTGTACAATATACCAGACTTAAAAAAATTCTTTTCATACGTTCAATATAAAAAAACCCATCAAATGTTGATGGGTTTTTAAGTTATCTATTTTTAAAATGCTGCTTAAATTAAGCCAACATCAATACCGGATTCTCGATATAGGTTTTCAATGTTTGTAAAAACTGAGCACCTGTGGCACCATCAATAGTACGGTGATCACAAGCCATAGACAAGGTCATTGTGTTACCAACTACAATTTTACCATCTTTCACCACCGGCTTCTCAATGATCGATCCTACTGATAAGATCGCTGAGTTAGGCTGATTGATGATCGAAGTAAAGTTTGTAATACCAAACATTCCCAGGTTAGAAATGGTAAAGGTACTTCCTTGCATTTCTTCCGGCTTTAGTTTTTTGTTACGTGCTTTACCTGCAAGCTCTTTTACTTCAGCATTGATTTGCTGTAAAGACTTCTCATTTGCAAATTCAACAACAGGAACTACAAGTCCGTCTGGCACAGCAACTGCCACACCAATATGCACGTGATTATTTAAACGCATCTTATCGTCAAACCATTGCGAGTTTACTTGAGGATGCTGTTTTAAAGCGATAGAAACCGCTTTAATAATCATATCGTTATATGACACTTTAGTATCCGGAAGCTGGTTAAACTGACTGCGGAAAGCAATCATGTTTTCCATATCAAACTCTACATTCAAGTAGTAATGCGGTGCGGTGAATTTTGATTTACCAAGAGACTTGGCAATCGCCTTACGCATTTGAGAATTATTTACATCCTCATAGCTTTCTTCACCTGTTGCAACAAATTGCTGCACACCTGCTCCCGAAGCTGCCGGAGTATAGTTCTCAATATCTTTGCGCACTACGCGACCATTCTCTCCACTTCCCGGAACTTTTGCCAGATCAATACCCTTTTCCTCAGCCAGTTTTTTAGCCAATGGCGAAGCAAAAATACGACCATCACTAGATGAAGTATTTTTTGCCGGTTTTGATTCTTCCTTTTTAGGCGCCTCCTTTTTAGGAGCTTCTTTCTTAGCTTCTTCTTTTTTCGGAGCCTCTTTTTTAGGCTTTTCTTCTTTCTTCGGCGCTTCTTTCTTAGCTCCTCCAGATTTGAAATTGCTAATAACACCAGAAACATCAGTTCCTTCTTCACCAATGATTGCAAGTAGTGAATCAACTTTTGCAGTTTCTCCTTCTTGAATACCGATATGAAGTAAAGTTCCTTTATAAAACGACTCAAACTCCATAGTCGCTTTATCGGTTTCTATTTCTGCAAGAATATCTCCTTCATCAACGCTGTCACCTTCTTTTTTTAACCAAGATGCAACGGTTCCTTCTTCCATCGTGTCGCTAAGACGTGGCATAGTTACCACCTCAACACCTTCAGGAATTTCTGAACCAGCATCATCAGAAGTTTCTTCAGCAGCATCATCGCTTTCTTCTTCATTTGAAGCCTCAGCATCTTCTGCGCTATCATCCTCTGAAGATTCTTCTTCAGCATCAGATCCTGCATCTGCGCTTCCATCGATCAAACCAGAAATATCCTCTCCTTCTTCACCGATTATTGCAAGCAGCGCATCAACATTTGCTGTCTCACCTTCCTCGATTCCTATATGTAGTAGCGTTCCCTCATAGAATGATTCGAACTCCATCGTCGCTTTGTCCGTTTCAATCTCTGCAAGGATGTCTCCTTCTTCTACTTTATCACCTTTTTTCTTTAGCCAAGATGCAACGGTTCCTTCTTCCATTGTATCACTAAGGCGGGGCATCTTAATTACTTCTGCCATAATATTATTCTGGTTTATGTGCTAAAAATGGATAATCTTCCTGCTCGTAAACTACATCATACATAACTTCTTTCTCAGGGAAGTCACTTTCTTCAGCAAATTTCTCACACTCGGCAACACGTTTTTTAACACGCTTATCAATTGCCTTCAATTCTTCTTCTGTAGCAAATTTTTTCTCTAACAAGATATCCTTCACTTGTGTGATCGGATCGATCTTTTGATATTCTGCTACCTCATCTTTTGTTCTATACTTTTGAGCATCACTCATTGAGTGCCCTCTGTAACGATAGGTTTTCAATTCTAAGAACGTTGGCCCATCTCCACGACGGGCTCTAGCGATCGCCTCGTCAAAAGCTTCTGCCACAGCCACAGGATTCATCGCATCTACTGGTCCGCAAGGCATTTCATAACCAAGACCAAGCTTCCAGATATCCTCGTGGTTTGCCGTACGCTTTACTGAAGTCCCCATCGCATAACCGTTGTTCTCAACGCAAAATACCACCGGAAGTTTCCAGTTCATCGCCATGTTAAACGTCTCGTGCAACGAACCTTGACGCGCAGCACCGTCTCCAAAAAAGGTTAAGGTTACCGCATCGCGCTTAAAGTATTTATCACCAAAGGCAAGACCGGCTCCTAGAGGAATCTGCCCCCCTACAATACCGTGACCACCATAAAAACGATGTTCTTTAGAAAAGATGTGCATAGAACCACCTAATCCCATAGAAGTACCCGTCTTCTTTCCGTAGAGTTCAGCCATAACACGTTTAGGATCTTCTCCCATACCTATTGGCTGCACATGGTTACGGTAAGCCGTAATCATCTTATCTTTTGTAAGATCCATTGCGTGAAGGGCACCAGCGAGTATTGCCTCTTGACCATTATACAAATGCAAAAATCCTCGCACCTTTTGCTGAATATAAACTTGTGCCAGTTTATCTTCAAACTTGCGCCAGAAGGACATCTCCTCATACCAGTTTAGGTATACCTCTTTTGTGATTTCTTTCATTAAATTATAGATTTATCTATACACTTTACTCACGCTGTGAGTTTTATCAACGATTTGAGAAACCTCTTCAAATCATCATTTTGTTAAACCTACCAAGATTTTTACTCGGCATAATCGTTTCGCCTAAAAAGACGGAGAACAAAAATAGTATATTCAGGACGAAGCGTGAAAATCTTTGAAGAAAAAATTGAAGGGAATCCGCAGGGGATTTAAGCGCTAGCTAGCGCGCTATTTTACAGATATTCTTGTGTGAAAATAAACGGCAACAAATTGCTAAGCGAATCGCTTTTAAAAACCTTACCGCTAGCGCCCATAAAATAAATCACTACCGGCTGTTTTTGCTTTACTTCATACTCCGCTATAGCTTGACGACACGCACCACAAGGTGGTATTGGTGTCGTAGAAGGCTTGCGCTTTCCTGTCGCAGAGATCGCCATAACCTCAAGTTTTTCGTCGGGAAAATTGGCTCCTGCATAATAAATCGCAGTTCGCTCTGCACAAAGACCAGAAGGATAGGCAGCGTTTTCTTGATTGCTTCCTTTTACAATCTCACCATTAGAAAGCAACAAAGCAGCTCCCACGTGAAATTCTGAATAAGGTGCGTAAGCTGAATCTCGCGCCGCAAAAGCATCTTTCATAAGCTGCTGAATATCTTGAGGTAATTCTGAAAAGTCTTCATAAACCTCAAGTTCAGCTTCTATTTTAATTTTTTTCATACTGAAATTTAGTATTCTACATACTCATTACCAAAGCTGAAGGTAATCCCAAAACGAAGCGTGTTTTCTAATGGATTACGTACTTGAGTTGTAGAGAACAAATAAGAAACGTCGATATCTATTGCAGAATATTTGAATCCTAAACCAAGTGTAGCGAACTTACGAGCACCTTTTAAATCACTTTCATTAAAATACCCTGCACGCAGAGCAAACGCATCGTCATATTTATATTCTGCACCTAAAGACCAGGTCACTTCTTTAATTTCTTCACTTATTCCGTTAGGTGCATCTCCAAAAGATTGAAACATTCCTTCAAAAAAGCCAATCGCCTGATAGGCTTCTGCATCAGAACCATCGATCACCCCATCATTATTAAAATCTTGCGGAGATGGCACAAGCAACTTATTGAATTCAAGACCTACCCCTATGACATTAAACGCATCAAGAATAAAATCAAAACCACCTCCTAGACGTAGGTTGGTAGGAATGAAGTTTTCTTGACCTGCCTCATCATATCGAATTTTTGGACCTATGTTTGAAATATTGAATCCTGCTCTCCATCGCCCATTGAAATCGTCATAACTTATTTCTTCTGACTGATAAAAACCAGCGATATCTACACCTATTGATCCTGCTGCACTGGCATCTTCTTCGTTGATCTGAAGTCTCAAATTACTACGCAAATAGCGCCCGGCAACAGCCATTGAAAAACGATCTCCCAGACGCAAGGCATAAGATAGATCGAGCGTAAATTCATTCGGACTTAAAATCAGCGGATTTTCTAATTCGGCTTGCGACGGGTTACTGCTTTGAATAGACTCAATATCTCCCAAACTGAAATAACGCATGCTCCCTGCAAAAGCGCTTCGATCATTAATTCGATTATAATAGGTCACCTGACCTAAAAAAATATCATCAACAATCTGACTTAAATAAGGTGTGTAATTAAAACCCACTCCTTGTTGCTGCTCAACAAAAGCATACTTCGCAGGATTCCACTGCTGCGAATATGCATCTGGACGCGTCGCCACCCCTTGATCTCCCATTCCCGCAGAACGTGCATCTGCTGCAATCGCTAAGAAAGGAACTCCGGTAGTTATGGGTCGCCCTTCAACTTCCTGAGCTTTTAAATTTTGAAGAACTGTAAAACAAAGGCCTAAAACAAGTAATGATCTATTCATTAATACGGGGTCTTTTCACAAATATATAGATAAACCTTAGAGGATGACTAATTTCTCGAACTTTTCAACCTTCTTGTTCGTTAACGTAGATTTTACGGTAATCTTATACACATAAACACCTTTTCCTAATTTTTGACCAAAATCATCAAGTCCATCCCAAGTGATTTCTCTTGATAAAAATCCGGTAGTCGTCACCAGTTGATTGATGGTTTTAACTACCTTTCCGGAAATTGTAAAAATTTGAACCTGAACCTCCAGCGGCTCATAAGGCCGATTATGATTAAACCAAAACTCGGTATAATTCACAAAAGGATTAGGGTAATTAAGCACACGCTCAAGCTTAAGCTCTTCATCCCCCGCAACCACAAATTGTAAATCAGCCGTAGATGAATTGTTATACGTATCCCAAGCAATAACAGTTACCGTATGTAAACCAGGCTCCAAATCGCGTAAAGTTCGCAAAGCCTGCCCCAGATTGAAATTATCTACATCACTCTCATAAAAGTCATTCAGGATAATTGGATTTTCTTCATCTCCGTCTAAAATTGCGATCAAATCGTGCCCTATACCGTCTGCTGTATTAATTCCACTTTCATCTTCTAGCTTTACCAGAAGTGTAGGCGATGTATTGGTAATCCCTCCACTCACAAAATTCTCATCATTCATATAAAGATTGATAAGCGGCCCCTCGGTATCTTCAGCAGCATTTTCATTGAGTCCACCTACAAGAATTTGCTCATTAGCTCCCGCTTGATCTTCTGGCACACCATCACGTACGCTGTAAAAATTTACACGCCCATTACCTAAAGGAATAGCAACATCCCTAGGAACTACAAATTCAAAATCAAAAACACCATTAGTTACACTGGCTTGGCCGCGGTATAAAATAGCGCCTAAGGTCTTGAAGTCAAGAATCAGAAGATTTCCATTTGCATCTGTGGTACCGTCATTCCCTAAGGTTTGCTGATTGATGTACTTATCATAAACCGTTGCTGAAAGCGTACCCGAATATTGCGGAATCAACTGACCGCTTTCATCAACAACTTCTCCACTCATTTTAACACGACTCAGCGCTTTGAGTGTATCTACCGGTTGCGACAGAGGCACGTCGTTTATCGCCGTCAATCGAATATCAGGTTTTGCAAAAGCCAACTTCATCGCAGGATCACCTATATAAAAGATCACTCTTCGATTATCATCATTGATCTGGTTTTTGGTTTCCCGCAAATTTTCAGCAACACTTTTAATGGTGTTAGTCCCAAAAGAAAACAAATTAGACGCCAGTGCCTCATTAAATATGACACCCAAACGGACCGAGATCTCTCGAGTCGTCGCTACAAGACCAACCGCCCCTCCGGATTCATTCCAAAACAATTCTTCTCCGGCAGCAACCCTATTGGGATTATCAAATCGGGTAAACTCACAGGTCACTGTAACAATGAGCGGCAGTCGCTCCCCATTTGCAAGATTCTGAGCATTTTCTCGAGTAAAAATAAATTCTGAAGCCAGCGTATTCTCACCCCCGTGCCCAAGGTAAGTCATTACCAAAGCGCCAGACTCTAAAGCATCTACAATTGCCTCATTAACCTCAGGATATCGATCCCCACCTGCCGAAGATTGTTGCTGATAGCTGTCTGCGTGAATCTTTTTGACATTGATAAAGGGCTTCTCTTGCTGGATCTGATCCCCCAAAGCATCAATGGTCGACTCCAACTCTGCAAATTCCCAAGGCTGATCAACATCATCAGAAACCAACACAAAATTGTTACGCCAGCGACCAAACGAAGCCCGCGCATCATAACTAATGATTTTATCAACTGCGGTTTTGGCCAGCAATGGCGTATCGGCGAGAATTCTTCCCACAGCAATGTCCAAACGATCAGAACCGCCACTCCCTGCTGGACTGTTATTTTCGATCACCCCTTCTTCAGGATCCAAACTCCCGAAGAAATCATCACTCATATACGATTGTGATTGCGAGAAACTATAATACGTATTAAAGGTAGGGACAATATTATTGTTATTGTCAATTCGGTCTTTGTAATCAAAAGAGGTATCTCCAAACAAACAGAGATACTTTAATCTATTTTCTGATGATGAAGCGTTTTCATAAACATACCTAACCAAATTACGTATAGCGCCAATATCCTGTTTTCCTGAACTGAATTCGTTATAGATTGCATCAAGCGTAACCACTTTTACACTTAGATTTCTATAAGTTCGATTGTGCTGGGCCAGTCGCTCAGCCTGTGTGCGCAGCTCATTGGGAGTGATCATTAAATAATCTACATCTGTAAAAACACCCCCCGACTGCAATATAGTTCCTTTTATATTTTGATTTGCTACGGAAGTATTCCCGGCGTCAATTGAAGGCTCGTAGAAATCCTCAGGGTGAAGCGCGACATATTTTTTAGTCGCACTCAACACAGTGTTGAAAGTTATGGTAGCTGCAGCTTCAGTATTCTGAAAACTACTTATCTCTGAAGGACTCGCGATCTCCCAAACTTCGGTAAAAGCAGCAGCATTTTGAATCTCATAGCGCGCTATCTCATTTGCTATTTCAGGAGTAATCCCATCAAATAAAAGTTGGTTTCCAACACCGGCTAAACTGCGTGTCGCTTCAACGGCAATAAAATCTAAATAGCCTTCGCTCGATGGATTACCGTTATTATTGTATTGCAACACCACACTAATAGCATCTCCTGAAACATTGATCGCAGGGTTTGCACCAGGAAAACGATAACTGTCATAAAAGGCTTCTCGAGCCAGAACCGACTCGTTAATCGGCAGTATATTAAGATTCGTAATCGCCTGACCGTTTACATTTAACCCAAAGGAAGTGGGAGATTCTGAAATTGCTGCAGTATAAACTCTGATGTCCAGAGGCGTATTATTTACACGATTAGGAAATGTAAAATCAAAACGCTGTTCATTTTCAACATCAAAGCGCTCTCCAAACCATCGCCTACCCAAATTAAGCAGATTATACGTATCGCGCTCGTGAAATTGATAATCCTTAAATGTTGTGATGGTGCGCGCAGGAACTCCTGCCGGTTCAACCATAGGCGCTACGCGTAATCCAGGCGCACCACTCGCTGTAATAAAATAATAAGACTTATTATCATACGCGTTAACATGCGTCAGGCTTTCAGCATTGAATTGCCGTGTGCCTTCGCCATAAAAAAGAATATAGTCTTCACGGTCAAAACTTCCATCTTCTGCACCTACAACTTTTATCGCGTTTTCCTGAGGATCAAAAATGGTGTTGTCGCTATTTTTTAATGGAAGCATCGCTCCACCATCCCCGTAGATTTTCAAATGCTGCGGATTGATGTTTTGAACATCCATTCCTAAACGTTCTAAGAATTCATAATCCAACCTAAAAACTCCGGTGGTATCTATGTGAAATTTATAAAAATCTCCTGAATCCAAAATAGAATTACTACGCCCTGGTAATCGGGATTGTTGGATAGTTGGCTTTCGCTGTGCGTTATATCGAATCGAAAAACGCGTGATTCGTTTTACCGTTCCGTTTTTCTTTACAATAGGCGAAATGCTAAACTGAAAATAGGAAGCTCCTCTTATTTTTGAAAATGCTGCTATTAAATTTGGAGCATCAGGAATAAGCTCCAGCTTCAGATCTTTTAAGGCTGTAGAAGAAATAGCCTCATACACCACATCACCAAGCTGAACACTCGAAGCATCAAATACCGCCGAAACCTTCCATTTATCTGCAAATCGTAAACCTTCGCTTACCGAATAACTAAAATGTGCCTTTTCAAAACTAGGAACCATCAGCGGTTTTTCTGTAGTAGCAACATTAACCGGCGCTGACCAGCGGATCTCAACCTGCTTTTCTTGAGCATTCAGAACTGAATTGCGCACTATCAAAAACGCACACAAAAACATAAAGATTTTAAGGTAATTCGCTCTCATACAAATCAGTTCTTAAAACTAACATAAACCTTTTAAATCAGATTACTATACTAAATGGATTTGATTTTCGTTATATGCCCTGTAAACCCCAATGAATCATAACGATTAAGCGTTTGCAAAAATGAATTATTTATTGCAATTTGGGCACTTTATAGTATATTGCAGTCCCAAATCTTCTTAAGAATTTTTTCATATGAATAGGAATCTTGTGTTTAAAACGCTTGTTTTTGGCCTTTCAACGATGCTTTTAGTGAGCTGTGGCCGTAACGGCAAAGACTACAAAAACAGTTCCCGCGCCACCGGATGGAGTATAAATGACCGTGACGGAGGATTTCAAGCAAATACAGATTACAAGGAACAGGAAGCTGCGCCAGGTTTGATCTTCATTGAAGGTGGAACCTTCACTATGGGGCGTGTTCAGGACGATGTGATGCATGATTGGAACAACACACCTACCCAACAACATGTGCAGTCATTTTATATGGATGAGACAGAGGTAACCAACCTGATGTACCTCGAATATCTAGACTACTTAAAACGCGTATTCCCTCCGGAAGAAGCGAATTATAGAAACATTTATTACGGCGCTTTGCCAGATACGTTGGTATGGAGAAACCGCTTAGGTTTTAATGAAACCATGACCGAAAACTACCTAAGACACCCTGCTTATGCCCGCTATCCTGTTGTAGGTGTAAGTTGGATTCAAGCTGTAGAATTCAGTACGTGGAGAACTAACCGTTACAACGAATATGTTCTAGAGCAAGAAGGTTTTACTCAAAAAGGTGCAAAATACAATGTTGACGCACAATCAACTTTTGATACTGACACCTATCTACAAGCTCCTAGCTTAACCTATGGAGGTCAGGATGATGTAATTCGCGGAGGAAAAGCTTCAGAACGACGTGAAAAAAATAACACACCCAGACCCAACCCTAACAATCCAGGTTCTACGGGTGAAGCTAAAGACATTTATGTTCAGATGAAAGACGGTATCATTTCAACTACAAAATACCGACTTCCCACTGAAGCTGAATGGGAATATGCAGCTTTAGGTCTTGTAGGCCTTAGAGAATACAATGTTTATCGCGGAAGAAAAAAATATCCTTGGGACGGTGCTTACACAAGATCTGGTAACCGAAGAAATCGCGGCGATCAATTAGCCAACTTCAAACAAGGAGATGGTGATTATGGTGGAATCGCAGGTTGGTCTGATGACAATGCAGACATTACCGCACCTATTAAATCCTACGAACCCAACGATTATGGTCTTTATGATATGGCCGGAAACGTTTCTGAATGGGTTGCTGATGTTTATAGACCGATTGTAGATGATGAGTACAACGACTTTAACTACTATCGTGGTAACGTTTATACTAAAAATGCAATCACCGAAGACGGTACCGTAAAAGTTCTCACTACAGAAGATATTGTTTATGACACTTTAGAAAATGGTAAAATTGTAGCACGAGGTCTTCCGGGAGAAATCGCTCAGGTTCCTGTAGATGATGAGGAAACTTATTTAAGAACACAGTTCTCTGAAAGCGATAACCGAAACTTTAGAGATGGAGACAAACAATCTTCGAGATATTATCAAAGTTTTTCAGACGCCGACAGTGACAGTGATCGTATGTATGATTCACCTATTAACCGCATTAGAGAAGGGGAAGAAGGGATGATCAAAGAGTATGATAAAGAGAACGACCGCACAACCCTTGTTGATGACGAAGTACGCGTATATAAAGGAGGCTCTTGGAGAGATCGCGAGTATTGGTTAGATCCTGCACAACGTAGATATCTACCACAAACTATGGCGACTGATGATATTGGCTTTAGAAATGCGATGTCTCGTGTAGGTTCAAAATCTACAAAGAATAAAACTCCGCGTAACTAAAAGAAATATTTCATATTATTGAAACGCCCTTTGTAATTTACTCAGGGCGTTTTTTTATTGGCACCGCCTAAAGGTTTTATACCCCTAGGCTCGCCTCAAAATTGAAAATTCGTTTTTAACCAATGCCTCATGGGCATGCCGTTTTCGGCAGACAGACTTGTCCTGAGGTTGTTTACTTCTACTATGAGCATTCAAGATCTACACGCATTATTTCTTCAAAGTGACGGAATAAGCACCGATACCAGAAAAATAGAACCAAACACCTTATTCTTCGCTTTGAAAGGTGCTAACTTCAATGGGAATAGTTTTGCACAACAAGCACTGAAATCCGGTGCTTCTCATGCCGTAATTGACGAAGAAGAATACCATTTAAAAGACAAGACTATTTTAGTTGAGGATGTGCTTCAAACCCTTCAAGACTTAGCACATGCGCATAGGAAATATCTCGATATTCCGGTGCTTGCGTTAACCGGTAGCAATGGTAAAACCACCACAAAAGAACTCATCAACAGTGTACTTTCAAAAAAATTCAAAACCACCGCAACTCAAGGCAACCTCAACAATCATATAGGTGTACCTCTTACACTCTTAAGTATGAATAAAAATACCGAAATGGGTATCGTTGAAATGGGTGCAAACCACATCGGAGAAATTGCTGATTTGACGGCGATCGCAGCTCCTGACTTTGGTTACATCACCAATTTTGGCAAAGCGCATTTAGAAGGTTTTGGTAGCGTTCAAGGAGTGATCAAAGGGAAAAGCGAACTTTACGATTATCTTATCGCTCATAAAGGAACGCTCTTTTTAAATCTTGACGATCCTATTCAGGCAGAAAAGCTCGGCAGCACACACACGTTTTGCTTCAGCGCGCATCAGGAAACCGATTTAAATATTGTTTACCACACGGCACAGCCTTTTGCTAATTTTCAGTTTGATGAAATTACAGTGAACAGTAATTTAATGGGGCAATACAACACCATCAATCTTGCTGCTGCTGCAGCAATAGGTACATTCTTTAAAATTTCGGCAGAAGATATAAAAGAAGCCTTAGAAGCTTACGTACCTAAAAACAACAGGTCACAAATTATAAACAACGGAGATCAAACAATTATACTTGATGCCTATAATGCCAATCCTACAAGTATGGAAGCAGCACTACGCAATTTTGCAGGTCTAGAACGCCAAGGACCTAAAATTGCCTTCTTGGGAGATATGTTTGAATTGGGAGAAACCTCAGCGTACGAGCATCAATTTATTGCAAATCTTGCTGCCCAATTAGATATTGACCATCTCATTCTTTTAGGTTCACATTTTGAGAAGACCAATACTACAGCTTTTAAGTTTACCGATGTCAATCAGCTTAAGGAACAAAATCTTCCCGTTAGCCTTCAAAAAGCTTTAGCCGATGCTACCATCTTGATCAAAGGTTCACGCGGAATGAAACTAGAAACCTTACTCGATCTAGTACAGTAAACACATTCAGAACAAGCTTGGGAAAGTAGATATTATAGCAATGCCAAAAAAAATGAGCCTATAAAGTCCCCTAACTCTTTATAAGCTCATTCAAATCTAAATTCAACATGAATTTTATGTAATTGGCCCCACCCTTGATGGTGTTCTTTATATTACATTAGCAATTTACAAGTGATTATTGACCTATAAAATACCCGATAAAAGGTATTTTACACCAAGAGACACCAGATCAAAACAAAAAAAGCTTTCAAACGTATCTGCTTGAAAGCTTATGTGGGACATATTGGATTCGAACCAATGACTTCCACGTTGTCGACGTGACACTCTAAACCAACTGAGTTAATGTCCCAAAAATGGTGCGCAAATGTAACTTAGCTTTGACAATTATCAAATAAAAATCGACTTCTTACAGAAATTAAATATTTATCATATTTTAATGCCTAAATTGGTTATTTAATAATTTAAACAGAAAAACTTTTCATATAAATCACACAAACCATGTCAACGCACCGAATACCTAATTTCTTTTACAGAATTTTCCTCCTTTCATTTTGCACCACATTGCTACTTTCTTGTGGTGAAACGAAAAAGTCTGAAACTGACGAAACTATAACTACAACTATCGAAACCGAAGAAGTAGCAAACTTTGGTGGCTTAGCTTTATATACACTAAGAGACGCAATGGGTGAAGATCCTAAAGGAACACTAGAGACCGTTTATGATGACGGTTATGCTTACATAGAAGCTGCAGGATATGCCGATGGAAAATTTTACAATATGACTCCTCAGGATTTTAAATCATTTTTAGAGTCTATAGATATTAAACCGGTGAGTACACATCAAGGATCGGTAACCTTAGAAAATGCAGATCAAATGATCGCAGACGTTAAAGCTGCAGGTTTTGAATATTTTGTTGTGCCCGTGCCTCCTATGGGTATGTTCACTTTTGATGCCGAAGCACGTACTATGGGAATGGATGGAACAGCAAAAGAACTAACCGATATTCTTACCACTTTGGGCAAAAAATGTAAGGAGCAAGGCTTAAAACTACTTTATCACAACCACGACTTTGAGTATAAAGAAAATGCTGAAGGCATCGTACCTATTGAATATATGCTTGAAAATACAGATCCAGAATTTGTAAACTTTCAAATGGACTTATATTGGGTAACCAAAGCCGGAGCCGATCCTGTTACATATTTTGAAAAATACCCGGGACGTTTTAAACTATGGCACGTGAAAGACATGGATGATCAGGGACGCTTTGCTCCTGTTGGAGAAGGAACCATTGATTTTGCTAAAATTTTAGCCAATAAAGATAAATCAGGAATGCAATACTATTTTGTAGAGCAAGACCAGACTTTTAATCACGAGCCGCTTGAGGCGATTCAAATCAGTCATAAAGGACTTGAGGAAATAGGTTTCAACTAATCTCATTTTTATTAAATCTAAAAAACGAGCTTTTTTCGAAATAGAAGAAAGCTCGCTTTTTTAGTTATAGTGGAAGCAACCTGACCAAGAAATAGTGTTCCGCAAGCTTAACAGAAGGATTAAAAAACAAATTACATCCATCAAACACACTAGTCCAAAACGCAACATAAACCTCACAATTAATAAAATAAATCCACACTCATCCCACACTGAATCCACAGTAAGTCCACACTTTACCACAGAAACTGTGACTGAAAGTAGCTTTATTATGGCTTCAATGTAAATGCATATCGCCGTAATTAAGTGCTCTAATTACTCATCTATTAACACTTGTTACCGCTAAATACATACTTCAGATAAATTGCATCTCAAAGGATTATGATATTCTTCAGACTATTTTCTACAGAACATTTTATGCATCAATAGCTACAACCTCTTAATACGGCCAATTCATATAGCCTCCTCGCAAATCAAATACCTGTTCAAAACCAGCAGAAACAAGCATTCGCGCTGCCTGCTGACTTCTGTTTCCAGATCTGCAATAGAGATAAACCGGCTTTTGCTTGTCTAATTTATTGGCTTTTTCGTGGAATAGATTTTTCTGAAATACGTCAATATTAATCGCATTTCTAATGGCACCACCACTGAATTCTCGTGGCGTACGCACATCTACAAGTTGAACGTTCTTTTGAGTAATAGCCGCATTAAATTCGGCTGGAGCAAGTATTTTTATATTTTCTGATTTTGGAGACTGAACCCCAAAAAGCACACTAAGTATTCCCATAACACAATGATTTTAAATTATTTGTTTTAAGCAATTGTAAAAATACAGGCGGGAAATCAAAGTTTTGGTAATCATTGTTACTTAAGGCTTTAAAAAACTTCTTGCCACAAATTGTATTTTTAAACAGTTAACACACATTAGTATGAATCAACAAGAACTGCATAAAGCCATTGGCAATACCGACATTTATGTCATCGACCAAATTTTAAAACAGCGTTACTTAGCCGGACAGCACATTCTGGATGCCGGATGTGCCAGAGGTCGTAATCTGAATTGGTTTTATCAAAACAACTTTGAAATCGCGGGAATTGATATCGATAGCGATTTTATAGCAGAAGCTAAAGAGCGTTACCCCAATTCGGCATCAGCATTTCAAATAGAAAATTTAGACGCGTTGCCGTATGCAGACGCTAGCTTTGATCACATTTTATGCTGTGCGGTATTGCATTTTGCAGAAGACGAAAACCAGTTTACGGCAATGTTTAGCGAATTGATTCGAGTTTTGAAACCTGAGGGAAGTTTGTTGATCAGGATGGCTTCAGATATTGGGTTAGACGGAAATGCTCCTGTTATAAAATATAAAGTCACCGGACAAAAAGGTACCTATTACCTAACGCGCGATCGTATTTCTAAACTTTTAGAAGAATTTCCTATCGAATTGCTGGAACCGGTAAAATCCACCAATGTGCAGGATGAACGGTCGATGACTACCTTACTCATTAGAAAAACACCCTAATATTATTGTATAAGAATTCAATTTAGACGCATTAAAAAAGGCTAAAAGGTTTCTCCCAAATCTCTTAGCATGTCCATTGTCGGCATATAGCGAACATTAAAATGGTTACACGGTTCTGGAATCTTAATTTTATTTCTGCGTTGAGGCTGACTAACTTCTTGAGTTACTATTATTCTGTTGCTATGATCGGCTAATGAAAAAGCTACAAGAAATGCATCAGCCTCATCTGCACCCAAAAATTCATTAAGGGCATTAGGTAAATAATGGGAAGAATGAGAAACGGCCCAATTGGAAACCTGGCTATATTCAAGAATTACAGAATCTGTACTTTTGAAAAAATCTTCCGGTAAATTAGCAGAACACCAGGCCTCCAAATCATCGTTTCGATCAAAAATTTCGTTTTTGACTTTATCTATGCTGATTATTGATCCTTTTTCCGCCAATTCTTTCACTTTATTCCAAAAGCTATGCGCTACATCTAGGGGATAATATGCCCTATGAGCGTTAATGAAAAAATTACTATCAACTACGTATACTTTCATTAAAGATGTTCAGTAAAAAAAGTCTTAAAGGTATCTCCTTTCAAACTTGTAAGTTTATATGCATCTCTATAAAGTAACTGGCCTGTATTTACAGCATTATTAATATGAGCTGCAAAAGTTGGACTTAATCTTTTTTTAGTAGTTAAATAAAAATTGCCTCCAGACTTCCTATTTTCATTTTTTACATACTCTCTATTTTTATATTCATTATAAAATTCAAAAAACTCTGCCTTACTTATTTTATTCGTATCTAATGCTCTCCTAGCGATTACAATTTCACTGACTTTAAAATACTTGGATGCACTCTTTATTACTGGATTATGTTGCCAGAACAAATTAAATGCTCTTTCCGGCACAAGAAACTCAGCAGCAACTTTATCACATAATATCTCTATTGGATCATCTGCCGGAAGTAATTTTCCGATATCAAATCCTGCACTAGCCCCTACCCAAACATGTGCCAACTCGTGCACAATTGTAAACATCTGTGCTGCTTTAGAATCGCCATTGTTAATAAACATAAACGGCGCGTAATCATCAATTAAAATAAAACCTCTACATTCTTCTACAGGTATCTTTCTATAAACATTGTTCTCAACAATTCCATTAAACACAACTATAATCCCACAATCCTCTATATGCTCAACAAGTTTATTCAAAGATTCTTCCCAAGTACCATAATTGCTCGCCCAAGTTTCGGAAAGATTAAGAGTTTTACGAATATCATCGACAATTGTCCTTTCATCGAAAACATCCTCATACTTTCCAACAAAGTCTAATTTATCGTAATTATTCTCTTGAAGATAATTACTAAGCCAATCCTGTCTTTGCTCCATAAGCAATACAGTATCGTAAATATTCAGATTTATTTGATCGCTTTCCGGTGAATTTGTTCTAAAAAAAGGAATAGGTAAATTTTCGATTGGCGGCTCGGCAAGAAATAGGTATCCAAAAGGAATATGAACCTTTTTGGAAAAAGCCTCTAACTGCTTAACAGTTGGATTTTTTTCACCATTAATCCACTTTGTTAAGTTTGGAAACTTTTCGGAAAATTCGTTCAAATCAAAACCAGCTCGAGCCACTGCCCAAGTCAACATATCTGGTTCGATATTCACCTCTGTTCCCATACTGCTAAGATAACTTTTCTAATTAATTATGCTCATTTCATACACTGGCCAAAAGCCCTTTTCACCCAACAGCATAATTACCAATTGTTTAGATACAATTAAAGATAAAGATCTTGTCAAATTTGTAACACTTTTTTCCTTAAACGACAAAACCCTCAGTGCTTACTGAGGGTTTTATATATCTAGTAGCGGGAACTGGAACCGTATTACTAAAAACCCTAGCAACGCTATATTTTTATTATTTGATAATCAGTACTTTAAAATTTTGAATACGTCCTTCTCAGGAGGTTTTTGGCCCAAATTTGACCCGGTTCAATACTCGTTTTTCCCTGTTTTTGCCCCAGCGGGGCAAATGAAAATGACCGAGCGCTAGCGAGACCTTATTAAAGCCTTCCCCAACCGGGGGAATGCGTTTTTACTTTTAGGATCTCGATTACCTTTCTTAAACCCCCTCACCCCCTTTTTGAGTGCATCAAAATTTAGTATCAAATATATTAAGGGGTCTGGCATTTTGCTTGTTAAAAAGTGTTAAAGCGTAACGCTAAAAAGTACACTAAAAAACCACTATAAGCGGCTAGCCCTTTAAATACGGTAGCTGCCGCTCCTCTATATATATACTACTTATTTACTTTACTTATTAAATTAAAAAGAAGGGAATAAAGTATATTTTTGTATTATTCAATTTTAATCATCTGCATATCAAATATTTACAATCTTACAAAATCAAAAACCCGCTTTGTATTTTTTGTATTTTTCGTTTTTTTGTAAGATTTTAAATTAAGGTAAGATGTAGCCTCCTTCATCCAATGATAAAGGCTAAGAGAATTGAAATGCAAAATTTAGTATCTGGTGAGCTTAGATGGGGTGTGCGCAGTACTACTTATAAATAATATTGGAGATAGATTTATCCTTGTTGAGTTTAAATCTCAAGGGATCCCAATCATCAATTTTGGGCTGTTCAATATTTTGGCTGAAAAACAATATTTCTTTTCCTTCTCTAATTTTATATGCTGTATGCTTAAAAGAAAATTCTTTCTTTTGACAATCAAAATAAAGCTGTTGTATTTCAGGAACATTATCGTAAGAAACTATCCATTTTATATTTTGAATTGACTTTATCTTATCACTAACGGTTTTGTGATTTTTATACTCATAATGATTCATATATAGAGTACTAGCCTTTAAATAATAGGGAGGATCGAAATAAAACACCACATTGTCATTTTCTGCCTCTAGCTGAATCTTATCTATTAGCTTCACAGCATCTTTTTTGTAAAGACGAATATGTTTCTTGTACTTGGCAATTTTTGATATGCGTTCAATGAGATCTTCTTTATTAAACCTGCAATCAATTAAATAGTCACCATCCTGATTCATACCCCCCATTACACCCGCATTGATAATTCCGGAGCGGTTAGTTCTGTTTAAATAAAAAGTAGAAAAACCTAAGTCAAGAAGATCCGCCTTTTTCTTGTTTGCCTGCACTGCTCTTTGTTTTTTCCATTCTTCAATTGTGAGGTCTGCTTGATCAATTCTTTCACACAACTGATTCGTTTTATTCAAAACTGAATGCCAAAAAGCATATATCGATCTGTCTTTGTCGTTGATTGTGATTTTCTCAACAAAACCTTCCATTAAGAGAAACAATGCGACTGATGCTCCTCCAGAATATGGTTCAACATAATGTCCAGTGATACTATTATCAATACAAATTTTTGCTATGAATGCAGAAAGTTTATTTTTTCCCCCGGGATATCTTAATGGCGAGTAGAGCATATTATAATTTAGTTAAATCAAGAGAATTCATTAAGTCTGTCTCGTCTTGAAGCATAAATTCTATTAAATCAATCAGATTATCACATAATGCTTTTGCGTTAGCTGGTACTGCACCAACATGATAATTATGTATAATTTGATGAGGGTTCTGAAGATCAAAATCTTCAAAAGCCTTTTTTATACCTACATCAGTTATTAATTCTGCAAATTTTGTTTTTAACTCTTCAAATTTCGTGTACGTATGCGGCTTGCCACTTTTATTCTTAAAAGCTAAATTAAAATGATTTGAGGTTTTTATTGGCTTTCCGTTTGTCTTTTTTGTATTTTCTACTATATATTTCAATGTACACTCAAGAGCAACTCTAGTTAACGCTGTTTTCGAATTGGCAAAATTATTTTCGTCAAGATTATAACATTCCTCAATTAACCTTTTTAACGGACTAGGTATTTTTTTTCTTTTTAATTTCGGTTTCGATTTAACACTGTGTCTTGTCGAACCACTTCCTCCTGAATTAGATCCAGTGGCATTTGTTGAGTTTGTAGTATTAGATGTGTTACCACTTGAGGTATTACCTGTAGCATTAGAAGCTGGCGTTGGAGTATTTGTAGTACTAGAATTACTAGTCGAGTTTGAAGTATTAACTCCAGTATTTTGACTAGAAGTATTTTGATTAGATGTATTTGTATTATTACCAGAACTAGCACTATCCGAAGAAGTTTTTTTTGAAGGAAACCCGTATGGTTTCAGTAAATCTAAAAACGCTTTAGTTCCGTCTTTATCGATCTGTCTTGAAGAAGTTTTGGGATTATCTATTAAATACTCTACAATTGCTCTGATGTATGATTCAAATAAAGATTTATCTTTAATTAAGATTTCGCTTGTTTTGCGCTTAAAATTAAACCCACAATTCGTGCGCTCTTTAAAAAGTCTTTCAAAAATAACCGTCTTACCTCCTGATTTCCCTTTACCCTCTCTAACTAATTTTTTAAAATCTTCACCTTTGATTTTAACAGCTTCATAATAAAAGGTAGCGGTTTTAATGAATTCTTTTGGGTTGGAGTCTATATCTGATAATGATTCAATTGAATTGCCGCTAGAAAACAATCTGTAAATTTCCATTGCTTTCGCAATTCTACCCCATTTTTTAAAAAGACCACTATTATGCTCCAAGCGAATTCGCTTATCTAATTCAGCAATACTCTTATACTCCAACACTGGTAATTTCTCAATTTCTAACCTAGATAATGCCAATTCATATTTGTTTGGTGTTTGTAACGCTTTAACTGCGGCACATCTCCGATTTCCGTCTTTTACCAGATATTCTCCTTCATTCATTTTGTATACCCAAAGAGGTCTATCTTCATAGAATTCTTGAGCTTCTGAAATAGCTTCTGCCACTTCTTCCGCTGATTCCGTATACAATAGATATTCAATAATATCAGATTCCTTTTCGCTGCCGTTATATAGTTCTGCAAACCGTGGATTTTCCTTATCTAATACTAATTGATCAAGCTTAATTTCCTTTTGAGTGTACTTCTTTGCCATATCTATTTTGGAATAAGTTCTTTTGGTTAGTTACTGGCCCTAAATATAAAACAATCCCAACAACTTGATTTACAGAACTCCGTAAAGCAACCGCAAAATAACCGCTAAAAATTAATCATAGTCTTCCCAGCCTTCCTGTGGGGGTGTGTAACCTGTAAGGTCTATAAAAGGCTCCGGGTCTTTGTAGTCAAAATAACGGGCAAGGTAGTACTTGCCCTTTTTATCTTTTAAGAAGCAAAGATCACCTATAGATTTAGGCGTCTCTACGTTGGCTTGATCACAGGCATTAATTATCCCTAGCGGCGGCATCGACTTGATCAACTCAACAATGGCGTCAAAGTTTTCTCCCGGGCGATAATTAATATGCGTGATTCTCATAGCATCATTTTTCCTGTAGCTCTTCGTGAATACTGGTTAAGTTTTTACTTATAAGGTTTAACTTTTTAAGAAGCTTACTAAAATTAGTATCGTTATAAACCTGATCGTGATACCTAGCAAGCTGGGCATCTTCTTTTAATACTAATTTATAGATGGTTACTGCTTCAGCAAAACTCACGTGGTTGGCTGACTGTATGTCCATAATTTTACGATGTACCTCCTTAGCTTTATCTTCTAAGGTTCCATCATAATAACTTTTTTCTCTAAAATTTTTGGTTTTTGTAAGGGGCATTTATTGGATTTGATTAGTAATGTGTTGAGTGTATCTACAGGAAATCTTCACCTATGGTAAAAATTACTGCATACCCTTTAATATACTAACTATCTTACTGTTATCCAAAAAAAAACTAGTATTCTTTATACTCGACCCAGCCGTTATTAGGTAGCGTTATTTTATTTGCAGGAAGTTCAAACAAAATTCTAACATCATCAAGGGCCAGATATCTCGCTAAAAAGAACTTTCCTTCAGAGGTAAGAAAGCATAAATCTTTTGCGCCATTAGGTTCTGGAATATCGTTAAGATCGCAAACTCTTTGAATTAGTAAAGGCTGATGCTCAAAATAGCGCAATACCTCATAAATATAATCATCATTTTTACCGGGACGATAATTTATGTAGGTCTTTTGGTCCATTACTCATTTGGTTTACGGTCCTGTAGCGCTCTTATGGTCATTTGGTAGATCTCCTCGCGCTTTTTTGCTTCTTGCAGCTCTTTGTGTAGATATTGCTCACGCGGCGTTTGCGGGTCGTAGGCGGCTCCTGGTTCAATTACATAATCATTAAGTCTCAATTCTTCTAAAACATCTGTTCTAGGTAGCCCTAATTCTTTCCAATACAGTAAACTAAGTAACTTTTTTGTACCTAATGGTATATCCGTTACGCCCTTTTCATATTTGGCAATACTTTGTCTGCCAACACCTACAACTTCTCCTAATTCTTCTTGACGACAATTGAGCTTTTCTCTCAATTCTGTTATGTCAATGTTTTTGGGGTATTCCAATGCCTATTAAAATTTTAACATATACAAATTTCACATTTATGTTATTTTGATATACATTTGTGTAAACAAAGTAACAATAAGTGTTATTAAGTTAACTTCTCACCGTTAACAACCAATATTAAGTAACAATATATGATAAGCGCTGAAGAAAGAAAAGCCCTGAAGAAAGATTTAGGATATAATTATGCTCCTAGAGTAATTAGAATTCTTAATGAAAAAGGCTTAAAGAACTCAAGAGGGAATGAATACTCTACAAATTCTATCCGGCAGATTTTCAACGGTTATGACGAAAACCTTGATATCGAGTTAGCTATCTATCAATTAAGAGACGATATCCGCGAAAAGAAAGCCGCTCTCCAAAAAGCCCGCGCGGCTTCCCACTCCTAGTAACCAATACTCACCTATAAATTTTACAGATTATGAAACCATTTGAGAAAAACATCAAGGTCCTTACCGGCCCAAAAAATAGCGGCAAAAGCTATGCGGCAAAAATTATGAAGTTGGCCTTTAAAAAGCCTTTTCATTTACTACCAGACTCTTCAGATCGTGATTTTTTTAAGATGCGGTTCTTACTAGACGGCTTAGATAATAGTCATGATGTGATTTTGATTGATGATTTAAAACTATCTGATTTAGAAAGGGTATTGCAAATCTTCACGCAGCCCTATCTACGAGTTGAGGGTAAGTTTAAAACCCCAGTAATTTTAGATACTCCGCGTATTATCATAACGCTAAATGATGCTTCAGAAAGTGATTTAAAAGTCTTAGCCGCTCCCTACATAGAGCGCCGTATAGATGTACTTAAGTGCTACATCTTTGATAATGGCCTAGTAGAAGTTGAAAAAGTAGAATTAGAAACTCCAGAGCTTGCCCAACAAGTTTAAAAACCTATGATTATGACTATAGCATACACACCACCGTTATACACCTATATAATTCTTGTTGTTGCCCTGTTTATTGCCGTTACACTTGCTTTTAAAGCGGTTTACCTCTTTGCATACTTACGCAAACGCTGGCTGGCCGCGTATTGGTTGTATCACACCACAAAAATAGATTGCTTTCATAATGTGCAGCTTAACCGCAACATTACTGCGACAGATAAGAAAATGCTACGCGACAACTTTCGCCTTAAGATGCCTAGCCCCTACACGCTTTTCACCCTTAAGAAGCCTTTTACCCTAGTTGATTATTTTACGGCAAAAGAAGTCGCGTTTTTTACAGATCCCGGCACCCGCTGGGATCTTCCTAAAAGAAAGCCGGCAAGCATTAACGGCAGCGCTAAGTTTAATACTCCGGCTGCAGAGCATTTAGACCGCATCAACAAGCCGCTATCGTTTATAAGCGATCCTATAAAATACCCGGCCTGCAACTTCCCTATAAAAACGCTGGCGGTATGAAGTCACCCGCACATTACACCCGCCAGATCAAGGCTTTTACTCGGCAGCGTGACAGCTTAAAAAACATTCAATTAAGCTTAAAACAAAGCAGCCTCTTACGCGAGTACTACAGCGCTAAGATCAAAGAAGCCATAAAAAACCGCAATGCGGCCCGCGCCGCTCACATCATCGTTATTGACCCTATCACTCTATGAGTACCTATAAATTTGATAAATCTAAATTACTTGAAGCTACAAACGGTGGTTTAGACATCATCTTACACTTTTACCCGGAAGCTGACCGCAAGGGCGGTTCTGGTAAATTCCCGCATTTTAAAACTAAAGACGCTACCGAAGATCACGCCAGCGCGATCATCTTTGAGACCCGCGAGGGCGTGTATATGATCAAGCATTTTGGCGGTGGTGATGATATGACCCCGTTTGATCTGGTGATCAAAGAAACCGGTTTAAGCTTTTATGATGCTTGTAAATGGATAGCCGATACCTTTAATGTTGAAGGGCTTGAAGGGAATTTTAGTGCCGCAAAGATTGACATAAAACCGGCTACCAAGGGTCAAAAGCACGGCGATTATTACTTTACCTACAATCCTAAGCTTTCTGAATATGAGCTTTCCGTTTTAGGACCAAAGGTGACCAATGCAACCGCTAATGATTATAGGCTCAAGAGCTGCAAGTACTTTATTTATATAAAACAGTACCCGGCAGATCATAAAACCAAAGACGGCCAGCCAAGCAAACACGCAGGTAAAAAACGCCAGATCATAACCTACGCTACAGAAACCTATCCTATTCTTGTTTTTGAACAGGGCAAAAAAGGCGAAGAATGGCAAAAGATCTACCAGCCGCTTAATAAGGATAAAGGCTACCGCTTTCGTTATGCCGGTAACAAACCCGATAACTTCTTATTTGGTAAAAGCAACATCGAGTTTGATTATGAGCCGCTACCCGACTACATTAACGAGCATAATAAAGATGAATATGACGAGGATAACGACCCGCGTGCAGATGTGATCATCATTGCCGGCGGTGACCGCGATGCACTTAATGCGGCTTCATTAGGTTACCCTGTGGTTTGGAAAAACAGCGAGACCCAGCCGCTTAGCTGGGGCGATTATAAGTTTTTACGTGATCGCTGTAAAAAGTTGTGTTATGTAGGTGATCTGGATGCTACCGGTGTAAAAGAAACCGTGAAGATCGCGCTTCAGTATATAGACCTTCATATTGTACACCTACCGCAATGGCTTAAAAATTTGAAGTACCGCGGTACCGCTCAAAAAGACCTCACAGATTATTGTAAGGCCGTCTATAAAGAGGATCAACCAGAATTACTCAACACACAATTTAAAAAACTCATTAACGATGCCTTACCGGCGCGCTTTTGGGATTCAAAATATACCGCAAAGGGCGGCTTTAAAGGCTACGACATCAACAACGAAGCGGTTTTACGCTTCTTGAATTACAACGGCTTTTACCAGTATAAAGATGAAAGCTTAAAAGATCCGTTCTATTTCGTGCGGGTACAAGACAACATCATTACCAAGATCTACCCTAAAGAGATCAAGCAGTTTCCTGCAGAATTTATACGACAACGAAAAAAAGGAGATATCAGCCTGCTAAATTATGCACACAGATCTGCACAGTTAAGAGATACCAAGCTCGCTACAGATCTAGCGATTAGAGATTTTGACTTTAGCAACCATTACGGGCCAGAGCTGCAATGTTTTTTCTTTAAAAATCAATATTGGGAAATCACTCCTAACGCAATTAAAACTCATAAATACGGTAACGATGATGTTTATGTATGGGATAACCAGATCATAGACCGCGAGATCCAGCTTGATACCGCTCCTATCTTCAAGATCTTTAAAACCGGTAACCTGTGGGATATCAAAATACTTAGAAATGACAATCCCTTTTTTAATTACCTCATTAATACCGCCCGCGTTCATTGGCAGGTTTGCGGCCATAAACCGTTTGTAGAAAAGATAGGTGCGCTAGATAAAGATGCAGACGATTATGACGCAAAAGTAGCCGCTATCTGGGCAGCGCGTGACGCGTATCGCGAAGCCAACAAATATAATATCGCAGAAGAAGGCTTAACCGCAGAGCAGATCGCAGAGCAAAAACTACATCTTGTAAACCGCATATTTGCTTTTGGTTTTGCAATACACAATTACAAGCAGGATTCTAAAGCCTGGTCTGTTTATGCAATGGATGATCGGGTAAGTGATGTAAACGATAGTAACGGTGGTACCGGCAAATCACTTACTTGGCATAAAGCTTTAGAACAGGTTTTTATAGAATCGCCCTATTACAAGTATATCAACGGCGGTGACAAAGCCGGCGGTGATGATAAGTTTTTCTTTGACGGTGTTACAAAACAGACCAACGCAGTAATATTTGACGATTTAGACAGTCACTTTCCGTTTAGAAAACTTTACGCGCCCATTACCGGTGAATTTCCGGTAAACACAAAGTTTGCCAGCTCGGTAAGTATCAAATACAAGGATAGTCCTAAACTTATTATAACCTCAAATTTTGGGATCTATGGATTTAATGAGAGTACCACCCGCCGCCTACTCTATACTGTTTATAGTGATTATTACCACGTAGGCAACGAGGCAGATATGCTCGACGAGTTTACTGTTAATAAAGATCTGGGCTTTGATCTTTGGCGGGATTTTGACGCACAACAATGGAATGGCTTTTTTGCGTTCTGCGCACAAGCGTGCCAGTTTCAAATGACTGTGCAGGAAAAGATCAACCCACCCATGGGCAACGTTAAAAAGCGTAATGCTAAGGCAACTATAGGTGAAGCATTTAACGATTGGGCAGACATCTATTTTGAAGATCGCAAAAACATTCTGGTAGTACGTGAACACGCCTATAAATCTGCATTAGCAAACGGTATCAAAGGCAGTAACCAGCGGTTTAAAAAGCACTTAGAGATATGGTGCAGTATTCATAATTATACGCTTAACCCTAAGGGCAGTTTAAACAGTCAGGGCCATTGCAAGCACCACGTGCAAAGTGAAGGTAAAACCGTTTCCTGTTTATACGTGCAAACCCCGGAAAGTCCTACTGTGCGGCTAGGAGCGGCAGCTCCAAAAGATCTAGACCCCGGCACCCGCTTAACAGATAATCAAGTTGAAGATCTAAGCAATGATGATAACGATGATTTACCCTTTTAATAGTTGAGATATGGAAAACATTAAAGTTACCGAAGCCCGCGAGCTGTGCCAGTTAAACGGTATTGAGATCTACCCGGAAGATCGAGGCTGGTCTACAAAAATAATTGTCAAAATTGGCAAAAAGGAAAAAGTATCAAAAGAGAATTACATAGCCCCAACCGTTAAAGTAAACGGCCGCTGGCAAATTGGCTATGAAGAAAAAATTAATGATCTATGGCTACACTATGCGGCTAAGATCAAAAAGAAATTAACCGTTCATAATCTGGGAGATAGTGGTAGCAGTACCGGCGGCGCGGTGGCTGCCGGGCTACCATTATTAATCACCCCTAAAGATGAATTTCTCGCCTGTTTAATCCTGTTTGCTTTAGTCGTGGGCCTTACAGCGCTAGTGATCGCTATTGCTTTAGCCATTGCAGCTTATAGAAAGAATAGAAACTAATCAATTTTCCCGAAAACAACCTTAACACTTATGCAAAATTTAGTTTTTAAAAATATCCTCATAGCAGTCCTAGTAATACTTGCGGCATTTGCTTTACTCATTTACCTACTTAAGCTATTGGCGCAATGGTATGTAGTCAATTTTGAGATAAACAGGCGTAAAGATCAGTACGTCAATAAGCAAGAAAGGAAAGGCTTAAAACCATTCAAATTTGAGACAACCGCGGGAGCGGTAACCTTCTATGCGCTTAACCTTAAAAATGCTGAAAAGAAATTTAAGAAGTCTGGTTTAACCCTTAAAACAGAAACCGATGCAAAATAACGAGATCAAGCCGGTACCTAAAGAACTCACCAAAGCGGTACTAAAAAAAATGTTCTGGTATCTAGCTCCAGATACCGTGCCTGTAGAAATTAATGCGATAGCTCAAAAAATGCGATCGGGATCTGCAACCGGTTTTAAGCGCCGCTTTAAAACCGTGCATTATGAAGAATTTCTAGCCCTAACCTATATCGTAGAATGGCCGCGCGGCTACCTAAAGCCAGAAGATTACGACAAGCAAATAACCGACCTAAAAACCAAACTCACCGCCCGCGGTATAAAATTAATGTGATATGAAAACAGACATTAAAAACCTATTAAAAAATATAAACCGCGCTTGTGATGCGGCGGTTACAGTAGATGCTGAAAGCATTAAGATCGAGATTCAAAAACTTAAGGAAAAGCTTAATGCTCAAATTTTTGCAAGTGATGATCTAGCGGCAGATATAACCTTAAATAGAATGGTTCAGTTAAAAGCTATAGTGATGTGTATTGATTGTGAGATAGATATTAAACGCATCAAAAAAGAGCTTCAAGAATAATGAAAACCCTTCTAAAAATACTCGTTCTCTTTTGCGGTCTTACCGCGGCGGCCCAGCAAGGCGGCAATGTGCTAATAAGTACAGATGCAAAAATACTGGCTTTAGGTAGTGACAACCAGTACACCAGCCACGGCCCTACGGCTAACGTTTTGGTTCTAGTAGAATATCAAGATAAACTATACCACAAATGGCGCGGTTATGCTTTTGCTGGGTATGAGTGGGTAAACCTACCGCAATGGTACCAGAGTTACTTTTTTGGCTATGGTGCCAGCTTTAAAGTGATCCGCAAGTTTGATCTAATACCCAGTTTAGAAGCTGGTTTTATTCTACGGGAACGCAACGGCCGCAACGCTGCAGGTAGCTGGTTTGTAGGTGCAAACTTAGATCTAAGGTATTATTTAAATCGCAAGCTGGCTCTAAGTCTACGCCCTAATATCGAATTGGCTACAGACCTACCCGGCCGCAAATTCAGATACCAAGCAACCACCGGAATTGTAATACTCAACTTATGGCACTAATCAAAATACACCTCATTCTAGCCTTTAGATACCTATTCTACTGGCTAGAGCAGATCGAAATTAAATTAACATCATAAACATCATACAATGGCAAAAGTTGACACAATTGAATTAAACATCTTAGGTAAAGACTACACCTACAATGTAAACGTAGGAAAAGAAGGTATTTTTAGAGTAAGACTTGATTTATTGGTAGCCCAAACTTTAGGGATCGAAAGCAAAATTGAGTTTAAAACGCTTGATGATCTTACCAGTTATATCTACACCCCTTATCGTGAATTTTTAGAAGCTAAAAAAGAAGAAAAGGCAATTATATGGATTGATTTTAAATCAAGTAGATCTATGTGTACAGATCAAAAAGGGTTTCAGCTCCTTCCATTACATTCAAAATATGTCAAGTCTGATTTTAGCGATATTCCTTCTATTGCATTTGAATTTGGATTGATTATAGAAGTCTCTCATTCTACAGGTACAACTACTTACTACAAAGCTAAATTAGGCCGAGAATTGCTAGACTGGGAGCAAAAGCGAAAAGAAAATTTTGATGAAAATAAGGTGTATAAGGATAGTCAAACATATAGTGTGCCTGGCGCAAAAAAAATCCCTTTTACTATTGAATCATATAACACATTGATTAAAGCAAGACAGGGCCTAAGATCAATTTCTGAAATCTTATACAACTTCATTAAGCAAGATGAAGCCGATATAGTTAAAACCTTGTCAGAGGGCAATATCATGAAGCTTAAACAATAGCCCGGTTAACCGCTCACCGGATTAAGAGCGGCCTAATACTTTTTAATTATGCCAGACGGTAAAACACCAGTTAATGATGCTATTGATCAGACAGACACTAGCGACAAAAACAAAGAGTACCTTAAGAAAAACCACGGCGAAATAGATCCTAATGCGATCCCGCCTAACCAAACTAAAGGCGTTTGTTAATTAACCGCCCCGGTTTAACCGCAGGGGCTAATTAAATAAAAAATTAATGGAATTTTTAAAAAAGGAAATAGAAGAAACTGCTGAAGATTTATTAAAAACAGCAAAATATGGAGCTTTAACTGTTTATCAAGCAATGGACTTAGCTACTAAAATTCAACAAAATCAAATTTTAACTAAGATTTTGTCGGAGATCGTAAAAATGCGCCTACCCTAGAAGCAATTGAAATGTCACTAGGATATGAAAGTTAAAAACTTATACCGGCACCCCCGCACCGGAGCAATAGCGGGCTAATCAAACACGTTGTACAATGGCAAGCAAAACCTTTAAGTTTAAGATCTCAAACTCGATCTATAAGAAAAACTTTGAAGCCGCTAGTTACCGCTTAGCGCTTATTGACGCTAAAGAATGGCGCAAAAACCTAGTAGCAGAAGGAAAAGCGACTGGCAAATTAACGCCGGTAAACTAAACAAAATGTTAAAAAACCGCTTACTTTTGTAGGCGGTATATAACAAGTTGTCCGCAATCTAAAAAGCACACTTTAAGCATATTAAAAAATAATTGTAAGTTTATGTCGCTAAAACATTTTAGGAGAAATCCTAATGTAAATACATAACGATAAGAAGCAGCCCAGTGGTGGCCGCATAGCGCTAGCTATGTACCTATAAGGTATGGCAATCCATTCCTAGAATGTTTTAGCACACCTAATCGGGTTGCTTCGCTTACAATTTTTTGGATTATGCTAAATCAAAAAGTTATTCAAGTCACGCCTAAGACATTAACACCGGCACAAATTGAGTTAATTAACTTCTGCAGTCACCTCGACGCTCCAGACATTAGAAAAAGTCTAAAAGCAACCCTAGATCTAGCGTTATTTAACGACAGCGGCGATCTAACAACACAAGACCTAGCCCACATTTACCGGGCCAGAGAATTGAGCCGCATACTTAAAGCGGTGCAAAAAGAAGGTTCTAAACCTATTTTACAAGTTAATTGATCCCCTTCTCAAAAATCAGTTACAAGCCCCAGTTTTGGGGCTTTTTTTATGGCTTAATAAACTTTAACTGTGTAGTTTGGCGAAATTATTGCATCATATTTGGTACAAAAGAGTACAAATGAGTACGTTTGCGTACACTTAAAGTAAGCTATGACTTACTTTATAGGCGTTAAATAGCGTTAAATTGAGTAAATTTTAGTCCTGTTTTACGACATTTATAATAGAAGATCTGACTATGCTTTTAAATATAGATATACCGCATTTAACCGCTCCGGCTTTAAAAACCCCTAGATTTAGGACAGTGTTTAGAACGCCAAGAGGTCATTTATTAAAACCTATTGTTTCTCGTTTAAACGCGCACTATCAAAGTCAGTACGAACGCTCTTTAGCAAATCTAAACCGCATCATTCTTTCTCTTGAAGGCAGTTATAATCATTTAAAGGATATAAGCCCTAAAGAAGCCTTAAGTATTCAAGCAGATACCGAAAAAACTATAACCAAGGTCTTAGCAATTAAAGACAAAAGAATTGTGCAGGTACTTCTTAAGAATAACGATGAGTACAGATTTAAATATAACCTTATGTTGAAATGGCTTTATAAAATCGAAAGTCGTTGTCACGTAATAGCTTATCGTGAAGAGCCTATAATTAAAACAGATAAAGAACTTAAAGATGGCGTAATAAATCTGAATGGTTCTTATTTCAATCGTGCCGATGCCTTATAAAAGAGGTGACATTATTTGGGTTTATTTTAGTTTGCCCTATGAGCGCGGTTATACTAAAGAGCATCCAGCAGTAATAATATCTAACGATCAGGTTTACGATCACGACGATATGTACATTATTGTAATGATAACCACTAGCCCACGTACTGACCGTTATTCTTTTCATCTAAAAGATAATATGTTGACTGGCAAAATGCCTAAAGAAAATTCACAGGCTAGAACTCATTTAATTTCTTATCTAACCGAACAGCAAATAGTAACTGACAGAAAGGTTATTTCTAGTTTAAAGAAAGATTATGTTGATCGCCTTGTTGAGCGCATAAATATCACGTCTATTATAGCTGATGAAGATTTATAAAATTCAGTAAAATCTATTACAAGCCCCTGTTTTGGGGCTTTTTTTATGCCCTAAAGTCAGCTAAAACAAGCTAAAAGCCGCTACATATCGCTAGCAACCGCTAAACGCGGCTAAATGTCAACCCCCTATTAAATTCACACAATCTTTGTCAACCAAGATCATTGATAAATTGATTGTGTGAGTACTAATGTAGATGTTATAAGCGCTGGCCTTTACCGCCCTCTTAAGAGCGGTAAGGGTTATGATGCTTTTATAAAAGGCACCAATTGTAAAGTTACAAGCCTTAGTTCTGGAGACACGTTCACCACAGTTAAGCACATGCGAGACTGGGTGCAAAAACATAAAGAGCAAACGATATTACTTGCGCCGCGCTTAAGAGGTAAAAGTCTAGTGGCTACGGCGCAAAATATCTACCAGTTTCTTTATGATCACATACAGTATAGGGCAGACGGCGACATGCAAAACTTAAAATCGCCGGGATGTACTTGGGCCACCCGCAAAGAGGGTGCAGACTGTAAGACTTTTAGCATTTTCGCCAGTTCTATACTTACTAATCTAGGCATACAGCACAGTATTAGACAGGTAACCCAGCCGGGCTACTACCCAGATCAATACACACACGTTTACATTGTTATTCCTCACAATCAAAAACTAACCAAACTAACCAATGAAAAAGTAATAGTTATAGATGCCACAAGGCACCAAAACACAGAAGTTGATTTTATTAAAAAACACGATACGTTAATGTTACATCAAGGATTATCAAGCCCAGCCGCATACCGCCGCCCGGCTACCAGAAAAAAAGCCAGAGGCTTAAACGGCGTTGCAGTTAGCACGATATCTCGTGACTTAACAGATCTTTTAAACGTGTTGATTATGGCCGGTGTGCCACAATCACAAATGAAGCAGGTGCAGGATGAAGCGGTAAGCTACCTTAATCAAGGGCTAGATCCAGAGTTTAAGATCAATTATGATTCAATTACTGTAGGATCTAAGACTATTCCTTTCTTTCCCAATGGCCTCAAAGCTCCGGGCTTAGGTTTTGATCCTGTTACTATTGGCGTTATTAGTCAAGCTGCCGGTTCTGGTGGTGGTGCTGGTGATGCAGCGGGTGTAATGAGCGGCGTTTTAGAAGGCCTCAATATCAAGCAAAACATTGCACTTGTAACCAAATATGGTTTAAGCAGCTGGGGTGCTTCCGGTTCTCCAGAACGAAATGCAGAGCATTGGGAGCGTTATACTAAGCCCGCACTAGAGCAACTGGTAAAAAACTTATCTTCTTACAAGAATGTTCAATTTGATCTTAACAAGCTACAGGCATTTGTAGATATCTACTATTCGTTTGTAAAGGGCCTACGTGACAATCACAGTAAAGCCAGATCTACCCGCGAGGGTAACCAGTGGTCAATGGACACGATTAAACAGGTAGAGAGCCAAGTAATTAACCCGCTGGTTTCAAAACTTAAAGCGGCCGGTGTACAGGTAAGCACGTATACCGCAGATCCTATGGCGAGCCAATTTAGCGTGCCGTTTGATCATAGAACGTTGACAAATAGCAATCCAGATCGTTATTTGCCTTCTACTGTAAAACAATACAGTATAACCGTACCGCAAAGCTTGCTAAATCAAAGCACAGGCGTAAACACCAATTTACCTAGCGGTCAGCAATTGGCACAAGGGAATCAGTTTGGTAGTGGTTCTGGATCTTCAAGCAATAGCGGTAACACCAACTATCCTACAACAACAGGCAATTATACAAACAGTACAGGAAATTTTAACCCCGCACCAAAAACCGCGGGCGGTATCTCTCCGGGTATGATCTTATTAGTTGCGGCAGGTGCCGGGCTAGCCTATACCCAGATGAATAAGAAGAAACCAGCAACCCCAGCAAAAACTAAGAAGTAATGTTTGAGCGTCAAGAGACATACACTTTAAAACAAGATCTAGGTACCGGTGGTGGTTCTGGTATGCGACCTAACCAAATGGTTACAGTACAGCCAACCAACACAAAGCAGTTGCAGGCAGATCGCTCTACGATCAAGACTTCTGTTTTGGGGCTATTGGGTAAGCTGCCTACAATGAATAAAGGTTTATTCTTTAAAGCGTTGTATGAGTTAAAATTGCCGATCTCTTTTGATTTTTCACCGCTTTATAGTGCAGATGTAACCGGGTATGTGGCAAACTTTTACATTAAAAAACTCAACAGTTGGCTTTTGGGCCAACTACAAGGGCTTAGCGCTCCAAATAATTTAGGGGATCTTAAATCACAATCACACGTAGCAGGTGTAAATAAAATTATCGCGGCGCTTCACATTGCGCGCCAGTATTACTGTTTTAAAGCGAGCCGTACCAAAGATTTAGAGCAAGCGAAATTTCAAGCTAAAAAACAAATTGTTACAACCTATGCAAATTGGCTGGCTAGCGCTTTGTCTAGCGCGGTTAAAACTGCCGGCGGTTCTATAGATCTTAAAGCGACAGAAGTAAAAGCTAGTGATGTAAAGCAAGGTATTGAAGTGTACAACTGGGAAGGTGAGACTTCTACTGCAAAATTCAATGCTTTTGCTATAAACATTTCTACCCAGCAAAAACCGTATGAAGTAACCGTAGGCCCTACAAAAGAGCTGCCGCCAGTAATAGTCACAACTACAGATTTTGTAAAAGGTGACACAAACCAAAGCGGTGCAGGATCTAGCAACAATACAGACAATGCAAACAGCGGTTCTGGTGCTTATGGATCTTCAAGCAATGGCAACGGCACAAGTGAAGTGCCAGACGGTAGCCAAAGCTTGATTAACAACCTCACAGACGATGCAAAAGCGATCGCAGACGGTAAAAAACCTAGCCGCTGGTGGTTATGGCTAGTTGCTGCCGGTGTAGGTGGTTATATACTTAAAGGTGGTAATAGTAAAGCAGCCACAAACAAATAGCATTTTATTCTTAATCCTAATAAATATTTAAAATGAAAACTAGAAAGTTGAACAAAAAAACCGGTTTAGAAAGCCTCGTTATCGTGGGTTCTCTTATGGCTGGTTTTATGGTATCCGGCGCAGTAGATGCCGTAGTACCTACAGACAAGCGAACAATTGCGCGCGTTGGTACGGCCGGCGCGGGTGCGGCAGGAGCAGCGCTACTGCCTTCAACAGACACCACTACTACAGCATTAAAGATGCTTAGTGCCGGTGCAGCTGCCAGAGCTAGCTATATGCTAGTAACTGACGAGCTTAAAAATCAAGTAACCGTTAAAGCTGATGCTACCATGGTAGATAAGGCAATGTACGGCGCGATAGGGCTTGCTTGCCCTTGTGACGGTAGCAGAGATTATGCACTAAATGCACCTCTTGACTACCCTACGCTTAACGTAAACACAGTTGATACTGTGTACAACGAAGCAGAACAAAATTATCAAGTGGACAAAAGCAAATTTGCCGCATAACAAAAACAGGCGGTAGCCTTTAATCAAACCTTAAAAAGAGAAAACAAAAATGAAAAATTTACAATTATTTTTAATCGCCGCAGATTTCCTAGTTATGTTAGGGGGGGCTGATAAGTTAAGTGCAGATCTTAACGCAAAAGTTAATAACGGAAGCGTAACCGTTGATCCTTCTACTCACTTTGTGCGTAAGGACATTTCTGGTGCGTCAAGCATTTACGATTTTATCGATGAGCAAACTGATAAGATCGACGGTATTAGCTCAATCAAATCTACCAGCTTGCCAAAAAATCAAGCTTTCATTTTCCACGGTGTAGCCGTTGGTTATGCGGAAGGTACTACAGCTTCTGGCCCAGCTGGTCAAACCTATGGTACAGATCTACCGGCAGCTGTTAGAAATGCTAACATTCTTATTCGCCAAAATGGCCGCGAGGTGCTTAACGAGCCAATTGCAAACTTTGCAAAAGGTGAAGCAACGACCAGACCTTCTGACTACTATTTTGAGTTACCTAGCTTACGTTACCTTAAGGACGATGAAGCTATCGAAATCAAAATCGTATTCCCTAAAGGTGTAGCCTTGCCAGATCCGGGAGTAGACAGCTCTAACTATATGGAGGTTCGTTTGTTAGGTCAAAAGACAGTAGCAAAAATCTAAATTAATAATCTGGTTAATAAATAAAACGCCTTGCTTTCACTAGGAAGGCAAGGCGTTTTTTCTATTCCATAAATCACAATACAATGAATAAACCAGAAATTAAAACCATAAGAGTAGTGCTGGCCGCTGGAGAAACCAGCGCAGACGGTTCTATTAGCATTAACGAAGGACAGCAAATTTTTGCAGCTGCAACCGCCAGCGGTTCACATACAAAATTAGTGCGCTTAGGTCTTGATGTGAATGGTTCTGAAATTCACGCGCCCTTATCGTTACCGTTTTGGGATGGTCAGATCGGTACGTTTCAACAACGTGGCCGCTTATTAAGTTATACCGGTGGATCTACCGTTGACGTAAAAATACGTACCGCTAGCGCTCCGGCTTCTGATATTGAGATCGAAGTAGCTTTTGAAATTTGGAAAGCTCCAGTATTAACGCAAGGGCCAGACGGCACCTTAATCCCCGGTGTATCATGTCAATAAAAGCGGTAATCGGTCAAAGAATCGTGAAAAAAGACGAATCGGTTGAATTAAAAGGCTGGATTGATGCACGATTTGAAAACCGAAGCACAAAGCCCGTTCTTATTTTCAATCGAAAGTATGAGCCTAAAGAAATATTCTTTGCTGGTGTAGGAAACCTGCCAGTATACGGTGAAGTACAAGTAGAATTTGATCCCGAAGAAACACAAAAAAAAGTGCTGGTCACATACGGCACAGAAAAGGACTGTATTTAAAATGAAAAAACTAGGAGAAGTAATAGCGTGGATTGAAAGCGCAGATAACAGGTATATCGATGTTTACGATGCCACAAATAACGAGTTGATCATAAAATCAATGAGCAATGCCGATGCCGTTAAAAAAGCAGGATCATTGTCTAATTGGTTTGCACAACTTGCTGAAAGTGGCAAAACAGACATTTTTGTTAAATGGGTAACTAAAACCGGTAGCGGCTGGAATCACAGACAAGGCCCGGTAGTCGCTAAAATTTCTTCTTCAGCACAAAATAATAGTATGGAAACAACAGGCAGCCCAGTAACCCCGCAAAACAGTCCTAACGGCGCTACACCGCAGGCTGCCACGTTTCCGGGCTTAAATATGCCCGGCTTAGGTTTTCCCGAAGTGATGAACCTTAATACACAAGCCCAGATAGGGCAAATGTATAAGGCTCAATTAGATCAACTCCAAGTTAAATATGATGCACTTTTAGAAAAGTACGAAGATCTTAAGGAGGATAAAAAAGACGAGGCCGCAGCACAAGCCAGACAAGAACAGCTAATCAATTTGGCTAACACTTTTGGCCCGGCTATCGTTAATCTTTTGCCCGGTAAAAAGCTAGATATGCCGCTTAATGCTCCAGCTGAAAACTATAGCCCAACTAAAAATGCGCTATTAAGTTTTATCAAGCGGGATGCAGTAGATGACAATTTATGCACGGTAGCCTATCACACGGTAAGTATTATAAGCTCCGGCGATCAAGGATTTTTAAATCAATTAACTAAACTCATAAACGAAAATGCCGCAAACAGTTAGTGTCAAAGCAGACAACCCTATTACTGAAGGAGAACGTAAGATCCAGCTTCAGTACATACAGGATAATCTAAACGATCAAGAGTTGGAGAAACTTTACCAGCTCGCAAAAATGCCTAAAGCGCGTAAGGCTTTAGTAACAAAATTCAATTTCATTAAAAACTTTTTATAATGGCAACAGCAGCCGCAAAAAAATCTAAAGTAGAAGAAACCGCCAGCCGTGCGGTTACCGTTGTTAAGAGTAACCCCAATACTTTGCTTATCATTTTAGGTGTTGCGGCTGGTGGTTATGCCTTATATAAAATCAATAAAGGGGTTAATAGTGTAGGTGACAGCTTCAGTAATTCAACCGGTGGTATTCCGGTGAAAGCAGATCCTACCCAGCCGGCAAGTGGGTTAAATAATCTACAGGCCAAAGCTAAAGCAGATAAGCTATATAATGCAATGTACAGCGCCGGTACTGATGAAGATACCATTTTTAACGAGTTACGCGGCCTAAGTCAAAATGACTACGTAAAAGTGTATGAAGCATTTGGCAAAAAAAGCTACAACCCGATAACCGGAGAAGGCTCAATCATTTTTGGCAAACTAGATCTAACCGAATGGCTAACCGCAGAGTTAAGCAATAGCGAATTTGCAAAATTGCGCCAGCTCTTACCTAACGTTTTTTAAGATGCAAAAGAGAATTAGAGTTATTGATAGTTTTGGTGTGCCTCTTGCGTGGGCCAATGTGCTTACGGCGCAAGGTAAAGGTACGATGACAGACGATGAAGGCTATGCAACCGTTGAAGCTGCAACCAGTAACCAGCAGATAGTTATATCATATATGGGCTTCCAAAGCCGTACAATCGCTTTTGGCAACTTATCGAATCAAGTAATACTGGAGCCAGATGTAAACCAGCTCCCAGAAGTGGTGGTCACCGCTCCAAAAAAAGAAAAAAATAACAACTGGGCCACGTATGCAGGTCTGGCAATTGGTGCTATTGGTTTATTGGTTTCGCTTTCTGGCAATGATGAACCGCAGAAAGTTGTACCAGTTAAACCTAACGCACGTAAAATAAACCTATAGTTATGGCAAGTCCACTAGATCCACAATACAAGCCTATCGTTGATAAAATCAAATATTACGGCAGTAAGTATGGCGTTAACCCAGAGGTTGGAATCAAACAACTATGGCAGGAAAGCCGTTTTAATCCTAATGCAGTAAGTCCGGCTGGGGCTTCTGGTATCGCTCAATTTATGCCGGCAACCGCGGCAGAATGGGGCGTAAATGTTAAGGATATAGACAGTAGTATAGAAGGCTGGGCGCGTTATATGGCTTGGATCTTAAAACAGTCGTATATCGGTGGTGATTATGCAAAAGCTTTGGCCGCTTACAATTGGGGTGTAGGTAATGTTCAGCGAAAAGGTATTACCAATTTGCCAAAAGAAACTAAAAACTATTTAAAAATAATTCTGGGTGACAAAGGCACACAGGCTGGGCTAGGTATAGGCACTTTTGTTGCGCTAGGCTTTGCCGCTTATTTTTTGTCTAAAGCTTATAAAACTTTTTAATATGCCGGGGCCAACTAACAGACCGATAGCAGGAAATTCTACAACCGTGGTAAATGAAACTACGGTGCAAAATATTTTAAATCAAGAGATCTTTAATAATACCGGTTATACTTCAATTGGTGATGTTATTAATAACCTACAGGCCAACGGCGGTGAAATTATAGAGCTGGGCGATATTGGTTTTACTGATGAAACAACCGTTTACGATTTTATAAACGGTTCTGGTGAAAGTTGGCAGCTAGAAGAAAACACCATGTATTTCTTCACGGCTGAAAGTGGCGATTATTCGCATTTATATTACTGGCAAGGTGATACTCCGCTAACCATTGGCGCGGGTGGTACACCGGTTACAGTAGATGATTTTGATGTGTTGCTGATTAGTGACAACTCAAAACCAGAGATTCCAGATAACAGCTTACCAAAAGGTTTAGCCGGGCAAGCGTATTATATCAAGCAAGGCAATGAAGTTGAGCCAGATTATACGCTAAAGCGTGGTATTGTAACTGAAACCGAAGCAGAATTTACAGAGGCTACAACGCAAGAAGTTAGTTTAGCTGAAGTCTTTAACGAATGGCAATTTTTTTCCCACTCCGGCAGTAAAAATGCGGCGCTTGCTTCTCCCCCTAACTATCCCGGTTTAGATCCCGGTGGTTTTGGTGGTACGCCGCTCACACAGGCACTTATTGATAAAAAAAAGGCTTGGGGTTACGATCCTATTAATGATCGTATCTTTTTAACACAAAACTTTGGGGTTTATTCTGGCTTTGTATCGCCTAAAAGTTACACCAATTACGTGCTTGAAGCTTCTTTAAGTAGTACTAGTAGTGACGATGATTATTTGGGCTTAGTTATGGCTTTTCAAAAAGATCCTGTTACCGGGTTTGAATACACCATAAGCGTTGTACGTGTTTTGAACGAATTAAGCGGGCAGGGTGATATAACTTATGCGGTATATTATAACTTTTTTCAAAACGGAAGTAGCGCGGCCAGTCTTGCTGTTACAACGCAAATTGCGCTAGTTGACGGCACAAACCTAGCGCCTATAATTGACGGTCAAGGTAATGGCTGGGTAGGTAATCATTGTAAACTAAGAGTTGAGCGCGTTGGTGATGTTTTTACCGTTAAAACCTCGCAGTTTGGTTCTTATGATCTTGACGATGCGACTTTACTTACCATAAACTTAAACGATACTCCAGAGCTGGAGCGTTTTAAAACCGGCGGGAAAGTTGGTTTCTCGGCGTTGTCACAAGCTAACGCGTTTTTTGATGATGTGTACTTCACCGGCTTTAATGAGTATATTTTAGATCTGCAAAACGGCTATGATGCTCCGCGCATTTTTAGCTACGATTTTGAAAACACACTTTGGGCTGAAGATCCTAATTTAACTTACAATGATATTTGGGGGATTAACAGGTTTGTTGATGATTATTTGTTTGACAGAGTTTACTACTTGGGAGCAGATAAGCCAATAAGACTGCCGGGTGGTGGTAATGTTGTAAAAACCAAGTTGAGCCAATTTGATGATGATATAGGAGCTACTGATCCAACATTAGCGAATACTGTTTTTGTGAATACGGTATCGGGTGATGACGCAACCGGAGTGCCACAAGTTTATGGGAAGCCATTTAAAACAGAATTAGCTGCTTTTAATGCTGTTCCTAATGACGGCGCACAATGGACTATATTTTTTATTGATGATGATGTAACAAGACAGATAACAAGTAATGTTGGTGACAAAAACATAATTTACAAATGTCTAACAGGTGGTGTATTAGATTTCACAATTACTCCTTTTCCTACCAGTAAAAATACTCAAAAACCATACGCTCTAAACATAGATGCTCCAAATACAGATGTTGTTTTTGGTGATAAAAAACAAGCAATAAGTAACTCCGAAAAGCCAATTTACATTAACTGCAATATAATGACTTTAGAAGGAATAGAGCCTGACGGAGGTAATAGAGCTTTCTTTAGTAGCACAAGTGATATTTTATCTGTTTTTAAAATAAATACACTTAATTGGTTTCAAAACGCCTATTCTCAAATGCTTAATTGCGTATCATCTTTAGAAGTAGGTGTTCTTAATATTGAAAACGGGTCTTATGCGGCAGGATTATCTGAAGATTGGCATAATAGAAGTTCTTTTATTATTAATAAATTGGTTGTAACTGACTCTGCCACTAAAGATCTTTTTTCTGGTTCTTACTGCCGTGTTTTTCAAGTTGGGTCAATGGAAGGAAGTGGCCATATCAGAATAGCTTCTGACGTTGGTTTATATCCACTTAACATTAATCTTAACAACACAATTATAGATGATAATCTTATTGTGACTATATTTTCAAGAGGGGATAATATTATTTTGTCGGGAAATAATAGGTCAGAAAATTTCAATTTAAGAATGGGTGAAAGCTCTATTTTTAATTCAGTTCGTAATCCTCATTTTGTAAATTTTACAGGTAGAATACAAGGGGACTCAAATATAACACAAGGATTAACAGATGTTATATTAGAAAATTCAAATATTGTAGTTCCAACTTATTTTCTTAAAACACGTGGGAGTGTTGTAGAGCCTGATTATATCAAGTCATTTCTAGTTAAGGGTTACTGCTCTATTATATCCGAAGACCCTATCAATTCAGATATGATAGAACTTCAAGATTCTGATAATCCCTTAATAATTACCAATCAAGGAACTCTTAAAACTAATTATAAGTCATTCGGTAAATACGTTACAGAAAACGTAGTTACAGCAAGCTTTAAAGAAAAAATGAATGAGACTGTAATTAGAAGCAAAAAAGATATAGCAAATAAAAAGTTAGACGTAAGTAAATCTTATGTATCTGACGGTAAAATCACATTTTTAGCCGGCGAATACATTTACCTTCCCCCTCCGGGCGAAAACTTGACGATTAATGGCTACGGCTTAGAGTTGTCTGTTTTAGAAAAAGATGTGCCAGGGGAAGAATTATTCATTATAGATCCAGACGAAACCTATAGTGGTGGCTTACTGATGCAAGATATTAAAATAACTACCCCGCAAAGTGGTGTTTTTGATATAGACAATGGGCCTAATTTTGATGTGCTTGAATTTAATGTTTTAAATTTTGACACTTGCGCCTCTTTAGGTAATATTCAAAACTATATACAAGGTTTAGGTACAACTATTGGGTTTTATAATTTATCTGAAGGATTATCCTTTGGAGGCACCTTTGGCGGGTTTAAATTTTCTAATTGCAACTTAAGAAATTTTAGCGGCGGCACACTTTTTAAGGCATTGCCGGGATTAGTGTTTAATTCTGACTTTACTTGCGAGTTGAAGGCAAATTTTGACGCTGGCGCTGTTCTTGCAGATTTCATAACGGCAAATTTCCCTAATTCTAGATCGTTTCAATTGTTAGACGGTCAGTATTCATTAGACGGCAGCACGGACGAAGAAGTAAACACACCATTATTATTGCCTAACATTTCACCTAAGGACGATTGCGCTCTTTTTAGAAACCGAAAAGGAATAGCTAACAGTTATGAGCCTTTTGTACGCGTTAAAGGTGAGGATTCTAAATATTATGAATTGTATGTTGATGCTACAGGTAACATTGCAAAGAGAGAAATTATATAACCTATGCAACCCCTTCACCCTATATCAATAATAGCGATCATCATAACGCTTTTGGCTATAGTCGTATTTATAGGCATAGGCGCAAGCGTTATGCGTAGTCAGCGGCATAATAAAAGCTACAAGCGTGGCAAAACGGTTCACGCTTTCCAATTCTTTTTTGCTGCCGTGGGTGTGGTGATCTTTATTTTTTTGATTCACAATTACGATATCATCTATCAGCACGACTACAAGATTGCATTTTCGATGCTAGCCATTACAGCGGTGCGTACCGCGTGGCGCTATTACAAGGATATGCCGATTTTCAAGGATAAAATAATCACATTTTCAGATGTGCAAAAAGTAGCAAATGAATTGCTCAAAAATCCAAACATAAGTGATCAAACAAAAAGAGAAATACAAGAGCGTGTAAAAGAATTACAATAGTATGACAGGTACAGAAATAGCGGCCATTGCTGGCGGTATAGGAACTATTATAGCCGCTATCGGTGTGCCTAAAATAGCTGAAGCAATAGGCAAGTATAGGGCCTCTCGCGATGCTAAAGTAGTAGAACTTAGCGAAAAGCTCGCAGCTACTGAACAAAAGTTAAACGAGCTGGAGATTAAACTAAGCTTGATTTTGCCAATTATAGCAAAGAAAAACGCTTCAGATCCAGACATAATGCATTTACTATCGTCGGTTATAGACGTAAGCGATATACATACGACACCGGCACCTAACGAAAAGAAGAAATGAAACTAATTGTTACCAGATACAACAGCGATCAAAAGCATACTAACGGCGCGTTACTCATTAACGGCCGCTTTGCTTGTTATACGTTAGAAGATCAATACCAAGCAACTAAAGTGCATAGCGAAACCCGCATACCAGACGGTATTTATGAAATCGGCTTGCGTACCGTTGGCGGTTTTCATAGCCGCTATTTATCGCAGTACGGCCCAGAATTTCACAAGGGTATGCTCCAGATTTTAGACGTTCCGGGTTTTGAGTACATTTTGATTCACGCCGGTAACACAGACAAGGACACGGCCGGCTGCCTTCTGGTAGGTATGAGCAATGAAGCTGGCGCAAATTATATAGGCAAAAGCGGTCAAGCGTATAAGCTTATTTATCCGCAGATCCTTAAAGCCCTTCAATCTGGTGAAGTGGTAGAAATTGAATTTTTAACCGTTGACAAATTTGAGCAATGAGAATTAACCTAACCAAAATAATTGCTATTGCCCTACTGGTTTCTTTTGTGATTGCCAGCGCTTCTATGTTTGTTGGGTGCAGCTCAAAGAAGAAAGCTACAGAACGCTACGCTAAGAGCGAAAAAAGCGTGATTGATACCAGCTTCAAGCAGGAAGCGCAAACCGCAGTAAAAAAGGATTGCACGGCTATTTCTGGTAGCAAGATCCAGCAAACAACAAGAGTGGCCAATGTAAATATTAATCTGGTAGATCCAGACAAACCCGGTAGTGCCACTAAAACCAATAATCAAGACGGAAGCACAACGTGGGATCTAAATAACACTTCAATATCTGAAAGTTCCAGCGAGAACGAAACCAACGCGGCCACAAACGACACCATTAACACCAATTTTCAAGACAACTCAAAAGACACCAGCGAGGGCCAAACTAGCGGAGAAAACGAAACCGAAGCCAGCGGCCGCAATAGCAATAGTGATGCTTCAAGGTTTGCTACCGGTGCGGTAGTGGTTCTGGTTATTCTCTTACTAATATTTTTCATTTATAAATACTTCAAAAAATAAGACCATGGCAAAAAAGCAAAAAGACAACGCAGGATTAAAAACATTAGGAATATTCGCCGGTGCGGGCGTTTTGGCTTATCTGGGCCATAAATATTTGAGTGTACCTAAAGTAATACTGAAATCGGTAGACAAAGAAAGTCAAACGGCCTTAGTTCAATTTGGAAATAAAGAAAGTGAAATTTCTATCGCTCCCGGTTCTGGTAGTGTAATTCCGGGTGATGCTGGTTTTGAATTAAGAACAGAGCGATCTGGTGCAAACCTTTACTTAAGAGTTTACCGCAATGGTAATATTAAAAAGTTTCAAAACGAAGCAATTTCAGTCTAAAAGCTATGATTAAATATTTGCTAATAGGCGGTGCAGCTCTTGGCGGGCTGGCATTGCTTACAAAAGATAAAGTCACCGGCATTGCTGCCGTGGCTAAAGAACTTAAGGTAAATGTAACGAAGCTTAAAAACATAAAGTTGGCCGGGCTTCAAGCTTTAAACCTAACAATCGATTTACAAGTGTTCAACCCTACCCCGCAAGATCTTACGATATCTACAGGTAAGGTTTTGACACTTTCAAAAATTCGGTTTTTTGATCGTACCGGTAAATTTCTGGGCGAAAGCTACCCGCAGGTAAGCGGTATAGAGATCCCGGCACAAAGCGGTTTAACGGTGAGCAATATTCCTGTAGTGATCAATTTACAAAATGCCGGTGCCGTGCTAAATACCCTTGTAGACACAGCACTAAGCCAAAGCCAAATTAAATACGAACTAACTTTTGAAGGGCTGGGCCAGACCTTCACTATAAATGCCTAAAACAATGAATGTAGTAAAGCGAGTAAACGGACTAAACGGTGAGCAAATAAGCCGTGCAGATCTTCATAATTTATACAAGAAAGCAAAAGAGCAGGAACAAACCCAGATAGCCGAAAAAATTGAAGCTATACTTAACCAGTATGACGATGCTTATTTTGATGTAAATATCGATTCGCCGTTTATTGAAGAAACGCCGCACTACATTTTAGCCAACTTACCATTTGAAGAAACCCCGGAAGAAGAATACACCGGCCTAAACAAAGCGGTTTCTCCAGACGAGATTTACCAGTACATCACAGATCTGGTAATTAACACGATCAAAGCCGTAGGACATTTACCGTGGCAACAAGAGTGGGAAAAAACCAGCCTATTTAATGGTTGGCAAGCAATCAACTACGATAGTAAAAAAGGTTATCGAGGTATAAATTACGTTTTAACAAATTTTGAGGTTAAAATAACTGAAGAAGGCCCAGCACTATTTCCTAGAGATTTAAGTAACCCATACTTTCTTACGTTTAACCAAATTGAAAAGCACGGTGGTAAATTGAAAAAAGGCAGTAAGGGTGTACGCGTTGTGTATTTTACAAAACTTTATTCGCATACAGAGCGAAACCCGCAAACGGGTGAGATTGAATTAGACTTTGGCACTTATAATCAGAAGAAGTTTATAGCGTGGCTTCAGAAAAACCGCAGTAAAATAAAGCAGATCAGCAACGATAAAGATTTTGACCGTTTGGCTAACAGCTATATTCCTATCCTGAAGTATTACAATGTTTTTGCTGGTGCAGATGTAGAGGGTATAGATTGGGGGTTAATGCCTAAAAATGAAAACGTAGACAAGCCAGAACGTGAACGCATTGAAGTTGCAGAAGCAATAGTAAAAGCTATGCCTAACCCGCCAAAGTTTATTTTTGGCGGTGATCAACCGGTTTATTCTCCCGGTTCAGATCATATTCGTATGACACCTATTGAAGCTTTTAAGAATGAGCAATCCTACTACTCTACTCTATTTCACGAAATGATTCATAGTACCGGCCATAGATCCCGCTTGGATCGATTCAATTTATTTGACGGTAAAAAGGAATATGCGTTTGAAGAATTGATTGCAGAATTAGGCGCGGTGTTCTTGTGTGCAGAAAGCGGTATTCTATTTCAGACTATAGAAAATTCAGCTAAATATTTACGTGGTTGGAATAGTCGCCTAGTTAAGAGCTTAGAAGAGGATAACCGTTTCTTTTTTCGTGCAGCCTCAAAAGCACAGGCAGGAAGTGACTATATCCTAGACCGTGATAAAGACGGCCAGCCGGCTTATTTGAAAAGTTTAGTTATTGAGCCGGTTAAGGCTCCGGAAAAACCAAAAACTAAGGCAAAGCCTAAGAAAACTACTAAAAGGAAGCCAATACAAAACAAGGAAAATAAATCGGTTAAAAAATTAAACACACGCAATCCCCTGGTCGTAGAATATGAGAGACAAAACCCTAAGGTTGTAAATCGTGTAGTTTACTCATCACTTACTGAAGCAGAAAAATTACAGTACGTACAAAACCGTATTAAGCCAGATCCAGCGCCTAAGCCAAAAAAGAAGCCGGTTAAAAAATCTAAAGCGGAAAAACAGAACGAAAAAGCAAAACCGGGTGAGCAGCTGGCCCTACTGGGTGAAAAACCACAACCGGCACCGGTAGCTAACCGCGGTCGTAATACCGTGGCCAGCAACTTAAGCCGTAGACAATCGCAAGAAACCGAGTTTTACAAAATACCAGATCCCGAAATTTTAAAGTTTCTTGATCGTGTAGAGATTAAACCGCGTGAAAGTGTGGTTATCACAATCGCCGGTGAAAAAGGATCTAGTAAAACGCATGGTATTTTTAAATGGATAAATGCTTTTGCTCAAAATTATAATGTAGGCCACGCTTCACTAGAGGAAGATCCCGGCAGTTATTTGTATGAGCAAAAAGCAAAGCAATATTTTAACCAGCGTACAATGGCCAGCGTTGAAGCTCCATACATTACAAGCATAGAGCAGCTAAACGAGCTTATAAAAAACAACGACATCATTTTTATAGACAGTTTTGCCAAACTTCAAGAGATGATGCGAGGCTTTGGTATAGATAAGGATTTGCGTAAGAAGTATGACGGCAAATTATTTGTGGTGATCTTTCAGCAAACGAGTGACGGTAAAATGCGCGGCGGATCTAAGTCTGAATATGACGGTGATATTATTCTATATACCGAAAAGCATAGCGATTTTAAAGAAAATTATATGTGGACGGATAAGAACCGGTACACCCAGAAACCTATAGACGGTTTGCGCTATTATATCTATACCGGTAAAACAGTTTATGCAGACGATCTGGAGAATGAGCAACAAGAGGAGAATAACGAGCCGCAACCGGTTCAAGCGACGCGGCCACAAGGCACCTTAATTATTCATTGATTTTTGGTTGAGTTAGTTGGTAGAAAGGCCCGCGCTTTATGTGCGGGCCTTTCTTATTATTTTCTAACTTTTCGTTTAAAAAAATCTTTCAAATCCCTATTGGAATATAGCATTAGTTGATTGGAAAAGTTATTAAAGTACATATCTACAAGATTTTTGTCTATCAAGTCTTGAATTGCTGGAAATTCCAGATATCTAGTAGTCCTTTTCTTAATTGTAATATTCGAACCTTGTAAGAATATTTCACAGTCAGCAGTTAAGCATCTTACAATAAGTTGTTCAAAATCAACATAAGTTATGTACTTATTCCTGTGAAATTCATTTATAATTTCTCTTATGCTCTCTATTTCCTTCTCTCGTTCATCATTCATGTTTTTAGTTTTAAATCAATAAAAAAGCCTCCCAAGAAGTTGAGAGGCTTAAAGTTATTATTTTTAAATGCTTTTTTTTGGAGATTGAGGTATACTAATTCACAGTAAAATGATCAAATTTTCGACCCTTCAATTCAATACATGTTAGACTTCGTGATTTAAAAGTTACTGCATAGTTTTTTGATAAATATTGCATAACGACATCCAAGTGATAAATTGCTTTACAGAAATGTTTATCATAGGTGATACAAGCTTTCTGAATATCTGTTTGCCCTTCATTCCTAATACCTTCATTGAGAAGATAGCGCGATCTGCGAGATAACTGCATTAATTTATTGTAAGACTTATAAGTGTCTTCATCAAGTTTAGCTGTGGATAGCCTCGAATAAGGATTTAAAACTTGACCTACCTGACTATGTGAAAGATAATTTCCTTTCGTCTTTTCTACAATATGAGCATTCATTAAATGTAGGGCTATATAGAAACAAGTTGTAACATGCCAATCCCAATGAGGATTGCTACTATTATTAATTTGAGAAAGAAATTCTAAATTATTATTTGCTTGCGAGATGTGTTCATTAAAAGACCCCAAAAAAACTAGTTTATGCTATTGCAACGTTTCTATAATGCTCAGGCACTTCTAATCCATCACTATCCTCGACAATGGTAGAGGAAACATGAAAACCATACTCAGAAAAGGCCGCATTAATTTTTGCTTCGGTCAAAATTAAAGCATCTTCCATGATTTCATCATCTTCCTTTATTTCTGCCCAAACTAAAATTTTAGCATTAGAAAGTTCTAAAGCAAGTTTATTCGGTTTGCTGTTTGTTTTGACGAGTTCTTTAAAGTAAGCATCAACCATATTTTGAATAAAATAGGTAGAACTAGTATTCCTTGCATAATTATGAAGGAAATTTTGATCACCTGTCATCATTGCTGTGTAAACGTCCTTTTTACCTTCTTCAAGAATTTCATTCTTAAAAAGTTCTTGGTCGTAACGCAAGTTTGCAACCATTGAATCAAACCAGTCTTCAATACTGTTTTGTTGATTAATATTTAAATTGTCTGCAACCATTTAAATTTTATAAGTAATTAGATGTGTACTTCTGCCGGCAAAAGTAATTCCAATATAGAAGTTTTCTTATGGAAATACGTAAAAATGTTATTAAATGTGACACATCGCTATTTTTATTTAACACTTTTTAACACAAAAATCACCCAAAATGAACAGCTAAAAGTGCCTAAAAACTGGCATTTTGTATTTTTTCAACCCTAAAAATACAAAACCACTCAAAGTTGTATTTTTTTGTAAGATAGAATTGACGGGGCTTAAGCTCACTTTTAAGCCTAAAAAATACAGAAATACAAAAAATACACGATTTTAGTTAGTTTCTAATTTTTCTATTTTTTAAAATTCATTTTCCTGTTTAAAAATGGCCTCGTCTTTACTGTAATTTCGAGGGGTGTAACTCTCGGTTATTTTAATATCATGGTGGCGGGCTTGATCTCTAATTTTTATAAGAGGTACGTTCAAATAAAATAATTGGGTGATGCCAGTGTCTTTTAAAGAGTAAAATTGGTACTCTTTTTTAAAGCCTAATTTTTTACGCAGCGCTGCCCAAGTATCGCTAACCTTTTTAGGGCTAACCCCCTGCCCCCCGGGTTTGAAATTTTCGCTAAATAAAAAATCTTGATTGTTAGCTCCATTTAAGTGATCTACCAGATAGGGTATAAAAGCTTGCGGTATGGTAACCGTGTCAGTTTTTTTGTTTTTACTCACTTCAGACGGTACCACTATCACCCCTTCTAACAACTTGATGTCACCAACACGTAACTTTGTAAGTTCTGTGCGGCGTATCATACAATAATAGACCAGCAGACAACATACTGTAAAACCCGGATCATTTTTCTTCAGATCTTTAATAATGGATTTGCGGGTTTGTGGATCTATAATTTCACGCTTTTTCTTCTTGTTAACCATTTGCGGGATTCCGCTAATGCTATTTGTGGTCAGATACTCTCGCTCAACAAGCCAATTTGCAAACTGGCTACCAAATCTTAGATAATTATTTACGGTTCTGGGGGTTCTGCCTTTATCATAATAGATGTGATCTAAATATTTCCGCATAAAAGCGCGGTTAAAGCTGGCCGCAAACAAATTGGGTTCTCCTATATGTTGAAGGTATTTCGATAATTGTGATAATTGAGAGCTGTAGGATCTGGCGGTGTCTGGCCGCATCTGGCCGCGATCTACCATTGTATTGCATTCCTTCTCATACCGGTTGATTGCCTCTTGTAATGTGCGGTATTCTTTGCTTGCGCTATCATCCACGAAAGGAGACCATCCTTCTGCAAGCTTCTGGTTAATTGCTGCACAGATCTTTTTAGCGTAACGCATTCTAGCCGTCTTGTTCGGCATAGGTTTAACGCGCCTTCTAAATCTTTTCATTGTATTGCTGCCGGGTATTCTGCAGCGAAAAACAATTCTCCAGTTATCGTTTTTAAGTTCTTTGACTTCTGCCGGCTCGTAGTCTAGGAATGCTATCCTATTAGAAATTTGAGCGTTTTTTTTAGGTGTAGGCATTTTTTTTTAACCCTTGGCAAATCAAGCGATTTGCAGGTTAAATAGTTATGGCCCAAATCTGGCCCGCCTTAGTTTAAATAACAAGCCCTAATTAGCTGATTTACAGTTAATTAGGGCTTAAGTAGTAGCGGGAACTGGACTCGAACCAGTGACCTTCGGGTTATGAGCCCGACGAGCTACCTACTGCTCTATCCCGCGATATTGGACGGCAAATATACAACCCTTTTTCTGTTCTCACAAGCCCCTTTTTGATATTTTTTTATTCTTTTAGAATATTATCGTTTCAATAACATTTAGTAGCCTGAGTATTAGATATCTTTAGCAGGATGAAAAAATTTTTAATTGGCCTTTTAATATTTATAGTGCTGCTGGGAGCAGCTGCTTTATACCTCAACACCTATCTGGAAAATCAACTAAGAGATATCATCCAGACCAAACTACCTTCTTCCTTAGCTATCGAATATGAGGAATTAGACATCGATAGTTGGCAAGGAAATGCAAGCCTAAAAAATGCAACGGTACGCATTAATATTTCTGACAGTGTCCCCAAAAGCGAAGTGAAAAATGCAACAGTTAACCTGAAAGGTTTTAAGCATTGGCGCTATTTTAAAAGCAAAGACATCTACTTTAATCAAGTAAGTATTGAAGCCGATACGCTAACGCATTATAAGCAGTCCTCAGCTGAACCTAAAAAACAAACCAATTCAGACAGCCTAGATAACCCATTAACCGAAGAAAAACTAGATCGAAAGTTTAAAATCAAAGATTTTGACCTCAAGGCGGCTTATATTCAAATCTTAAAACCTCGATCAAGCGAAGTCGCTTTACACACCGCTCATTTTTCTCTTGACCTTAAAAACGTCACGCCGGCAGAATCGCAACGTATTTTACGCCCTTTTGAATATGAAAGTGTATTGATTAAAACCGACTCGATCTATTACAAAACAAATGCCTATGACGCACTTAAGATAAATCATCTTGAATGGAACGGCTCTTCTTTAAGCCTAAACGAAACCCAGTTAGTTACCGAAGTTTCCCGAAGCAGACTGTCTGAGTTGATTTCTAAGGAAAGAGACCATATGAATTTCACGATTAAAAAGGTTGACATCTCTAATCTAACCTACGGGCAAAATGACGACAAGTTCTTCTTTAAAGCGCCAAAACTAACTTTAGAAGAACCTTTTTTAGATATCTATCGCGATAAGCGTGTCGCTGATGACAATAGCAAAAAAGCTTTGTATTCAAAAATGCTGCGTGAGCTAAAGTTTGACTTGATGATAGATACGATTGCACTCAAAAATGGAGGCATCACGTATACCGAACGTGTAAATAATCAAGAGCAGGCCGGTAAATTGTATTTTGACAACCTGAATGCGACCATAACAAACGTAGGTAACACTTACAAAAAAGGTGAAAAGAAGACTAAAATTGACCTTAATGCCCGGTTTATGAAAAGCGCACCCTTTTCTGTAGATTGGGATTTTGACGTTCAAGACGCGCAGGATAAATTTAGATTTGTAGGAACACTTTCTAACTTACCTGCAAAACAACTACAAGCATTTACAGGTCCTAATCTGGGTGTTGAAATGACCGGAAGCGTAGCCCGCACTTATTTTACCATTTACGGTAACAACTACAGTTCGCACATCGATATGCAGATGACTTATGATGATTTTAAAGTGAGTATTCTCAATCAAGAGAAAGGAAAGAAAAAATGGCTGGTTTCAACTTTGGCTAATATTTTCATTTCCAAAACCAGCAAGAATGATGAAGGTGGTTTTAAAGAAGGTTCTGGAGACGTTAACAGAAATCAAACCAAGTCCTTTTTTAATTATCTATGGCTCAATTTAAAAGATGGAATGTTGAAAACCGTTACGGCATTAGATTAATCTGAAGCGATCCAGGCAATTGCCTCTGTGCGCCGGTCGGTCGTAAAATTGCGCATATCTTTTCCTATAACCGCTTTATTGAAGTTGGCGATCATATGAATCCATTTGCGATTGGTTACCATCGCTATTTTATTGAGTTGGTTTTTGTGCTGCATGGGGAAAATACCGGCGATAAACACAGCATCTAGCGTAAAACGGTCAATATTGTTATCTTCAAGGTAAAGGTTGATGCTGTCGTGTTTCTCAAGTTTTTTCAGAATCGCACCTTTCAATTCCTGAACAGCTTTATAGTCCATCGTGCCTTCTACGATGTAACCTATTGAATTTTCAGATAAACTAAAATCTAGAAGCACTTGATATTTTTTAAATCAACTCTCGAATTATTGCGATTCTATTGCAGCATACGCCTTTAAAGTTAAGGTTTATTGCTCAATACTTGAGGCTTGAAATTGCGTCAGCACCGCATCTTCATAAGCAACAGTGAGCTCAATAGGGTTACAGCACACCTCACAATCTTCAACATATACCTGATAGCGTACCGAAGTATCCAGCAGCATCGAGATCTCCTCCCAGCAATAAGGACATTGAAAAAAGTGTTCTTCCATCTTAAAATTCGATATTAAGCAACTGGCCTATTTGCTGCAAAAGCTGAAGCTCTGCAAACTTCGCTTCGTACTTCGCCAGGTTTTTGTTGGTTTGCGCATTGATGAGATTGATCTGCGCCTGCCTAAACTCTATCGAAGTGATTTGCCCCAGATTGAAGCGCTCTTTTGAACGTTCAAAGTTGTTTTTATTGGTGATCACATTTTGCTCTTGAATTTCAAAAACGTCGACAAGATTCTCATAATTACCGAGTGCATTTGCAATGTCGCGCTCCACCTCAAGTTCAATTTGTTGCTTCAATAATTCTTGATTATCCTTGGCTATTTTTGCATTCTTAAACTGCGTTATGCTAGTACCACCGTCAAAAAGATTCCAGCGTAAGCTTAATCCGCCTTGCCATCCTGTAGTTTGCCGTGTACTACCGCCAAAGAAAGCAGAAGCCGGAGAGATCGACTCATTCCAACCATAAGAGCCCGAAAGTCCCACCGTAGGTAAAAAACGCGCCTTAGAAGATTGTATATCATATTCGCTCAGCGTGATTGCTGATTCGCTTTGTAAGATGCGCACATTATTTTCCTGAGCGAGATCAATATAAGACTCCAATTGAATTTTTGGAATAAACGTCACATTGGTATCTACTGCAAATCCTGCTTGCAAATTTCTGGCGAGCACCACATTAAGATCGCGCTTTGTGTTTTGCAAAAGTTGGCGGGTGTTCATCAAATTAATACTGTCATTGGTCACATCAACTTCAGCATTAAGCACCTCTAGCTTTGTGTTTTGGCCGTAATCAAACTGATATCCGGCTCGTTTAACTCTATTTCTCGAGATCTCAAGCGTTTGCTCTAGGATCTCAACATTTTCGGTAAGACGTGCAACCTCATAATACACAGAGAATAATTGTAAAACCGTATTCTCTATAGTTTCTCTTGCCTCTAATTTTGAAAGGTTGTAATTCTCTTTTAGACTTTTATAATTGTACAATCTTCCTAAACCATCAAAAAGGGTATACTCCAGATTTAATGAAGCATTGTAACTTTCTGATCTGGCATCATTCAATTCAAAAGATTGTCCATCGTCCCTATCTGTCTGTTGATCTTGAACACTGTAATTTGCGCCGGCAAGACCAAAGATGCTAGGCAAGTAATTAGAATTCAATAAATCTGCATTATTTTCTGCGATTTCCACCGTATTACCGGCAACAGCAATATTGTAATTATTCTCCAGAGTAAGTGCGATCGCCTCAGACTTGGAGAGCACTTCTTCCTGAGCTGTAGCGCAAAAAGGCAGCATCAGCACAAATACACCGACTACTAAAAATTGTATACTAGTGAGCTTCATCTTCTTCTTTTAATTCTTTAATTGCGCGCTCAACATCTTCACGAGAAGGCTCCTTACCAGTTTTTACCCAAGCTGCTTTGGTTTTAATGGTATTGGAAATTGATAAAAGCAACGGCAACATCAATAAAGTAAGTATTGTCGCTATCCCAATTCCGTAAGAAATAGAGATCGCCATAGGCTTTAAAAACTGCGCCTGTCTACTCTTTTCAAGCAATAATGGAGCAAGACCTGCAATGGTTGTGATACTCGTTAAGAAAATTGCTCTAAAACGCGATTTACCGGCATCCATAAGTGCTTCTTCAAACTTAACTCCTGCTTTTAACGATCCGTTTAATTTACCTATAAGCACCAGTCCGTCGTTAACCATAATACCAATTAATGCAATAATCCCTAATGCTGAAAGTACGTTGATTGGGAACCCGTGAAAATAATGCCCCCAGGCGACACCAATAATGCTGAAAGGAATCATAAACAACAGTAAAAACGGCTGACTATAACTACGGAAGGTAAAAGCGATGGTCGCGTAGATCAGGAACAAAATCACCCAAACCACCTTATTTGCAGAACTGCTTAATTTTTCAGCTTCTCGATTTTGACCTTCATAAGAGACTGAAAGTGTTTGATATTTTGATAAAATATCTGGCATAATATTCTGCTGAATATCGGCCATAATATCGGTTACACTTCCGTTAGGATCTGCCATATCTGCGTTGACTTGAATCTCACGCTGTCCTTCTAAATGACTTATAGATTCGTCTCCACGTGAAATGGTATAAGTTGCAATTTCGCGCAGCGGAATTCGATCTCCTGAAGGCGTAACGATGCGCATATCATCAAGATCGTTTAGGCTGCTACGGTCGCTGCGATCATAGCGCACCCAAACTCGAATCTCATCTTGTCCACGCTGAAAACGTTGCGCCTGTGTACCAAAAAATCCGCTACGCACTTGCGCCATCACACTGTTCAGGTTAAGACCTAAGGAATATGCGGTTTCTTTCAGCTCAATTTGAATTTCTTTTATTCCTTCAGGATCGGTATCTACAACATCTCGTAGTAAAATATTATCTTCTAGTTTGGCTCTTAACTCTTCTTTAGCAGCTTCTAATTCTTCGGTATTATTACCCAATAAAGAAATAGAGATCGGACTTCCACCAAAATTACCACCAGAACCAAACGTGAGGCGTTCTACACCAAAAACTCCACCAACTTCATCTCGTATCGCATTGGTGATTTCTGGCGAGGAAAAATCCCTAAACTCTCCCGGCAGGAGGTTGATACGTAAAGAAGCCTTGTTATTCCCTGGACCTACGCGCTTGATGATGTTTTCAATAACCTGCATTTCATCGGTTTGACGCGAAGTGAAATCTTCATTCACTACCCAGGCCGCATCTTCTACCATAGTGATTATACTATCGGTACGCTCAGGGTTTGTTCCTTCCGGCATCAGCAATTCAATAGAAACCGTATCACTAGCCACGTTGGGGAATATAGTTACGCCTACCACGCTACCCATTATAGAACTTATCGTAAGTACAAAAAGCGCTAAAAGCACACATAGCGAAAGCAATTGATTTTTTAATACAAACTTGAGTGTTGGCGTATATAGCTTATCCCGCATGTAAGACATGAATTGATCACCCTTTTCATTAAAAAAGCGCAGTTTATATAAGAATTTATCAATGCCCGTTTTGGAGGCAACAGCTTCATCAGACTCATTCACCAAGGCTTTACTATGTGCAATATGCGCCGGCAAAATGATCAAGGCTTCTACCAGCGAAACCACCAAAGTAAGAATCACCACCGTGGAGACTTCGCCAAAGAATTCTCCTATTCTACTGTCTAAAAACAAGAAAGTTGAAAAGGCCAGAACCGTTGTATGATTGCAGAGATAATTGGCGGAATAACTTCCATCGTACCATCAATTGCGGCACGAATTGGCGTTTTTCCCATCTCATAATGCTGATAAATATTCTCTGAGATCACGATACCGTCGTCTACCAGAATACCTATCACGATGATCATCCCAAAAAGGGAAAGCACGTTTATCGTAACACCAAAGCCTCCTGCAAATATGAACATTCCTAAAAACGCTACCGGAATCCCCGCAGCTACCCAAAATGCCAATCGCGTATTTAAGAAGAAAGACAAAAAGAGTAATACCAGTAAGATACCTTCTGCTCCATTTACCACTAACAACTGCGTACGCTGCTCTAAACGTATCGAAGAATCTGAAGTAATATCGATCTGAACGGCATCATAACGCTTATTAAAGTCTTCTATATAATCTTTAACCTTAGCTGCGGTAGGTAATAGATCTTCGTTATTGGTATTGCTAATTTCTACGTTTACTGCAAGATTCCCATTAAAGTAGGATGCGTTAGGCGTTTCAGAAAAACGATCTCTTATTACCGCCACATCGCTTAAGCGTATAAGCGAACCATCAGGGTTTGCACGAACAATTAGATTGGTAAGTTCTTTACCATAATACGCGCGGTTATTTGCGCGTATGAGATAATCCTCGGTTTCGGTTTTAATATTTCCACCGGTGGTGAGAATATTGGCTCTGGATACGGCTTGTGCAACTTCCTGAAAGGTTAGACCATAAGCAAGCAGGTCGTTTTCACGTACTGCAATTTCTATTTCCTCTTCAGGGAAACCGGTAATTTCAATTTGAGAGATCCCGTCCATTGCCCGAAGATCATATTCAATAGACCGCGCGATTTGCTTCAGCGTGGCAAGATCTAAGGTTTCGCCACTTATCGCAAAACTGATGGTTTGTCTAATGGCTTCCTGCTTGGCCACCACGAGCGGTTCCATACCGGTAGGAAAGCTGGGAACGCGATCGACCGCATTTTTAACTTCGGCAAGAATCACGTTGATATCCTCTCCTTGTTCAATCTCTACTGTTACGCTTCCGCCGTTTTCGCGTGAAGTTGAAGTCACACGTTCTATCCCAACGAGGCCTTTGAGGTTGTCTTCAATTTTTAGGATCACCCCTTCTTCAATTTCCTGAGGTGCAGCACCCGGATAAGCAACACTTATGGTAATGATTTGTGAGTCTATAAGTGGAAAGAACGACGAACGCATTCTTAGAATACCAATGATCCCAAAAATGACGAAAGCCAGTATCACCACATTTACGGCAACACTATACTTAATGAAGTAGCTTATAATTTTTTTCATAAACCTACTGTGTTGATTCTTGTTGATCTTCAAAAATCTTCACGCGCATTCCGGCATAAGCTCCGGGAACAGATTTTGACAGGTATTGCGTACCGTCAGGCAAACCGCTTATCACAGCTTCTTTATCTGAAAAGTAAACCGGATTGATTTCTACCAAATCCAAAATACTATCACGTACTACGTAGATTTGCGAATTGTCTACCAATAATTGACGCGGAATACTAATCGCATTAGGCTCATCTCTAGCCTCAAGATTTGCTTGCAAATACATGCCTTCTTTGAGCTTATCTGAACCTTTTACTTCTATAAAAACCCGAATGGTTTGTGTAGCCTGATCTACGCGGCCATTGATGCGCACCACCTTTCCGGTAAATTGCTCTATATCATTACGGTCTGAGAGCATTACCTCTTCTCCTAACTCTAAAAGGTCGCCAAAACGTTTACTTACGGCTACTTCTAATTCATAAACCGAAGTATCTATAAACTCCCCCAGCTTTTGCCCTGAGCGAACTAAAGTTCCTTTATTGACCAAAGCCTCTGTTAATATCCCCGAAAATGGTGCTACAATGCGATACTTTCCTAGACGTTGTTCCAGGTTTTTTACATTATAATATGAAGAGAAAATACCTCGACCGGTTATAAAATAGCGTTCTTTTTCTGAAGCGGTTTCTGGAAGTTGCGGCGTGCTTTTATTGATGTCAAAACCATCTAAATAAGTTTGCCATTTTTCAAAATACTCCGGATAATCCAAACGTAAATCCGGCATTATGGAAGTAATTAAATTGTACAACTCACTTTTTGCAGCCTGTACCGAAGCGTAATATTCTGAAGAATCCAGATTAAGCAAAACTTGTCCTCTACTGTAGGGCTGACCCGGCTTAAAATCGTGTGCACTACTCCTGAAAACACCTTGCACTTCAGCATATAATTCTAACCTATTTTTTGCAGTGAGGTTTCCGTTTGCCGGAATGATAATAGGAACTGTGTCGTTGACTACCTCTTGAACAAAAACCGTTTTTACCTCTTTGGCAATTTCAGTTGGTATTTCATTATCGCGCGTTGCGATAAAATACCCAATGGTAACCGCTATACCCAAAATCAGGATAGCTAGAATAGAGCGTACAGCTGTGAGCATGTAAAGAACTTTTTATGAAAAAATTAACTATTGACAAAAATACCCGTCTATCTGTCTCAATAAGTTAAAAAAAACATAAAAGTAAAACTAACTGTAGTCTTCTAGTTCTAAAGATAATGCTTCCCATTTTTCCATGAGTTGCTCTACCTTTTTCTTTTTAGCTTGGTATTTATCAAAAAACTCCGGATTAGCACTGGTCTTCTCATAGTCGGCAGCCAGTTCGTCGTCCATAGTTTTCATTTGGCGCTCCAGCTTGTTCACCTCAGATTCTATATTACTCAATTGATTGTTTAAAGACTTTATCTTTTTCTGGTCTTTATACGAATCTTTAGTAGCCGTAGTGGTTTTTGATTTTACTTTGGGATCTTTCTTTTCAATTTCACGTAAATTCTCAACTGCACGTTTTTCTAGATAATAATCGATATCACCCAGATATTCTTTGATCTGATGATCTCTAAACTCGTATACTGTTGTAGTAAGCCCTTGAAGAAAATCCCTATCGTGCGATACGATAAGCAAAGTACCTTCAAAGCGCTTCAAAGCTTCTTTAAGTACATTCTTAGATTTGATATCCAGGTGGTTTGTAGGCTCATCCATCACCAAAACATTAAACGGCTGAAGCATCAATTTTGCTAAAGCCAAGCGGTTGCGCTCCCCTCCCGAAAGTACACGCACGTACTTCTCAACTTCTTCGCCTCGAAATAAGAAGGAGCCTAGAATATCACGCACCTTACTTCTGTTCTTTTCATTTGCAGCATCGATCATCGTATCTAATACGGTCTTGTTTCCATCAAGGTGATCGGCTTGATTTTGGGCGAAATAACCAATTTGAACGTTATGCCCTAGCTTCAGCTTACCTTCATAAGAAATCTCATCTACAATAATTTTTGCTAATGTAGATTTCCCCTGACCGTTTTGTCCAACAAAAGCAGTTTTACTATCGCGCTCTACGAGTAAGTCGATTCCTTCTAAAACCTTTTTCTCACCGTAACTTTTCTTAACATCTTCTGCTTCGATCACCACTTTTCCCGGCACAATAGAAACCGGAAAATTAAGCGTCATCACACTGTTATCATCCTCATCAACTTCTATCACATCCATACGGTTGAGCTTCTTGATCAACGACTGCGCCATCGTCGCTTTAGATGCTTTGGCTCTAAATTTCTCGATCAACTTTTCAGTTTGCTCGATCTCTTTTTGCTGATTCTTTTGCGCTGCCATTTGTTGCTCACGCATTTCTTTACGCAACACCAAATATTCTGAATAAGGCTTGGGGTAATCGTAGATCTTCCCAAGGGAAATCTCAATGGTACGATTGGTTACATTGTCTAAGAACATTCTATCGTGCGACACAATAACCACTGCCCCGGCATAATTGCGTAAAAAGCCTTCAAGCCAGATTATCGATTCAATATCCAAGTGGTTTGTAGGCTCATCCAGCAGTAACACATCATTATTTTGAAGCAGTAATTTTGCCAACTCAATACGCATACGCCATCCACCGGAAAAAGTATCTGTGATTTTATTAAAATCTTCCCGGTTAAAACCTAAGCCCATTAAGATACGCTCGGTCTCTCCCTGGTAGTTATATCCACCGTGAATCTCATATTGCTGCTGCACCTCATTAAGCTCTACCATCAAATCGTGATAAAACTCACTTTCATAATCGGTACGTTCTGCTAGCTGTGTATTGATCTCTTCCAGGCGCTTTTCTAGTTTTTTGATCAACTCAAAAGCTTGATAAGACTCTTCAAGAACGGTGCGTCCTTCAACAAAATCAATATCCTGTTTTAAGAAGCCTATTTCAATATCCTTATCGGTTGCAATTTGCCCGGTGTCATATTCCTGCTCTTGAGAAATAATGCGCAACATCGTTGACTTTCCTGCTCCGTTTTTCCCTACTAGACCTACTCGATCTCCTTCCCCTAGCCTAAAGGTTACTTCTTCAAATAAATATTCTCCCTGAAAAGAAACAGAAAGGTTATGTATGTTAAGCATCTTGCATAATTTTAAGGCGCAAAGTTATCATTAAATAAGAGACTTTAAAGGATTAAATTAAATGCTTTAGGTAACAAGAGTTACTTAGATTTCAGAAGAAATCAAGTAACTTTGCTTTATGAAAAAAATCCTCCAAGGGAATCCTTTATACAGCATTTTTACGGGCAGCTGCCCCGTTTGCCAAAAAGAAAGTATGTATGTAGAAAGCAATCCGTACAAACTTTCTGATACCCTCAAAATGCACGAACGCTGCTCACACTGTGACACAAAGTACAAAATTGAGCCCTCGTTTTTCTACGGAGCAATGTATGTGAGTTATGCTGTGGGAATCGCTTTTGCGGTTGCAGCATTTATCATTTCCTATTATTTTTTAGGGTCTAGCTTGGTCACCGCTTTTGTCGCGATCATTGGGACGCTTTTTGTTTTTGCACCCATAATTATGCGCTTGAGTAGAAATATCTGGATCAATTTCTTTTTTGATTACGACGTTCAGAAAGCTGAAAAGACCTCTTAAAATTTCTTTGGAAAGCGTAAAATTTGAGCATCTGAATCTAAAGGTTCATTATACTCCAAATGTTTATAAAGCTGCTCTGCAAGATAAGGAGCCATCATGGTACCACGCGTTCCCAGACCATTGAGAAGCGCCAACTGAGGATACTCAGGATGCACGCCTAGCAAGGGTCTTCTATCACCTGTAGTAGGACGTACCGCCGCTTCTTGATCCATTATTTTATAATCACAATTAATTACCGCTTCTAGCTTCTGTACAAGTTCCTCTCGGGCAGCTGATGTGGGAATACAATCTTTTTCCAGCCAATTAAAGGTTGCTCCCACTTTATACAAATCATCGCCCAGCGGAATAATAAAAAAGGAAGATTTTAAGGCCTTAGTCATTTGAAGGTCAGGAGCAGCGATGGTGATATATTCACCTTTATTTCCCACCAGCGGAAGCTTATTTAAAAAAGGGTTTTTCTTTATACCGAAACCTTCAGCAAAAAGAATGCGCTTTGCTTTTAAAGTTTGATAGGTGATTGCGCTTTCTGAATCAAAAACCAGAGCATCGTGTTCAAAAGATTCGTTCAAGTATCGCCCCTTTTCTTGGAGCTTGACTCGATAAGCATCTAAGAGTTTTGAAAGGTGTATTCTGATTGTTTCTTTGACCTCACCGCAATGTAGTCGAGCATCAACAGCTGAAGAAACATCGGTCTTTAAAGTGGCGTCTAAAAAACGCGAAAGCACAGGTTTGTCTGAAGCTTCAAACCAATTGTTTTGATCTTCTACTGAAGCAAATAATTTATAAACGGGGATTTCCTGAATCGCCTCAACTTCTAATCGATTTTGTAAACGTTTAAAAAAGGCTTTAGCCAAATCAAATTGCTCTTCTCCTTGCCACGGCATCGTATAGCGTTTCAAGATCACAGGATTGATCAATCCTGCAGCGACTCTACTAGCAGCTTCGGTTTGCTTATCGATCACAACAAAGCTGTGTCCATTGCGCTCGAGCTGCTCACAGAACGCCATTCCAGCTAAACCAAAACCCACTACGATATAATCTACTTCTTTCATTCAGCAAAAATAGGGTATAAAAAAACGCCTTTAAAAAAAGGCGTTTTAATTTATTGGCATCGCCAAAGGCTCAATAACCTAGGCTAGCCGTGAATTTGAAAATTCGTCTCTAACGAATGCTTCTTGGGCTTACCATTAAGTAGTTTTTAGCGAACTTGAACTTAATAATTCCACATATCAATTTCAAAGTTGCGTATTTGTTCTTTGATACGTTGTGATTCGAGCAACTGCATCATCGCATTATCTGCGATATACTCTTTAACCTCACGATCTCCTTGAATATTATCAACCTGATAAATAACGCCATTAAAACGTCGAGAATTCAAGATATGATCAAAAGAGATCGGTTGTGCAGAGTTCTGTGGGTTAAACACCTTAGCCTCGTGTAAAATATCACGTGCGGTAGGATACCAAACCCAAAAAAGTGGCACCATTACAGGATCTTCATCATCGATAAAGTTAACATCTGGTGCAACCGGAGCTAAACCAATCAGACGATATTTTAATTCTCCCTGTCGCTTATCAAAGTACCAATAACCACGTATCCAATATTGTTCAATATCAGCAGCAGAGATATCTCTACGGTCAATGTATTGCTCATCGACTTCATAACCTGCATTGATTTGCTCGATACCTAAATCTGTGGTATCAACACGTGACATTGCTGCAGCAATATCGCTTAATTCAATTTTTTGATTAAAGTATGAATCTGCATAAATATCAAGCTTACCTGCTTTAACATTTTTAACCAAAACATCATAAAGCGATCTACGATCTGAACCAATATTGTTTGTATCTATAGGATAGTACAGCGGGAAATTGACACGCTCATCAAGATCTACGATCTCCCAAGTATTTTTACCCCATAGCACATCACGGCTATCTACATAACCGTATGGTAATGGTTTATCATTGTCTAGCTGCTTCTGGCTTTCGGTCTTCTCAAACATTTCACCAGGCATTTTTGCATTGAGAATATTGGTTTGTGCCATTACGGCCGTACCCAACATCATCAAACAAAAAACACTTAACGCTTGCATCTGGCTTTTCATACCTCTTAATCTTTTAATTAGTGAGCTCAATTAATACAGGTGATACCTTTTTAAGTCGGTAACTGCTGTTTCCTGCAATCTGAGCATCAATGTCAAATATTTGCACTGTAGAACCACGCTGTGCTCTACGTAGTACATCTTTCGCTCGAGAATCAAGCTTATTACCACTCACTTGAACGGTAGGCTGTCCCGGCACGTTGAATTTAAATCCGGTTACTCGCAGATTCAATTCAAAATCAAAGTCAGGCAATTTTGCACTTACTTCTGATATCTCTAACGAATTACGTTGCATTTTTAGTATTCCATCTTCTCCACGAACAGCTCCGATTGGACTTGGAATATCTTTAATACGGAATTGCTTTGAGTCGCTCACTTTAGTTCCGTCAGCCAAAGTTCCTGAAACATTAATGGTTACTTCACGCCCTTGCCCTGGATTCATAACATAGCTACTTCCTGAAGCTCTAGAAAGACCCGGAGCACTTGCAGTAACATTGTTATCTGCAACTCCCGCAAAACTAATGGTCATAGGGTTTGCAACTCCACGGTACACCACATTCATTTTATCTGCAGAAATAGTTGCTGAGTTTGGTTTGTTGATTACTGCGTATTCACTGTTGATAGGAATTGATTTTGGCTCTCCTTCTTCAGTATAAACAAGCTCACCACTAATCTTACGCGTACCAACATTTCCTGCCGGAAAATCTAATACTACCTGACCAGCTTGCAAGTTATCTACCTCAGTTCCGTTTATGATTACTTTGTCAAAATTAAGCGAGTTATCAAAACGTCCTAAAACAACTTTTCCTTTAAAATTTTCTCCTGAAAAGAAAGCTGTTTTGTCTGGAATAACAATAGCTTGATAGTTACTTAAAGACACATCCTTACTCAACTGCCCTTGTAATAAAGATGAGTACACTTCTGACTCAGCCGTACGCACATCATTTTGCATTTGTGTAAAACGTGTGATGGATGCTGCTAATGGATAACCTTCAAAGTTATAACGCAACCAAGCGATCTCTTTACCGTCTTTGTTGGTTTGCGGCTCTACTGCAAAGGTTCTTTCAATAATTGCATTCACTTGGCTAAATTCTGGCCCAAGTGCGTCTTTCATCTCTGCCTTATACTCGTCAATTTTAGCTAAGAAAGCCTCTCCTTTCTTTGTATAACGATCTCCTGTAAACCAGCGTTCATCAAGAACTGCCGTTTTATCAAGATTTGCATAACTGCTGGTGTCGACACCTTCGGTTAAAGTGTCTTTAATGTTTCCTAAATAACTGTAAAAGTCATCTGAAACTTGCTTTACACGCTCTGCCTTACTCAGCAAAGGCTCATATTTTGCCGGTTGCTCAACAGCCTTCTCTTCTAAGCCGGCCATTGCCAATTCATTCTCTTGTTCTAAACGTGTATTAGAACTGGTGAATTTTACGTCAAATATTTTAAAAGCATTTAAAATCTCTTTGTCTGTAGTCATCGCGATCATTGCGATAAATACAAGGTACATGAGATTGATCATTTTCTGTCTTGGCGACTGTGTTCCTCCTGCCATAATGTATTTTTTCTACTGAATTATTTAATATTTAGTTTAAAAGAATTCAGTTAGCGCTTATTCATTGCAGAAAGCATTCCGCCATAAACACCATTAAGAGAAGAAAGATTTGTTGCCAGACTCTCCATTTGCTCTTTAAGCTTTCCGGCATTATCAGCAACCTCCTTGTTAACCTCAGCCTGACGCCCTGCAGCTTCAACCTGCACTTTGTAAAGACTGTTTAGAGATTCTAATTGTGCAGCTGCAAGAGACATCTCTTGGCTGTACTTTTTAGTTGAGTTCATTGCTTCTGCAGTAGGCGCCATTCCTTTTGCCGCCCCTTCAAAGCTTCTAATGCTTGTACTTAAACTTGTCATCAACTCAGAGTCAATACGCGCATCTTTAAGCATCGCATCTAATTTTTCTGAAAGCAAACCTTTTGTTTCGGTAAGCTCTTCTTGTTTTTTAGGCTTTACAACCGCCGGGCTATCACCTGCAAGCTCAGGATAAACCAAAGACCAATCTAATTCTTGTGATGGTCTCTCAAATGCTGAATAACCGAAAACCAAAGCTTCAACAACCATTCCTAGGGTAAGAATTTCTGAACCAAAAGGCCAGTGTTGAATTTTAAATAGTGCACCTACAATTACTACTGCCGCTCCTAGACCGTAAATCATGTTAGTCACTGAAAGTTTTCCTTTTTTTGCCATTTTAAATAGATTTTTTGTTTAGTGAAATTAGGTTAAGATATATTTGGGGAAATATATTAGAGGTTAACGACGAGATGGACCATTTCTCATATTGACGTCCTGTTCTACTCCTAAGTAGTCTTGTACGGTTCTAAAACCAATATAACTACGTGCAGAATCTGCATATTCATAATCACGGGTACTTACTTGAATAAGGTATGCCACATCTTTCCAAGAGCCACCACGAACAACCTTACGCTCGTTCTTACTGTCACTTACGTTAGGGTTCATTGTAGAAATGTATTCATAAGCATTAGGATCATATGATGAACCTACCCATTCTGAAACATTACCCGCCATATTGTATAAATCATAATCATTAGGCTCATAAGAATCGGCCTCAACGGTATAAAGCGCCTGATCTGCAGCATAATCACCACGCAAAGGCTTAAAGTTTGCCATAAAACAACCACGATCATTTTTGGTATAAGGGCCACCCCAAGGATAGGTTGCTCCTTCTAAACCACCACGCGCAGCATATTCCCACTCGGCTTCACTAGGAAGTCTAAAACGGTTCACAAGCTCTTGACCTCTTTGCTTTTTATATGAGTTTTTGTTGTCTGTACGCCATTGACAGAATGCCTTTGCCTGCTGCCAGCTCACCCCCACAACAGGATAATCGTCGTAAGCACTATGCCAGAAGTAATCATTATGCATCGGCTCATTGTACGAATAAGCAAAATCTTTAATCCATACCGTGGTATCAGGATAAATCTTAGTCTCTTCAGTTCTAATAAAATCTCTACGCGAACCATTTTTCTCGCGAGCGGCTGCTTCCATATCGAGATACTTGTATTTGAACACAAGCTTCTCCACATCAACCGTACGCTGACCGTTATAAGCTTCTTCTAATGGAATGTACATCGTATCCATTACAGAAACGTAGTATTCGTCAGGATAATCCATAGGATCTTCAAAAAGATCGACATCCCAATTCAACTTACGATCACTATAATCATCACTTAGACTATAGTAGTTATCGTACATATATTGCTCATAAGGAGTCATATCATCAGGATCATAATCCTGAAACGCAAACTCACCAATCCCACCAGACCCTGGAGTTTCTCCCATAAGGTCAGCTTCTATGGCAAGACGTGCACGAATTACTGAGTCACGTACCCATTTAACAAATTGACGGTATTCTGAGTTGGTAATTTCGGTTTCGTCCATATAAAAAGAACGTACAGTAACCGTTTTAGTTGGCGCATCTTTGATGGCGGCGATATCATCATCACTTTTACCCATGATAAAAGCCCCACCAGAAACTAAAGTCATTCCGTAGGGTTTTTCAGGATTCCATTTTTTGCCTTTCACTCCAACAAGCTCGCCACGGTCGTTACGACCACAACTCACCAATAAGCTTACCATCGCAATAAATGCAATAAACTTCTTCATAAGTAGATTAGGTTAAATCTAGATTTGAGACAGTAAACCTATCTATAAAAAAGCTAAAAAGCAATTTTTTGATAAAAATAACATTCAAACCCAGAATTTTTTATTTGTTAAACTTCGTTCTTTCGTTTTGCCTTATACCAACGCTCGGGAATCTCCTGATTACAAGCATTCTCATAATCTTCTTGCGTGCAAGGTAATAACGTATGTCGCTTTAATTTATTATTAACTCCCTCTAAGAAAGGAATCTCTATCCACCAGCGTTCTGATTTTGTACTCTTATAAAAGCTTAAAACCTCATCTTCAACCGGCACATTATAATGCAAAAATGCTGTTCCTCGGTCTGCTAAAGATTCTTCTATCCTGTAATTTACACCTTCAATAAAATACCATATTAATTGTGCCACAAGAGCCGATGCAGTCTCTGTTTTTCCCGATAGTAAATACTCAAATATCCCAAAAACACTCACGCGATCACTAAGACCAGCATAACGTGCAATTGCACAAGCTTCTCGTCCTGTAAAACCATTCACGTGCTCAGGATGCATATACCCAAGCACTTCACTTTGCATTGATGAGAGGTCAAAACTCACCACATCTGCATCGCGCATTACCGGCTCTACACTGCTTAAATTGGAGACGGTATTACCCAGACGAAAAGCGTCAAAATAAAGCTTTTCCATCAAATCGATTTCTTCCTGACTGTTGTAATACGTCTGAAAACCTACATTAGAATAGTTAAACAGGTTGTAAGGCTGATCTACGATGATCTTACCTACAAACGATTTATGCGTCATTGGCAAACTGCTATCACCCAAATCAAAGCAGCTGTCTACATTCACCAAATTGACCATCTGATCCAGATTATCAAAAGCACGATACAACGCGTAGGTCAAATCCTGACTCCCGCCTATAATAAGAGGGATGACATTATGTTTGACTAACTGCCCCACGATATCTTGAAGCGCATAAAACGTATCTGAAAGCGACGCACCAGGCTCTAAATCACCTAAATCACCAATAAGCGTATGCCAATTGCCAGGAAATAATCGATATAAAGCTTTACGTATAGGAGCGAAATCAATCAAAGCATCTTCCTGCTCGCTTGCGCCCCGATTTTCGCGCACACCTATAATAGCAATTTGAAGCTCCTGAAGTTCAGGCATTCCATTTTGCCGGGTATGCAATTTAATTTGATTAAAAAGACTTTGCTCATTGAATAAAGCTGCATGAGCCACAACAGCATCTGAAATTGGGATCAAGTTTTCAAAAGCCATGCATTACTTCTTTTTAGCTGTTGATTTTTTACGCGTAGTCTTTTTCTTGGTCGCTTTCTTTTTAGGTTTTGGCCCTTGCTTTTCTAAAATATCCTTAACCTCTTCTAGTGTTAGTTTTTGAGCATCAACAGTTTTAGGCAATTCGATCTTCACCTTACCTTTTATAATATTAGAGCGCCCCCAACGTGCCTTTTCAACACGAATTCCTTCTTCTTTAAAGTCGTGAATAACTTTATCTTTTTCTTTCTGCTTTTTATCTTCAATAAGCTGAACAATATCTTCATCAGACAAATTATCAAAGTCATACTTTTTATTGACATTGATAAACATACTGTTCCATTTTATATAAGGACCAAAACGCCCTACACCTTTTTGAACCGGCTTATCTTCGTAATGATAAATTGGCGCATCAGCTTTTTGCTTTTCCTTGATATATTTTACCGCCTCATCATACTCAACCTCCAACGGATCTCTTCCTTTAGGAAGCGAAACATAGGTTTTACCAAATTTCACATAAGGACCAAAACGCCCGTTATTTACTTGAACAGGCTCGCCTTCAAACTCACCTAAATCTTTAGGAAGCTTAAACAAATCCATCGCCTCTTCAAAGGTGATACTTTCTAATTGCTGATCTGGAAGCAATCCGGCAAATTGCGGCTTCTCTTCATCTTCAACAGAACCTATTTGCACCATCGCACCGTATTTACCTAAGCGTACACTCACCGGCTTTCCGGTTTTAGGATCGGTACCCAAAACACGCTCTCCTACTTCACGTTCGGCATTCTCAGCAACATCTTTTACGTGAGGATGAAAGTCTTTATAAAAGTCCTTCATCATTTTTGTCCACTCCTCATTTCCTTCAGCGATCTCGTCAAAATTCTCTTCAACTTTAGCTGTAAAATTGTAATCAAGAATGTTCTCAAAATGATTCACCAAAAAGTCATTTACAACCATCCCAACATCAGTAGGAACCAACTTCCCTTTATCTGAACCTACTTTTTCGGTAAGCTTTTTGGCTTTGATCTGACCTTTTTTAAGCGTTAAGAGATCATACTCACGCTCAGTTCCTTCAACATTACCTTTCTCTATATATTTTCTATTCTGAATCGTGGTAATTGTAGGCGCGTAGGTAGACGGTCTACCAATACCTAGCTCTTCTAATTTCTTAACCAGAGAAGCTTCCGTATAACGGTAAGGAGCTCTTGTAAAACGTTCTGTCGCCGTGATCCAAAGATTATTCAGCGTTTCACCTTCTTTTAATGGAGGAAGAATTCCGCTTTCTTCTTGATCTTCATCATCAGTCCCTTCAAGATATACTTTTAAGAAGCCATCAAACTTGATCACCTCTCCGTTTGCTGTGAAATTAGAAGGATGGTTTGATGAAGCGATTTGAACATTAGTACGTTCTAATTTAGCTTCACTCATTTGTGAAGCGATTGCTCGTTTCCAGATCAATTCATACAAACGCGCTTGATCGCGCTCCATATTCACCGTATGACGACTAAAATCCGTTGGACGTATCGCTTCGTGAGCTTCTTGCGCTCCTTTGCTCTTTCCTTTATAATTACGCTCTTTATGGTATTTTTCGCCGTAGGCAGAAACAATCTCATTTGCCGCACCTTGCTTAGCATCCTGAGAAAGGTTTACACTATCCGTTCTCATATAAGTAATAAGCCCCGCTTCATATAAGCGTTGCGCCATATTCATGGTCTTACTTACCGAAAAATATAATTTACGCGCTGCTTCCTGCTGTAAGGTTGAAGTCGTAAACGGCGGTGCCGGATTCTTCTTAGCCGGTTTTGTGGTAAGTGCTTCTACCGTAAACGTAGCATCCGAATTTGCCTGAAGAAAATCTTCTGCCTCTTTCTTAGTATCTAAATTCTTCGGAAGCTTTGCTTTTAAAGTTTTACCACCTGCATTTGCAAATTCTGCATCTACTCTAAAGTAATCTTCTGTATTGAAGGCTTGAATTTCTCGCTCACGCTCTACTATAAGACGCACAGAAACCGACTGCACTCTACCCGCACTGAGTCCGCCTTTTACTTTTCTCCAAAGAACCGGAGAAATCTCATAACCTACTAAACGATCCAGAACACGACGTGCCTGTTGCGCGTTGACCAAGTTATAATCTATATCACGAGGATTTTCGATCGCTCGTAGAATGGCTTTTTTGGTAATTTCTGAAAAGACGATACGTTTGGTCTTATCTTTATCAAGTTTCAACTCTTCAGCAAGGTGCCATGCGATCGCTTCTCCTTCCCGGTCCTCATCACTCGCTAGCCAAACGGTCTCTGCTTTATTTGCTAAATCCTTCAGCTTTTTTACAACCGATTTCTTATCCTTATTTACCGTATACTTTGGCGAAAAATCACCATCTACATCAACTCCGAGTTCTTTTGTTGGCAAATCTGCAATATGACCAAAACTACTTTCTACCTTAAATTCCTTACCAAGAAACTTTTCTATAGTTTTTGCCTTTGCAGGTGACTCAACAATTACCAGATTTTTTGCCATAATGCTCTTTTCAAAAATTTGTCATTAAAACGATAAAGACTGCACAAGTCTACATTTTTTCTGACTTTAGATTGGCAAAAGTAGTAGAAATTTTATTATTCGGTATTGAAATCACACGTATACCTATAAATAAGGCAGCGCATACCACACCGATAAACACCTCAAAATTGTAATTTTTCTTTTTTCAATTTCAACCAAATGACACTTTGTCACAACTTTTGTTAATCGTATCTTTGCCCACTATTTTTAGGTAGCAGTACGTATTATGGAGAAGATCATTGACGAAAACAAACAAGGTGAAGCACTGGTTCTAGAACCTCAAGCCGCTAACAGCAAAAAATTATTTATTGAAAGTTACGGTTGCCAAATGAATTTTAGCGACAGTGAGATCGTCGCTTCTATTTTGGCTAAGGAAGGCTACAACACCACGCAGCAACTTGAAGATGCAGATTTGGTTCTGGTTAACACCTGTTCGATTCGAGATAAAGCCGAGCAAACGGTGCGCAAACGCTTAGAAAAATACAACGCCGTAAAAAAGGACAACCCAACGATGAAAGTTGGTGTCTTAGGCTGTATGGCTGAGCGTTTAAAAAGCAAATTCTTAGAGGAAGAAAAAATCGTTGACCTGGTTGTAGGACCAGACGCTTATAAAGATTTACCTAATCTACTAGGCGAAGTTGAAGAAGGTCGCGATGCGATAAATGTTATTCTTTCTAAAGAAGAGACGTATGGAGATATCGCACCGGTACGCCTCCAAAGCAACGGGGTGACCGCCTTTGTGAGCATCACCAGAGGTTGTGATAATATGTGTACGTTTTGCGTAGTTCCTTTTACACGCGGTCGCGAACGCAGTAGAGATCCTCAGAGTATTGTTGAAGAAGTGAATGATCTTGCAGCAAAAGGCTTTAAAGAAGTTACGCTTCTTGGGCAAAATGTTGACAGTTACCTTTGGTACGGCGGTGGTCTTAAAAAAGATTTTGAAAAAGCCAGCGATATGGCAAAAGCCACAGCAGTGAATTTTGCCGGCTTATTAAGTCTTGTTGCAGAAGCTCAACCCAAAATGCGCATACGTTTCTCTACTTCTAACCCTCAAGATATGACGCTTGATGTGATTAGAACTATGGCAAAATATCCTAATATCTGTAAATACATTCACCTACCGGTTCAAAGTGGTAGCGATCGTATTTTAAAGGAAATGAACCGCCTGCATACCCGTCAAGAATATTTTGAGCTTATCGACAACATTCGTGAGATTATGCCAGATTGTGCTATTTCTCAAGATATGATCACCGGTTTCCCTACAGAAACTGAAGAAGATCATCAAGACACCTTAAGTTTGATGGAATATGTAAAATATGACTTCGGTTTTATGTTTGCATATAGTGAACGCCCGGGAACTTTAGCCGCACGTAAACTTGAAGACGACATTCCATTAGATGTAAAAAAACGCCGTCTTGCTGAAGTGATCGCGTTGCAACAAGAGCACTCTTTATATAACACCCAAAAACAAGTAGGCAAGACCGTCGAAGTGCTTATCGAGAAAGCCTCAAAAAAGAGTGACGCAGAATGGGCTGGCCGTAATTCTCAAAACACCGTAGTGGTGTTCCCAAAAGAACACTATAAAGTTGGTGATTTTGTAAATGTTGAAATTTTAGATTGCACCAGCACCACACTTTTAGGCAAAGCTGTTGGATATTCAGAAAATAATTAATCGATTTTAAATGGAATCAGTTCACGCAATTAAACAGCGTTTTGGGATTATTGGAGATGACCCAAAACTCAACAGATCGATTGAAAAAGCAATTCAAGTTGCTCCTACCGATATTTCGGTTTTAGTAACCGGTGAAAGCGGTGTAGGAAAAGAAAGTATTCCGCGCATTATTCACTCGTTATCTCACCGCAAGCACAATAAATATATAGCCGTAAACTGTGGTGCGATTCCTGAAGGAACGATTGATAGTGAACTTTTTGGTCACGAGAAAGGTGCTTTTACCGGCGCAACATCTACGCGTAGCGGTTATTTTGAAGAAGCAGACGGCGGAACCATCTTTTTAGACGAAGTAGGCGAATTGCCTTTACCTACACAAGTACGCCTATTACGCGTTTTAGAAAACGGCGAGTTTCTAAAAGTAGGTTCGTCTAAAACCCAAAAGACAGATGTACGCATCGTTGCGGCCACCAACGTAAAGATGTTTGAAGCAATAAAAAACGAGCGTTTTAGAGAAGACCTTTATTATAGATTGAGCACAGTAGAAATTAACCTGCCTCCGTTGCGCGATCGTAAAAACGATATTCATCTTCTATTTAGAAAATTCGCTTCAGATTTTGCTACAAAATACAAGATGCCAACGATTCGGTTAGAAGAAGATGCTGTTCAAAATTTACTGAAGTATCGCTGGTCAGGAAATATTAGACAGCTACGTAATGTTGCCGAGCAAATTTCGGTATTAGAACAAAACAGAAGTATTTCTGCAGAAAAATTAAGAGCTTATTTACCTGATACAGGGGCTAATCTTCCTGCTGTTGTAGGACAAAACAAAAAGAGTGAAAGCGATTTTAGCAGCGAGCGTGAGATTCTTTACAAAGTGCTTTTTGATATGAAAAGCGACTTGAACGATCTTAAAAAGCTTACGCTTGAATTGATGGAGAATGGAAACAACGCCACCGTTCAAGAGGAGAACAAATCCTTGATCAAAAAAATTTATAGCGAGGACGACACCGATGCCTACGAAAGCGCCGAAGATATTACCGAAGTGCTTCAGCTACCCGAAGAGTCAGTTGTAAGCGCGCCAATGAAAGATAAGTATCATTTCGCTGAAGATGTAGAGGAAGAAGAAACCCTTTCGCTTCAAGAAAAAGAACTCGAATTGATCGAAAAATCTTTGGAGCGCCATAACGGCAAACGCAAAGCTGCGGCAAAAGAACTCGGGATCAGCGAGCGTACGCTGTATCGCAAAATCAAACAATACGATCTATAAACGAATTCGCAACCTCGCGCGTTATAGCACCATAACGAAGTTCTACTTTTATGAAAAAACTACAAGTCGCATTTCTTTTTTTAAGCCTGCTATGCTTTAACAGTTGCGGGTTTAGGTATTCCTTTACCGGTGCAGACATCGGAAATGCCGAAACCTATTATGTGCGTTATTTTCAAAACAACGCTCCTATAGTAGAGCCGGGTATCGATCGTGATTTCTCTTTTGCACTTTCAGATCTTGTACAAAACCAGACCAGCTTAAACCTGGCGACTACAGCAGAGAGCGCAGATCTTATTTATGAAGGTGAGATCATTGATTACTATTTTGCCCCACAAACGGCAACTTCAGACAATGTCGCAGCGCAAACCCGATTGACCATTGTAATTCTTTGTAGATTCACCAATAAATCTGTCGAGGACGGAAGTCAGGATTTTGAGAAACGCTTTTCGTTTTTTGTAGATATTCCCGGTACCGCACAACCGGTAGGCGCAGTACTTGACGGAGCTATTGAAGAAATATTTGAACGTATCACGCAAGATATTTTTCAAGAATCACTGGCAAACTGGTAATCTTAAGAGTACACTTAATTCTCGCATATCGAGGACATGAATACAGAAACGCTCACATATCTTTTAGAACACCCTGACAAAGTAACTTCAGAGGAAACAACGCAACTCAAAACTGTTGTTGAGGAGTTTCCGTTTTTTCAGGCTGCGCGCGCTTTGCATCTCAAAGGTTTAAAGAATGAAGATAGTTTTCTGTACAACACCTATCTCAAAAAAACAGCTGCACACACCCAAGACCGCACCGTTCTTTTTGATTTTATCACTTCTGAAATTTTCAATCAGACCGCGATAAGCGCTCAGATAAAAGCTCAGGAAGATCACTTGCGCAATATGCCGGTTCACGAGTTTGTAGATGTTTCTTCTGAAATGGAAGCCGAAGAACTACAAAAGGCCAATCGCGTTTTGGACCCGGAGTTTTTCGTTCGCAAAGAAGCATCTGAAGAAACACAACCTGAAGAACAGCTCCAACTAGGCAAACCGCTAGATTTCAATAAAGCGGAAACGCATTCCTTTAGCGAATGGCTCAAGCTAACGGCTTTTAATAAAATCGATCGTTCAAAAGAAGTGAAAGAAACAATTTCAGCTTCTGCTTCTGATAAAACCGAGGCGTCTTCAGAAAATACTATAATTGAAGAAACAGCTTCTGAAACGCCTCTAGAATTAGAAACTACGATCCCTTCTATTGAGGTAGATCAGGATCCCGAACGCGCTCGCAGATTAGAGCTCATCGATAAATTTATTGAGAGTAATCCTAAGATAAAAGTGAGCACTCCTGACAGCAATTTCAAAAAGCCCAATTTAGAAGATCGCTTTCAACCCAGTGATAGCCTAATGACGGAGACTTTGGCTCGTGTTTATGTAGAGCAAAAAAACTTTTCAAAAGCCAAACAAGCTTATAGAATTTTAAGTTTGAAATATCCGGAAAAAAGTGGTTTCTTTGCAGACCAAATTCGGGCAATAGAAAAATTGCAAGAAAATAAATAAACAACTTAGCGGAACAAGCCAGAACTTAAACCGCATTTTATAAAGTCAAAACTATGTTTTTTATATTTTTAGTTTTAATCGTAATTGTAGCCTTTTTACTTATCGTTGTAATTATGGTTCAAAACCCTAAAGGTGGTGGTTTATCTTCTTCTTTTGGAGGCGGTGGTTCTCAGCAAATAGGCGGTGTAAAAAAGACCGGCGATTTTCTTGATAAAAGTACCTGGGGACTTGCAACTGCGTTATTGATTCTAATTCTTATTTCTAACGTAACCATTTTTGGCGGTCGTTCAGCTAACGAATCTAAGGTTATTGAAGGGGAAGATGTAGAAAATATTATGCCGGTTCAAGACGTTCAGGCTCCTGCAAATGCAGCACCTGCTTCAGACAGCACATCAAACTAAATGACAGTTTAGACATATACAATTTAGAAAGACCGCAATATTGCGGTCTTTTTTTTGCCGTTTTGTCAGTGAAATTTTGATGGCATAATTTCTGACTGTACAGCAGCACAACTAAGAAAATTGTTAACTAAAAATTTATATTAAAAATGGGAGTAAACATTAAACCTCTTTCAGATCGCGTTTTGGTAGAGCCAATGGCTGCCGAGACCAAAACAGCTTCAGGACTCTATATTCCTGACACAGCAAAAGAAAAACCTCAGCAAGGTAAAGTTGTAGCTGTAGGAAGCGGTAAAAAAGACCACGACATGACCGTAAAGGTAGGAGACACTGTTCTTTATGGTAAATATGCCGGGACCGAATTAAAACTAGAAGGCACTGATTATCTTATCATGCGTGAGGATGATATTCTTGCAATAATCTAAGCCTTAATTCTTCTATTTAACTTTAATAACAACACGCTATTTTTCGCAGCCGCGAAAAATTTAAATAACATTAAAAATGGCAAAAGATATAACCTTTGACATCTCAGCAAGAGATGGCATTAAGCGCGGTGTTGATGCACTCGCAAACGCAGTAAAAGTAACTTTAGGACCTAAAGGTCGTAACGTAATTATCAGCAAGTCTTTTGGTGGACCACAAGTAACCAAAGATGGTGTTTCTGTAGCAAAAGAGATCGAATTACAAGATGCTCTTGAAAATATGGGAGCGCAAATGGTAAAGGAAGTTGCTTCTAAAACTAACGATCTTGCCGGTGACGGTACTACTACCGCAACCGTACTTGCTCAGGCAATAGTGCAAGAAGGTCTTAAAAACGTTGCTGCAGGTGCAAACCCAATGGATTTAAAACGTGGGATTGACAAAGCGGTAGAAGCGATCACTAAAGATCTTGAAAAGCAAACTAAAGAAGTAGGAAGCTCTTCAGAAAAAATCAAGCAAGTTGCAGCGATCTCTGCTAACAATGATGATGTAATTGGTGAGCTTATCGCTGAAGCATTTGGTAAAGTTGGTAAAGAAGGTGTGATCACTGTTGAAGAAGCAAAAGGTACCGAGACTTATGTTGATGTGGTTGAAGGTATGCAATTTGACCGTGGATACTTATCTCCATATTTCGTTACTGACAGCGAAAAAATGCAAACTGAGTTGGAGAACCCTTACATCTTGTTATTTGACAAGAAAATTTCTTCAATGAAAGATTTATTACCGGTTCTTGAGCCAGTTGCTCAGTCAGGTAAGCCTTTATTGATCATCGCTGAGGATGTAGACGGTGAGGCATTAGCTACTTTAGTAGTTAACAAATTGAGAGGTGCACTTAAGATCGCAGCAGTTAAAGCTCCTGGTTTTGGTGATCGCCGTAAAGCAATGTTAGAAGATATTGCAATCTTGACTGGTGGTACTGTAATCAGCGAAGAGCGCGGTTTCTCTCTAGACAACGCAACTATCGATATGTTAGGTACTGCTGAAAATGTAACTATCGATAAAGACAACACTACTATTGTAAACGGTTCTGGTAACAGTGACGATATCAAAGCACGCGTGAATCAAATCAAAGCGCAAATCGAAACTACAACCAGCGATTATGATAAAGAAAAACTTCAAGAGCGTCTTGCTAAATTAGCAGGTGGTGTAGCTGTACTTTATGTAGGTGCTGCCTCTGAAGTTGAAATGAAAGAGAAAAAAGATCGTGTAGATGATGCACTTCACGCAACACGTGCTGCTGTTGAAGAAGGTATTGTAGCCGGTGGTGGTGTAGCTTTAGTACGCGCAAAACGTGTACTTGAATCACTTGAAGCTGCTAACGCAGATGAAGCTACAGGTATCAAAATTGTAAACCGTGCGATTGAATCTCCTTTACGTACCATTGTAGCTAACGCCGGCGGCGAAGGCTCTGTAGTTATCGCTAAAGTAATTGAAGGTGATGAAGACTACGGTTATGACGCTAAGACTGATCGCTACGTGAATATGCTAGCAGAAGGTATTATTGATCCTAAGAAAGTAACGCGTGTGGCATTAGAAAATGCAGCATCAGTTTCTGGAATGATCTTAACTACCGAATGTGCATTGACTGACATCCCTGAGGAAGCTCCTGCAGGTGGCGGTGGAATGCCAGGCGGAATGGGCGGCGGAATGCCAGGTATGATGTAAGCGCGAGCCGCACAGTCAAACCTTTTAAAATTAAAATCCCTTCAGAATGTTCTGAAGGGATTTTCTTTTTTAAGCCTCTACTTTTTTCGCTTAGTTTATTTCAGCATCAACAGTACCGCAATTAAGCATAACATCTCCAAAATACGGATTGTAAATTTTCTCCTCATTTGATATCCAATACGCACCTTTTCCATCAAAAGCCATCGGGCAGTATTGATAATATAAGGTTCCTGAAACTATATTTTCTTCAACCAAGTCTTTAACTCCAACAGTCACTGCTTCAAAATGTTCCCGCTGAATATTCACATCATCTTCATCAGCAATTGCCTGAATCGCCTTTACAAAACCCAACTCTAATGTACTAGCTTCAATGTTTTTAAGCATTACTTGTGCAGCATTTTTTGCTGCTTCAGCATCTGTATTTACCAAGGCCGTTTTTAAAAGGTTATAATCATCATACACCTGAGCAACTTCGGGATTTTTAAATGCCGCGTTGCGCTCTTCTGAGGAATACGCTTCGGCTTTATGAGCGGTTTCTTCTTGAGAAACTTCGACTGTTTGCTGCTTCGATTTTGAATCTCCACAAGCCACTAGTGCAAGTAAGACAACACTTATATATATTCTTTTCATTCTAAAAATTCTGTAAAAAATAATTCAGCAAATATACAAACTAGGTTTTGCTGAGTAGTTTTTGATAGTAGAAAGCAGGCACTAAAACCAACAGCAAGATGGGTTGTATTAAAAAACGTCGCACATAAAATAAAAGCATACTCCACTGCGCGTCATAAATACCAATGATCGTCACAAAAGCTATTATCAATAATAAAAACAAACAACCGTACAACAGAAGTGTGATTCTAAAAATTTCTTTATTCGGAAAAAGCACTACTAATATCACTATTGATAAAGCAGCGTTTAACCAATATCGAAGTATCACGTGAATATGAAGTTTGAGAGCGTCCAGCTCAGGAAGGCTTAGCGCTTGCAGATATTCTCCTTCAAAAAAACGCAGAAGCGGGTCGTAAAAAAGTTGTTCTTGCCAATACCTAATAGCGATTAAACAAAAAATTGCAGCACTTACAATGCTTATTTTGAGAAGTAATTTCAACCTGCCTGCTTTTTAAAATTGCGTACCCAAAGCAGCCACAGTAGAACAACCTGACCGTAAATAATCGCCGGAAACACAATATCGTGTAACAAATTTTGAGCTGCAGGAAAGCGATACAAACCGATGCTCAGCAAAGCAATTCGCAAAATATTCACGACATAAATCAATATTACACCGCCTAAAGTAAAAAGAATGGTACGTTGCCAACCTTGAAAAAAAGCCATCACAAAAGCAACAAACAAAATAATGACACTCATCGCATTACATCCCTCTACCACTCGAGCAACATAAACATTCTCTACGCCGAGCATCATGGAAGCTTCTTCAGGATGCGGCGCCAACTGCGTTGCATAGCCAAAAAACTCAACAAGCCACGCACTTTGCACGGCAACTTGATGCGTGATGTAATCAGGATAATAGCTACTTGACGCTGATCTACTCAGATAAAATCCATAAAGTAAACTCAGCACCACATACACTCCTAAAAATGTAAGGATAAATAAGATTACCGACTTATATTTGCCAACTATTTTAAACAATTTCAATACGGTTTAGACCGCCCTAAATTACAAGAAAAATGACGTTTGAAGCCCTAAAACCTGAAGTATCAAAAATTTTAGACAGCAGTAACCTATCTGTTGAGCACCGCTTAGAAGAAGTATGCACGTTACTTAAAGACAACGTGGCGTATTATGACTGGGTTGGCTTTTACTTTAAAAATGGGGATAAAAACGAACTGAAATTGAGTTCGTATGCTGGGGCTCCTACAGACCACACCATTATCCCTTTTGGGAAAGGAATTTGCGGCCAAGTGGCTGTTTCTAATCAAAACTTTGTTGTTCCTGACGTTGCCGCACAAGACAACTACATTGCGTGCAGCATCACCGTGAAGGCTGAAATTGTCGTTCCACTTTTTGTTAATGATGAAAACATTGGGCAAATCGATATTGACTCTAACACTCCAGATCCCTTTACTGAAGCTGACGAACGCTTTTTAGAATGGGTAAATGAGCAGGTTGCTGCAATCTTGGCATAGCAACTGCCTCTAAGAAAATATACATTAGGCAGTATCTGGGAACAGTGCTGCCTTTTTTAAGATTAAAGGATTACATTCCGGTTCTGATGGCTTCCACAGGATCAAGTCGCGAAGCCATAAATGCAGGCACAATTCCTGCGAAAAGTCCGATCACGATAGAGCTTGACAATCCATAAAAGATATTGGTTGCCGAAAGCACAAACTGAAAGTCTCCTGTAAATTGCGACATGACCTGCGCAATGATCCAAACGAGACCCAGACCGATCAAACCTCCTATTGTAGCAAGAATTATAGATTCAAACAAAAACTGAAGCAATATAAATCGGTTTTTGGCTCCTAGTGCTTTTTGTATTCCAATCAAATTGGTACGTTCTTTCACGCTCACAAACATAATATTGGCAATACCGAAGCCTCCCACGAGTAAAGAAAACAACCCAATAAAACCACCAATGGTTGACATGGTGCCGGTGATATTATCGATCAAGTCTGTAAAGCCTGAAAGCTGATTGATAAAAAAATTGCTTACATCATTAGGCTTCAAACCTCTGAGTTGGCGTAGACGCTGTTCAAGAACCGCATTAAATTCAGGGATGTCGACACCCTCAGCCGGCTTTACCACAATTTGCGGAAAAGCCGATTTATTATTGCTCCCATAAATACGGCGCACCACATTTACAGGCAAGATCACCATGCCATCTTTAGACGGACCAAACATACTACTTCCCTCCTTCTCCAAAACTCCAATTACCGAAAAGCGCTGTCCATAAAGTCGCACTTGTTTACCAATAGGATCTAAACTTCCGAATAAACTTTCGGCAATTTCCTGACCCAAAACCAAAACATTTGAACCACTATTGGATTCTGACTCATTAAAAAACCTTCCTTCAGTAAGCTGCAAAGCTTCGATATTATAATACCCGTCAGTCACAGGAATAATATTTACTCCCGTAACTAATTTATCTCCGTACTTTATAGATTCGGCGCCTACATTTAAGCTGAATGACGCCGCCTCAACATCAGGAACATTCCGTTTAATATACTGGTATTCGTCATAACTAACATCTGGAAACTGCTCGCGTTTCCATTGCGGAATATCAGTGGGCGCAAACGAAAAACGCATGATGATAATCGTGTTATTATCTAACGAAGCAAGGCTACCTTTGATCTCCTGTTTGAGCGAGTCTACTGCAGCAAGAACCCCGATAATTGAAAAAATACCAATGGTCACCCCCAGTAAGGAAAGCAGGGTACGCAACTTATTATTGCGCAACGCATTGATAGCAAAAGCAAGACTTTCTTTTAATACCCTAAGATAGATGAGCATAAAGGCGTTTTAATTTGAACACAGGTATGACGCAAAAGCCCGCTGTGTGTTACAAATTTAAGCTAAGAAATTACGAAAATTAGCAAGCTATTTTAGTAGTTAAATTCATACTTTTGCACCCAAATTAAAAATTTCTTCATGAGCACTCCGATAAAGGCAAAAGCCGCGCTGATTTCCGTTTTTAGTAAAGAAGGCCTTGAGCCGTTGATTAAAAAGTTTGATGAATTAGGTATAACCCTTTATTCTACGGGGGGTACAGAGAAATTCATTAAAGATCTTGGCGTTCCGGTTGTACCTGTTGAAGATGTGACTTCTTATCCTTCAATTTTAGGTGGAAGAGTAAAAACCCTTCACCCTAAAGTTTTTGGTGGAATTTTAAACCGTCAGGACAATGAGAGCGATGTTGCTGAAATGAAAGAATACGACATTCCGCAACTTGACATTGTTATTGTTGACTTGTATCCTTTTGAAAAAACGGTTGCCTCAGGAGCTTCAGAACAAGATATTGTTGAAAAAATTGATATTGGCGGTATTTCGTTGATTCGTGCCGCTGCAAAGAACTTTAAAGACACGCTTTGTGTTTCTTCGGTTGATGATTATGAAGAGGTTTTAGAGCTTATTAGCGCAAATGAAGGCACAACCACACTAGCTGACCGTAAGCGTTTTGCTGCAAAAGCATTCAATGTTTCATCGCATTATGACACGGCTATTTTCAACTACTTCAATGAAGAGGAAGTGGTTTATAAAGCCAGCTACACACAAGGAAAATCTTTACGCTACGGAGAAAACCCACATCAAAAAGGAACCTTCTTTGGTGATTTTGATGCGATGTTTGATCAACTTCACGGTAAAGAATTATCATACAATAACCTGCTTGACGTAGATGCTGCGGTTAACTTAATGGCAGAATTTCAAAATGAAGCGCCCACTTTTGCAATCTTAAAGCATAATAATGCCTGTGGCCTTGCCCAGCGCGACACCTTACATCAAGCTTACGTAGATGCTTTAGCCGGAGATCCGGTTTCTGCTTTTGGTGGAATTTTGATCGCTAATAAAGAAATTGATAAGGCTACCGCCGAAGAGATTCACAAATTATTTTGTGAGGTAGTTATCGCTCCTAGCTATTCTGAAGAAGCACTTGAAATTTTAAAAGGAAAGAAAAATCGCGTGCTTTTAATTCAAAAACCTATCGCGCTTCCTAACGATCAAGTGCGCAGTTGTTTAAATGGTATTTTAGTTCAGGATAAAGATGCAAAAACAGATAGTCTTGAAGATCTTTCTACCGTCACAAACAATAAACCTACAGAACAAGAGTTAAGTGATTTAATCTTTGCTTCTAAGATCTGTAAGCATACCAAATCAAATACGATTGTGTTTGCAAAAGGTAAACAACTTTGCGCAAGCGGCACCGGTCAAACTTCACGTGTTGACGCGTTACGTCAAGCTGTGGATAAAGCGGTTTCTTTTGGTTTTGACCTTAAAGGCGCAGTGATGGCTAGTGATGCATTTTTCCCGTTTCCGGATTGTGTTGAACTCGCAGACAAAGCCGGAATCACAGCGGTAATTCAACCGGGTGGCTCTATAAAAGATCAGCTAAGCATTGATTATTGCAACGATAATGAACTGGCCATGGTAATGACCGGAACCAGACATTTTAAACATTAAAAAATCATATTTTTTAACTACATTTAAGATTTAACCTTTAGCATACTCACCCTAATTTCCAACAGCGCATATGGGCTTTTTTGATTTTCTTACCGAAGAAATAGCGATAGATCTAGGTACCGCAAACACCCTTATTATTCACAATGACAAAGTTGTGGTTGACAGTCCGTCTATTGTAGCCCGTGACCGCATGAGCAATAAGATCATTGCTGCCGGTAAAGACGCTGCGATGATGCAAGGTAAAACGCACGAAAACATCAAAACCATTCGCCCGCTCAAAGACGGTGTAATTGCAGATTTTGATGCCAGTGAACAAATGATGAGTATGTTCATCAAAGAAATCCCGGCGCTTAAGAAGCGTATGTTTGCTCCTGCGCTTAGAATGGTGGTATGTATTCCGTCAGGAATCACAGAGGTTGAAATGCGTGCGGTAAAAGAAAGCGCTGAGCGTGTTAACGGTAAAGAGGTTTACCTGATTCACGAGCCTATGGCTGCGGCTATTGGTATTGGTGTTGACATTATGCAGCCTAAAGGAAATATGATAGTAGATATAGGTGGTGGAACCACTGAAATCGCGGTGATCGCTTTAGGTGGAATTGTATGTGACAAATCGGTTAAAATCGCGGGTGATGTCTTTACCAATGACATCATTTATTATATGCGCACCCAGCACAACTTATATGTTGGAGAGCGCAGTGCGGAAAAAATAAAAATTCAAATAGGAGCAGCTACCGAAGATTTAGAGGTTCCGCCAGAAGATATGAGCGTTCAAGGACGTGACTTACTTACCGGAAAGCCAAAACAGGTTCAAATCTCATTTAGAGAGATCGCTAAAGCTCTAGATAAATCTATCTTACGTATTGAAGACGCGGTGATGGAAACACTTTCTCAAACGCCTCCAGAACTTGCTGCAGATATATACAACACCGGGATTTACCTTGCCGGTGGTGGTAGTATGCTACGCGGGCTAGATAAGCGTTTGTCTCAAAAAACCGATTTACCGGTGTACATTGCTGAAGATCCTTTGCGCGCTGTGGTGCGCGGTACCGGGATCACGCTGAAAAACCTAAATAAGTTTAAAAGCGTACTCATCAAATAATAGCATCGTGATTCATGCAGCAAATCGTCAATTTTTTCATAAAGTACAGAAACTTTCTGCTCTATGCCTTTTTGCTGTTTATTTCGCTGGTTTTTACGATTCAGTCGCACTCGTATCATCGTAGCAAGTTTGTAAATTCAGCTAACTTTTTAAGCGGTGGAATCTACAACAGTCTTGATAACATTACAGAGTACTTTGATCTAAAAGTGCACAATGCGCAGCTTGTTGAAGAAAACAACAGATTACGCACCCGATTGCTTAACACGCGAGACAGCATTTCGCAAAAAATAGATACGGCTACTTTTCATAAGCGCTTCCGGTTTACGACCGCTAAAACCATCAATAACAACTATACGTTTAAGGACAATTTTCTCACGCTACGTGCCGGGACTAAAGACGGCCTGAAACAAGATTTAGGCGTGATCACAAGCAAAGGAATTGTGGGTATCGTAGATCGTGCTTCGGCCAATTATGCTACTGTAATTAGCATTCTTAATAGCAATTCACAGATCAATGCCAAGCTGAAAAAAAGTAACCACTTTGGTATTTTAGTATGGCGCGGCGGGGATCCTAATATCGTAGACCTTATCGATGTACAGTCTAAGGCTCCTGTTCAAAAAGGCGACACCATTGTTACCGGCGGAAAGTCAACCATCTTTCCGGAAGGTATTGGCATAGGCACCATCAAGTCTTTTGAGCTTGATCCTAGCGAAAACTTTTATAGTATTAAAGTTGAACTTTTTAACGACATGACAAACATTGGGTATGTATATGTCATTGAAAATCTTGACCGAACCGAAATACAAACTCTAGAACAACAAACAGCAGATGAACAATAGTGTCACGCAAAACATACTGCGGTTTGTATTTCTTGTTTTGGTTCAAATCGCAATTTTTAACAACATCAATTTTTTAGGGTATATCAATCCGTATCCCTACGTGTTGTTTATTATTTTATTTCCCATAGGTGATAACAAAGCCTTGTTGTTGGCATTGAGCTTTTTATTAGGGATCAGCATTGATATGTTTTGCAACAGCGGCGGAATGCATGCTGCCAGTTGTGTGACCATAGCCTATTTAAGACCTTGGATCTTACAATCAATTTTTGGCCTTGCGTATGAATATAACGCAGTCAAAGTGGTTAAAGCAGCTTTTGGCCAACGCTTACTGTATACCACAATCTTAGTATTCTCACATCATTTGCTATTATTTTTCCTCGAAAGTTTTAACTTTTCAGACATAATCTATATACTTAAAAAGACGTTGTTCAGTGGGGCCTTTACTGTGCTTCTTTGTATCATTCTAATAACCCTTTTTAGCGTTAAGCGTAGATGAGAAAAATTCTGCTTTTTTCTATTGTTTTAATTTCCGGAATCCTCCTAACAGGAAGGCTCTTTTATCTTCAGATTTTAGATACTTCCTATGCCAGTTTATCGGTAAACAATGCGATCAAGCGAATTTATGATTACCCGCAACGCGGCCACATCTATGATCGCAACGGTTCGCTATTAGTCAGCAACCAACCTTCGTATGATGTTATGGTTATTCCTCGAGAAGTAAAACCCTTTGACACTACCGAGTTTTGTGGCTTATTAAAAATGACAAAAGAAGCTTTGGTCAAGCGATTAGACAAAGCCCGTGTGTATTCTCCCAGACTTCCGTCTATTGTGATTCCGCAGCTTACAAAATCTGAATACGCTTATTTACAGGAAAAAATGCGTAAGTATGAAGGCTTTTACATTCAAAAACGCTCATTGCGTGATTATCAGGTAGATTACGGTGCAAACTTTTTAGGCTATATCGCCGAAGTAAATCGTGCCGATATTGAAGATAACCCGTATTATCAATCAGGTGACTTAAAAGGGCGTACAGGTGTTGAACGCCAATACGAAGAAATTTTACGCGGAGTAAAAGGAGTTAAATACATTCAGAAAGATCGTTTTAATCGTGATATTGGCGCTTATAAAAACGGAAGCCTCGATACCATTCCAAAGCCCGGAAAAGACCTGACACTTACCATTGATGCTGAGCTGCAAAAGTATGGCGAAGAGCTAATGGTAAATAAGCGCGGCGGAATTGTCGCCATTGAACCTTCAACAGGCGAAATTCTTGCCTTAGTAAGCGCACCGAATTTTGATCCCGCCCTGCTCGTTGGTAGAGAGCGTTCTCGCAACTTCACCAACTTATATTATGATTCTATTGCAAAACCACTTTTTGACCGCGGTTTACAAGCACAATATCCTCCGGGATCTCCATTTAAAACCCTGAATGCACTTATTGCTTTACAGGAAGATGTGGTAGACCCTCAAGAAAGTTTTGCCTGCCATATGGGTTATTATTACGGTTCTAGAGGAAGAAAATTAGGCTGTCACAGCCACCCAAGTCCGTTGAGTATGGTACCAGGAATCGCAAACTCGTGCAATGCCTATTTTGCCAATGTGTACCGCCGCGTGATCGAGAAGTATGACACTCCACAGGAAGGTATGGACGTTTGGCACAATCACCTGGCAAGTTTTGGCCTTGGGCAATATATGGGTACCGATTTACCTACGGGCCGTCCCGGTTATATTCCTGATAGCGATTACTACAACAGAGCCTATGAATATCCTAAATACAAATGGTTTAGTACTGCTACGATCTCAAACTCTATCGGGCAGGGTGAAGTGAGTCTCACGCCTATTCAACTTGCAAATGTGACCGCCACCATTGCAAATAGAGGTTGGTTTTATACGCCGCATATAGTAAAAGATATTGAAGGCGAACACGATGCAATTCCTGAAAAATACCGCACCAAGAATTATACGACCATCGATGCTAAAAACTACGAACCTGTGGTTGAAGGAATGTCTGGCGCGTATAATTACGGTACAGCGGCAGGCGTACAGATCCCTGGAATTGAGATCTGCGGAAAAACAGGAACTGCTGAAAACTATACCAAAATAGATGGTAAACGTCAGCAGCTTACAGATCATTCGATTTTTGTAGCTTTTGCTCCTAAAGACAATCCTAAAATTGCTATCGCTGTTTTTGTAGAAAACGGTTATTGGGGTGGTCGCTACGGCGGAAAGATTGCCAGTTTAATGATCGAAAAGCATATAAAAGGTGAGATCACCCGTACCGATCTTGAAGACTGGATATTAACGCACAGTCTTGAAGAAGAATACGCAAAACCCTTAAGCGGAAAGCCATTCCCAATTAATGATGGTAAAAAAATAAGTGGTAAAATCGAAGAAAAGCTCAAAAGTTAATGCGCAGTACAGCACGCAACGCACGCAATAATTTTGACTGGCTTCTTATAGTGATCTATCTAGCGCTGGTAGGTATTGGCTGGGTGAATATCTACTCCGCCTCTATTGATCCTTCAGGAGTTTCAAACTTTTTTGACCTCAGCAACCTGTATACAAAGCAGCTACTTTTTATAGCTTTGAGTTTACTGCTAATTGTGTTCATACTCTCACTGGAAGCCAAATTCTTTGAGCGGTTTGCCAGTGTGATCTACGTCGTTTCGATCGCCTCCTTACTAGGCCTTTTTGTCTTCGGAAAAAACATAAGTGGTGCAACCAGTTGGTATGCCTTTGGAAGCTTCAGTTTACAGCCTAGTGAATTTGCCAAAGCAGCTACTGCCCTAGCCTTGGCCAAATATCTTAGCGACATTCAGACTGATGTAAAGTCATTCACCCACCAGTTTAGAGCTTTTATCATCATCGCATTACCTGCACTTTGCATTGTGCCCCAACCTGACCCGGGAAGCGCGCTTGTTTACGCAGCCTTTTTCTTTCCGCTTTATCGCGAAGGACTTTCTGGAATTTATTTAATTACCGGTTCCATTACCATCGCTTTGTTTGTTCTAACGCTTGCTTTTGGCCCTGTGTATATCATTGCCGGCATTGTGTTGATCGCTATTATTCTGCTCATCAAAAACCGAAAAAAGCGCTTTGGCAAACGGTATTATTATATTCTGCCAATGGTTTCTATCCTGTTTGTGCTTTCGGTGAATTATATTTTTCAGAACGTTTTTGAACAGCGCCACAGAGATCGTTTTAATGTAGTATTGGGCAAAGATGTAGATATGAAAAGTATAGGCTACAATACCTATCAATCTGAAATTGCTATCGGCAACGGTGGACTGACCGGCAAGGGTTTTTTAAAGGGAACTCAAACTAAAGGAAACTTTGTACCGGAGCAGCATACAGACTATATTTTTAGCACCGTAGGTGAAGAATGGGGATTTTTAGGAAGCACACTGGTGATACTGCTTTTTGTGGGCTTAATGCTGCGGATCATCATTCTTTCAGAACGGCAAAAGAGTCAGTTTAGTCGCATTTATGGTTACAGCATCGCCGGAATATTGTTTATACACTTCCTGGTGAACATCGGGATGGTTACCGGAGTTTTCCCTACTGTAGGTATCCCGCTGCCATTTTTTAGCTATGGTGGTTCAGGGCTTTGGGGCTTCACCATTTTGCTGTTCATTTTTATTAAACTCGACAGCAATCGGGTTAATGAATGGTAACTAAAACACCCAGCGATCCACGGGTTTTTCAGCTTCTATTTTGTGTTCTATGGAATCTTCCAACTGCGGAAAAAAGTCAATTCCTGTTGCATTTTCGACCTCATCTACCGAGACCACAAACTGCTGAAGCGCTGCGTCACTTTCGCGATGCGGAATTAAGAAAGACAAACAAGAGTAGCCTGAATCATTTTTCCGAAGGACCATCTTGTAAAAAGCACTAGGAACGACCACGTTCTCGGTTCCTATCGTACCCAAACCGTTAGTTGTTAGTCCGCCAGTTATTATCGTTATCTTATTGTACCGTGAAGCCCAATCTCTAACTTGATGCTCTAGCCGATTCCAGATCCCCGCATTGAACGCATTCAATTGCGGACTTATATTACTGGTCAAGAAAGTTTCATTATACGCCTGCGTGCTAAAGCTTCGGTCTCCGGCAGGGCATAAATGTCCGCGGTCATAACCGCTGTTTTTATAATTACGCCAATCTGCCGCTCCCGTTTCCACAGCATTATCTACCATAAAATATGGCCTACTCAAACTCTTGCTGTTCTGCAGTTGGGATTTTTCTAACGTGTAAGCTACCCAAGAGGCTTGCTCTGCCGCCTCGTTGTATGACAAGCTGTAGTACTGATGATGCACCAGCGTTTCTGGCGCAGCTTCCGGAAGTAAAAAGCTTAATGCCGTTGACTTGATTTCCGCACCGGTGGCTACATGTCGCTCTTTTTGCTTTTGATCTAAATGCTGATTTACAAGATAAATGATCGTAATAGCCACCATCATCAATAGCGGGTAAGTGTATTTTCTTCGCATAAATTATTTTACTCCTTTTACATCCAAAGCATCGCGTAAGGCATTACCTATAAGCATAAATGCCATCACTAAACTCATAATCGCCAGACCGGGAATAATTGCTAAATAGGCTTTCCCTAAAATAATATAAGAATAGTGATCTTTGATCATCGCTCCCCAACTTGGAATGGGCGGTTGTGCACCAATCCCTAAAAAGCTGAGTCCGCTTTCTATAAGTATTGCGCTGGCAAAATTTGCGGCGCTGATCACGATTACCGGTGCCAAAATATTAGGGATAATATGTTTAAACAAAATGCGCATATTTCCATAACCAAGAGCTCGAGCGGCGGTGACATACTGTGCTTCCTTAACGCTAAGAACCTGCCCCCTAACCACACGCGCTACCTCTACCCACATCGTAAGCCCTACAGCTATAAAAACCTGCCAAAAACCCTTCCCTAAGGCTAAAGTAATGGCAATTACTAGCAGCAATGTAGGGATAGACCAAGTAACATTGATGATCCACATAATGAGTGCATCTATTTTACCACCGTAATAGCCCGCAATAGCTCCTAAAACCACACCAATCAACAGTGAGATCAAAACGGCAACAAAACCAATACTAAAAGAAATACGCGTACCTATGAGCATTCTACTCAGCAAATCACGACCGTATTTATCAGTACCCAGAAGAAAAACTTTTTCAGATATAAATTGTTCTTTAAACTCTTTCTCAGAAACCTCTATAATTCCAAAATCTTTTAAAGCAACTGCTTTGGTCAACTCGAGGTCTTCATCTTCAGAATAAGGCTTATATTCTACCTCATCCTCGTGCAAGGTCCAACTCGAGATCGGGATTTCTGTATCGGTATTGACTTCCCCATGCAACAGCGCTCCAAACCAAGTTTGCTGTTGATGGTCGGGCCCGGGAACATTCAGCATTTCTACACGAAATCCGGGCTTTTTAGAATGGATAGCCAAATGCATTTGATTGGCATTGCTCGAGTCGTCTGGTGCGATCAAATATGCAAATAAGGCGATCAAACCGCAGAGCACGATATATATAAAACTCAAAACGCCCCAGAAATTTCTTTTGAATTTCTGGAGCGCTAAATGAGTTAATGAACTTGAATGTTCTGCCATAGGTTAATCCCTAACGTCAGCCAATTTACCTCTTCTAATATTATTTACTTTAAGATCTTCTAACACGTTAATGGCTTCATCCATATACACATCTTTAGCAAGATCTTGGTGCCAACGCTCACGCTTTTGTTTTAAAACCGTGTCGCTTTCAAATTTTTGGATTTCGTATGGAAGCGATTTAAACGTTAAGCCCGACTTATAATTGCGTAAGGAATCAAAGCGTTTAGCTTCCTCTTCGTTTTGTTCCATCTTGGCAGAATATGCATCAATGTTTAAAGGCCAAACAGAATCATCTTGCTTGCTCTTGATCCATTTTGCATTTTCTTCAATCAATTGCAACTGCTTGTTATTAGCCATACGCGCGTTACTGTTGCTGATGGTTTGATCATAATCTATATAACCATCCCAAACCTCATAATCTGCTGCAGCGATCTTATCCCAAGGCAGCGGATTGTCTAGATCTTTTTCACCAATATCAATGTAACTAAATTGGTCTGGAACCACTACATCACTTTTCACACCTTCTAATTGCGTTGAACCACCATTGATTCGGTAGAACTTCTGCGTAGTGATTTTTAAAGCTCCCATATCGCCTAAATCATTTTGACGCAACCAACGGTTTAGGTCATATACATTTTGAACTGTTCCCTTTCCATAGGTTTGTTTACTACCTATGATCACAGCTCTTTTGTAATCTTGCATAGCAGCCGCAAGAATTTCACTTGCAGAAGCCGAAATTTCATTGACTAATATCACAAGAGGCTTGTCCCATAAAATCTCAGGATCTTTATCCTTTAAAATTTCACTATCCGCTCCATTTGATTTTACCTGTACAATAGGTCCTTCTTTAATAAATAAACCTGCGATATCTACAACAGTAGAAAGTGATCCTCCTCCATTACTTCTTAAATCAATTACAAGACCATCTACATCCTGTTCTTTAAGACGTATAATCTCTTTCTTAACATCAGTTGCAGCATTGCGCTGCTCTGCATTCTGCATATCAAAATAGAACTTTGGTAAATTGATCACACCGTACGTTCTATCGTCTTTATCTACAGTCGTGGTTTTAGCATAGGTTTCTTCAATCTCCACTACATCACGCGTGATTGCAATATTCTTGATAGAGCCATCCTTTTTCTTCACATTAAGAGTTACTACGGTTCCTTTAGGGCCTTTAATCAGCTCTACCGCATCATCTAAACGCATACCAACAACGCTAGTTGCAACATCTTCATCTGCCTGTTTTACCTTTAGAATAATGTCTCCCTCCTTAAGCTCTTCACCTCTCCAAGCTGGTCCACCAGAAATAATTTCGGTGATACTGATCTCGTTACTTTTTTTCTGAAGACGGGCGCCAATTCCTTGAAACTGCCCACTCATTTGCATATCAAAACGATCTTTATCAACCGGCGCAAAATACGTTGTATGCGGGTCAAATTCTTCAACTATAGAATTGATGTAAATAGAAAAATAATCTTCTCGATCTAATTCATCTGCAAACTCAAAATATTCAACTAAAGATTGCTTGGTAGTCTCTCTCGTTTCTTTTTCAATTTCTGAATTTGATAACGGCGTATATCCTGTTGAATCTTTAGCCTTTTTGGCTTCTTCTTCAATACGGTCGTAATATGTGCCAATGGTGTTGAACTTCAGTTGATTTTCCCAACGTGCCTTAAGCTCCTTTTGATTTTTAGCATAATCTAAGTTCTCATACTCTGTATCAATAGTTTCATCTTTAGAGTAATCAAATGGCTGAGACAAAATATCATCATAAATCGCTTTTGATTCTTCCATTCGCTCTCTAAGTCGTGTGTATGCTAAATCAAAAAAGCTAATATCTTCTTTTCTAATTTGATCATCTATCTGATCTTTATAGGCTTCAAATTCTTTGATATCACTTTTCAAGTAATAACGCTTTAGAGGATCTAAGGCAGTTACAAAATCATCAAAAACCTCTTCTGAGAATTCATCATTAAATTCTTTGGCATCATAGTGCCCTTTTTCGAGCACATAAGAAATTAAGCTAACGAGTACTTTATCTTTTCCGGGATCTTCATCACTTGTGGTAAAACTGCAAGAAGCTGCAGCTAACAGTAAGGCCAAAACGAGCACCTTCACATTTTTTATCATAATACGTTGCATTTTCATCTTTTACTAGCAATCTACATTAAAAACCGTGCCAGCGCTTAATTTTTCAGCTAACAATTTGTTAAACGTTAAGCCGGGCTATGGCTTGGTAATTTAGTATTTTAGCGTCAGAAAGCAAAACCAAATGACCGATCAAAAACCTCTTATACTAGTCACTAACGACGATGGCATCACGGCTCCCGGAATACGCAAATTAATAAGCATCATGCAAGAGCTTGGAGATGTGGTCGTTGTAGCTCCTGACAGCCCGCAAAGCGGTATGGGCCATGCTATAACTGTCAACGACACTATTTATTGCGACCCGGTAAAAGAATTTCAGGATGATACGCACAAAGAGTACCGTTGCTCCGGCACACCGGCTGATTGTGTAAAGATCGCCGTACAAGAAATTATGCATCGCAAGCCTGACATTTGTGTCAGCGGTATAAATCACGGCTCTAATTCATCTATAAATGTCATTTATAGCGGTACTATGAGCGCGGCTGTAGAAGCAGGTGTAGAAGGAATTCCCGCAATTGGGTTTTCGCTACTCGATTATTCTATAGATGCTGATTTCTCGCATTGCGCGGCTTACGTAAAAAAGATCACGCAAGAAGTATTACAAAACGGATTGCCAAAAGGTGTTGTGCTTAACGTAAACATCCCAAAATTAAAAGCCAGCGAAATAAGCGGCATTAAAGTGGGGCGTCAAGCTAATGCGCAATGGGTTGAAGATTTTGACAAGCGCACCAACCCAATGGGACGAGATTACTATTGGTTGAGTGGCGAGTTTGTAAACGAAGATCAAGGCGAGGATACAGATGAGTGGGCTTTAGCTAACGGTTATGTTTCGGTGGTTCCTGTGCAATTTGATCTGACCGCACATCATTTTATAGAAAAACTGAATGACTGGAAATTTAATGATTAACTTTTCGTTCTACGGAAAACAATAACGCACGTCGTGAAATACTATATTATAGCAGGAGAAGCCAGTGGCGATTTACACGCAGCTAATTTGATGAAGGCAATTTTAGCCGAAGATCCTAATGCTGATTTTAGGTTCTGGGGTGGCGATCTGATGCAAAAAGTGGGCGGTACGCTGGTTAAACACTATCGCGATCTGGCATTTATGGGTTTCCTCGAAGTGCTTATGAATCTGCGCACGATCACTAAGAATCTAGCATTTTGTAAAAAAGATATCGCTCAGTTTAACCCCGATGTGATCATCTATATTGATTACCCCGGTTTTAATATGCGTATAGCAAAATGGGCACGCCAAGAAGGCTACAAAAACCATTACTACATCTCTCCACAAATCTGGGCTTGGAAGGAAGGCCGCATTAAAGCGATCAAACAAGATGTTGATGCGATGTATGTGATTCTTCCGTTTGAGAAGCAATTTTATGAGGAGAAGCATAACTTCCCGGTGCACTTTGTGGGACACCCCTTAATTGATGAGATCAGTGCACGTACACCGGTGATTCCTGAAAATTTCAGAAAGGAACACCAATTAGATGAGCGACCTATTATCGCCCTATTGCCCGGAAGCCGTAAGCAGGAAATTCAAAAAATGCTTGAGATTATGTTGAGCGTTACTCCTGACTTTCCCGATTATCAGTTTGTAATCGCCGGAGCCCCGAGTCAAGACCTTGACTTTTACGAACCGTTTTTAAAGAAGAATCGGGTTCATATCGTCATGAATCAAACCTATAATTTACTAGACGTCGCGCACGCTGCGCTGGTAACTTCTGGCACAGCAACTCTAGAAACTGCACTTTTTAAAGTTCCTGAAGTCGTTTGTTATAAAGGTGGAAGAATTTCTTATGAGATCGCAAAACGCGTTATTAATCTCGATTACATTTCGTTAGTAAATCTTATTATGGATTGCGAAGTAGTAAAAGAATTAATTCAAACCGAATTCAATACCAAAACGCTTAAAAAAGCGTTAGCAGAGATTTTAGAAGAAGAAAAAAGAAAAGCACTTTTTTCAGAATATTATAAATTAGAAAAAAAGTTAGGCGGTGTAGGCGCAAGTGCCACGACTGCTGAACTTATTGTAAATGCTATTCAGTCAAACTGACTCTAGATTGTATATGACCAGAACAAGCCTCTCTATAATTATAAGTATTGCTTTAGTAAGCTGCGGCGGAAGCAAAAAAGCGGTAAAATCTGCAACAACGGTAGAAAACACGAGATATATAGCTCCAGAAAAAAGTTCGGTCCCCACCTCTGATCCTTCAACGCGTGAATTGATGTATTTATCAGAAATAAAACCGAGTGAAGAAAATCAGCTTCGATTCAATATTATCAAAAATGCCCGCCAGTATGAAGGCACGCCTTACAAGTACGGAGGCACAACTCCTAAAGGAATGGATTGCAGCGGACTCGTGTACACCGCGTTTCTGGAGGAAGGAATAAGCATTCCGCGTGTGAGCAGACATATTGCAGAAGAAGGCGTACGCATTAAAACCGATGATGTAATTCCCGGTGATTTATTGTTCTTCATTACCGGCAGACGCAGCCGTCAAATCAATCACGTTGGCATTGTGGTTGATGTTTTACCGGGGCAAATTCTTTTTATCCACTCCTCTACCTCTCAAGGTGTGATCGTCTCTTCACTTAATGAAGGCTACTGGAACAATGCCTTTAAAGAAGCCCGAAGAATTATGTAACTCATTGATTTTTTGATTAGTATTGCAAAATACTAACCCACTTCTTGTTGCCATTTGTTATGAAAGGCATCAACACAACACTTTGCATTGCCCTACTGGGTTTGATCTCAGGTATACTCTTATGCCCGGTTTTGAACTTCAGCTTGCTCATAGAATTCATTGTATTTTTAAGTTGCTTTTTCAGTTTCCTTAGTCTTCATTTTATTTTTAAACGGAAACACATCTACAGTGTTTTTACAGCATTCGCAGCATTTTTGCTTTTTGTTTCTATTGGTGTTTTACTAGTTACGCTTTCTGATCCTTTGCTCAAAAAATCGCATTACACCAAAACTTTGGCCTTTGAGCAACCTCAGACGATCTTGCTTGAAATTGACGAAAAACTCAAACCCGGTTTTTACGACTCTAAATATGTAGTCCGCGTACTTCAAATTCAGAATAAATCCGCAAGCGGAAAACTGATTGTGAATATTGAAAAAGACAGTGCCAAACCAGCGTCAGATCTCCGAGTAGGGCAATACATCCTAACAAAAACAGCTGCACAAAAGATCGCACCACCTCGTAATCCTTTTCAATTTGATTACAAGAACTATCTCGAACAACGAGGTATTTTTGCTGCAATAACAGTATCTAAGCAAGAGTTGCTACAACTTCCTTACTCTAAAAATTCGCCACAATCCTTTGCAGATCATTTACGCGCAAGTCTGAATGCCAAACTAGACCGTTTCACGATGCATCCGGATAACAGAGCGGTATTGAACGCACTTGTGTTAGGACAACGCCAAGAGCTCTCTACCGACTTGCAAAATGATTACGCCAACGCCGGAGTCATTCACATACTAGCTGTGTCTGGCCTTCACGTGGGAATCCTTATGCTTATAGTACAATTTCTGCTTAAACCACTAGTCAACTATCGGCGCAGCCGCATTCTAAAAACACTAATCGTTTTATTAGTGATCTGGGGGTTTGCGTTAATCACCGGCTTCTCGCCCTCGGTATTAAGAGCCGCAACAATGTTCACCTTCATTCAAGCTGGATTCTTTTTTAATCAGCGAAAAGCAGGATTCAATGCGCTGATCGCTTCGGCATTTGTATTGCTGGCGATCAGACCAAGATTACTGTTTGAAGTAGGTTTTCAATTGAGTTATGCTGCGGTCTTTGCAATCCTGTGGCTCTATCCAAAATTTGAAAAATTAGGCCTCCCAAAGTACAAGCTACTACAGTATTACTGGAAAATCATTTTGGTCAGTCTTGCCGCACAAATAGGCGTACTGCCGCTAAGCCTCTTTTATTTTCACCAATTCCCGGGAGTATTTCTTATAGCCAATTGTGTCGTGTTGCCCTTTTTAGGATTCATCCTAATTTATGGCTTGATCCTATTGACCGCAGCAGCGCTCAACCTGCTTCCTAAATTTGCAGTTGAATGCTATGACCTGATCCTGACTTGGCTTAATACCTTTATAAAAGGGTTGGCGAGTATTGACGTATTCCTGATCGAAAACATTTATTTCTCGTTTCCACTCGTCATCCTATCGTATCTTTTAATTTTTTCCGCGGAAAACTTTAGCCGAAGGTTTAGTTTTAAAAACATAAGCCTGCTACTTTTAGTACTTATAAGCTTTCCTATCACGCTTCTTTTTTCTGAATTCACCCAAAGGCAACCTAAGTTTTACATTCTTCATCAATACCAAACCAGTCTGTTTTCTTATCAAAATGAGCAACTTGAATTCACTTTTTACACCGAATCAAATCGCGAACCACCTCAACAACTTCTAACCCAGTTCAAAACCCATCAGCAGGTTGCTGCTGTGCAAACGGCTGAGCTGAAACACTTCTACCAAATTAAAGAGCAGACTATTTTTCGTATAGATAGCAGTGCCGTCTTTGAAATCCCAAAGCTTGAACCCGATTTTATTGTTCTAACACAATCTCCAAAAGTGAATCTCGATCGGGTTACTGAACGTTATCCTAATGCGGTTTACATTGCTGACGGAAGCAACTACAAAAGTTATGTAGCGCGCTGGGAAGCTACATGCACAAAAAAGAAAATCCCTTTTCACAATACGTATGAAAAGGGATTTTATAAAATAGAGTAATTACGTTTTAGCTCTTAAACGTACTTTCAAAATTAGATTGATATTCCTCCCAAGCTTCGGCGGTAGTGATTTCTAAGTAATCATCAGACTCGATCATTTTCAGAAAAAGTTCTAACTGCTGTGGTGTTTTATAGCCCGGCAACGGCTGAATCAAATTGCCTTTTTCGTCAAAAAATACAATGCTGGGGTACGCATTTATTTTCATCGCGTGCGCAAATAAATGCTGACTGTTGCGCCCTTTTCGTTTTGGGTCATAATTAGGATTCGTGTACACAAAATCTTGATAATCTATAGACTCTGTTCCTTCTGCATTGAATTTTACCGCATAGTAATTTTGATTCACATACTTTGCGACATCAGGATTCTGAAAGGTGTTTTTATCTAATAACTTACACGGCCCGCACCAATCTGTATACACATCCATAAAAATCTTGCGAGGCTCTTTTTTCTGTGCTTTAAGCGCCTCTCCAAAACTCATCCATTTTATTTTTTCTTGTGCTGAAAGACTTCCGGCACTACAAATGGCAATCATTAAAAAAACTATAACTCGTTGCATATATTATTTTTAGGGTGGTAATTCAAAAAACAGACCGTTTTAATGAATTCCGTGCATTAATTTCTTCAGTAAAGGGTGTAACAAAATTATTAAAACTCCTGCTCCTCCCGGAATTAAAAAGAATAATAAAAAGAAGGTTGACAAACTATATTCTTGAGTAACCTGATCGATCATTCCACCGGTGCTTCCGGCCAACTTGTTTCCGATAGCTATTGCCAAGTACCAAACTCCGTACATCATTGCGATCATTCTACCGGGAACCAGTTTACTTACGTATGAAAGCCCCACCGGAGACAGACAAAGTTCTCCCATCGTATGAAAGTAATAGGCAAGAATCAACCAAATGATACTTACAGCGGCGGTTTGCGCACCCTGCGGAATATCGCTGGCACCGTATGCCAAAGCTGCAAAACCGGTCCCAAGAAGTATGAGTCCGATTCCATATTTTACAGCCACACTGGGGTTATATTTTGATTCCCAAACTTTAGAAAAAAGTGGTGCAAAAATGATGATAAATAAAGAGTTCAATACGCTAAACCAAGAAGCAGGAACTTCAGGAGATTCTGCAGTGTACTGCTCATAAAGCATCGTCAATACAAGTCCCCAGATTATTAAAAAGCTTGCTCCTAGAATGATATTTGCCCACTTATAATTCTTAAACGTTTGCTTAAACAGCAAATACAACACCCAAGTGATCACCCCTAGCGGAATGATCGTGATCAACGTATTTGCGATTCTAAAAATCGTCCCTGCGCTTCCTTCTAAAACGCGGTCTGTGTAATCATTTGCAAAAATGGTCATCGACCCACCGGCTTGCTCAAAAGCCGCCCAGAAAAAAATGGTGAAGAAGGCAAAAATAGATACTGCGACCATTCGGTCGCGCACCACGGTCGTATAGCGAATAATTCTGGTTACAACCAAAACCAGAAATACTAAAAGCGCTAGAAGGATCATAAAGTTACTTCCGGAAAGACTGCCTACTTCAAACGCAAAAACATTAGTGCCGCCTATTTTTGACATGGGATCATTAATGATCCACACCAACCCGATAAGCGCACTTACAGCGATTAATAATTTATCGATCGCCGTAAACGGATTTCTTTTAACCGAAGGATCTTCGGTGACTTGTTTATTTTCTGCTTTAACCGGCTTCTTCCCTACTTCGCCAAATATTCCTTGAGCAAAATAAAACTGAAGCATTCCTGCAAACATGAAAATTCCGGCCAGACCGAAGCCCCAATGCCAACCCCATTGCTCACCCAAATATCCACACAGTAAAATCCCTAAAAAAGCACCGGCATTAACACCCATATAGTAAATGGTGTATGCGCCGTCTTTTTTATGCTCGTGATTGGCATACATTTCAGAAATGATCGAAGTCATTGTAGGCTTAAAAAAGCCATTCCCTGCACATAAGAAGAAGAGTCCAAGATATAGCGCAAACTCACTATCAACTGCCATTGATGCATGCCCTAAGGTCATCAATAAAGCCCCTACAACCACAGCCATCCGATATCCGATGATTCTGTCGGCAATATAACCGCCCAAAATTGGTGTTAGATACACCATAGAGGTGTAAGTTCCGTAGAGCGACAAGGCGTGTTCTCTTGGCCACGCCCAACCTTCTTCAAACAGCGAAGCTGTTAAAAATAAAACCAGCAGTGCGCGCATTCCGTAATACGAAAAGCGCTCCCACATTTCGGTAAAAAATAAAACAAATAATCCGGCGGGATGACCCAACACCGGATTTTTGAAAAATTGTTCTGTAGACGTAGTTGCCATTTGAACGTTTCTGTATTAGTTAATATCAGGATCTGCGAGTTCGTACTCCTCTTGCTCCAGCATCTCACGCTCGTTATCTTCGGCACCGTGGGTAAGCTTTTCTAATTTCTTTCTAAAAACTAAAACCAGTAAAGCAAAAGCGATACAGAAAACTGCGATTCCGGTAAAAATGGTATACTCACCCAACTCAGAAGCAGACTCTCCTAAAAGTCCGGCTACTTTGTTACCAAAACCTGTCATTGCAAAATAAACGCCCATCATTATAGACGCATATTTTAAAGGCGCAAGTTTAGTAATGTATGAAAGCGCAACCGGCGAAAGACAAAGTTCTCCTACAGTATGGAATAAATAAGCCAATACCAACCA
>Ga0208180_1000074_pt1 | contig 112657 bp, 109 predicted proteins | sample MalvireepMed_s16_FD_184241 | JGI IMG/M metagenome (GOLD analysis project Ga0208180, IMG submission 184241) | Marine viral communities from the Global Malaspina Expedition - Malaspina viral metaG DeepMed_s16 (SPAdes) (version 2) | ecosystem: Environmental > Aquatic > Marine > Oceanic | place...
CGTTTTCCAGCAGGCCGTCGAGAAAGCGCTGCCAGCGGTCCTCCCGGGACAGGTCCACCACCCACAGGTCCAGGGCGTCGGCGGCCAGCCAGCGGTCTTCCAGATGTTCCGGGTCGGTGTTGACCACCACCCGGTAGCCCTGGCCCTTGATGGCGCCCGCCAGCAGATGCCCCTGCAGGGTATCGTCGGCGATCACGCCGACCCGGCCCGGGGCGGCCATCAGTGGCTGGTCTCCCGGGTCTCGCCGAGCAGCTCACGCAGGGTGACCAGCAGCTCGCTCTCCTGGAACGGTTTGCCCAGATAGCAGTTCACGCCGATGTCGAAGGCCCGCTCCCGGTGTTTCTCCCCGGTGCGCGAGGTGATCATGATGATCGGCACGTCCTTGAGGCGTTCGTCGTGGCGCACGTGGGTGGCCACTTCGAAGCCGTCCATGCGCGGCATCTCGATGTCCAGCAGCATGGCGGCGGGGGTGTGCTCTTCCAGGGTGGCGATGGCGTCGATACCGTCCTTGGCGGTGATCACCTCGAAGCCGCTGCGTTCCAGCAGGCGGCCGGTCACCTTGCGCACCGTCACCGAATCGTCCACCACCATCACCAGCGGTGCCACGCGGCGCTCGTGCTCGTAATCCGGCGTTTCCGGCTCGGCGGGCAGCGCTTCCTGAGCCTGCGGCAGGGCCGCCTGCTGGGCCTGGGCGGCGCGGATCAGCGAGTGGATATCGAGAATGATCACCACCGCGCCGTCGCCGAGGATGGTGGCGCCGCTGATGCCGGCCACGCTGGCCAGCTGCGGCCCCACGGACTTGACCACCACTTCCCGCGAACCGATCAGGTTGTCCACCACCAGCGCCACGGTGTGATCCGCACTGCGGATCAGCAGCACCGGCATCGGCTGGCTGTGGCTGTCCAGGTGCGGCTGGGCCACGTCGTGCACGAACCGGCCCAGATAGTGCAGGTCGTACTCCTGGCCGGCGTAGCGGTAGGCCGGCAGGCCGCCTTCCTGGCGGGCCTGGAAATAGTCGCTCAGCTCGTAGGGGCTGACCCGCACGATGCCTTCGATCTGGTTCAGCGGGATGGCGTAGGCGTCCTCGCCGACGCGCACCATCAGCGCCCGGTTCATGGCCAGGGTGAACGGCAGACGCACCACGAAGCGGGTGCCCTGCCCGGGCCGCGAGTCGATGGTCACCGAGCCGCCCAGTTGTTTGATCTCGCTGGCCACCACGTCCATGCCCACGCCCCGGCCGGACAGCTGGGTCACCTGGCTGGCGGTGGAGAAGCCGGCGTGGAAGATGAACTGCTGCACTTCGTGGTCGGGCAGCGGGGTGTTCTCCGCCATCAGCCCGCGCTCGATGGCCTTGCGGCGTACCGCGTCGGTATCGATGCCCTTGCCGTCGTCGGCCAGGGTGATCACCACTTCGCCGCCTTCGCGGGAGAGCTCCAGGCTGACGTGGCCGCTCTCCTCCTTGCCGGCGCCACGGCGCTGCTCCGGGTCCTCGATGCCGTGGTCCACGGCGTTGCGCAGCATATGCTCCAGCGGCGCCACCACGCGCTCCATCAGGGTGCGGTCCAGCTCCCCTTCCGGGTTGATCACGTCGAAGGCGACGCGCTTGCCCACTTCGCCGGACACCTGCCGCACGATGCGCCGCAGGCGCGGCACCAGGCGGGAGAACGGCACCATGCGCGTGCGCATGAGCTTTTCCTGCAGGTCGGTGTTAATGCGCTGCTGCTGCAGCAGCAGGGTTTCCGTGTCGCGGGTGCGATCCAGCAGGGTGTTCTTCAGGTCCAGCAGGTCCGAGGCGGACTCGGAAAGCTGTTTGGTGATCTGGTGCAGTTCCGAATACTGGTCCATTTCCAGCGGGTCGAAACGGCCGTCGATTTCGCCGCTGTCCACGCCCTTCTGGTAGGTGGACATGATCTGTGCTTCGGTCTCGGCGTCGAGCCGGCGCAGCTGCTCGTAGAGGCGCACCACGGTGGCGCCCATCTCGCCGATGTTGAAGCCGAACTCGCTGATGCTCTGTTCCACCCGGCCGCGGTTGATGGAGGTCTCGCCGGCCAGGTTGACCAGCGCTTCCAGCACGTCGGCGCCCACCCGCACCATTTCCTGGGGCTGTGACTGGGGGCGCCGCTCCTCGCGTTTAACGCCGGGTTGCGCGCTGGCTTCCGGGCGGGTCTCGCGGGTCGCCGGCGGCTGCGCCGGCAGCGGCTGGGCGGCCGCCGCGCGGCGCAGTTCCACCAGGCGCTCGTTGAGGGCGTCGAATTCCGCCGTCATCGCCTGGAAATCGTTTTCGTCCGGGTCGCGCCGCTGGCTTTCCAGGTTGTGCATCAGCGTTTCGAACCGGTGGCTCATCTCCCCCAGCTCATTAAGACCGGACAGCCGCGCCCCGCCCTTCAGGGTGTGCAGGGCCCGTTTCAGGTCGTCACTGAAATCCCGGCTTTCCGGGTGATCGCGCCAGGACACCAGGCAGCCGTCGATGATTTCGCAGAGCTCCTCGGCCTCTTCCAGGAAGACGTCGAGAATCTCCAGGTCCACTTCATCGGGCAGCGGCGTGTCGGGCTCGGCGTCGGCCCCGGCCGGTTGGGACGGCGCCGGTTCGGCGGAGGCGGCGGGCAGCGTGAAAGCGCCCGGGTCGCGCAGATAATCGTGCAGCGCGGTGATCAGGTCGTCGCCGCCGGTCAGCGGTTGCCCGGCGCCGAGCTGGTCGACCATCTCGGCCAGCCGGTCGTGGCAACGGTGCAGCAGGTCGAACAGCACGGGCTGCACCGGCAGGCGGTCCAGGGCCAGAGCTTCGTAAAGGGTTTCCAGTTCATGGCCCAGGTCGCCGAGGGGCTGGACCTCGGCCATGCGGGCGCCGCCTTTGAGGGTATGCAGATCGCGCTGCAGGGACTGGATTTCCAGGCTGTTGCCGGTGTCGGTGATCCAGGTGTCCAGGCTGCGGCCGGCGGACTCGAGAATGTCGTGGGCTTCCTCCAGGAAGATCGCCACCAGTTCCGGGTCCCCCTGGGTGCCGTCGGGGGGCGCCGGGGCGTCGGGCGCGGCGGCCGGGTCCGGGGCCTGGCGCAACATCGCCTGGCGCAGCGCTTCGATCACCGCCGGGGCGGGCTCCGGCTTACCGCCGCTGCGCAGCGTGTCGATCATGTCCGCCAGCCGGTCGTGGCCACGGTGCAGCACGTCGAACAGTGAGGGCGCGGGCGCCGGCTGGTTGGGGGCGCCGGCCATTTCGTAAAGGTTTTCCAGCTCGTGGGCGAGATCGCCGACGGCGGTGACGCCGGCCATGCGGGCGCCGCCCTTGAGGGTGTGCAGGTCCCGTTGCAGGGCGGCCAGGCTGTCGGCTTCGCCGTGCTCCCAGGCGGTCAGGTGTTCGCTGGACGAGAGCAGCAGGTCTTCCGCTTCTTCCAGGAACAGCAGCACCAGCTCCGGGTCCAGGGGCGCGTCGTCGCCGCCGCCGGCGCGGTCCGCGGGGGCCGGCATGCCGCCGCCGGGGCCGTCCGGGCCGGGGGTTTCAGCCAGGTCGCGCAGGCTGTCCACCAGACCCAGTTCCGGGCGCACGGTCTGGCCGGCGGCCAGACAGTCCATCATGTTCATCAGGGCTTCGTGGCCCTCGCGCGCCAGTTCCAGCAAGGCTTCGCTGAACGGCAGGCGGCCCTGGTTGACGCCGGAATAGACGCTGGCCAGCGCCTTGGCCAGGCCGTGGATTTCATCCAGGTTGGCGGTGCGGGCGCTGTTGGCGAGCAGCTCCAGTTCGTCGCGCAGGCGCGCCAGCTCCTCGGTGTGGCCCGGCTCTTCGGCCCACTGTTCCAGCAGGTTGTCGGTGTCGATGATCAGGTCCATGCCTTCGGACAGGAACACCGAAAGAATATGCGGGTCGGCGCCGTCGCGGTGCTCGTTGAGCGCTTCGCGGGCCTGCATCAGGCGTTCGATCAGGGTGGCGGCGTCGCCGGGCAATTCCGTCAGGGCGCCGTCGTGCAGCCGGGCCAGGCCGGCGTCCAGCAGCCGGTGGGTCTGGTCGATCATTTCCACGGTGTCGGCGTCGGCACGGCGCCCGCCGTTGACCAGCTCCTTGACCAGCTTCTCCGCCGGTTCCGCCAGCTCCGCCATGGCGTTGATCTCGGCCATGCGGGCGCTGCCCTTCAGGGTGTGCAGGGCGCGGTGCACCTGGTCGTCCAGGGGGTGCTCGGCGAAGTCCGGGTCGATCTGGTCCAGCCACTCGCGCACCAGTCCGAGGTTGCGCGCCGCCTCGCTGCGGAAGATATCCAGCAGCACCGGGTCGACCGCGTCGCCGGCGGCTTCGGTCTCCTCGGGGATCTGGAAATCCAGGGCATCCAGGTCCGCCAGCGGGTCGTCGTCCAGGGGCGGCGTCGCGTCGGGGGCTTGTTCGGACTCCGGCCCGGTGTCGGTTTGCGGCTCCCGGGGCGCGTCCGGGCGGTCAATGCTCGGCACCGCGTCCAGGTGCTGGCCGTCGGCGAGCGCGAACGCGGCTTCCTGCAGCGGCGTCACGTCGTAGGGCATCGGCCGGCGGTGGGCGAAGGCGTCCACCAGATCCGGGATCAGGCCGTGCACGGTGCGCACCAGCTCGATCAGGGTGGCGTCGGGCTCGATGGCGCCGTCGATCACCCGGTTCATCATGTTCTCGATCGACCAGGCCAGCTCCCCGACGGTGGTGGCGCCCACCATGCGGCCGGAGCCTTTGAGGGTGTGGAAGGCGCGGCGGAATTCCACCAGCGCGGTTTCGTCGCCGGTGTTGGCCGCCCAGCGCGGGAAATACTGATCCAGGGCCTCGAGCACTTCTTCGGCTTCCTCGACGAAGATCTCGATGATTTCGTCGTCGATCAGCTCTTCGTCGTGTTCCTCGATGCCGCCCTGGTCGGCAGGCTCCGGCGCCGCCGCTTCGTCGGGCGACGCTTCGAGCGCGTCATCGTCCTGGGGGGCGTCCTCGGTGAGCAGCACCGGCGGTTCGTCCAGTGGCGCATTCAGCGGCTCATCAAGCGGCTCATCAAGCGGTTCATCCAGCGAATCGGCCGGCGCGTCCTCGACGTCGTCCGGCTGATCGGCGTAATCCGGCTCTTCGGTTTCCGCCTCGTCGACGGGCTCCGGCAACGGGTAGCCCAGGTCGCTGACGCTGGCCCGCGCCAGGCCGAGGATGTCATCGCGGGTTTCCGGGTCGTCGCTGAGACGCTCCAGGTAGTACTCCACCGAGGTGATGGCGTCGGCCAGGGTGTCCATGCTGCGCCAGTCCGGCTTGGACTGCTCCGCCATCAGCTGCTCTTGGATAAAGCGCACGCACTGGCGAAGAATGTCCGCCGGGCGGTCGAGCTGAACCACCTCCAGCCCGCCGCGCACCGCGTTGAGACGGTCGGGTACCGTTTTCAGGTGCTGGTGGTCCCAGTGCGAGGCGATGAATTCGATGATGCCGTCCTTGGCCTCTTCCAGGCCGGCGCGGCATTCGCGCAGCACCGCGTCCAGGGCCTGGCCCACATGGCGGGGCAGGTCTGCGCCGGTGGCCGGGGCCGGCCGGCGGTTGTCGCCGCCGATGCCGGCCAGGGTCGCTTCCACGTAGAGCAGCGCGCCGGCCACGTCCATCAGGGTGTCGCGGTGCGCGGGCCGGCGGCCGTCGACGATCGCCTCCATCACCTTGAGCTGCTCTTCCACCAGGGTGCGCGGCTGGCCGAGGCCGAGCATGGCCACGGTGTCGGACACCTGTTTCAGGCGGATCGCCTCCGGCGCCAGCGTGGCCGGGTCGGAATCGCCCTGGTGGACGAATTGCTCCAGGGCGTCCTTGATCTTGGTGAGCTCCTCGGACAGCGCCGTGACCACCGAGCTCATGGCCATGGAGTCCGGGCCGGTGAGGCGCTCGCGTTCGGCGTTGACCAGGTCTTCCGACGGCAGCGCGTCGTCGAGCCGGAAGCCGGCGCGCACTTCACGGATGCGCGGGCTGTCGTGGTCGGCCTTGGCGACGTAATACAGCAGGTTCTTGAGCAGTTCCGTGGGCGCCGGGCGTTCCAGGCTGTCGACGCCGTCGGCGGCCAGCTCGCGCAGGGTGCGGTCGATCTGGCCGAGCATCTGTTTCACCGAGGTGCCCAGCGCGATGGCGTCCTCCTGCAGGCCCTCCACCAGGGCGTCGGCGATCCGCCACAGCGGCCCGCGGGCGGCCTCCCCGGTGACCTGCTCAAGCTTGGCGAACACCTTGCGCATATAGGCCAGGTTGCGGTCCATGTCCTCGTTGCGCATCACCCCCACCAGGGCGAGCTGGAACATCTGCCGTATCTTGCGGGCCAATTGCGCGAAGCGCGGGTCGTTGAGCACCGCGTCGGAGAGGCGGCCGTCGCCCTGGGCGTGCTGCAGGTCCGGTTTGAACAGCGCGGTCTCGGACAGCAGCGCTTCGCCGCGGGCGGCGCGCAGGTCGTTGAGCAGCGGCAGCAGCACCAGCGGCAGGTCGCGCCGGCTGCTGGCCACCCGGTCCAGGTAGGGCGGCAGCTGCAGGATCGCCCGCATCAGGGTTTCCTGGCTGTCGGCCACGTTGCCGACGCGCTGGTCCACCAGTGCCCGGGCCAGCTTTTCCATTTCCTCGGCGAGCAGGGCGGCGCCGTAGAATTCCACCATCTGCAGGGTGCCGCACACCTGGTGCAGGTGGGTCTGGCAAAAGCGCATGCGCGTGGAATCGTTGGGATTGTCCACGAACGCTTCCAGGGCCTGCTGGGCTTGATTCAGTGTCTCCTGAATTTCCCCCCGGACCCAGTCCAGCGCCAGATAGTCGTGACGGTCGCTCATGCCCTTTCCCCCATGGAACTCAGGCCTCTCATTGCCGGCGCCGGAACGCCAGAGTGTCGGCGAAGTGCACCCTTTCCAGGCGCGGGTCGTGCCAATCGGTGATTTCGCCGGGGCCCAGCACCAGCAATCCGCCGGGCGCCAGGCGCCCGGCCAACTGGTTAACGATCTGCCGCTTCCGCCAGCGGCGGAAGTAAATCAGCATGTTCTGGCAAAAGATCAGGTCCATGTCGTCCATCGGTGCCTGATCCAGATTCAGCACGTTCAGATGGGCGAAGCAGACCCGCTCGCGCAGACCGTCCGCCACCTGCATGGTGTGCGTGTCCGCGTCCTTGAAATAGCGTTCGCGCAGCGCCGGGTCGATCTGCTCCACACGGCGCCGGGGAAACAGCCCACGGCGCGCCTTGGCCAGCGTCGGCAGGCTGATGTCGGTGCCGGTGATGCCGTAGAACAGCGCTTTGCCGTGGGCACGGAACCGTTCGCTGATCAGCATCGCCAGGGAGTAGGCTTCCTCGCCGGTGGAGCAGCCCACGCTCCAGGCGTTGAGGGTGGCGCCGGTGCCCCGCTCGGCGGCGAACTGGCCGAGGTAGTCCTCCACCAGCGCGAAAGAGCCGGGGTGACGGAAGAAGCTGGTTTCCTGCACCGTCAGCCGGTCCACCAGGGTGGACCACTCCATGGCGCGGGACTCGGTGGCCCCGGTGACCAGCTGCTGGTAGTAGGTGTCGTAGTCGTCCAGCCCCAGCTCGCGCATGCGGATATTGAGGCTGCTTTCCAGGAATTGCTTGCGCTCCGGCGCCAGCGTCATCCCGGTGCGCTCCTCCAGCAGGGCCTGCCAGAGCTGGAACTGCTCGGCATCCATGGCGGGGGCGCTCTTGATCGACCAGCGATCTGTCACTGCAAAACCCATGGTTCCGTCTCCGGAACCGGCTTACGCCGGTTCAGGAATGCTCCGGCAGGCGGAAGCCGGCGACTGAATTCCGCATTTCCTGCGCCATTTCCGCCAGGTCGCCAATCGAGCGGGCGGTGGCGGTGGTACCGGCGGAAGTCTGCGAGGTAATTTCCTGGATCACGTTCATGGTGTTGGAGATGTGACCCGCCGAGGCCGCCTGCTGGCGCGCCGCGTTGGAAATGTTCTGGATCAGATCCGCCAGGTTCTTGGATACGTTCTCGATCTCTTCCAGGGCCACACCGGCGTCCTGGGCCAGGCGCGCCCCCTTCACCACCTCGGCGGTGGTGGCTTCCATGGAGATCACCGCCTCGTTGGTGTCGGTCTGAATGGTTTTCACCAGGGTTTCGATTTGCTTGGTGGCGGCGGCGGAGCGTTCCGCCAGGCGTTGTACTTCGTCCGCCACCACCGCGAAGCCGCGGCCCGCTTCCCCGGCCATGGAGGCCTGGATCGCCGCGTTCAGTGCCAGAATGTTGGTCTGGTCGGCGATGTCGTTAATCAGGCTCACGATGTCGCCGATCTCCTGGGAGGATTCACCCAGGCGCTTGATCCGCTTGGAGGTTTCCTGAATCTGCTCGCGGATGGTGTCCATGCCGTGGATGGTGGCCTGCACCACCTCGGCGCCCTTGTTGGCGATCGCCACCGCTTTTTCCGCCACCGCGGCGGATTCGGCGGCGTTGGCGGATACCTGGTCAATGGACACCGCCATTTCGTTCACCGCCGCCGAGGCGCCGGCGATTTCCTGGGCCTGGTGCTCGGAGGCTTCCGCCAGATGCATCGCCGTGGACTGGGTTTCCTGGGCGGCCGAGGCCACCTGCACGGCGGAGTTGTTGATGGTCTGTACCAGGCTGCGCAGCTGGTCGATGGAGTAGTTGATGGAGTCGGCGATGGCGCCGGTGAAGTCCTCGGTCACCGTCGCTTCCACGGTCAGGTCACCGTCCGCCAGGTCACCCAGCTCGTCCAGCAGGCGCAGAATCGCCGCCTGGTTACGCTGGTTCTCGCTTTCCAGTTCGTTCCGGCGGCGGGCCGCCTCACGGTTACGCTGCAGCATGATCAGGAAGAACAGCAACACGGCGATGGCGGCGCTCACCGCCCCCAGCCACAGCGACGGGAACAGGCCGGTGGTGGTCCGCTCGAACTGGGCGTTGAGGTTGGTGGATTCCTGCAGCAGGTCCTGGGAGTTACGGAAGATGGAGTCCGCCGCGCTGGCCACCTGGAACAGTTCCGGGGCGGTCTCGAGAATCTCGTCCACGGACTGGTTAACGAACTCGTCGAACAGCCGTGAGGTGCGGTCCAGATAGTTGAGCGCCTGCGGGTTGACGATCTGCTGCACGCCCATGGCTTCGTCGCCGGCCAGCATGCCGTTGAGCACGCGGCCGAATTCGGTGGCGTCGCGGCCGAAGTTGTCCGCCGCGATCACCGCGTTGTCGTCGCCTTCCAGCACCCGGGAGATGGAGCGCAGAATACGTTCGGTGAGCCAGATCTGGCGCTGGGCGAAGGCCACCTGCTCCGGCGGCGCGCCGGTGTCCACCAGGATGTCGACCACCGCCTGATACTCGGACTGCAGCTGCGGGATGGCCTGGGCCAGGGTGTCGGCCACCTCGTGCAGGTCGAGCACCGTGTCCTGACCGTTGAGAATCGTGCCGGTGTCCTGGCGCACTTGGTCCCACAGGGCCTGCAGCCGCTGTTTGACCTGCTCGTTGGCCACCGGCTCCTGCTTGAGGCCGTCCCAGGCCGACTGGAAGTCGCCGCGCGCGGCCTCCAACAGCTCGAAGGCGTCGGCGTTACCGGACGCCGCCTCCAGGGCGTTTTTGGCGATCTGCTGCGAGACCACGCGCAATTCCGAGGCTTCGGTGATGTTTTCCTGCGCCCGGTTCGCGGTGGTGGCCGACAACAGGAAGTTGGCCAGCGCTAGGGCAACAAAAATGGCCAGCCCGATATAAAGCGCAATATTCAACGGGTTGCTGCCCGCGCCCCCCCGCACCTTGCTGAACACGTTTCCCGGTTTGAACTTCATAACTGGCTCCTGGCCTGGCTCTGTTCTTATCTCCCCTGCGCGGCACGCCGCTCAGCCCGTTCGGGCCGCCTGCATGAAGCGCGGGTCCTGTGCCAGCCGGGAAAGGCTGAACACGGACCAGAATTCCCCGTCCCTCTGATAACCGCCACGCAGATACGGACCCACATCCTGTTCCGCGAGCGGCGATTGCTCCTGATACGCCTCGATGGGGAAGTGCTGCATCCCCAGCACTTCGTCCACGATCACGCCGGTGTACAGATCGTCCTGATCCAGCACCAGCAGACGGCGCCGCTTTTCCTGCAATTCCGAGGTCTTGCCGAGAAAGCGGCTGAGATCCATCACCGTCATCAGGCGCCCGCGCACATTGGCGACGCCCTTCATCCAGTTCAGCACCCCCGGCACCCGGGTATAGGCCGGCACCGAGAGAATTTCCGAGACTTCATCCATGGGCGCCACGTAAAAGCGCTCGTCCAGCGTAAAGCCGACGCCGCTCCAGTATTGGACCGCGTCTTCCTGCATCGGCAGGCTGGCGGCCTGCCGACGGCAGCGGACGAAATAGTCCGCCAGCTTGATGAAGGCGGCGGATGCGGCTGCGCTCATGACACCTCTGTGTTCATTGGTCGGCCAGTTGCCGATCCACGGTTTTCAACAGTACGTCTTCATGCACCGGTTTGGTCAGATAATCCTTGGCGCCCTGGCGTTTGCCCCAGACCCGGTCGGTTTCCTGATCCTTGGTGGTCACGATAATGATCGGAATGTGGGCGGTATCGGCGCCTTTGGTGAGCTGTCGGGTGGCCTGGAAGCCGTTCAGCCCCGGCATCACCACGTCCATCAGCACCAGGTCCGGCAGCTCCGAGCGTGCCATGGCCACGCCGTCGGCGCCATTGGCGGCCTCCAGTACGTGGTGGCCGTGCTTTTCCAGAATCTCCCGCAGTTTGTAACACTCGGTGGGAGAGTCATCGACAATAAGAATGCGTGCCATCTTTTCCTCTTCAGGTTGAGCACCGCGACCGCCCGCGGGATCGCCCCGCGGCGAGCGCTAGACGTGCTGGCGAATCGCCCCCAACAGCTCGTCTTTGGAGAACGGCTTGGTCAGGTACTCGTCAGAGCCCACGATTCGACCCTTGGCCTTGTCAAACAGACCGTCCTTGGAAGAGAGCATAATGACGGGGGTCGCCTTGAATGCGCTGTTGTTCTTGATCAGCGCGCAGGTCTGGTAGCCATCCAGTCGCGGCATCATGATGTCCACGAAGATAATACTGGGTTTGCTGTCGGCGATCTTGGCCAGGGCATCGAAGCCGTCGGTGGCGGTGATCACTTCACAACCCGCTTTTTTCAACAAGGTCTCGGCGGTGCGACGAATGGTCTTGGAGTCGTCGATCACCATCACCTTGAGGTCTTGGAAATTGTCAGTCATGGAGAACTGCCTTTAAACCGTGAACCGTTACAGGCCGCAACGTCTTTTAATTATGAGCCTTTGTTGTCATGCGATAGGCAGGGCCCGCGATCCTTCGTGTTCCCCCCACTACATGCCACCGCCCCTTTTCTAAGGGGTTCTTCCGAGGACCTTATGGGTGAAACAGCCCAAGCCGAGGTTTTAACACAGATTCTACATTCAATCTATAAGGCCCTGTGAGACCTGAGAAAAGCGTCCCGTAGCGGGGCGGGCGACGCACTGCTAACATTGCCGGGCAACCCCCTTCCCCGGTCGTCCTGGAGCAACCATGAGCCTCAACATCGGCGTGGTGATGGATCCCATCGCCCAGATCAAGCCCTGGAAAGACACCACCCTGGCGATGCTGCTGGAAGCGCAGCGACGCGGCTGGACCCTGCACTACATGGAGCCCGCCGACCTCTACGTCCGCGACGGCCGGGTGTTCGCCGTGACCTCCGACCTGACGGTGCGCGACGACAACCAGGACTGGTTCACCCTGGGCGACCCGGCCCCCCGGGACCTGACCGGCATGGACATGATCCTGATGCGTCAGGATCCGCCCTTCGACGCCGCCTACCTGTACGCCACCTACCTGCTCGAGAAAGTCGAGCGCGAAGGCGTGCTGGTGGCCAACCGCCCGGCCAGTGTCCGCGACAGCAACGAAAAGCTGTTCGCCACGGACTTCCCCCAGTGCTGCGTGCCCACCCTGGTGTCCGGCCGCGCCGCCCTGCTGCGGGAGTTTGTAAAGGAGCAGGGTGACACCGTGATGAAACCGCTCGACGCCATGGGCGGCACCAATGTGTTCCGCATCGAGCCGGGCAGCTCCAACCTGAGCGTGATCATCGACGTGCTCACCGAGGACGGCAAAACGCCGATCATGGCCCAGCGCTTCGTGCCCGAGATCAAGCAGGGCGACAAGCGCATCCTGATGATCAACGGTGAGCCGGTGCCCTACGCCCTGGCGCGCATTCCCAAGGAGGGCGAATTCCGCGGCAACCTGGCCGCCGGCGGCACCGGCGAAGGGCGCGAGCTCACCGACCGCGACCGCTGGATTTGTGAACAGGTGGGCCCCACCCTCAAGCGCAAGGGCCTATACTTCGTGGGCCTGGACGTGATCGGTGATTATCTCACCGAGATCAACGTCACCAGCCCCACCTGCGTGCGCGAGCTGGACCAGATCTTCGGCATCAACATCGCCGGACAGTTGTTCGACGCCCTGCTGGAACTAAAATAACGACACCATGGCAGCACCTCAGGTAACCGCCGGCGACCGGCTTGGCTTCACATTGTTTCTCGCCCTGGCGGTGCACGGCGTGCTGCTGTTCGGCGTCGGCTTCGCGCCGGAAGAGCCGCGCGCGGCGCCCAACAGCCTGGATGTGACCCTGGCCATGCACCGCGCCGACGACGCCCCCGAGGAGGCGGATTTCATCGCCCAGGCGAACCAGGTGGGCTCCGGCACCGAAGAGGACAAAAGCGAGCTGACCACCACCGAGGAAGCCCCCTTCAGCGACCCGGACAGCCGCCAGGTGCAGCTCCAGGAGCCCACCGCGCGCCAGCCGACGCCGGTCACCCGCCAGAAGATTATCGTCACCCGGGCGCGCAGCGAGCGCGACATCGCCAGCGAACAGCAGGACCGCAACCAGGACGACCCGCGCCGCAAGGCGGACCGGGACAACGTGGACGAGCTCAGCCGTGAGATCGCCAGCCTGCAGGCGCGCCTGGACAAGCAGAAGCAGGCCTACGCCAAACGCCCCCGGGTGCGCCGGCTCACCTCGGTGTCCGCCAAGGCCCACTACGAGGCCGCCTACATCGAGGCGTTCCGCCGCAAGGTGGAAGCCACCGGCACCCGCCATTTCCCGCGCCGGGCGCTGGACAGCAACACCTTCGGCGGCGTGCGGCTGATGGTGGCGCTGCGCCGCGACGGCGGCATCGAGGAGGTCGAGGTGCTGCAATCCTCCGGCCATGATTTCCTCGACCAGGCGGCGGTGCAGAGCGTGCGTCTGGCGGCCCCGTTCGAACCCTTCACGCAGGACATGCGCGAGCGCATGGACGTGCTGGAAATCATCCGCACCTGGAAATTCGACGCCAACCGGCGGGTTTCCTCCAAGTAAGCGCCGCTGAAACCACTTCCTGGCCGGCTGTCCCTTGCCCTCGCCGGGCCGCCCCCGGATACTGGGGCCATGGACAACGCCAGCCTCAAACATCAGCTTTTGATCGCCATGCCACAGATGGACGATCCCAACTTCGAGCACACCGTCACCTATGTGGTGGAGCACGGCGACGACGGCGCCATGGGCCTGACGCTCAACCGCCCGGTGTCGCTCAGCCTGCTCGATATCCTGGTGGACATGGACATCGAAGTGGAGGTGCCGCCCTCCGAGCAGCACCAGGTGGTGGCCGGCGGCCCGATCCAGCAGGACGCCGGCTTCGTGCTGCACCGGGCCACCGCGCGCCACTGGGACAGCACCGTGACGCTGGCGGACGGCCTGTGCCTGACCACCTCCCGGGACATCATGGAAGCGATCGCCATCGGCGAGGGCCCGGAGGCCACGCTGGTGTGCCTGGGCTACGCCGGCTGGGACGACGGCCAGCTGGAACAGGAGCTGGCGGACAACGTCTGGCTGAGCGTGGCCAGCACCCCCGAACTGGTGCTCGACACCCCCTTCGATCAGCGCTGGCACGCCGCCGCCGCCCGCCTGGGCGTGGATATGAGCCTGATCGCCACCCAGGTCGGCCACGGCTGATGGCGAGGCCCGATTGACCCTGATCGCGTTCGACCACGGTACCCATAAGATCGGCGTCGCCAGCGGCAACGCCATCACCGGCACCGCCACGCCGTTGCCCGCCCTGGCCTGCCGTGACGGCCAGCCGGACTGGGATCGGGTGACGGCCCTGATGGAGGAATGGCGCCCGGAGACGCTGGTGGTGGGGCTGCCGCTGAACATGGACGGCAGTGAAAGCGAATCCAGCCAGCGGGCGCGCAAATTCGCCCGCCGGCTGCACGGCCGCTTCGGCATTCGGGTATGGATGATCGACGAACGGCTCTCCACCCGGGAAGCCCGGGAGCGCACCGGCACCCGCCGCGCCGATCCCAAAGTGGATTCCATGGCGGCGGCGGTGATCGCCGAGGGCTACCTGGGCGGCGCCACGCCGGTGGCGCCTTAGCGAGTGGTCCACTCGGTTATTGGCGCACGCCTTCCACGGAAATAATAATCTCCACGGTTTCGGAAGCCGGGCCCAGGTCCTTGGTGATGCCGAAGTCCGCCAGCTTCAGCGTGGTGCTGGCTTCCAGACCCATGCGGTAACCGCCCCAGGGATCGTCACCGTAGCCGATCATCTTCGCGTCCAGGGTCACCGGCTTGGTGACGCCGTGCAGGGTGAAGTCGCCGGTGATCTTGGCGGTGCGTTCGCCGGTTTGTTCGATGCGGGTGCTCTCGAAGGTGGCGGTGGGGTATTCGCTCACATCCAGAAAGTCGTCACTGCGCAGGTGCTTGTCGCGCTCGGCGTGGTTGCTGTCGATGCTGGCGGTCTGGATCTCCGCGCGCACCTTGCTGTTCTCCGGGTTCTCCTCGTCCACCGTGAAGCTGCCGGTGAATTCGTTGAAGTTGCCGTACAGCCAGCTGTAGCCCAGGTGGGAGATCTTGAACAGGATGAACTGGTGCTGCCCCTCGGTATCGAACTGGTAGGTGCCGCCGGGCTTGTCGGCGAAGGCCGGGGTGCTCAGCAGCACCGCCAGCAGCGGGATCAGAATTCGGTGTTTCAGCATGGTGTTCTCCTTTCCGGTCTTGGTCGCAGGGTTACGGGCGCAACATCCGTTTGAGTGTCGCATCCCGGTCGATAAAGTGATGTTTCAGCGCCGCCAGGCCGTGCAGCCCGGCCAGCACCACCGCCAGCAGCGTCAGGCCGACACCGCGGTGCAGGTCCGGCGCGCTCTGGTACCAGGGGTCGTAATAGCTGAGCTCCACCATATACAGCCCCAGCCCGAACAGCGCGAACACCGCCAGCGCCACCAGCCAGTGCAGGCCGATCGCGACCCAGCCGTAGCGAGCCTTGTCATTGCGTAGTTTCATAACCGAAGAGTGGCCCAGTGAACGTGAACGGGCCAGCGTGTCGATTAGTGCTGTTAGATCGAAAAAACTGTAGTGTTGCCCACTCCGGGGCGCCTGATATTCTGTCGCTCTGAACCGCTGGGGAGAACCGCGTTGCGCTGGAACCAAGCACAAATAGACAGCCTGCTGGACGGCATGGCCGAGGCGCTGGCCCTGGACAGCGGCGAGCCCCCGCCGTCACTGGTGGGCATTCAGTCCGGCGGCGCCTGGGTGGCGGAAGCCCTCAACCAGCGGCTGCCCACGCCCCTGCCGCTGGGGCGTCTGGACGTGAGCTTCTACCGGGACGACTTCGACACCCGCGGCCTGAAGCGTTCGGTGAAGCCTTCCGACCTGCCGTTCGACGTGGACGGCGCCAATCTGGTCCTGGTCGATGACGTGCTGATGACCGGCCGCACCATCCGCGCTGCCATGAATGAACTGTTCGATTTCGGCCGGCCGGCCTCGATTCGTCTGGCGGTAATGTTCGATATCGGTCACCGGGAATTGCCGATCCGCCCGGATATTTGCGGGGAAACTTTGGCATTGCCGCCCCATCAGCGGGTAGAATTGTTCGGGCCCGCGCCTTTGACTGCGGAGATTCGAGACATAAGGCCCGAAGAATGACGCTTGCGCCGCCGCCCTCCTCCCGCGTGCAGCTCACCGAAGACGGAAAGCTGCGACACTTTCTTTCCGTTGAACACCTGCCCCGTTCCCTGCTTGAAGACATTCTTGATACCGCCGCCAGCTTCGTCGATGTGGGCGGGCGCGCGATCAAGAAAGTGCCGCTGCTGCGCGGCAAGACGGTGGTCAACCTGTTCTTCGAATCCAGCACCCGCACCCGCAGCACCTTCGAGCTGGCCGCCAAGCGGCTCAGCGCCGACGTGCTCAACCTGGACATCGCCAAGTCGGCTACCAGCAAGGGCGAAACCCTGCTCGACACCCTGCGCAACCTGGAGGCAATGGCCGCCGACATGTTCGTGGTGCGCCACCAGGATTCCGGCGCGCCCTTCTTCATCGCCAACGAGGTGACGCCGAGAGTGGCGGTGATCAACGCCGGTGACGGCCGCCACGCCCACCCCACCCAGGCGATGCTGGATATGTACACCATCCGCCACTACAAGGGCGGCTTCGCCGGCCTGCGGGTGGCGATCGTCGGCGACATCCTGCATTCACGGGTGGCGCGCTCGCAGATCCACGCGCTCAATATCCTCGGCGCCGAGGAAGTGCGGCTGATCGGCCCGCGCACCCTGCTGCCCACCGACGTGGAGCAGCTCGGCGTCACCGTGTTCACCGACATGGCCCAGGGCCTCAAGGACGTGGACGTGGTGATCATGTTGCGCCTGCAGAAGGAGCGCATGGATTCCGCGCTGCTGCCCAGCGAGGGCGAATTCTTCCGTCTCTACGGCCTCAACAACGAGAAGCTGCGCCACGCCCGCCCGGACGCCATCGTCATGCACCCGGGGCCGATCAACCGGGGCGTGGAGATCGCCTCGGAAGTGGCCGACGGCCCGCGCTCGGTGATTCTCAACCAAGTGACGTTCGGCATCGCGGTGCGTATGGCGGTGATGTCGATGACCATCAGCGGGCAGGAAAGCAGCCAGAACCCGGACCACGGAGGCGACCATGGCCGCTAGAGCCCATCTGCTGATCCGCAAGGGCCGGGTGATCGACCCGCTCTCCGGCCGTGACGAAGTGGCCGACCTGCTGGTGGAAGACGGCCGGCTGGTGCGCATCGGCGCCAGCCTGGACGCCCCCGGCGCCGAGCTTATCGACGCCGAGGGCCACTGGGTGATCCCCGGCCTGGTGGACGCCTGCGTGCACCTGTCCCTGCCCGGCAGCGGCCGCGCCGGCGACATCGCCTCGGAAACCCGCGCCGCCGCCGGCGGCGGCATCACCCACATGGCGGCGCAGCCGGACTGCGGCCCGGTGGACTCCACCGCGGTAGTGCGGCTGATCCGCGAGCAGGCCGGCCAGGCCGGCTTCGCCCGGGTGCTGCCGGTGGCCGCGCTCACCCAGGGGCTGGAAGGCAATCAGCTGGCGGAGATGGCGACGCTGGCCCGGGCCGGCTGCATCGCCGTGGGCCAGGCCGGCGCCCGCGTGGTCGACGCCCTGGTGCTCAAGCGCGGTCTGGAGTACGCCGCCACCTTTGATCTGCCGGTGATGTTCCGTCCCCAGGACGCGGCCCTGGCCGGCGGCGGGTGTGCCCATGACGGGCCGGTGGCCACCCGCCTGGGTCTGCCCGGCATCCCCGCCGTGGCGGAGTCGGTGGACCTGGCCCGCGACCTGCTGTTGGTGGAAGCCACCGGCGTGCGCGCCCACTTCCAGCAGATCTCCAGCCGTGAATCCCTGTGGCTGCTGCGCGAAGCCAAGGCCCGGGGCCTGCCGGTCACCGCCGATGTGAGCATTCACCATCTGCTGCTGGACGAGTCCGCCATCGAAGGCTTCAACAGCCACTGCCACGTGATTCCGCCGCTGCGCGGCGCCGCCGACCGCGAAGCGCTGCTGGCGGCGGTGGCGGACGGTACCATCGACGCCATCTGCTCCCAGCACCAGCCGGTGGGGTCGTCGAGCAAGGCGGCGCCGTTCCCGGCCTCCAAACCGGGCATCTCCGGCCTGGACAGCCTGCTGCCGCTGATCCTCAAGCTGGTGGCGGAAGGCGCCTTGCCACTGCACCGGGCGCTGGACGCGGTCACCGCCGCGCCGGCCCGCTGCCTGGGTATTCAGGCGGGGCAGCTGGAAGCCGGCCGCCCGGCCAGCCTGTGCGTGCTGGCCGCCGATGAGAGCCGCGGCCTGGCCAGCCACTGGCTGTCGGCGGGCCGTAACTCGCCCTGGCGCAACGCCACCCTGCCCGGGGTGGTCAAGCTCACCGTCTGCCAGGGCAAGGTCAGCTGGCTCAGCGACTGACGCCGGCGTCCGCTTCCATCTGGAACAGATGGGTCGCCAGCAACGACTCGCCCATCAAACCCGGGGCGAACTGCAGTTGCCCCCGGGTATCGGTGAAGATCGTCGCCGGCGTGCCGCGAATGCCCAGCCGCTGCATCAGTATGCGGTTCTCCCCCAGCGCCCGGCTGATGTCCTTCGGTATATTGCGCAACGGTGCCAGCCCGCCGGCGTCGAACTCGCTTTGCCCTTTCTCCAGGGCCGCCAGCGGATCGTCGGCGGCGAGCACCGCGGCGCCCTTGGCGTGGCTCTGCGGTTTGAGAATGCCGACGATCACGTGGCGCACCTGGGTGACGTTGTCCGGGTCGTCGATAAAGGGCCGCATGGCCTGCCACTGGCGCGCGCAGTACGGGCATTCCATGTCGGTGAACATGTAGGCGACCCGCTCCGGATTTTCCGGCCCTTCCGCCACCCAGTGGCTGTCCGCCAGCAGCGACCGTACCTGCCGGGCCTGCTCCTCGCTGATCTGGGCGCTGGCCGGCGGGCTGAACAGCGCCGCCGTCAGCGCCATCAGCAGCGGCGCCACCAGCGCCAGGGTCTGTCGGACGGTCGGTCGAGTGTGCATGGGCTACTCCTGAAGGTGCGGGTTAATAAAATGATGAAGGCTGGCCCGGGAAAGCGGCCCCACATGGCTGTTGACCAGGGTGCCGTCGCGGCCGATCAGCACCGTGGTGGGCAGACCGCTGCCGCCCAGTGCCCGGGCCAGGTCGCTGTGCGGGTCCGACACCACGTTGTCCAGGCGCAAACCCTCTTCCAGCAAATAGCCGCGGATAATCTCCGCCGACTCGCCCTGGTTGGCGTACACGAAACGCACCCCCGGATAGTCGCTCTGGCCCTGTTCCAGCACCGGCATCTCGCGCCGGCAGGGCGGGCACCAGCTGGCCCACAGATTGACCAGGGTGAGGCGGTCCTCGGACAACGCGGAAAGCGCCACGGGGGTGCCGTCCAGCCGGTGCAGGGTCACCTCCGGCGCCGGCTGGTCGGTGCTGCTCACGGCCAGCGTCACGCTGGCGGTGAGCACCGCCGCCACCGCGCCGGTGAGCAGGGCGCGCCAGCTCTCGGACAGCGGCGCGTCCTGTTCCCGGCCGGCCCGGCCGCGCAGCGCCCAGGCCAGCGCCAGGCCGGCGCCGGCCACGGCGCCGGGCCACCAGAGGCCGCCGTCGCGCAGGTCGATCATTTCCAGCGGCCCGGCGAAGCGGTCGTGGTAGCGCGCCACGAACGCCACCCGCGCGCCGATCAGCGCCAGCAGCCCAATGCGCCACAGCAGCGGCTCGGCGTCCCCGTGGCCACGGCGGCGGCGGTACCAGGCCACCAGCCAGGCGGCGATCAGGCCCACCAGCCAGGGCAGCAGGGCGAGCGGTATCGCGAAGGGTCCGAGTTGCAAAGCGTTCATGGGGCCTCTTGGGTGTCCTGGTTGCCGGGCCCAGCATTCCCGACCATGATTAACGCCGGGTTAATCCGGCGCCCGCATTCTGGTTTCCTATGCATCTACTACTGATCGAAGACGACGCCCTGCTCGGCGACGGCGTGCAGGCCGGTCTTCAGGCCCACGGCTTTTCCGTGGCCTGGGTGACCCGCGCCGCCGATGCCGACGCCGCCCTGGACAGTACCGCCTTTGACCTGGTGGTGCTCGATCTGGGTTTGCCCGACCAGGACGGGCTGTCGCTGCTGGCGCGCTGGCGCCGCCTGGGGCGGGACGAGCCGGTGCTGGTGCTCACCGCCCGGGACGGCGTCGAGCACCGGGTGACGGGATTGAACGCCGGCGCCGATGACTACCTGGTGAAACCCTTTGACCTGGACGAGCTGGTGGCCCGCCTGCACGCCTTGATGCGCCGCGCCGCCGGCCGCGCCGCGCCGGTGATCGAGTACGGCGGCCTGCGGTTCGAACCGGCGGCCCAGCGGCTCTGGCTGCACGGCGAGGCGGTCACCCTGCCGCGCCGTGAGCGGGCCCTGCTGCAGGCCCTGCTGCAAAGCCGTGGCCAGGTGCTGACCCCGGTTCAGCTCGCCGACCGGGTCTACGGCTGGACCGACGGCGTGGAGAGCAACGCCCTGGCGGTGCACATCCACAACCTGCGCCGCAAACTCGGCGACGCCCTGATCGACACCGTGCGTGGTGAGGGCTACCGGCTGGGGACCCCGCCGTGATCGGGCCCGCCAGTTTGCGCGGCCGCTTGCTGCTGTGCATGGGGCTGGGGCTGTCGGTGCTGTGGCTGGTGCTGGCGGTGTGGCTGCACGGCGAGGTCCGTGACCGGGTCGCGCGGGTGCTGGACCAGCGCCTGGCGGCGTCCGCGCGCATGGTGGTGTCGCTGCTGGAAAGCGACGCCGCCGGCGACCTGAAACTGCAGGAGTCCGGCGCCCTGCCCTTGGGCGGCATCGCCTGTGAAATCAGCAGCCTGCGCGGCGAGGTGCTGGCCCGTTCCGGCGGCGCCCCCAACGCCGGACTGGCGCTGCCCGAGGACGGCTTCGGCGAGCAACAGGTCGAGGGCGAAACCTGGCGGGTGTTCACCGTCAGCGACGGCGAGTTGCGCGTCACCTCGGCGGAACGCATGGCCGGGCGCACCGCCTTTATGCGCCAGGTGGCGCTGGTGCTGCTGGTGACCCTGGGCCTGGGCCTGCTGGCCAGCCTGGCGTTGGTGTGGTGGGCGGTGGGGCGCGCCCTGGCGCCGCTGGCCGTGCTGCGTGCCGACCTGTCCCGGCGCCGCGTCACCGACGAAGCGCCTCTGAGTGTGCCGGAAGGCGGGGTGGAACTGGCGCCCATGGTCGACACCCTCAACCACTGGCTCGGCAACGCCCGCGATGCCCTGATGCGCGAACGGCGCCTCACCGACGACCTGGCCCATGAACTGCGCACGCCGCTGGCGGCGATCCGCACCCAGCTTCAGGTCGCCGATATGACCGACGGCGAGCGCGCCGCCCACGCCCGGGCGCAGGCCCGGCAGGCGGTGCTGCGGCTGGCCAACAACCTGGACCAGCTGCTGGCCCTGGCCCGGGAAGAGGGCGCGGAAAGCCGGCGCCGGGAGCCGCCGGAAGCGCTCGGCGATCTGCTCGCCACGGTGCTGGAAGAACTGCGGCCCGCCAGCCTCGAAAAGCGTCTCACCGTTCACCTGGACGCGGACGATGACCGGGCGTTGCGGCGGGCCGCTCCGGCCGGACCGGGCCTGATGCGGATCGCGCTGCGCAATGTGCTGGAGAACGCGGTCCGGCACAGCCCGGTCGGCGGTGAGATAGGGGTGCGGGTAGAGAGCGGACACAACGGCGAAGACATTGCCGTGGCCGTCGAGGATCAGGGCCCCGGGCTGGCCCCGGATCAGCGCGCCCGCGCCCTGGACCGGGGCTGGCGCGGCGGTGGCGAGGGCCAGGGGCTGGGCCTGGCCATCGTCGCCTCGGTGATGGCGCGCACCGGCGGTACCATTGCGCTGGACGCCGCCGACAGCGGCGGCCTGCGCGTGACCCTGCGGTGGCTTAGTTCGCCGCGCCCGGCGGGAAGCGATTGAACATCTCCGCCACCATCGCGTCGATGCGTTCCTTGCGGCGTTCGCTGCTCATCGATTCGTAGAGCGTGTCGCGGCTGGTGGCTTCCCAGACCACTTCGCTGCTGCTGCGTTCGACCAGGGCGATTTGCAGCTTGTGCTCTTCGTAGGTCTCGCCTTCCACCGGAGTGGTGGCGCCGATGCCGTAGCCCCGGTTGAACCAGCCGAAGCCGAACTGCAGGGTGCTGCCCTGGAATTTCTCCACCGGCACGAAGGCGTAGCGCACCGCCAGGTCCGCCTGATCCAGGTCGGCACGGGTCAGCGGTCCGTCCGCCAGTTCGCGGTGTACGGCTTCCTGCACCCGCTGGCCGTTCAGGCTGAGCGCCTCCTGGTCGGCGTCCGGCGCCTCAATGGCGTAACTGCGGTATTGACTGAAATCGGTGCCGGCGCGATGGTCGATCACCACCGGCGACACGCACCCGCCCAGCAACAGGGCGAGCGCGGCGATCAAGGGCAGGCTGTGTAAGGCTCGCATTGGACAACTCCCTGGGAATCATTCTCAAACAGTATAGAGCGCTTCCGCGAGGGTGACGTCAACGGGAACCGGCCGGAATCTGCACCCAGACCGCATGGGCGCGGGCCAGACAGCGACCGGCGGCGTCGTGCACCGCGGTGCCGGCGAAGTGTTTGCGCCCGTCGCGGCCCAGCGGCCAGCCACTCACCACATAGGTCTCGCCCACGTTCGGCAGCGCGTCCACCTGCACCGTGAAACTGCCCAGCACCACCCAGGTGTCCGGGTCCTTTTCAAGGGTGAATGAGCCCGGGCAGTCCAGCGCCGCGTACACCTGCGGCAGCGTCACCCGGCCCCGATCGTCGCCGTGGCTGGCCGCCGGTGTCCACGGGCAGGCCACCGCGCGGCGGTCGTCCAGCCAGCCGGGGAACAGCCGCAGGCCGTCGTCCCGGTCCGGGCCGCACACGTAGCAGCCCGGGAAAGGATGGTCGACGAAACCGCTGAAGCGGGTTTCCGCCTCCCGCGCTTCGTCCACGGTGGCCGGCGCCGGCACCGTCATTTCCGGCAGGCTGGCCTGGCGGGCCCGGGCCACCGGCTGGTCGTCGTGCAGGGCGAACCACTGCGCGTTGTCCAGCCGCAGCGGCAGGTCGGTGTCCAGCGGCGGCGGCGCCATCAGGCGGGTTTCCACGCACGCCGTGCCGGCGTGCTCGGCCATGCGGCCGCAAATATAGCCGCCGTTGGCGGAGCCCGGCGGGCCGTTATAGCGGTTCTCAATGCGAATCGCGGTGGTGTTCGGTGTCATGGTGTTCTCTTTCCTACCAGTTAAACGGGTTCGGCTTCCGCCCTCAGGCATTCACCGAGAAAGCGTGCGGCCCGGCCGGCGTACTGACCGTCGGCGTAGACCAGATAGAGGTCGTGGAAGCGCTCCACGCCCTCCTTAAGCGGCAGCGGCAGCAGGCGGCCTTCGGCCAGGTCGGCGGCGATTTCGGTCTCCGGCACCCAGGCGAAACCCAGGCCGCGCAGCAACGCCTGGCGGCGCGCGCTGCCGTGGGAAAAGGTCCAGCGCTGCTCGGCGCCCAGCCAGCCCGAGTCCACCCGGCGCTTGCCGGAATCGCGGATCACCAGCTGGCGGTGCGGGCGCAGGTGGTCCAGCTCCAGCGGCCCCTGATGGTGCAACGCGTGCTCCGGCGCCGCCACCGCCACGAAGCGGATCCGCGACAGATGATCGCCCATGAAGCCGGGCGGCACCCGGCCGGTGATCACCACGTCCGCCTCATGGCGCAGCAGCGCTTCTTCGGAGCCGGACAGCACGGTTTCCTGGAACTCCACCCGGGTCAGCGGGCTTTCGCTGGCCAGCCGCACCAGGGCGCAGAGTACCTGATCCTGGGGGAACAGGCCGTCGGCGGTGAGCCGCACCAGCGGCTCCCAGCCGTGGCCGAAGCGGATCGCGGTGTTCTCGATGCGGCCCGCCTCGTCCACCAGCACCTTGGCCTGGCGGTACAACAGGCTGCCGGTCTCGGTGAGTTTGGCGCGGCGGCCCTCCAGGGCGAAGGCGCGCACGCCCAGCTCGGTCTCGATTTTCTGCACCGCGTAGCTGATCGCGGACTGGCTTTTATCCAGCGCCTCGGCGGCGGCGGCGTAGCCGCCCTCGTCCACCACGGCGATCAGTGCCTGCCATTGGTCCAGGGTGATTTTCGTCGACATATCGAATCAATTGACCATATTTCACAAATATGTGCTGTTTTATATCGCCTTTTCAGAATCAATAATAGAGGTCAGCTTCAAGCAATGATTCCAAGGAGGTCCCATGGGACTGCTGGTAGAAGGACAGTGGCAAGACAAGTGGTACGACACCAAGAGCACCGGTGGCCATTTCAAGCGCTCGGAAAGCCAGTTTCGTAACTGGGTGACCGCCGACGGCGAAGCCGGCCCCACCGGCGACGGCGGCTTTCCGGCGGAAAGCGGGCGTTACCACCTGTATGTGTCCTACGCCTGCCCCTGGGCCCATCGGGCGCTGGTGATGCGGGCCTGGAAAGGCCTTGAGAAGCACATTGACGTGTCCGTGGTGCACCCGCTGATGCTGGAGCACGGCTGGGAACTGCGCGAGGACTTCCCGGGCGCCACCGGCGACCCGCTGTACGGCCTGGACAAGCTGTATCAACTGTATTTGAAGGCCGACGGTAAGTACACCGGGCGCGTCACCGTGCCGGTGCTGTGGGACAAGCAGCGCGAGACCATTGTCAGCAACGAGTCCGCCGACATCATCCGCATGTTCAACAGTGCCTTTGACGGGGTCGGTGCGCGGCCGGGGGATTACTACCCGAGCGATTTGCGCGACCAGATCGAGGCGGTTAACAGCCCGGTCTATGAGAAGGTCAACAACGGCGTTTACAAGGCCGGCTTCGCCACCGGCCAGCAGGCCTACGACGAGGCGGTGCAGGCGCTGTTCGGCACCCTCGACGAATTGGAAGAGCGGCTCGGTAAAAGCCGCTATCTGGTGGGCAACACGCTCACCGAGGCGGATCTGCGCCTGTGGACCACGTTGGTGCGGTTCGATCCGGTTTACGTTACGCACTTCAAGTGCGACCGCCGCCGGATCGCCGACTACCCCAACCTGAGCGGTCTGCTGCGCGAGCTCTACCAGCTGCCCGGCGTGGCCGGCAGCGTGGATATGGATCATATCCGCAACCATTATTTCCGCAGCCACCCGACGGTGAACCCCCACGGGATCATCTCGATCGGCCCGGAGCAGGATCTTTCCGCCGCCCACGACCGCGACCGGCTGGGCGAACGGGAGATCCGGGGCGTCTGAGGGCGCCCCGGAGGACAGCCAACAGGAGGCAACCATGAAAGAGCGTCGCATACTCAATACGTTCCGTGCCCTGGATACATCCGATGGCGCCGGCGTGCGCCTGAAGCGCGCGCTGGGCCACAACCCGGCGGTGCGGCTGGATCCGTTCCTGATGCTGGACGCGTTCTCCTCCGACAATCCGGACGACTACGTGGCCGGTTTCCCGGCCCATCCGCACCGTGGCTTCGAGACTGTCACCTACCTGGTGGAAGGACACATGAAGCACCGTGATCACCTGGGTAACGAAGGCGATCTCAAGCAGGGCGGCGTGCAGTGGATGACCGCCGGGCGCGGCATCATCCACGAGGAAATGCCCCAGCAGCAGGACGGTTTGCTGCGCGGCTTCCAGCTGTGGATCAACCTGCCGGCGGCGGAGAAGATGAAGCCGGCCGGTTATCGGGACATCACCGACACCGAGATGCCGCGTCTGGATCTGCCCGGCGGCGGGCAGGTCAAGGCGGTGGCCGGCGAGGTGACGCTCAACGGTGAAACGATCACCGCGCCGGTGGTCGGCGGCAGCACCGATCCGCTCTACCTGGACGTGAAGTTGCGCGGCGGCGAAAGCCTGACCGTACCGGTGAAAAGCGGCTACAACGCGCTGCTGTATCTGTTCGAAGGGAGCCTGACGGTGAACGGCGAGACGCTGCGCCTGGAGCACACCGGCACGCTGAGCGACGGCGATCGTGTGACGCTCGCCGCCGGTAAGGACGGTGCCCGGCTGTTGTTGCTGGCGGGCAAGCCGATCGGCGAGCCGGTGGCCCAGTACGGTCCTTTCGTGATGAATACTCAGGAAGAGATCGAGCAGGCGCTGCGGGACTACCGGGCCGGCACTTTGGCTGAGCCGGCCTGAGGGGTGGGGCAGACCTCTGGAATCCTGCCGGGCGAGCCAGCTCGCCCTTTCGCGAGCAGGCTCGCTCCCACAAGGACGGCTTTCGGAGCAGGCCCGCTCGCAACCTCCTTCAGCCGAGTTTGGCGTCCAGGGTGATCTCAGCGTTGAGCACCTTGGACACCGGACACCCTTCCTTGGCGCCGTTGGCGATTTTCTGAAACTCGGCGTCGTCGATGCCGGGAATCTTCGCGTTCATATCCAGATGAATCTTGGTGATGCTGAAGCCGTCGCCGTCTTTATCCAGGGTCACTTTCGCCTTGGTCTCGATGCTGTCGGCGGTGTAGCCGGCGTTACCCAGCTCCAGCGAAAACGCCATCGAGAAACAACCGGCGTGGGCGGCGCCGATCAGCTCTTCCGGGTTGGTGCCGGGCTCGTCCTCGAAGCGGGTGTTGAAACCGTAGGGCTGTTCCTTGAGGGCACCGCTTTGCGTGGAAATGGTGCCTTTGCCCTTCTTGATGTCGCCTTCCCAGTGGGCGGATGCGAACTTGTTCATGACGTTGCCTCCCGATACGAATGTCCGGGCAAGAGTGGGAGCCCGTCCGTGAAGGATAGGTGCACTCTTGCCCGGCCGACCGTAAAAGAAGGATAAACGCCGGCTAGTCGTGGTCGCCTTCGATGGTCAGGCCGCGGGTGGCGTGATCCAGACTGGTGGCGTCGGTTTCGTTGCCGAGCTTGATCATCAGGCGCAGGTCGTTGGGCGAGTCGGCGTGGGCGATGGCGTCCTCGTAGGTGATCTCGCCGGCGTCGTAGAGATCGTAGAGTGCCTGGTCGAAGGTCTGCATGCCCTGTTCCCGGGACTTGCTCATCAACGCTTTCAGCAGGTGAATCTCGCCCTTGCGGATATGATCGGACACCAGCGGCGTATTGAGCAGCACTTCGATGGCGGCGCGCCGGCCCTTGCCGTCCGGGGTGGGGATCAGCTGCTGGGCGACGATGCCGCGCAGGTTTAACGACAGGTCCATGTACAGCTGGCCGTGCCGGTCCGCTGGGAAGAAGTGAATAATCCGGTCCAAAGCCTGGTTGGCGTTGTTGGCGTGCAAGGTGGCGAGACACAGGTGGCCGGTCTCGGCGAAGGCGATGGCGTGGTCCATCACCTCGCGGCTGCGCACCTCGCCGATCAGAATCACGTCCGGCGCCTGACGCAGGGTGTTCTTCAGCGCCACCTCGAAGGATTCCGTGTCGATGCCCACTTCCCGTTGCGTGACGATGCAGCCCTGGTGCTGGTGGATGAATTCGATCGGGTCCTCAATGGAGATGATGTGCCCTTTGGAGTTCTTGTTACGGTGGCCGATCATCGATGCCAGCGAGGTGGACTTACCGGTGCCGGTGGCGCCGACGAAAATCACCAGGCCACGCTTGGTCATCGCCAGGTCCTTGATCACCGGCGGCAGGCGCAGCTCGTCCACATTGGGAATTTTGGTTTCGATACGGCGCAGCACCATGCCCACCAGGTTGCGCTGGTAAAAGGCGCTGGCCCGGAACCGGCCGATGCCGCGCGCGGAAATCGCGTAGTTGCACTCGTGGTGCTCGAGAAATTCCTTGCGCTGTTTTTCGTTCATGGTGCTGAGCACGATGTCCCGGGTCATATCCGGGGTCAGGGCATTGCGCGTCACCGGCAGCACCTTGCCGTGAATTTTCATGCTCGGCGGTACGCCGGCGGTGATGAACAGGTCCGAGCCGCCTTTCTGCACCATTAGTTTAAGAAGATCTTCAAATTCCATGCGCGTGCCCCAATTAAATGGCGTCCGGGTTCTTGGCTTTTTCCTGGGCCGCCTGACGGGCCACCAGGCCTTTCTTCACCAGGCCCTGCAGGCACTGGTCCAGGGTCTGCATGCCCAGCGCGCCGCCGGTCTGGATGGCGGAGTACATCTGCGCGACCTTGTCCTCGCGGATCAGGTTCCGGATCGCGGCGGTGCCGATCATGATTTCATGGGCCGCGATCCGCCCGCCGCCGTTCTTTTTCATCAGCGTTTGCGAGATCACCGCCTGCAGGGACTCCGACAGCATCGAACGGACCATGGATTTTTCTTCCGCCGGGAACACGTCCACCACCCGGTCGATGGTCTTGGCCGCCGAGGTGGTGTGCAGGGTGCCGAACACCAGGTGCCCGGTCTCGGCGGCGGTGAGCGCCAGCCGGATGGTTTCCAGATCCCGCAATTCGCCCACCAGAATAATGTCCGGGTCTTCCCGCAGGGCGGAGCGCAGCGCCTCGGCGAAGCCCAGGGTGTCGCGGTGCACTTCCCGCTGGTTGACCAGGCACTTCTTGGATTCGTGCACGAATTCGATCGGGTCCTCGATGGTGAGGATGTGCTCGTAGCGGCTCTCGTTGATGTAGTCCATCATTGCCGCCAACGTGGTGGATTTACCCGAGCCGGTGGGCCCGGTCACCAGCACGATGCCGCGCGGGAAATCGGATATCTTCTGGAACACCTTGCCCATGCCCAGATCCTCCATGGTCAGCACCTTGGAGGGAATGGTCCGGAACACGGCGCCGGCGCCGCGGTTCTGGTTGAAGGCGTTGACCCGGAAACGGGCCACGCCGGGCACGTCGAAGGAAAAGTCGGTCTCCAGAAACTCCTCGTAATCCTTGCGCTGCTTGTCGTTCATGATGTCATAAACGAGCGCGTGCACTTCCTTGTGCTCCATGGCCGGTAGATTGATACGGCGGACGTCGCCGTCCACCCGGATCATCGGGGGCAGGCCGGCGGAAAGGTGCAAATCCGAGGCGCCGTTTTTGGCGCTGAAGGCAAGCAGTTCGGTGATATCCATGGGTTTCTGTATTCTTCTCAGTAGAATTTCGCAGGACGGTATAGGTCCTTAAACTAACCGCTCGCCGTGAGCCATTCAATCATGCCCGAAACCGATACCCCGCTAACCTCGATTCGCGCACGGATCGACGCCGCCTGCGCCGGCGCCGGCCGGGCTCCGCAAAGCGTCACCTTGCTGGCGGTCAGCAAGACCCGCGGCGCCGACCAGATCGCCGCGCTCGCCGACCAGGGCCAGCGCCATTTCGGCGAAAACTACCTCCAGGAAGCCCTCGACAAGATGCCCGCCCTGGCGGACCGGGGGCTGACGTGGCATTTCATCGGCCCGATCCAGTCCAACAAGACCCGCGACATCGCCGCCCATTTCCACTGGGTGCACACCGTGGACCGGGCCAAGGTGGCCCGCCGCCTCAACGAGCAGCGCCCGGATCACCTGCCGCCGCTCAACGTCTGCATCCAGGTCAATGTGGACGACGAAGACAGCAAAAGCGGCGTCGCCCTGGATCAGGTCGCGGCGCTGGCCGCCGGTTTCGCCGAGTGGCCGCGCCTGCGCTTGCGTGGGCTGATGGCGATCCCCCGCGCCGACAGCGACGATCACAACCGCGCCGCGTTCCACGCCCTCGCCATGACACTGTCACAATTGCGCAATACAATGCCGGCCCTCGACACCCTCTCCATGGGTATGAGCGCGGACTACACGGTGGCCATCGAAGAAGGCGCCACCCTGGTGCGGCTGGGCACCGCCCTGTTCGGTCCGCGTCCGCCCAAGGACACTCGTTGAAAGGACGACGCAGCTTATGGCACAACAACTGATCGGCTTCATCGGCGCCGGTAACATGGCGAACAGTCTGGCGGGCGGCATGATCGCGAAGGGCATCCGCCCGGCCCGCATCTGGATGAGCGACCCGTCCCAGGACCGCCTCGACGAAGTGGCCCAGCTGCACCGTGTTCATGTCAGCCGCGACAACCTGGACGTGGCCCGCCGCGTGGACGTGCTGGTGCTGGCGGTGAAGCCCCAGGTGATGGGCGACGCCTGCGCCGCCCTGCGCGAGATCATCGAAGAGCGCCAGCCGCTGATTATCTCGATCGCCGCCGGCGTCACCGTGGACAACCTGCGTAATTGGCTTGGTGAGGCGCCGATCGTGCGCTGCATGCCGAACACCCCGTCACTGGTCCAGGCCGGCGCCACCGGCCTCTACGCCGCCCCGGACGTGAGCGCCGAGCAGAAGGAAATGGCCGGTCAGATTCTCAGCGCCGTGGGCCTGACCTTCTGGTTCGAGACCGAAAGCGAGCTGGACGCGGTGACCGCCGTGTCCGGCTCCGGCCCGGCCTACTTCTTCCTGCTCATGGAGGCATTGATCGACGCCGCCCGGGCCCAGGGGTTGTCCGCCACCACCGCCCGACAGCTGGTGCTGCAGACCGCCTGGGGCGCGTCCCAGCTGGCGATCACCAGCGAGGACGGTCCCGACGTGCTGCGCCAGCGGGTCACCAGCCCCGGCGGCACCACCGCCGCCGCCCTGCAGGTGTTCGAAGAGGCGGGCCTGCGCGAGCAGGTACAGGCCGCCGTGGCCGCCGCCCGCGAGCGCTCCGAGCAGCTTTCCGGCTAATGCTTTGAGGTCGGGCGGCCGCCGTCCGACCAAAATTTGAAACCGGCCGCCTTTACCCCAATACTCTGTCGCCACACGAACAGTCTGGAGTCGTCATGAATCCTCAGGGCGCCGCGGTCTTCCTGATTGATTTCGCATTCAGCGTATACATCTTCATCGTTCTGACCCGTTTCGTGCTGCAGCTGGCGCGCGCGGACTTCTACAACCCCATTTCGCAATTCGTATTGCGCGCCACCAACCCGTTGCTGGCACCGCTGCGCCGCATCATTCCCGGCTACCGGGGCCTGGACATCGCCTCCCTGGTGCTGATCCTGATTCTGATCGTGGCCAAGGCGCTGATGCTGCTGACCATCCAGACCGGCGGCCTGCCGGCGGGCATCGGCCCGCAGTTGCTGGTGTACACGCTCAGAGAACTGGCCTCGCTGATCCTGGATTACGTGTTCTGGGCGGTGCTGGTCCGGGTGATCCTGAGCTGGGTGGCGCCGGACCCGTCCAACCCGGTGGTGCGGGTGGTGATCCAAATCACCGAGCCGCTGATGGCGCCGGTGCGCCGTCTGTTGCCGGACATGGGCGGGCTCGACCTGAGCCCGCTGATCGTGCTGCTCGGCGTGCAGCTGCTGAAGATTCTGTTCCAGCTGCACTGACCGGACTCGCCGGCGCCCTCCCCGGGCGCCGGTTCAGCCGGCGATCATGGCGCTGGCGCCACCGTCCACCACCAGGAACTGCCCGGTGATGTGCTTGCCGGCGTCGGACGCGAATAGCAGCACCGTGCCTTTCAGATCCTCCTCGTCGCCGACCCGATTGAGCGGCACCCGCGCGGCCAGCGCCTCGACGCCGTGCCGGTCGGTGAGATAGCGCGACATCTTGCTGGGAAACACCCCCGGGCCGATGGCGTTGACGGTGATGTTGTAGGCGCCCCATTCCGCCGCCAGCGCGCGGGTGAAGGTCACCACCGCGCCCTTGCTGGTGTTGTAGCCCACCGCCTGCATGAAGTCCCGGTTGCCGCCCAGGGCCGCATTAGACGCCACGTTCACCACCCGGCCGCCGCCGTTGGGGATCATGCTGCGCCGGCCGATTTCCCGGGTCAGCAGGAACAGGTTGCGCACGTTCAGCGTCATCACCTTGTCCCAGCCCTCCAGCGGGTAATCCTCGGCGGGCGCGCCCCAGGAGGCGCCGGCGTTGTTGACCAGAATGTCCACCCGACCCAGCACCTCCAGTGCCCGGTCCGCCAGGCCCATCACCGCGTCCTCGTCGGCCAGGTCCACCGCCAGCGGGGTCACGTCGATACCGTCGGCGCGCAGTTGTTCGGCGGCCTCCTCGAGCTCGTTCGCCTTGCGTGAGCTGATCACCAGCCGCGCCCCGGCTTCGCCCAGGGCCTGGGCCATCTGCAGCCCCAGCCCCCGGGACCCGCCGGTAACCAGGGCGGTACGGCCGCTCAGATCCATCAGTTGCTGCACGCTACGGGTTTGCGGTTCGCTCATTGTCGGGCTCCTCGTTATAGGGTTTGCGACCATCATTCGGGGCCGGGCCGGTACCCGCAACCACCGTTTGCGACGAAAAGCCGGCGGCTTCGGACACCGGGGTTGCGCGGCGCCGGGCTTTGCCCTTTGATGCGCGTTTGATCCGTGAAACGCAGTCGTGGAGCCCTCGAGTGAAAACACAGCCCTGGCAGTTGGAGACCGGCGCCTACCCGTTCTCGATCCGATTCAACCCGCATTACAGCCACCTGGACACCGAACGGCACGTTAACAACGTGGCGGTGCAGAGCTTTCACACCGAAGCGCGCACCCGCTTCCACATGGCGGTGCTCGGCGACCGGGCCTGGTATTCCGACGACGTGCTGCTGCGCCCGCGCCGCACCGTGACCCACTTTCTGCGCGAGACCCACTACCCCCACGAAGTCACCGCCGCCGTGCGCCTGGTGGCGGTGGAGGACGACAGCTACCGTCTGGTGCAGGCGCTGTTCCAGAGCGGCGAATGCGTGGGCGTGCAGGAGTGCCTGATGGGCGCCTGGGGGGAAGCCGGCTGGGCGGCATCCCGCTGGGTGGCGCTGCCGGACGCGGCACGCCGGGCCCTGGCCGCTGAACAGGTGGACGGCCAGCCGCTGCTGCCCTGGCCGGAACTGCCGGAAGAGACCGAAACCTTCGAGCCGGGGCCGCGCCAGGTGGCCCTGACCGCCCGCTACGCGGACCTGGACCCGGACCGCCGGCTCTCCGAACTGGCCCAGGCGCGTTACCTGGAGCAAGCCCGGGCCGGCTCGGTGACCATGCTGCGGCAGCCGAACCTGGGGCTGCTGGTGGCGCGCATCGACATCCGCTACCAGCGCTGGGACACCGGCATGGGCGAAGTGGCGTTGAGCTCCGAGCTGGCCGGCATCGGCAACAGCTCCTTCGTGCTGCGCGGGCGCGCCGCCGTGGACGGCCGCCCGGTGGCCATGGCGGAAAGCGTGATGGTGCTGATCGACCGCGACACCCACAGACCCACCCCGGTGCCCGACGCGCTGCGCGCCGAGATGGCGGTGCTGCAGCCGCCTACAGCGTGATCTGTTTGCCGCGCGCTTCCTGACTCTCGATCCAAGTCAGAATGCGCCCGCCCAGCGGCCGCTCGGTGGCCTCGGCGGCCAGCGCCACCGCCTCACGCAGCGCCTGGATCTCGATGCCGGTGTCCAGGCCGCAGCTTTCCAGCAGGTAGACCAGATCCTCGGTGGCCACGTTGCCGGTGGCGCCCGGCGCGAACGGGCAGCCGCCCAGGCCGCCCAGCGACGCATCGAAGCGGCGCACGCCCAGATCCAGGGCGGCCCAGGCCATGGCCGCCGCCAGGCCACGGGTGTCGTGCAGGTGCACGTAGAACCGTTCCGCCCCGAAGTCGCGAATCAGCGGCGCCATGATGTCCTTCATCTGCTGTGGGTTGCCGGCGCCGATGGTGTCGGCGATGGCCACCTCGTCGCTGCCGGCTTCGAACATGCGCTCGGTGAGGCGCTGTGGCAGCGTCACCGGCACGGGGCCGTCGTAGGGGCAGGCGAAGGCGCCGGAGATATAGGTGCGGGTGGCCACGCCGTCGGCGCGGGCGGCTTTGATGATCGCCTCGCAACTGGCCGCCGCCTGCTCCAGGCTCATGTTCAGGTTGCGCTGGTTGAAGGTGTCGGTGGTGGAGAGCACCAGCGCCACGGTGGGGTAGCCGGCGTCGCGGGCCAACTGGTAGCCCTTCAGGTTGGGCACCAGGGCGGTGTAGTGCAGGCCCTCGTCCCGGGGCAGCAGCGGCGTCAGCGCCGCCGCGTCGGCCATCTGCGGAATCGCCTTGGGGCTGACGAAGCTGACCGGCTCCAGGTAGCGCACACCGGCGCCCACCAGTGCCCGTGCGATGGCCGCCTTGGCCTCGGTGCCCACCGTCACCGGTTGATTCTGCAGGCCGTCGCGCAGCCCCACTTCATTAACGATCGCCCTGTCTTTCATGCCTTGCCCGTCGTGAAGAGTGAAGGAACGGAAGTGTGCCACGGCGGCGGGTCCGCTGCATCCGGGGCGCGCCGCCGCCGGGAAGTCAATGGCCGGGCTGGTCCGACAATCGGGCAGGGTGCGTTGTGTCCAGGATGGCCGCTGGTTAGTGTCAGAGCGTTTTCCATACCGGCACGACCCCGGGGACCAGGGAGCACGACGATGATTTGGATTCTTTCGCTGATTCTGGTGGTGGTGATACTGATCCCCACCTACGTAACGCTGGCGTTCTATCTGGTCTGGCATTACGACCGGCGTAACTTCCAGGCGCCCCCGGCGGAGGGCGAGCGCGACCCGTTGCGCGGTAGCGCGGTGGCCCGGGCGATTCTGGTGGAAGCGGCCAGCCTCACCTTCCTCAGCGGCACCTATCCATTGCGTCTGCTCCACGACGCCTCGCCCAAGCGGGCGCGCGCCTGCGATCACCGCCCGGTGATCCTGGTGCACGGCTACGGCGGCAACAGCGCCAACTTTTTGTGGATGCAGTGGCGGCTGCGGCGCCAGGGCTTCCGCAACGTCTACGCGGTGAGCTACACGCCGCCGCACATCAACGCCCGCAAGCTCGCCGCCCAGGTCGCCCGCCACGTGGAAAACGTGCTGGCCCGCACCGGCGCCGAACAGGTGGACCTGGTGTGCCACTCCATGGGCGGGCCGCTGACCCGCTATGCCCTGAAGAACCTGGGCCTGGCCGGCAAGGTGAACAAGGTGATCACTCTGGGCAGCCCCCACTACGGCACGCGCATTTCCTCGCTGTTCCCGGCCCGGGGCGCGGCCGCGCAGATGCGTTACCGCAGCCCCTTCCTCGAGGAACTGGCGGAAGGCGGCCAGTGCCCGGGCGAGGCACGCTTCTATTGCCTCTACTCAGAGCTGGACAACTTCGTGATGCCCGCCTCCACCGCCACCCTGGCGGACGCGGAGGAGAACCTGCACCTGCCCTACCTGGGCCATTGCGCTTTGCTCTACAGCCCGCGGGTGGCGCGGGCCGTGTGCGAGCGCCTGAAGGCGGATTGAGGGGCATCACCGGGCGGAGAATGTGAAATCGAGCACGGCGCGTTGACTTTTACTGGCCAATAATTGGTACGATAGTACAATATAGTACAGACGTACCATTCAGGCTCAGTAAAACAATAACGCGCCGGTCGCCCCAGCGGCCCGGCCCATGGAGAAGGACGCCCATGCGCTCGATTCGATTCGCCCCGCTTTTCCCGCTGATGATGCTCTGCCTGGCCGGGCTGACCGCCTGCGGCGGTGCCGAAGAAGGGCCCACCAACCACCTCGGCGCGGCCCCGGCGGAAGTCTTTTACAGCTACCCCTATGACGGCCAGCGCCGGGTGTCCCCGGCCAGCCCGGTGGTGCTGCGGTTTTCTCATCCGCTTACCGGCGGCGCCGATGGCGTGCGGCTCAGCGACGCCGACGGCAACAGCGTGGCCCTGGCCGCCCCGGAGCCGGTGGACGGCGGGCTGGGCCTGCTGGTGCGCCCGGCGCAGGGCGACCTGCGCCCGGGCACCCGCTACCGGCTGACGCTGGACGGCCTGGAGACCGAGGCCGGCCCGCTGGCCTTCCCCGACGGCGCGCTCACCTTCGAAACCCGCCTGGCCTCGGGCGGCGCCAATGGGCAGCGGGGCTTTGATACCGTGCTGCGGCTGCGCGAGGTGCTGCCGGACGGCGACGACCTGCCGTTCATGGACTTCTCCACCCTGCGTTTGCGCTTTAACCAGATGCTGGACACGGACACCCTGAGCTACGGGGAATCCATCTCGCTGACCCGGGACGGCGAGCTGGTGCCGGCGATCATGCTCGCCAAAGGCGACGCCGTTACCCTGGATCCGCGACAGGATCTCCAGCCCGGGGAGCGCTACACCCTCACCCTGGGGCCGTCGATCCGCAGCTTCCAGGGCGCCGCCCTGGCCGGCGGCGGGCTGCAGCGCAGCTGGGTGGCGCGGGATTCCCGGCCGCGCACGGTGATGGTCCAGGAGACGCCGCCGGCGTCCGGCCGTGGCGAGGACCCCTGCGCCGACCCGGATGGCCGCCGCTCCAGGCTCACCGGCCAGGCGATGAACTGCGTGCCCATCGAGGCGGTGCTGCTGGGCGACGGCGACGCCACCCAACAGAGCGGCAACGTGTTCACCGAACTGGCGTTCCTGCCGCACTACCCGGACGTGTCGCCGCTGCGCATTCCGCGCGGCAGCCTGCTCACCGGCAGCAACGTTAAAGTGAAGGTGGCCGGCGCGGTGCCGGCGGGCATCGAAACCGGCGACATCGCCGTGACTTTCCTGTCCGACGCCAGCGGCTACCTGCTGCCCAACCCGTTCAGCCGGCGCCCGGAGGCGCCCCGCCAGGTGCGTCTGTTCATGGACGTGGCGATGACGGCGGAAAACCCGGAGGCCAACGGCGCGCTCAGCCAGACCCTGCTGCAGGTGGAGCTGGTGGGCGTCGCCAAGGTGGAGGGCCCGCGCCTGGTGATCGACGCCCTGGGCGTGGTGGAGCCGGAAGTGCTCGGCCAGGAAACCGCCTTCGGTCTGCTCAGCCTGCACACCGAATCCTACCCGGACCAGAACAACGCCCCGGCGCCGATACCGGACACCCGCGCGCCGTTTTTGCAATCCACCATGCCGATGGCGGAAGACGGCCTGGCCGCCACGGTGCAGCCCGGCGACGCCCTGGTGATGAACTTCAGCGAGCCGCTGGACCCGGAGAGCCTGGAGCAGGCGCTGTCGCTCACCCGCGAGGGCGCCGACGAGCCGTTCGACTGGTCCCTGGACGGCGCCTCGGTGGTGGTGCGCCCGCACCGGCCGCTGCAACCCGGCGACCGCTACACCCTGGCGGTGAGCGACCGCGCCACCGACCTGGCCGAGCCCGCCAACCCGGTGCAGCCGGCCAGCCGCACCTTCCGGCTGCCGGCGCTGGTCGGCGACCCGGTGGCGCCGGTGCTGATCACCACCTACCCCGGCTTCCCCTGCGCCGTGGACAAGGCCAGCTGGCATATCGCCGAAGGCGACCATGGCCGCTGCCGAGGCGGGCGCGACGACGACGACCATCTGCCGGTGCCCACGTTGCCCGCCGACCGGCCGATCCGGGTCACGGTGTCCCAGGACATCGACCCCGCCTCGGTGCGGCTCGGCGACACCTGCGGCAGCGGCAGCTTCCGCGTCGAGCGGATGGCCGTGGACGGCGACGGCAACCCGGTGGCCAGCCCGGACGGCGACAAGCGCAAATACCAGTGCGACGCGGCCGTGCCCGGCCGTCTGAAGGTCGAGGCTCGCACCCTGACCTTCATCCCCGACCAGCCCTGGGAGGACGGCGCCGCTTACCGCTATACCCTGCAATCGGTGAACCGCGCTTCCGGCCAGCAACCGGACGACTGCGTCTCCGGCGAAGCGATCTGCTCGCGGGCCGGCAAGCGCCTGCAGACCGCCCTGCTGGAAGGCCCGGAACCGGACTGGGGCGGCCCGGACCTGGAGATCCATTTCCGCGGCGCGCCGGTCACCGACAGCGTGTTCCAGGCGCTCAACAACCTGCCCACCGCGGACGTCAACGCCAACGGCTTCTTCGACGACGGCGAACCCGGCTACGGCGACGGCGAGCCGGCGGTCAACACCACCCGCCTGGAAGTGCTCGGCGGCAGCACCCTGACCCAGAACCCGCGCCTCGCCTGCGACACGCCGGAGCGCTGCGACATCCAGGTGGTGGGCGCGCTCAACTCCGAAGTGATCGGCCCCGGCGAATACGACGACCCGCGCACCGAGCAGCAGGAACGCCTGCCGGCGGTGCGCGTGGGGCTCTACCCCACGCAGATCCTCGCCTCTTCGGTAACGGTGAAAGCGGACGTGCTGATCGAAGGCGGCATCCCCATCGAAAGCCCCACCGGCACCCAGGTGATGCGCATGCGCCACCCCGAGGACGGCGGCCTGATTCCCGGCTGGATCGTGGCCACCGACCAGGGCCCGGAATTCCGCGCCGACGTGGACCTCTACCTGGATGCGCCCTACCTGGAGGCGCCGCTGGGCGGCCAGCACAACCAGCACAGCTACCCGCTGACCATGGAACTCACCGGCCCGGTGACCTTCCTGCCCAACGGGCGCATGGTGATCAACCAGGTGAACGGCAACGTGATTCCGATCTCCGTGGAGCTCACCGAGCTGCTCGGTTTCCTGGGCGCCAGCATCCATCTGCAGATCCCCGCCGGCGCGGTGAAACTTCAGTACCTGGGGGTGCCGCTCAAACGGTGAGCGGCATTATTGACCCTGCTCAATATTGCCCCCGGCGCCCTTCAGTAGCATGGTAGAAGGACAACACGCAGAAGGAGTCCACCATGAGTGAATATGGCGCCACCGTTGCCTGGCATTTGCCGCCGCAGGCCAGCTTCGACTACGAAACCTTCGACCGTTCCCATGAATGGACCTTCGCCGGCGGCGAGGTGGTGCAGGCTTCCGGCTCGCCGGAATACTTCGGCACCGCCTCGCGGGTGAACCCGGACGAAGCGGTGATCGCCGCCACCGCCAGCTGCCACATGCTCACCTTCCTGTCGATCGCCGCCAAACAGCGCCTGCGCGTGCTCAGCTACGTGGACCGGCCCCACGGCGTGGTGGAGAAGAACGCCGAAGGCCGCTTCGCGATCACCCGCATCACCCTGCGCCCCAAGGTGGTGTTCGAGGAAGACATCGATCCCGCCGCGCTGGCCAAGCTCCACGACAGCGCCCACCGAAACTGCTTCATCGCCAACTCCCTGCGCTCGGAAGTCACCGTCGAGCCGGAATCCTGAGTTCCGGCCCGGGAACGCCGTGACCGGCCGGCCACGGCCGGACGGCGACCCCCGGGGCGGGAGCGGTTAAAATACCCTTTTGTGTCCAGCCAAAAGGGTCAGTCATGCTCGATCAGAACGAAATCGATCTGTTCCGCGATAACGTCCGCAAATTCCTCGAGAAGGAAGTGGCGCCCCACTACGACCAGTGGGAAAAGGACGAAAAACTCCCCCGCGACCTCTGGAACCGCATGGGCGAAAACGGCCTGCTGTGCGTTGACGTCCCGGAACAATACGGCGGTTTCGGCGCGGACTTCCGTCTCTCCGCGATCATGGTGGAAGAAGCCTCGCGCATGGGCTTCGGCGCCCTGGCCTCCAACCTGTCCGTGCACTCGGACATCGTCGCGCCCTACATCCTCCACCTGGGCACCGAAGAGCAGAAACAGACCTGGCTGCCGAAGATGGTCAGCGGTGAAGCCGTGGGCGCCATCGGCATGACCGAGCCCGGCGCCGGCTCCGACCTGCAGGGCATGAAAACCCGCGCCGAAAAAGACGGCGACGGTTACGTGATCAACGGCCAGAAAACCTTCATCACCAACGGCCAGCACTGCGACGTCATCGTGCTCGCCACCAAAACCGACCCCAACGCCGGCGCCAAGGGCATGACCCTGTTCACCGTCGACACCAGCCTGACCGGCTTCGCCCGCGGCCGGAACCTGGAAAAGATGGGCCACCACGCCGCCGACACCTCCGAGCTGTTCTTCGAGAACGTCAAGGTCGGCGCCGACCAGATCCTCGGCGGGGAAGGGCGCGGCTTCGCCAACCTGATGAACGAACTGCCCCGCGAACGCCTGATCCTGGCGCTCGGCGCCGTCGCCGCCTGCGAAGGCATGATCGACCGCACCATCGCCTACACCCAGGAACGCCAGGCCTTCGGCCAGTCGATCAGCAAATTCCAGAACACCCGCTTCGTACTCGCCGACCTGCACGCCCAGGTGCAGGTCAACAAAGCGTTCTGCGAACAATCCATCGAGCAATACGACCGCGGCGAACTCAGCACCACCAACGCCTCCATCGCCAAGCTCACCACCACCGAGCTGCAAGGCAAGGTGGCGGACCAGTGCCTGCAGCTCTTCGGCGGCTACGGCTACATGCAGGAATACCCGATCTCCCGCGACTTCGTCGACGCACGAATCCAGCGCATCTACGGCGGTACCAGCGAGATCATGAAAGAGATTATCGCTCGGGATATTTTGGGGCGGTAAAAAACCTGGGCTTGCGCACCGCAAGCCTCAGCCTCTCTCGCATAAAGAACGCGGCTTCGGCCGCGTTTTTGTGTTTATGCGACATCGTTCTGTGTGGTTTGTCACGCCCGGTAATTTCTGCTTCTATTCCAGACAGTTGGAAACTGGACTTACAGGATATGACGCGCGCGTGTTATTCAATAAACATGCCTGCGGCCTGATACCTGCTAGGCAAAAAAATGAGCTGGGTGATTGAATGAAAATTCTTACAATTATTCTACTTCTTCTGGCAGTTGGTGGATGTGCAAGCAATGGCGGAGGACTGAGCAGAAATTTTTCGTCGAATTTTCAAATCGTCGAAATCGACGGAAATACATATGCGCTAGACAAGAGAGATGGCGTTTTGTACGAGATTACTCGAACAGAAAACGGTTTCGACATGTCTCGTCCAATTGGAAAAGTGGGGTATAGCAATAGTGTTAACTGACAAAGAGAAGAATCACATCCGTATGGAAGAGGTGTTTCGCGAAGAAGTAAAGCGCGAATTTGCAAGTAAGAATACTGAGTGTAAGTCTTGGCGCGACGGTCTGTTTGAATCTACGCGAAGCCGATTTCTCGCAACGGCGTTCGTGATTCCATTCTTCCTATGGATACATGCCTACTTTCAATCCGAAATTGAAGCAAGTAAAGCAGAAGCAACCTTCGTTAAACGAGTCGAATTAGAAATCCGAGAGCGGCTTGCGGGACATGTAAATCTATTGAAGCAAGAAAGCCCAATGTTTTTCACCGACATCAATGCAACCTATTTGTACCCAGAATTTAATGGTTGGGGAATGAGTGTTTTGCTCATTGAATTGTCGAAAAAGAGCGATTCGTTGCCAGACCAGCCTCTTGAGAAGATGAAACAAGGGTTTCGAAGGAGTGACACTAGTCAAGTAATGCAATCGGCTGAAGCGCTTGGCTGGATTGGCCGATAACGGCGCTATAAAATTGCTTCACACGGGAAAATTACGCGCTGAGACCCTAATTTTCCGGGGAGCAGGGTGCTATTAAAAGGTGAATGATAGAAGTGAATGAAGAGATCATAGGTTTCCTGAAAGATCTGCCTCCCCCGAATAGAGGTTTTAATGACTATGAGTTTTTCCTCAAAGGGGCTGTCTACCTTGAGAACCAACTTCAAACCTATCTAACAAAGAATGGCCTATCTGCACATTCATTTCACGAGGCAATAAAAAAAGCTAGGACCGCGAATAAATCACGGCAAAATAAGAAATTTTTGAATGCATTGGATACGTTCAGGCAGGTTAGAAATGCGTATGCGCACCCTAATAATGCGCCCCAGTCTACAAAAAGAAAATGGATTAAATTTATAAATATCATTGAAAGTCTGATGAATTATAAGGGTGGCCAATTGTTTCCAGTAAAAAATATTCGTAACAGAAGGGTGTTTCGACTTTATTTGGCATACATGCTTGCATGGGAGCATATTAGATGCATCGCAGGTAATGACGATGGTTATAGCCCGAGCACAGAGATCCTGAAAGCCTACGGTAGCGCTCTGCTAAATGATGATCAGAGCAATGCATAACAAACGGCGGCAGTCGGATCAAATTTCCGCTCTTCGGGGGCTCCAGTTTTACCGCTGCGCCGGACGTTACGTATCAAAATCTACGAAGAAAAAATTGGCCGCCGTGGCGCTACCAATTTTATTCTGCATGTCACTATTTTACCTTTTTGTAGTGCCAGTGATTGCCATTCTAAAGCCTGATGAGTCTCCAATATTTGGAATTATCTTCGGGTTGTTTATGTTGGCACAATTAATGATGCTGAACCTTGAGCTTGGTTATGTTGTCGTGAAAAGTTTTTACCAGATTGACGATGACAAGGAAAGTTTGTTTTTTGGAAATATTTTTCGTTATAGAAAGCGACCGAAGAGGAGTGTGTCAAGCTCACCTGCCTCTAGGCCTGGAGCTGTGGTTGTTTGCTTCGTTTGCTATTTAATAACAATATATGTCTTTGCTGTAGGTTATATGTATATTTCAGGCTTTGATAATGAGGCGTTTAATACAGCAGAACAGTTAGGTATTATTGATTCAGTCTATTTTAGTCTTATTACGGCTACTACCGTGGGCTATGGAGATATTCATCCAGTAAGCTATGCGGCAAAAATCATGGCTATGTCAGAGATCATAATTGGGCTTCTATATGTCGTAGTGATGTTCTCAAGCATTTCAGATTTCCTAAAAAGAGAAACAAAGAAGCGAGAGAGCACCAGCAGTCTAGACAGGCTGCGTGGGTATCGCCTTGATAAGCACTTAACAAGTCAATCAACTTCGCACTTTCGGCGCCGGAGACGCTAACGCGCGCCGGTTATTCAGGCGTTAGAAGCACATGGAACTGAAATGACGGCACAAGAAATCTAGTTTTATAAAGATACTGTCAGAGTCGGGTCGGCACCATTCTTGGCGATGTCATAAGTGCGATCTCAACGTACCTCATCACGAAGTAGCGGCCGCCGGCGCCATGATGGTGCCCTGGGCCACCGCGCACAGGGTTTCCGAGCCGTCCTCGGTCACCGAGAACAGGTCGCAGCGGCACACCGCCGCCTGGCGGCCTGAGCTTTCCACACGGGCACGGGCCACCAGGGTGTCGCCCTTGGCCGCCTTCGTGTAGTTGATTTTGAACTCCAGCGTCAGGCCGTCGCCGTACAAGGAGCCGCCGGCGAAAGTCAGGGCGTTATCGGCGAGATAGCTGAGTATGCCGCCGTGGGGGCGCCCGTGTTGCTGTAGGAACTCTGGGCGCAGGGCCAGGGAAAGCTGGGCCTCCCCTTTCACGAAACGATCCAGGCGCGCGCCCAGGAAGCGGCTGAACGGCTGCGCCGCGAGGACGCGCTCGCCGAGGGTCTGCATGTCTTGCGGTGTCATGGCGACTCCTCCAGAATGGCAATTAGAATATAATTCTAGAATAAGGTTCTAGTATGATCGAAGCAAGTCCAGCGCGGCCCGGCGCCGGCGCCCGGGAGCGTGTACTGGCGGCGGCGCTGGCCTGCGCCACCGAGAGCGGGATGGATGCGGTCACCATCGATGCGATCCGTGCCCGCAGTGGTGTCAGCGTGGGCAGCCTTTATCACCACTTCGGCGACAAGCAGGGCGTGTTCGCCGCCCTGTTCGTGGCCGGCGTCGAGCATTTCGGCGAGATCGCGATGGCGGCCATGGCCAAGGGGGATTCCGCCGAGGCGGGCTTGCGTGCTCTGGTGGAGGATTATCTGAACTGGGTCGTGGCGCATCCGGACTGGGCGCGTTTCCTGCTCGCTGCTCGCCCGCGCCTGGAGAGCGCCGCCGGACCATTACTGCGCGACGCCAACGGCCGCTACTTCACGGCTCTGCGGGACTGGCTGAAACGCTGGCCGGAGACCCGTCATCTGGCGGGACGTCCCGCTCTGGTGCTGGCCCTGGTGTTCGGCCCGGTGGATTATCTGGTCCGGCCCTGGCTGGATGGGCTGATGCCGGCCAGTCCGCTGGAGCATGGGGACGCACTGGCGGATGGCGCGGTGCGGGCGTTACTGGGCGGGTAAGAGTGGGTCAGGCCGCATCCCGCTTAGCAATAGCCCGCAGCACCAGCCGGCACTGGTTGTCGCCGTACTCGCGGATGTCGGCGGCGGCTTGCTCGGCGTTGCGGGCGAGCACGTTTTCCAGCAGCCGCTGGAAGATCTTCAGTGACATGTCGAATTCGGTGGTGTCTTCCTGCAGGGCGATGAACGAGAAGCGCTTGAGCAGGGGCACCAGGTCTTCGATGTCGTCGGCCAGGTAGCGGTTGCGGGCGAAGCGGGCGGTGGCCATCTCCACGAAGCGGAAGGCCACCTGGTGGGCGCCGGGCATGTCGGCGTTGCGGTAGTGGCGCTCCAGCTCGGGGAGCATCATGGCCAGGTCTTCGATCTCGCCGGGTTTCCAGTCCCGGGCGGCCTGGGCGGCCAGGTGGGAGAGCAGCAGAAACAGGAAGTTATACAGGTCGCGGACCTCGCTTTCCGTGACCTCGCACACCCGCGCACCCCGGCGCGGTTGAAGCCGGATCAGGTGACGCTTTTCCAGCAGTCTGAAGGCCTCTCGAAGTGAGTTGGTGCTCACATCCAGCTCTTTGGCGAGCTCCGCTTCCGGCAGCTTTTCGCCGGGCGCGAGGTCGCCGCGCACGATGCGCTCGCTCAGGTGTTCGGCGATCTGTTCACTGAGACTCACTGCTTTCAGCGACATGGGACTCCTCCGGGTTCTGGCGGCTATTATCCGCGCACTTTCCTTCTGTGTCACGAATTGAGTTGTTTGACAATTCAAGAATTGCTGTTAATGTTGCCATCGAAGAATGACAAAGTAATGGCTGAGTCGGCCGGATCCGTCCGCTCGACCGCCTGCTGGCTAAAGACAGAGCCTGGCGAGGACCACGGCCAGGGAGGAGACGAACCATGTTCGCGAAAATGCATTCCGATACGATGCTGAAGCTTAAGAAGTGGGGTTATCTGGCCTTCTGGGCGGCGGTGCTGCCGTTGCTGCCCATGAGCGCCTTCATCGGCCGCGAGTCCGGCACCCAGGACTATTGGGCCTGGTTCCTGTATTTCGTGGTGTTCGGCATCATTCCGGTGCTCGATTACATCATCGGCAAGGACCCGTCCAACCCGGACGAGCACCAGCAGGTGCCTTCCATGAGCCAGGAGCGCATCTACACCAGCGCGCTGTTCCTGATGGGCTTTATCTGGCTGGGCGTGCTGTTCTTCTCCGGCTGGGTGTTCGTGAACAACGACTACTCCCTGCTCGGCCAGCTCGGCTGGATTGTCTCCATTGGCACCGTGGGCGGCATCATCGCCATCAACCTGGGCCATGAGTTCGTGCACAAGGATCCCAAGCTGGAGAACTGGATGGGCGGCCTGCTGCTCTCCTCGGTGACCTACGCCGGCTTTAAGGTGGAGCACGTCCGTGGCCACCACGTGCATGTGTCCACGCCAGAAGACGCGTCCTCGTCCCAGTACAACCAGGGCCTGTACGAGTTCCTGCCGCGCGCCTTCAAGCACAACTTCCTGAACGCCTGGAAGCTGGAGAAGCAGTATCTGGAGCGCAAGGGTAAGAAGAACTTCAGCCGCCACAACGAGCTGATCTGGTGGTATTCGATCTCCGCGCTGTTCGCGGTGGCCTTCGGTCTGGCGTTCGGCTGGATGGGCGTGCTGTTCTTCCTGGCGCAGAGCTTCGTGGCCGCCTTTACCCTGGAAGTGATCAACTACATTGAGCATTACGGCCTGCACCGCCGGGTCACCGACAAGGGCCGCTACGAGCGGGTGACCCCGGCGCACAGCTGGAACTCCAACTACCTGCTCACCAACCTGGCGCTGTTCCAGCTGCAGCGGCACAGCGACCACCACGCCTACGCCAAGCGCCGCTACCAGGTGCTGCGCCACTACGAAGAGAGCCCGCAGCTGCCGGGCGGGTACGCCGCCATGTACGTGCTGGCGCTGGTGCCGCCGCTGTGGAAGAAAGTGATGAACCCCCGTGTGGAAGCCTACTACGAGGGGGAGATGGACCAGCTGTTCCGTGGCGAACGGCGGGTCAACAACATCGCCTGATTTCTGCTCGGGATGAGCGAATCGACCCCTTTTGCCCCGCCACCCCGCGGGGCTTTTTTTGGGGATGCCTTTTACGCGTTCAGTGGCCGGTGAAGTCCGGCGCGCGCTTGTCGATAAAGGCCTGCACCGCTTCCTGATGGTCCGAGGTGGAGTGCGCCAGCGCCTGCATGGCGGCGGACATTTCCAGCAGGGCGTCCAGGCGCAGGGAGCGGCCGGCCCACAGCAGGCGTTTGGTCATGCGCACCGCCTGGGTGGGGTTCACGGCGATGCGTTGCGCCAGGGCGCGGGCTTCGTCGAGAAGCTGGTCGTCGGGCACCACCCGGGACACCAGGCCGCAGGCCAGCGCTTCGTCCGCTTTAACGCGGTCGCCGGTGAGCGCCATCTCCGCCGCCTTGGAAAAGCCCACCACCCGCTGCAGCAGCCAGGCGCCGCCGTCGCCGGGAATGATGCCCAGCTTCACGAAGCTCTCCGCGAACCAGGCGCTTTCGCCGGCGATGCGCAGGTCGCACATGCAGGCCAGGTCGCAGCCGGCGCCCACCGCCGGGCCGTTCACCGCCGCGATCACCGGCACTTCCAGCTTCTCGAACGCCAGCGGAATGCGCTGGATGCCCTGTTTGTAGTTGAGCCGGGTCTTGGCCGGGCGGGCGTCGTTGAGGCCGCCGGCGGCGCCCATCTTCTTGACGTTGCCGCCGCTGGAGAAGGCGCTGCCGGCGCCGGTGAGGATCGCCACGCGGGCGTCCGGGTCGGTTTCCAGCCGCTCCAGCGCCGTCAACAGTGCCTCGATCATGTCGTCGTCGGAGATCGGGTTGCGGGTCTCAGGGCTGTTGAGAGTGAGGGTGACGATGCCGTCTTGGTTTTGATAGCGGACCAGTTCGCTCATGGGAACTCCATGCTAGTGTTGGATAGGTAAATAATAACGACCCATCGGGAGAGCCTAATTCAATGACCAGGGAAACGTCTTCATCCTCCACCGGCCGGGTGATCCTGCCCGCCCCGGATCTCGACTGGCTGGCCCTGCATCAGGAGCCGATTCTGGAACCGGAGCGGGCCATCATCGACCCGCACCATCATCTTTGGGACGCGCCCCGCCCGCGCTATCTGCGCGATGACATCGAACAGGATCTGGCCGCCGGCCACGACGTGCGCGCCACGGTGTTTGTGGAGTGTTCCGAAGGGTACTACAGCGACGGCGAGGAGGCGCTGCGCCCGGTGGGCGAAACCGTGTTCGCCGAGGGCGTGGCCGCCGCCACCGGCGGGCGGGTGTGCACCGGCATCGTCGGCTACACGGATCTGCGCCAGGGCGCGGCGGTGAAAGGCGTGCTGGAGGCCCACCTGGAAGCCGGCAAGGGCCGCTTCCGGGGCATCCGCCAGTCCAGCGTCTGGGACCCGGACCCCAACATCCGCACCACCCGGCGGGTGCTGCCGGCGGGCCTGCTGCTGAACCAGGAGCTGCGACGCGGTTTCGCCGAGCTGGCGCCGCTGGGGCTGAGCTTTGATTGCTGGAACTACTTCCACCAGATCGACGACCTGACTGACCTGGCGCGGGCCTTTCCAGAAACCAATATCGTGCTCGACCATGTCGGCGGCGTGCTGGGCGTGGGCGATTACGCCGGCCGGGGCGAGCAGGTGTTCAGTGCGTGGCGCCGCGCCATCGAGGCGCTGGCCGCCTGCCCCAATGTGTCGGTGAAGCTGGGCGGGCTGGGCATGCACAGCTGCGGCTTCGAACTGGATCAGCGGCCCCGGCCGCCCTCTTCCCGGGAACTGGCGGACCTGTGGCGGCCCTGGTTTGAGGTGTGCGTGGACGCCTTCGGCGTCGAGCGCGCCATGTTCGAGAGCAATTTCCCGGTGGACCAGCTGTCCTGTTCCTACGCGGTGCTTTGGAATGCCTTTAAGCGGCTGGCCGGGGAATGTTCAGAGTCCGAGAAGCAGGCGTTGTTTTACGACACCGCCAAGCGCGTCTACCGGCTCGACGTACCCTGAGTTACTGGCGCCAGAACAGCGGTGTGAACAGCACCAGGAAGGTGAAAATCTCCAGACGGCCGAGCAGCATCAGCAGGGTCATCATCCACTTGGCGGAGTCGGTGATGTTGGCGAAGCCGCCGCCCACCTGGCCGATGCCCACGCCCAGGTTGTTGATCGACGCGGCCACCGCGCTCACCGCGGTGGTCAGGTCCATGCCGGTCGTGGTGAACAGCAGGGTGAAGATCACCGACAGGGTAATATACACGCCGACAAACCCCCACACCGCCTGCAGCACCCGATCGTTGACCACATGCTTGCCAAAACGCAGCGCGAACACGCCGTTGGGGTAAATCAACCGGCGCAGTTCGCGGATGCTGTGGCGGAATACCAGCGCGGCGCGGACCACTTTCATGCCCGCCGCCGTGGAGCCGGCGCAGCCCCCGATAAAGCTGGTGAATACCAGCAAGAGCGGAATAAAACCCGGCCAGGCCGCGGCGTTGGTGCTGGTCAAGCCGGTGCCGGTGCCGAACGACGCCACCTGGAACGCCGCGTGGCGGGTGGCTTCCCCGGGGGCTTCATGAACGCCGAAAACCAGCAGGCCGCCGCCCACCATCAGCATGTAGAGGAGCATCAGGCCGAGAAAGAAACGGCATTCCGGGTCGCGCATGTAGGCGAGCAGGCTCTTGCCGCGCCACACCGCGAAATGCAGCGCGAAACTAATACCGCCGATCAGCATGAACACGGTGGCGATAATGTCGATGGGCGTGCTGTTCCAGTACGCCATGGACGCATCGTGGGTGGAGAAGCCGCCGGTGGAAACAGTGCTGAAACTGTGGCAAATGGCATCGAACACAGTCATGCCGGCCAGCCAGTAGGCCAGCGCGCAGGCGATGGTGATGGCCAGGTAGACGTACCACAGCGCCTTGGCGGTTTCGGCGATGCGCGGCGTCAGCTTGGACTCCTTCATCGGGCCGGGGATTTCCGCCTTGTACAGCTGCATGCCACCAATGCCCAGCATCGGCAGGATCGCCACCGCCAGCACGATAACGCCCATGCCGCCCAGCCACTGCAGCTGCTGGCGGTAAAACAGCATGGACTTGGGCAGATCGTCCAGGCCGGACAGCACCGTGGCGCCGGTAGTGGTCAGGCCGGACACGGATTCGAACACCGCGTCGGTGAAGCCCACCGGCACCGCCTCGGAGATCAGCATCGGCAGCGCGCCGATCACCCCCAGCACCGACCAGAACAGGGTCACCACCAGGAAGCCGTCGCGCACCTGCAGCTCCGCGCGCTGGCGGAAGAACGGCAGCCACAGCGCCAGCCCCAGCAGCATGGAGATGGTGAACGACACCAGGAAGGGCCCCTCACTGCCGTCCCGGTACAGATAGGCCACCGCCACCGGCGGCATCATGGTGAAGCTGAAGACCACCAGCAGCAGGCCCAGAATCTTCGAGATCAGCGCGAAGTGCATGGGCAGGGTCCCCTAGAAGAACGTGAAACCAACTTGGAACAGTTTTTCCACGTCCCGAATGCGGCGTTTGTCGATCAGGAACAGAATCACGTGGTCGTCCGGCTCGATGACGATATCGTCATGGGCGATCAGCACCTTCTCGCCGCGCACCACGGCGCCGATGGTGGTGCCCTCCGGCAGATCGATGTCCTCAATGGCGCGGCCCACCACCTTGGAGGACTTGGCGTCGCCGTGGGCGATCGCCTCGATGGCCTCGGCGGCGCCCCGGCGCAGGGAGTAGACGTTGACCACGTCGCCGCGCCGCACATGGGTGAGCAGGCTGCCGATGGTGGACTGCTGTGGCGAGATGGCGATGTCGATGTCGTGGCCCTGCACCAGATCCACATAGGCCGGGTTGGCGATCAGCGTCATCACCTTGCGTGCGCCGAGGCGCTTGGCCAGCAGCGAGGCCATGATGTTGGCTTCGTCGTCGTTGGTCAGGGCGCAGAACACGTCGGTGTTCTCGATGTTGGCCTTGAGCAGTTCGTCGCGGTCGGTGGCCAGGCCCTGCAGCACCACGGTGTGGCCCAGCCGCTCGCCAAGCCATTCGGCCCGCTGCGGGGAGCGCTCGATGATTTTCACGTTGTAGCGGTGCTGGATGCTCTTCGCCAGCCGGTAGCCGATGTTGCCGCCGCCGGCGATCAGCACCCGCTTGTAGTTGTGCTCGAGGCGGCGCAGCTCGCTCATCACCGCGCGGATGTCGTTCTTGGCGGCGATGAAGAACACTTCGTCATCGGCTTCGATGACGGTGTTGCCCTCGGGAATGATCGGCCGGTTGCGCCGGAAGATCGCCGCCACCCGGGTGTCCACGTTGGGCATGTGCTTGCGCAGCTCGCGCAGTTCGTTGCCCACCAGCGGGCCGCCGTAATAGGCGCGCACCGCCACCAGCTGCACGCGGCCGGTGGCGAAGTTGACCACCTGCAGGGCGCCGGGGTGCTCGATCAGCCGCTTGATGTAGTCGGTGACCACCTGCTCCGGGCTGATGATCACGTCGATGGGAATGGCGTTTTCGTTGAACAGCTTGTCCGCGCGGCTGGTGTAGTGGGCGGTGCGGATACGGGCGATCTTGGTGGGGGTGCGAAACAGCGTGTAGGCCACCTGGCAGGCGACCATGTTGACCTCGTCGGAGTTGGTGACGGCGATCAGCATGTCGGCGTCTTCGGCGCCGGCTTCCTTGAGCACCCAGGGATAGCAGCCCATGCCGAGCACGGTGCCAATGTCCAGACGGTCCCCCAGTTCCCGCAAGCGTTCGCCGTCGATGTCGATGACGGTGATGTCGTTGCGTTCCCCCGCCAGGTTCTCCGCCAGGGTGCCGCCCACCTGGCCGGCACCGAGAATGATGATCTTCATGATCGCTGGTCGGTCACCTTGTTGTCGTCGGCCGCCCCGCGTTTATGCAGGCAGGCCAGATAAAAGCCGTCGGGCCCGTTATCCCGTGTCAGCAGTTGCCATCCCGCCGCCACCGGGGCGGCGTCGGCCGGCCGCTCGGTGCGGTCCTCGGCGTCGTCGGTGCGCGCCAGGAAGTCCGCGATCTGGCGGTCGTTCTCATCGCGCAGCACCGAGCAGGTGGCGTACACCAGCCGGCCGCCGGGGCGCAGAAGCGGCCATAGTGCATCCAGCATGCGCGCTTGTAAATCCACCAAGGGTGGCAGGTCGGTGCGCCGGCGGTGCCATTTCACGTCCGGCTGGCGGCGCAAAATACCGCTGGCGGAACAGGGCGCGTCGAGCAGGATGGCGTCGAAGGGTTCGCCGTCCCACCAGGCGGCCGGCTCGGCGGCGTCGCCCTGTACCAGCTCCGCTTCCGCGCCGATGCGTCGCAGGGCGTTGCGCACCCGGTCCAGGCGGCGCGCGGACAGGTCCAGGGCGGTAACCCGGGCACCGGGGAAGGCTTCCAGAATCTGGCCGGTCTTGCCGCCGGGGGCGGCGCAGGCGTCCAGCACCCGGCCGCCGTCCGGCGCCGCCAGCTGTTCCACCGGCAGCTGGGCGGCCTCGTCCTGCACCGAGAAGCCGCCGCTGTCGAAACCGGGCAGCTGCGACACCGGGCGCGGCGGCGACAGGTAAAGGCTCCACGGCGACAGATCGCCGGGGCGGGCGCCGTCGCCGAGCGCGGCCAGAGCCTGTTCGCGACTCTGCTGGCGACGGTTTACGCGCAGGGTGAACGGCGGCGGCGCCAGGGCCGCCCGGGCCAGGTCGTCGGCCTGTTCCGGCCAGTCCTGCTGGAACGACCGCCACAGCCAGCCGGGCAGTGAATAGCGCACCGCCGGATCGTAGTCGGCGAACACCCGCGCCGGGTCCAGGCCGTCGGCCTTGCGCAGCAGGGCGTTGATCAGGCCGCTGGCCCAGCCCGCTTTCAACTGGCGGCAGAGCTCCGGGTAGGCGTTCACCACCGCGTGGGCCGGGCGCTCCGTGAACCACAGTTCATAGAGACCGCACAGCACCGCCAGGCGCACCGCCTGGGCCTTGGGTTTGAGGGGCTTGTCGAGCTGGCCGTTGAGCCACTGGTTGAGCGGCCGCAGGTGGCGGCAGACGCCGAAGCAGAGGTCGCGCATCAGGCCGCCGGCGGCGCCGTCGGGCACGCCCCGGGCAAGCACTTCGCGGAGGCTGGCGCCGTCCCCCTCGCCGGGCAGTACCCGCTCCAGGGCGCGCACCGCCGCCAGCCGGGGATCCGGCGCCTTACTCAAGGGTGGCCCCCGGCTGGAACAGCTCCGGGTGGCCGCGTCGTACCTCGGCCACGGTCATGGGGCGTTTGCCGGGCAGCTGTACCCGACTCAAGAGAACGGCGCCGTCGCCGCAGGCCACAGTCAGGCCGTCGTCGCTGACGGTGACGATGCGGCCGGGTTCCGGTTCGCCGGTGTCGGGCACTTCCTCGGCGTCCCAGATCCGCAGGGGCTGGCCGTCGAAGTCCACCCAGGCCACCGGCCAGGGATTGAAGGCGCGCACCCGGTTGACCAGGGCGGCGCCGGGCAGGCGGAAGTCCAGCCGGGCGCCGGCCTTGGTCAGTTTGGCGGCGTAGGTGACGCCGTCCTCCGGCTGCGGCCGGGCCTTTTCCAGGTAGCCGGGCAGATCCTCGAGCACGGTGCTCAGGAGGCGGGCGCCCTGCTCGGCCAGGCGGTCGTGCAGCTCGCCACCGGTCTCGCGGGCGCCGATGGTCAGCGACTCGCTGAGCAGCATCGGGCCGGTGTCCAGGCCGGCGTCCATCTGCATGATGGTGGTGCCGGTTTCCCGGTCGCCGGCCTGAATCGCCCACTGGATCGGGGCGGCGCCGCGCCAGCGCGGCAGCAGCGAGCCGTGCACGTTGACGCAGCCGAGCCGGGGCAGGGCCAGCACCGCGCGGGGGATGATCAGGCCGTAGGCCACCACGATCAGCGCGTCCAGCGCCAGATCGCGCAGCTGGTTCTGAATCTCGTCGGTTTTGAGGGTGTCCGGCTGCAGCACCGGCAGGTCGTGTGCCAGGGCCAGTTTTTTCACCGGCCCGGGCTGCACTTTCTTACCGCGGCCGGCGCCGCGATCCGGCTGGGTGAGCACCGCGGCAACGGTGTGCGGGCCGTCGAGCAGCGCTTGCAGGCTGACGGCGGCGAAATCCGGGGTGCCGGCGAAGGCAAGGCGAAGCGGTTTCAAATCAGTTCTCAGGCCTGTTGGCGGTGTACTTTCTGAAGCTTCTTCTTGATCCGATCACGCTTCAGGCGGGACACATAGTCGACAAAGAGCTTGCCGTTGAGGTGGTCGATCTCATGCTGAATGCAGGTGGCCAGCAGCCCGTCGGTCTCGATCTCGAACGGCTCGCCGTTGCGGTCCAGGGCGTTGATGCGCACCCGCGAGGGGCGCTCCACCTTCTCGTAGAAGCCGGGCACCGACAGACAGCCCTCTTCATAGGGGGCCAGATCCTCGGTGAGGGGCGTGATCTCCGGGTTGATGAACACCTGCGGCTGGTCACGGGTCTCCGACACGTCGATCACCAGAACCCGCTTGTGCACGTTCACCTGGGACGCCGCCAGCCCGATTCCCGACGCCTCGTACATGGTTTCAATCATGTCGTCGATCAGTTTGCGAAGCGCGTCATCCACCGTCTCGACCGGTTTTGCTACCGTGCGAAGGCGTGGGTCTGGGAATTCGAGTATCTCAAGCTTGGCCATGGGGCTCCTGAGTTTTCAAACACTTGGGAAGGTGCTTTAAAGTCGGTTGCTAAATATATGATAGCGTTGCTAATATCCAAAAACGACTGTGCTCGATCCGGGGGTGTGTTCGCCGTTCCGCGGACACCAATAATGATAAAAGGAATCCGCTGATGATGAAATCGCTGCAGCGAATCCTGTACGTGGGGTTGCTGGTGGTGACGTCCGCCGTCATGGCCGACACCATCGCGCTACGAGACGACCATCCTAATGTGTATTACGTCAAAAAGGGCGACACCCTTTGGGACATCAGCGGTCGTTTTCTCGAGAACCCCTGGCAGTGGCCGGAACTCTGGCACGACAACCCGGATATCGACAACCCGCATTTGATCTATCCCGGCGATGAAATCCGCCTATTCTGGCAGGATGGCGAGCCGCGCCTGGCGGTTAACCGGGATAACGTGAAGCGCACCAAACTCTCCGACGGCACCGTCAAGCTGACCCCCCGCGTCCGCGAAGTGGACCGCGACAGCGCCATCCCCGCGATTCCCATGAGCGCCATCCAGAGCTACCTGAAGGACGCCCTGGTGATGGACCGCGACGAGATTCTCGCCGCCCCCTACCTGATCGGCGGACAGGACCGCCGGGTGGTGTTCGGCATGGGCGACACCGTCTACGCCCGGGATCCGGAAGACCGCTTCGCCGACCTGCAGCGCCGCTACGGCATCTACCGGGTGGGCGAGGAATACGTGGACCCGCAGACCCAGGAAGTGCTCGGCTACGAAGCCCGCCGCATCGGCCTGGCCAGCGTCCGCGATCAGGAAGAGGACATGACCACCCTGGAAGTGATCCGCTCCTCCGAGGACGTGCGCGTGGACGACCGCCTGTTCCAGCAGCCGGACCGGGAAGTGCGCGCGGTGCTTTACCCCCATGCCCCCGACGAGAAAATCACCGGCAACATCATTCGTTTCTTCGACCGCATCAACAGCGTGGCGCGCAATGACGTGGTGGTGATCAACAAGGGCGAGCGCGAGGGCATGGAACCCGGCCATGTGCTGGAAATCTTCCAGCAGGGCGAGCTGGTGCGCGACCGCCAGCAGGATGAAATGGTGCGTCTGCCGCGCACCAAGGCCGGCACCCTGGTGCTGTTCCGGGTCCATGAAAAGGTCAGCTACGGCCTGATCATGGAGTCCACCCGGCCGATCTACATGCAGGACATCGTGGAGAGCCCGGAAGGCAGCTACTGATTCGATTCTGAAAACCGTCTAGCACGGCGCACAGGGAGGTGCGCGATGGATGCCCAACTCAAACGGCTGGTGCTGTGCGCCGCCTTTTCACCCTACTCGGCCCTCCTCGGCCGGATATTGCGTGAACACGCCCCCGACGATACCCCGCTGGACCGCTTCCGGTCCTGGCTGCCCAATAAAAACCGCTTGCCGGATCGGCGGCTGCGGCACCCGGAGGACCTGCACGGCCCTCTGACGGCCCTGTCGGGGCTCGGCTGGCGCTGGCTGGCCCTGGGCGACGACGACTACCCGCCGCTGCTGGCGGACCTGCCGGACGCGCCGGGGGTGCTGGCGGTCCGCGGTGACCCGGCGGTGCTGGCCGGCCCGCAGCTGGCCATGGTGGGCGCCCGCGCCGCCTCCGCCGACGGCACCGACAACGCCTTCCGCTTTGCCCGCTCGCTGGCCGCCGCCGGCTTCGCCATCACCAGCGGCCTGGCGCTGGGCGTGGACGCCGCCGCCCACCGGGGCGCCCTGGCCGCCGGCGGCACCACCGTGGCGGTGCTCGGCAACGGCCCGGACCGGATCTACCCGCCCCACCACCGCAAGCTGGCGCAGCAGATCATCGAGGGTGGCGGTGTTCTGGTCACCGAGTTCGCCCCCGGCAGCCAGCCGCGCAGGGAGTACTTTCCGGCGCGCAACCGGGTTATCAGCGGCCTCAGCTTCGGCACCATCGTGGTGGAAGCGGCGCTGCGCAGCGGCTCGCTGATCACCGCCCGCACCGCCGCCGAGCAGGGCCGCGAGGTGTTCGCCATTCCCGGCTCGCTGCACAACCCGCTCAGCAAGGGCTGCCACCGGCTGCTGCGCGACGGCGCCAACTGGCTGGAGAGCGTCGATGATGTGCTGCACGCCTTCGGCGATTTCCGCCGCACCCTGGAGGACAGCCCGGCGCTGTCGGCGGCCCGCCGCCCGGACGACACCCAGGGTCTGCTGGCGCACTTCACCACCGGCATCAACGGCCTGGACGATCTCGCCAGCCGCAGCGGCCTGCCGATGACCGAACTGGCGGAACAGCTCGCCGACCTGGAGCTGGAAGGCAGGATCAAGCGGGTGCCCGGCGGCTACAGCCGCCATCGCGGGCTTGCCTGACCGTCCGGGCTTGGGTACCTTCGCGGCCAGTAACCACACGAGGAACGGTGATGACCCCGCAAACAACGGCGTCCGGCCAGCATCTGCTCAGTGCCGCGCACATTATTCGCGCCGGCGGAGTGATCGCCTACCCCACCGAGACCGTCTACGGCCTGGGCTGCGACCCCTTTGATAAGGACGCGGTGCGGCGGCTGCTGGCGATCAAACAGCGGCCGGTGGAGAAAGGCCTGATTCTGGTCGCCTCGGACCTGGACCAGCTCGACGGCCTGGTGCACCTGGACGACGCCCAGCGGGAACGGCTGCGCCAGGCCTGGCCGGCGCCGGTGACCTACCTGCTGGATGCCACCGAGCGGGTGCCGGCGTGGATTCGCGGCGTCCACCCCAAGGTGGCGGTGCGGGTCAGCGCCCACCCGCTGGCGCGGGCCCTGGCGGCGGCGGTGGGCACGCCGATCGTGTCCACCAGCGCCAACCGGGCCGGGCGGCCGCCCGGGCGCAACCGGTTCCAGGTCGGCAAGGCGCTGGGTGGCGATCTGGATTTTATCGTCACCGGCGATTGCGACCCGCGCGGCAAGCCGTCCACCATCATTGATCTGCAAAGCGGCCGTACCCTGCGAGACTGACATGAATGACGTATCCCCCCAGGCGGTGAAGGACTATCTGCTCGATCTGCAGGACCGCATCTGCGCGGAACTGGAGAGCGAGGACGGCCAGGGCCGCTTCGAGGAAGACGCCTGGGACCGGGCGGAAGGCGGCGGTGGCCGCAGCCGCGTGCTCACCGAGGGTGCGGTGATCGAGAAAGGCGGGGTCAATTTCTCCCATGTGTTCGGCGAACGGATGCCGCCCTCCGCCACCGCCCACCGGCCGGACCTGGCCGGGCGTTCGTTCCAGGCCATGGGCGTGTCGCTGGTGATTCACCCGCACAACCCCTATGTGCCCACCAGCCACGCCAATGTGCGCTTCTTCGTCGCGGAAAAAGAAGGCGAAGCGCCGGTGTGGTGGTTCGGCGGCGGCTTCGACCTGACCCCCTTTTACGGCTTCGAGGAAGACGCGGTGGCCTGGCACCGGGCCGCCCGGGACGCCTGCGCGCCCTTCGGCGACGACCTCTACGCGGAGTTCAAGCGCTGGTGCGACGACTACTTCTATATCAAGCACCGCGACGAGCCGCGCGGCGTGGGCGGGCTGTTCTTCGATGACTTCAACCGCCTCGACTTCGAGCACAGCTTCGCGCTGATGCGCAGCATCGGCGACGGCTTTATCGGCGCCTACCGGCCGATCATGGCGCGCCGCAAGGCGCTGCCCTATGGCCAGCGCGAGCGCGACTTCCAGCTCTATCGCCGCGGCCGCTACGTGGAATTCAACCTGGTCTACGACCGGGGCACCCTGTTCGGCCTGCAGTCCGGCGGCCGCACCGAGTCGATCCTGATGTCGCTGCCGCCGCTGGTGCGCTGGGACTACGACTGGCGGCCGGAACCCGGTTCGCCGGAAGCCGAGCTGCATGAGAAATTCCTGATCCACCGGGAGTGGCTATGAGCGACCGTTACGCGGTATTCGGCAATCCGGTGAGCCACAGCCGTTCGCCGGACATCCACCACGCCTTCGCCGCCCAGCGCGGCGAGGACCTGGTCTATGAGCGCATCGAAGCGCCGGTGGACGGCTTCCCGGCGGCGGTGGCGGCGTTCTTCGACGCCGGCGGACGCGGCGCCAACGTCACCGTGCCGTTCAAGGAGCAGGCCTTCGACCTGTGCGAGCGGCTCACCGAGCGGGCCCGCCAGGCCGGCGCCGTGAACACCCTGTGGCGGGTCGACGGCGCCCTGCACGGCGACAACACCGACGGCGCCGGCCTGGTGGCCGACCTGCGCGGCAACCAGGGCTGGGCCCTGGCGGGCCGCCGGGTGCTGGTGCTCGGCGCCGGCGGCGCGGTGCGCGGCGTGCTCGGCCCGCTGCTGGCCCAGGGCCCGGCGGAGGTGGTGATCGCCAACCGCACCCTGGGCCGCGCGGAAGCGCTGGTGGAGCGCTTCGCCGGCCAGGGCGTGCCGATGCACGCCGCCGCCCTGGACCAGCTGCAACAACCGTTCGACGTGCTGATCAATGCGATCTCCGCCGGGCTACACGGCGACATGCCGGCGCTTGATCCGGCCCTGGTGGCGCCGGGGTCGGTGGCCTACGACATGGTGTACGGCGCCCAGCCCACCCCGTTCATGCGCTGGGCGCAACGCCATGAGGCGGCGGCGGTGTGCGACGGTCTGGGCATGCTGGTGGAGCAGGCGGCGGAAGCCTTCCAGGTGTGGCGCGGCTGGCGCCCGGATACCGCGCCGGTGCTGGCCGGGCTGCGCGGCGCCTGAGTGACCCCTCGCGCCATTTTACAAACTTTGTCGCGTTGCGGCTGGCGGTGCTGGCCGAAACCCGCTGAAATATTCGCCAATTGCCGCCCCTGCCTGGGCTGGCCTTTTTGTCTTTTATGCGCTGAGGAAAACTCATGTTTTTGCCACGCTTGGTGGTATTGCTTGCCGCGAGTCTTGTCTGTGGTCTGGTTCAGGCCAACACCTTCGGTTTTTCCTGGGATAACGACGCTTTCCTGGGCCAGGACAAAAACTACACCAACGGCGCCCGTTTCAGCTGGGTCGGTGACGGTCAGTCGGATTGCCAGGCCAACGGCGGCCTGACCTGTGGCGTGGCCCGGGCGCTGGACCCGCTGCCGGGGGTGTCGGCCTCCGATGAGCGGCACGCGCTCACCGTCAGCCTGCAGCAGATCATGATCACGCCGTCCGACATCAAACGGACGACGCCGGATTACAACGACCTGCCCTATGTGGGTTATTCCAACCTGGAACTGGGTCTGTTCAGCTGGGACAAGAAGAACCTGTTCGGCTATGGCGTGCGCGCCGGCATCGTCGGGCCGGATTCCGGTGCCGAGCAGTCGCAGAAGTTCGTGCATAAGGTGGTCGGCGCCAACGAGCCCCAGGGCTGGGACGACCAGCTCGGTCACGACGCCATCGGCGGCGTTTATTTCCTGCACGCCCACCGTCTGTTCCGCACCACCAACGACGCCGGCTACCAGACCGAACTGGGCGCCGCCTGGGGCATCGACGCCAACAACTTCGACGGCGGCGCCCAGGTCGGCGGCTTTATCCGCTTCGGCCGCAACCTGCCCGGCAACTTCATTCCCGACTACGCCGGCCTCGGCACCGCCGGCTCGCTGGTGGGCCTGTTTGATAACCCGGGGTTCGGCTGGGAAGTGTTCTTCGGTTTGAGCGGTCAGTACGTGGGCTATTCCTACCTGGAAGAGAACGCCGGCCGCTATAACATCGAGGCCCGCGATGCCGTCGGCGCGGTGATCACCGGCTTCGGGGTGCGCTCCGGCGAGTTCAGCTTCACCATGACGGTGCAGACCTCCACCTCGCCGGTGCGGGATAACAACGACCCGCTGAGCTTCGGCAACATGTCCTTTATGTGGGCCATCTAAGCCTCGTCCAGGTACTGGTCCTTCAGCTTCACATAGTTGCCGGCCACATAGGGCAGGAACTCGATTTCCTTGGCGGTGAGCTCGCGCACGGCCCGTGCCGGCCGGCCCCGGTACAGCCAGCCGGAGGCCAGCCGTTTGCCGGGGCTGACCAGGCTGCCGGCGGCCAGCATCACGTCACTTTCCACCACCGCGCCGTCCATGATCATGGTCTGCATGCCGATCATCACCCGGTCGCCGATGGTGCAGCCGTGCAGCATCGCCTGATGGCCCACGGTGACGTCGTCGCCCAGGGTCAGCGGGAAGCCGCCGGGGTTGAAGGCGGAGTCGTGGGTGATGTGCAGCACGGCGTTATCCTGCACACTGGTACGGGCGCCGATAACGATGTGGTGCATGTCGCCGCGCACCACGGCGCCGGGCCACACGGAGCTGTCGTTGCCGAGGGTTACCTCGCCGATCACGGTGGAGGCCGGGTCGACGAAAACCCGTTCACCCTGGCTTGGCACCTTGTTCTGGAAGCTTCGAATCCCCATCTCACACCCATTCATCAAGACGAATCAGACCCGTTATAACGAGAGGCACCATGAGTCACAACCCGCTGATTGATTACCCGGACCTGCCGCCCTTCTCCGAAATCCGCCCGGAGCATGTGAAACCGGCGGTGGAACAGTTGGTGGAAGCGGGCCGCGAGCGCATCCGCAAGGTGCTGGCCGACGGTGACTTCAGCTACCGGGCTCTGGAATTGACCCTGGCCGAGGAAGACGAGCGCCTGGAAAAGGCGTTCGGCCCGGTGGGGCATCTGAATGCCGTGGCCCAGGACGAAGCACTGCGCGAAGCGTACAACGCCTGCCTGCCGCTGATCAGCGAGTACAGCACCGAAGTGGGCCAGAACAGCGAGCTGTTCGCCGCCTACCAGGCGCTGCGCGACAGCGACGAATTCAACACCCTGACACCGGCCCAGCAGAAAGACATCGACAACACGCTGCGCGACTTCCGCCTCTCCGGCGTGGCCCTGCCCGAAGCGCAGAAGGCGCAATACATGGAGAACGCCAAGCGGCTGTCGGAGCTGACCACCCGCTTCGAGAACAACCTGCTGGACGCCACCCAGGCCTGGAAGAAGCACGTTACCGATGAAGCGGAACTGGCCGGGCTGCCGGACACCGCCCTGGCCGGCACCGCCGACCGGGCCCGCGCCGAGGGGCTTGAGCAGGGCTGGCTGCTGACCCTCGACTTCCCGGTGTTCTTCGCGGTGATGAGCCACGCCGAGAACCGCGCCCTGCGTGAAGAGATGTACCGGGCCTTCACCACCCGCGCCTCCGACCAGGGCCCGCAGGCCGGTGAATACGACAACGGCGCGGTGATGGACGAGATCCTCAAGCTGCGCCACGAGCAGGCCAACCTGCTCGGTTTCGCCAACTACGCGGATAAATCCCTGGCCACGAAGATGGCCCGCGACGTGGATGAAGTGATCGGCTTCCTCGACGACCTGGCCCGCCGCGCCAAACCCCAGGCGGAACGGGAAGTGGCGGCCTTGAAGGCGTTCGCCGCCGAGCAGGGCGCCGACGACCTGCAGCCCTGGGATCTGGGCTACTGGAGCGAGCGTCTGCGCGAGGCCCGCTACGACCTTTCCGACGAAGCGCTGCGCCCCTGGTTCCCGGCGGAGAAAGTGATCGACGGCATGTTCCAGGTGGTCGGCAAGCTGTTCGGCATCCGCTTCCGCCAGCGTGACGACGTGGACACCTGGCACCCGGACGTGCGCTTCTTTGAACTGGTGGACGACGACGGCAGCGTGCGCGCCGCTTTCTACCTCGATATGTACGCACGCAACGGCAAGCGCGGCGGGGCCTGGATGGACGACGCCCGGGTGCGCCGCCGCCGTCTGGACGGCGAACTGCAGACCCCGGTCGCCTACCTGACCTGCAACTTCGCGCCGCCGGCCGGCGGCAAGCCCGGCCTGCTCACCCACGACGAAGTGGTCACGCTGTTCCACGAGTTCGGCCATGGGCTGCACCACATGCTCACCGAGCAGGAAGTGGCCGGCATCTCCGGTATTAACGGCGTGGCCTGGGACGCGGTGGAACTGCCCAGCCAGTTCCTGGAAAACTGGTGCTGGACCGAAGAGGGCCTGGCACTGATTTCCGGCCACTACGAAACCGGCGAACCGCTGCCCCGGGAAACCCTGGACAAGATGCTCGCCGCCAAGAACTTCCAGAGCGCCATGGGCATGATGCGCCAACTGGAATTCTCGCTGTTCGACATGCGCCTGCACGCGGAGTACCGCGAAGGCCTGAATATCCAGCAGGTGCTGGATGAAGTGCGCGAGCAGGTGTCGGTGATCAAGCCGCCGGCCTTCAACCGCTTCCAGAACGGTTTCGGGCACATCTTCGCCGGCGGCTACGCGGCCGGTTACTACAGCTATAAGTGGGCGGAAGTGCTCTCCTGTGACGCCTATGCCCGCTTCGAGGAGGAAGGCCCGTTCAACGAAGCCACCGGTCGCGATTTCCGCGACAAGATCCTCGCCCGTGGCGGCAGCCGCGAACCGATGGAACTGTTCGTGGATTTCCGCGGCCGCGAACCCAGTGTCGAGCCGTTGCTTCGCCACAGCGGCATCGAAGGTTAGCGATTATGGTTAAACGTCAGTTCATCGCCGGGGCGACCTGCCCCGGCTGCGGCGCCATGGACCGTATCCAGCGCTGCAGTGACGACGACAGTACCTGGATGGAGTGTGTCGCCTGCGGGCTGGTCCGCGACCTGGACCAGCCACCCGCGGCGGCGGACGCCACCGACGCCAATGAGCAGACAGTGACGCTAAAGCCCCGGCGTTAGGTATCAGTAACGCCAGCCCGGTGAGCTCAAGTAGGCGTAGACGAACACCGCGGCGGCGACCAGGAACACCACCATCATCACGGTGGCGATGATGCCGAAAATCATGCCCGCGATGGCGGTGCCCCGCCCGCCGGAGTCACGCTCGCCCCGGTCCATGGCTTTCAGCTCCAGCACCCCCAGTATCCAGGCGACCACGCCCAGCGGCGAGAACAGCAGCATGCTGATCAGGCCCAGTGTCAGCACCAGGGTGCCGCGATGCGGCTGCACCGCTTCCCCGGTCCGTGTCGCTTCGGCGGCCGGCACCGCCGGCCGGTAGGGTTCGCGCTCAACGAAAGCGGCGGCCAGCAGCAGCCCCAGGGTGGCCGCCCCGAACACGAAATAACCCGCCGACACAATCATCGAATAGGCTTCCCAGGACAGTAGCCCGTTGCCGCTGAGCGGCACCAGAAAATGATTGGTCACCACCTGGAACACGGCCTGAAGCAGTAACACCACGCTGGCGAGTATCACCAGCAGGGACGCTTTGCGCGCCCGGCTTCTGAAGACGATGCCCAGCACCAGGCCGACAATGGCCGGTATAACAACGGGCAGAAGGTTGATGATGGTGCTCAGATATTGCGGCATGCGGCCCCCTGATAATCAAAGGCGGCCACGTTAGCGTTGTCGGCGGTGATTGTCCCGGCCGGCGGTCACAGTTCTGCGGCGGCCGATTCCCACCCGATGCAAAAGAAGGTAAAGCGGTGTGATTGGGGGTCGGCAAGTCCGCCCCGCAGGGCGCACTATGATTTTCCCACCGTGATTCTCATGGTGAGCGAAACCGATGAGAAAGGAGTTCTCTCATGTCCGACGATAAGGTAACCAAAGTACTTAACGCCTTGATTGAAACCTGCCGGGACGGCGAAGAAGGTTTTCGCACTTGCGCCGAACAAATGGAAAAACCCGAACTGCAACAGATTTGCAGAGACCGCGCCCAGAGCTGCGCCACGGCGGCCCAGGAGCTGCAAGAACTGGTGCGCGCCCAGGGCGGCGATCCGGAAGACAGCACCAGCGTGGCCGGCACGCTGCACCGCCGCTGGGTGGATCTGAAAGCGAAGCTGATGGACCGCACCGACGAAACCGTGCTCAACGAATGCGAACGCGGTGAGGATGTGGCCAAGCACAACTACCAGAAGGCGCTCGATGAAGAGCTGCCGGAGACGGTGCGTGCCGTGGTGGAAAAGCAGTACCAGGGTGTGAAGGACAACCACGACAAGATAAAAGCACTGCGTGACGCTGAACGCGCCAAGGCGTGAGCCCGTTTTGCTGATAACCCGAGGCAATAAAAAACCCGGCCTTCGCCGGGTTTTTTATTGTCGGGCCGCTCTCAAGGCCGGCGCGCCGCGTCCGGTTATTTCTCGACGAAGGCGCGCTCGATCACGTACTCGTGCATGTGACCGCCACGGGATTCGCGGAAGCCCCAGTCATCCAGAATGTTGGTGAAGTCCTTCAGCATGGCGGGGCTGCCGCACAGCATGAAACGGTCTTCTTCCAGATTGGGCTTGGGCAGCTCCAGATCGTCGAACAGCTTGCCGCTGGTCATCAGATCGGTGAGCCGGCCCTTGTTGCGGTACGGCTCGCGGGTCACCGTCGGATAATAGAGCAACTGGTTGCGGATAATATCGCCGAAGAATTCGTTGTCCGGCAGCTCGTTCTCGATCACGTCGCGGTAAGCCAGCTCCGAGGTGTAGCGCACCCCGTGAGTGAGGATCACCTGGTCGAACTGCTCGTAGATCTCCGGATCCTTGATGATGCTCAGGAACGGCGCCAGGCCGGTGCCGGTGGACAGCAGCCACAGGCGTTTGCCGGGCAGCAGATGGTCCGCCACCAGGGTGCCGGTGGGCTTGCGGCTCACATAGATCTTGTCGCCGGGCTGAATTTTCTGCAGCCGCGAGGTGAGCGGGCCGTCCGGCACCTTGATGCTGAAGAACTCCAGCTCTTCCTCATAGTTGGCGCTGGCGATGGAATAAGCGCGCAGCAGCGGACGGCCGCCATCCTGCTCCAGGCCGATCATGGTGAAATGACCGTTCTTGAAGCGGAAGCCGGGATCGCGACTGGTGGTGAAACTGAACAGGGTTTCATTCCAGTGGCGAACGCTGGTGACGGTTTCAGTATTCAAATTTGACATATGCTAATACGCTTTTATTCCGAAATATCCAGTTGGTGAGAATATAATCACCCGGGAGATATCGGTAAAATGGGTTATTCCGATATTTGATATCGATTATACCGATGAGGCCGCTATGCGCTACACCCTCCGCCAGCTCGAGGTGTTCCTCGCCACCGCTCACTTCGAAAACGTCAGCCGCGCCGCGGATCACCTCAGCATGTCCCAGTCCGCCGCCTCCGGGGCGCTCAAGGAGCTTGAGTCGCAGTTCGAGATCAAGCTGTTCGAGCGCGCCGGCAAGCGCCTGCGCCTCAACGAGCTGGGCCGCCAGCTGTGGCCCCGGGCCGAGGCCCTGCTGGGCCAGGCCCGTGATCTGGAGGCCGGGCTGCTGGCCCATCAGGAGCTGGGGCAACTTAATGTGGGGGCGACCCTGACCATCGGCAACTACCTGGCGGTGAGTATTATGGCCCGTTATATGGCCGAACAGCCCGGCGCCCGGGTGCAACTGGAGGTGGCCAACACCCGCGCCATCGTCGACCGGGTGCTGGGGTTTGATCTGGATCTGGGGCTGATCGAGGGGGAAATGAACCACCGCGACCTGGAGCTGCTGCCCTGGCGCGAGGACGAGCTGGTGGTGTTCTGCGCCCCGGACCACCCCCTGGCCGGCAAGCCGCGCCTGGACGACCATGATTTGAAAGCCGCCACCTGGATCGTCCGCGAGTCCGGCTCCGGCACGCGGCAGACCTTTGAGCGCGGCATGCATGGCATCCTGCCGGATCTCAACCTGCTGCTGGAGCTGGAGCACACCGAGGCGATCAAGCGGGCGGTGGAAACCGGCCTGGGCATCAGCTGCCTGTCGCGGGTGTCACTGCGCGAGGCCTTCCGGCGCGGGTCGCTGGTGCCCCTGGCGGTGCCGCACCGGGATTTCAGCCGCGAGTTCTATTTCGTGCTGCACCGGCAAAAGTACCGCAGCCCGGGGGTGGAGCGCTGGCTGCAACTGTGCCGGGAATCCCGCGATCAGGGCTGAGGGCTACTGGCCGCCGTCCGGCCGGTATTCTTCGCGGATCACCCCTTCCAGGTCTTTCCACGGCAGCGTCAGGGTGGGCTGGCCCATCACATAGGGGGCGATGGAATAGACGTCGTAATGCAGCACCAGGCCCTTGCGGGTGAGCCGGAAGTCGCTGCTCTCCTGGAACGGCCAGGCCTGGCGGAAGTCCTCGTCGGAATCCACTTCCTTTTCCAGCCAGCGTTCGTGGGCGCGGCGCGCGGCCGCTTCGAAGGCGTCTTCCTGGCCCGGATTAATTACCTGCCCCAGGGACACCGGGCGGTGTGCGGCCAGATCCCAGTTCAGCCAGCGTGTCACCGGCAGGCCATGGGCGCCGCCGGTGAATTCGTAGCTGTCGATGGCCACCGTCAGCAGGTCCTTCCAGCGGCCCAGCTGGCGGCTTTCACCGCTGAGCTCCCAGCCCCGGGCACCGTCGCCGGGAATCCCGGCGGCGGTGGTGAGAAAGCGGTCGGCGGCCTCTTCCAGGGTTTTCGGCGGGGCCCCCTGGTCCTCGCCGTTACCGCCCAGCTGCCGGATCATGCGGCGGCGCACCGCCTGGTTCAGCTCCGGGTGGCCTTCGTAGAGCTCCAGATCCACGGCCACTTTGGCGCAGTCGTCGCCGCTGCAGTTATCGGCGCGGCGGCGCAGGGTTTCCTGGCGGGTTTCCAGCTTGCCCTCGGGCGCCGCCGTTGCCGGCGGCTTGCTCTGCTGCGCGGCGCCGTTATCGGCCGGAGCCGGCCGCTTCTCGCCTTCGGGTTGCTCCGGGCCGTTGTCACAGGCGCTCAGGGCCAGCAGCGCGGCCAGCGCGCCGGCTCGTAACCAGGGGGATAATACGTTGCAGCGGCGTTCCGGCATGACAGCTTCCTGAGTGAGTGGCGGGTCCGTCGGGGACAGCCACCGAGCATGCCCTGATTGCCCGTTACCGGGCAACCCGGGAAGCCGTGCCGAAACCGTTTTCAGTCCACTTTTTCGAAATAGCCGAGCAGGCGCAGGGCGGCGATCTTGTCGCCGTCGATATCCAGGTCGTCGCCGGCCAGGGCGGTCACCGCGCTGCGGTTGCCGGCGGCGATCGCCTTCCAGACCGGTTCGCGGGTGTGCAGTACCGCCACGGTGTCTTCCGCCAGGCCCGGGCGCACCTGGGCCACGCCCCGGCGGATTTCCAGGGTGAAGCGGCGGTCGCTGTCGGCGAACTGGAAGCCGAGCTTCTCGTGCACATCGAGGGTGTCTTCCGCCTTCAGGAAGGCCGGCATGGCGGCCAGGAAGTTGTCGATCGGCAGGGTGTCGAGAAAGCCTTCCGGTGGCTCGGTGCGGAAGCCGGGGTTCAGACCGTCCGCTTCTTCCCGGGCGGCGGTGAAGTAGTAGTTGCGGGCGTTGGGGTTGGCTTCCACCTCGCCCAGTCGGCGCAGGGCTTCGGCGCGCAGCTGATTGACCGCGTCATCGTCCGGGCGCAGCGCGCGCAGGTGGTCGCTGAGGCTGAGCGCCCACTGGGCGTCGCCCTGCTCCAGGGCGGCGCGGGCCTTGTCCGCCAGGGCCTGCTCGCCGCCGGCCAGCTCGGCCATGTGGCGCGCCTGCTGCTCGTCGGGCAGCGGCTGCAGGGTGCTGGGGTTACCGTCGAACCAGCCCAGGTAGCCGTCGAACACCGAGCGCACCGACCAGCTCACCTTGCCGTAGAACTCCTGCAGCCAGGGGCTTTCCGCCAGATGCGGCGGCAGCTGCACGCGCTCGACGATCTGATCGGGGGTCAGGCCCTTGTTCATGTGGCGCAGGGTCTGGTCGTGCACGTACTGGATCGCGTCGCGGTAATCGGTGAGGGTGTCGTGGATGCGCTCGCGGCCGCTCAGCGGACGGGTGTGGCTGGGCACCAGGAACTCGGCGTCCAGGGCGCGGATCTTGTCCAGGCTGGCGGCCCACTTCTGCACGTCCCGGTAATAGGTGCCGCGGATGGTGTAGAGGTTGGGGAAGGTCTGATAGATGTTGTCGCCGCTGAGCACCACCTTCTTCTCCGGCAGCCATACGAACAACTGGTCCTCGGTCTCGCCGGGGGCGTGCACCAGTTCCAGCTTGATGCCGGCGATGGTGGTTTCCAGGCGCTCATCCACGGTGTGGTCCGGCGGCAGGGCGAACAGCGTGCTCTCTTCGCTGACGCCCAGATGGGGGCCGATGCCGTCGTTGATGCGCTCGCCCTCGGGCAGATGGTGGCCGAACATGCGCATGGAGCGCGTGGTGATGATCGGCCGGATCTGATTCACCACCCGGTTGATGTAATAGCCGGTGCTCTGGTGGGCGTACACCGGCACCTCGCCGGGGGCGGCGAAGGCCCGCGCGCCGAACACATGGTCGGCGTGGTTGTGGGTGTAGATGATCGCCGCGATCGGCTTGTCGGTGATCTCGCGGAAGGCGGCCAGCACCGCTTCCCCTTCCGCCACCGTTTCCATGGTGTCGACGATAATGATGCCGTCGTCGCCTTCCAGCATAATGGAATTGGCGAGGCCGAAGCCCACCGCCACGTGAACGCCGTCGGTGACTTCCACCACCTCTTTCTCGAACAGCTTGCTGTGTTCGCGCAGCGCGTCGGGGGCCGGGGTGGCCCGAGGTTCGGGGGCGGAGCTGTCGCCGCAGGCGGCCAGGGCGGCCGCGCCGACCGCCATAACAAAAAGCAGAACCGGGTATCGCATGGAATCTTGTCCTTATTCTGAGAGTGCCTGGCAGGCTAGCGCCGCCGGGCCGGGCCACCAAGGTGGCAAGCGGCCACCGGCTGGTGGCCACTGACCATGGCGCCGTTCACCGCCACCACCGTGGCCGCCTGGCCGCTGGCCGTGCTCGACACCCTGGCGCGCCGGGGCCTGGACGGCGACCTGGCGCTGCGTGAAGCGGGCCTGGAGCGCGCCTGGCTGGCCGCCAACCCCGGTGGCCGGGTGACCGTGGCGGCGATGGGCCGGCTGTGGGCCGCCGCGGAACGGCTCAGCGGTGACCCGGCCATCGGTCTGTACGTGGGCCTGGCGGCGCAGCCCATGCACCTGCGGATACTCGGCCTGCTGGTGCAGACCGCCCCCAGCCTGGACCACGTGATCGACTTCGCGGTGCGCTTTCAGGCGCTGGTGTCCAACAGCGTCACGGTGTCCCGGGTGCACCGGCCCGGCGCCGAGGGCCTGGCGATCCGGCCGCTGGACGGCACGCCGGTGCACCCCTGCGCCCTGGACGCCTTTATCGCCGCCCATGTCCAGCACCTGCTCCGGGTGGCGCCGGCCGGCGCGGTCACCGAAGTGGCGCTGCGCCGTTCCGAGCCGGCGGATCCGCGCCCCTGGCAGGCCAGGCTGTGCCGACAGGTGGTGTTCGGCGCCGACGCCGACGTGGTCTGGCACGACCGGGCGCGGCTGCACACGCCCCTGCCCCTGGGCGACGACGGCCTCTCCCGGCAGCACCAGCAACTGGCCGAGCAGGCGCTGGCGGAGCTCGACCGCTCGCCGCCGCTGGTCCAGACCCTGCGCGGCCTGCTGCGGGTGCGCCCCGGCGGGCCGCCCACCCTGGGCGAGCTGGCGGCGGCGGTGAACCTGAGTGAGCGCTCGCTGCGCCGTCATCTGGCCGAAGCCGGCAGCGGCTACCGCCGTCTTATCGAGGAGCACAGTGCCGAGCGGGCCGCCGCCCTGCTGCGCAGCAGCGAGCGCTCGGTGGCGGAGGTGGCCGATCAGCTGGGGTTCTCCGACGCCAGCAATTTCAGCAAGGCGTTCAAGCGCTGGTACGGCGTCAGCCCGGACCGCTTCCGGCAGCGCTGACGCCCGGTTTTCAGAGCTGACGCCCTGTTTTGCACAATTTTTCCCCGCTCTGCCTTGCCAGCGGCAATACTGCCTCCATGTACACGGGTAACTGAAAAAATCATGGAGCGAATAACGATGCGACAGTCATTGCTTCTGGCGGCGACCCTGATGATGGTCACCACCGCCACCAGCTGGGCACAGAGCACCACCGAGGGAACGCCCAACATCAAGCAGCCGGATCAGGAAAACGTCTCCGCGCAGATGCGTGACACCTGGGAGGCCTTCAAGAACTTCTCCGTGGAGCAGAAGAACGAAGCGGTGGAGATGGCCCGCCGGGCTCTGGCCAACCTGGATGAGGAAATCGACGAAGCCCAGAAAGAGATCGATCGGGGCTGGCAGAACCTGTCCCAGGAAGCGCGCCTGGAAAAGCAGGAAACCCTCAGCGAGTTGAAGGACGAGCGCGAGGAACTGCAGGCTGAATATCAGGAACTGCAGGCCGCCAGCGACGACAACTGGGAAGAAGCCAAGCGCCGCTTCGGTAGCGCCTGGCAGTCCACCAAGCAGGCCTGGCGCGACCTGACCGCACCCAGCCCCGACACCGAATAACCGGCTAACCCCTTGTGCGAGCGGGCCCGGCCCGCTCCCACAAGTCAGACATCGGCGAAATGTTCACCGCCGCGAAGCCAGCGGCGCAGCAAGCGTTCGACACGGTCGGGGTACTGCTTGAGCAATGCCGCCGCCACTTCCCGGGCCGGCGCCATGAGCGCCTCGTCGCGTACCAGGTCGGCGATGCGGAACGCCAGGTCGCCGGTCTGGCGGGTGCCGAGCCACTCGCCGGGGCCGCGTAATTTCAGGTCTTCCTCGGCGATCACGAAACCGTCGCTGGTGTCGCGCATCACCGCCAGGCGCTTCTTGGCGGTGAACGACAACGGCGTCTGGTAGAGCAGCAGGCAGTAGCTCTGCTCGCCGCCCCGTCCCACGCGCCCGCGCAGCTGGTGCAGCTGCGCCAGCCCCAGCCGTTCCGCGTTTTCCATCACCATCAGGGTGGCGTTGGGCACGTCCACGCCCACCTCGATCACGGTGGTCGCCACCAGCAGCTGCGCTTCACCGCTGGAAAAACGGGCCATCCGCTCTGCTTTTTCCTTGGCCTTCATGCGCCCGTGCACCAGTTCCACGGTGAGTTCGGGCAGCGCCTCCTGCAGGGTTTCGAAGGTGGCTTCAGCGGCCTGGGCCTGCAGCTCGTCGGATTCCTCGATCAGGGTGCACACCCAATAGGCCTGGGTGCCCTCCTGGCAGGCGGCGCGGATGCGCGCCACCACGTCGTCGCGGCGCGAGGTGGGCAGCGCCAGGGTCTGGATCGGCTTGCGGCCGGGCGGCATTTCGTCGATCACCGAGGTGTCCAGGTCACCGTACACGCTCATCGCCAGGGTGCGCGGAATCGGCGTGGCGGTGAGGGTGAGCTGGTGCGGCACCTGATTGCCGAAGCGGCCTTTTTCGCGCAGTGCCAGCCGCTGCTGCACGCCGAAACGGTGCTGCTCGTCGATGATGATCAGCCCCAGGCGCTGGAACACCACCGCGTCCTGGAACAGGGCGTGGGTCCCCACCACCAGGGCGCCGTGGCCTTCGGCCAGGGCCGCCAGGGTCTCCCGGCGCGCCTTGGCGCCGACGCTGCCGGCCAGCCAGTGCACATCGATGCCCAGCGGCGCCAGCCAGTGGCGGAAATTGGCCAGGTGCTGCTCGGCGAGCAGTTCCGTGGGCGCCATCAACGCCACCTGGTAGCCGGATTCGATCGCCACCAGGGCGGCGGCGGCGGCCACCAGGGTTTTGCCGGAGCCCACGTCCCCCTGGATCAGGCGCAGCATCGGGTGCTGGCGGGCCAGGTCGGCGCGGATCTCCCCGATCACTCTCTGCTGGGCGCCGGTGAGCTGGAACGGCAGCGCCTGGAGCAGCTTGCCGGTGAGGGCCTCGCCGCTCAGCACCGGCGCCGACAGCGCCTTCTGGCCGGCCCGTTTGGCCAGCATGCCCAACTGATGGGCGACCATCTCTTCCATCACCAGGCGCTTCACCGCCGGGTGATTGCCGTCCAGCAGCAGGTCCACCGGGTCGTCCGGTTGCGGGTGATGCAGCTTGGTGAGGGCCTGGGCCAGGCCGGGCAGGCCGCTCTGATCCAGCAGTTGCCGGGGGATCAGCTCTTCCGGCGCATGGGTCTGTAGCCACTGCAGGCCCTGGGCGGCGAGATTGCGCAGCAGCTTCTGGCTGACCCCTTCGGTGGTCGGGTAGACCGGCGTCAGGGCTTTTTCCAGTGGTGGGATATCCGGGCCGGACTGGTATTCCGGATGGTAGAACTCCAGGCCGGCGGCGCCGGGGCGGGGCTCGCCGTAGACGCGGATGCGGCGGCCTTTTTCCAGCGCGTTCTTCTGCGCCGCGCTGAAGTGATAAAAGCGCAGCGCCACCAGGCCGGTGCCGTCGGCCACCTTGCATAGCAGCGAGCGGCGTTTGCCGAACACCACGTCGGCGGCCATCACCTCGCCTTCGATCACCACGCCTTGTTCCGGGCGCAGGCTGCCGATGGGGGTGATGCGGGTGCGGTCTTCGTAGCGGAACGGCAGATGGAAGAGCACATCTTCCAGGGTCGCCAGCCCGAGCCGGGCCAGCCGTTCCGCCGCCCGGGGGCCGACACCCTTAAGACGGGTAATGTCGATCGTCTCCAGGACGGCGGGCGGGCTCATATCAGGCGGCGAGGCCCTCGCGGGGCACCGCGTGGCGCAGCACTTCGATGGCCTTGGGGCGCGGGAAGCTGTCGCGCCACACCAGGGCAATGGTGCGTGACGGCACCGGCGCCGCGAACGGGCGCACCGCGAAGGTGCTCTTGTCGTAGCCGTGCTGGTAGAGCGCGGAGTTGGGCAACACGGTGATGCCGAGACCGGAGGCGACCATGTGGCGCAGGGTTTCCAGCGAGCCGCCTTCGATCTGCACCAGGTTGCGCTGGCGCTCGGAATCGATCGCCGGGCACAGCTCCAGCACCTGGTCGCGGAAGCAGTGGCCTTCGCCGAGCAGCAGCAGGGTCTCGTCGAGCATCTGTTCCGGTTGGATCTGCTTCTGCTTGGTCCAGGGGTGGTCGCCGGGCAGCAGCACCGAGAAGGACTCCTCGTACATCTGCGCGCGCACCAGGCCGCCGCCGGAGAACGGCAGCGCCACGATGATGGCGTCCAGCTCGCCACGGTCGAGCTTGCCACGTAGCACATGGGTGTAGTTTTCTTCGATGAACAGCGGCATGTCCGGCGCTTCCGCCCGCACCCGCGGTATCATGGTGGGGAACAGGTACGGCGCCACGGTGAAGATGGCGCCCACCCGCAGCGGCGAGCCCAGCTGATCGCGCTGGCTCATGGCCATCTGCTCGAGCAGGTCGGCCTGCTCCAGCACTCGCTGGGCCTGGGCGATGATCGGCTCCGCCTGGGGGGTGACCACCACCTCCCGGGGACGCCGCTCGAACAATGGCATGCCGAGCTGCTCTTCCAGCTTTTTGATCGCCGCGCTCAGCGTCGGCTGGCTGACGTTGCAGACCTGGGCGGCGTGGCCGAAATGACGTTCCCGGGCCAGTGCGACCAGATAGCGTAGTTCTGTTAGTGTCATAAGCGTAAAAACTTTTTTCGATGATAGGCCATTGTGCCGGACTCAAAGACTATGAGCCATATTCTAATTGCCGGTCTCGGCGACCTGGGCCGCGGCTTGGCGGAAAACCTGCTGGCCGCCGGCCACCGCGTCAGCGGCATACGCCGGGGCAGCGACGCCCCCAGCGGCGTGGACCTGTACAGCCAGGACCTGCTCGACGGCGCCCACCTGCTGCCGCCGGACCGGGTCGACCTGCTGGTGATCATCATGACCCCCAGTGAGTACTCCGAGGAAGGGTACCTGAAAGCCTATGTGCGCGCGCCGCTCAATCTGCTCGACGCGCTGGCCGAACAGCAGCCCCTGCCGCCGATTCTGTTCGTCTCCAGCAGCGCCGTGTTCGGTGACCTGGAAGGCGACGTGGACGAGACCACACCGCCGGCGCCGACCCGCTATAACGGCAAGGTGGTGCTGGCCGCCGAGCAGGAGATCAGCACCCGTGGCCTGACCACGGTGGTACGGTTCAGCGGCATTTACGGCCCCGGCCGCAACCGCCTGCTCACCAAGGTGGCGCGCATGGCGGGCGGCGAAGAGCCGCTGCCGGAAGCGAAATGGAGCAACCGCATCCACCGCGACGACTGCGTCGGCCTGCTGGGCAATCTGGTGGGGCGCTGGCTGTCCGGCGAGACGGTGCCGCCGCTGGTGGTGGGCACCGACAACAGCCCGGCCAGCAACCTGGACGTGTACCAGTGGCTGGCGCAGCAGCAGGGCCTGACGTTGTCCGTGCCGGAGGCCACGCCCACCGGCAAGCGCGTCTACAGCCGCTTTATCGCCGACGGCGGCTACGCGCTGCGCTACCCCGACTTCCGCGCGGGCTACGCCACGCTCTTGTAGGAGCGGGCCCGCTCCCGAAGTAGTCAGGCACAAAAAAGCCGGGCAAGGGCCCGGCCTGTGTCGAGGAGGTGTCGGCGTGGTCAGGCCACGCGCTGGTACTGGGTGCTGCAGGAGGACACCGCGGACTGGATGCGCTCGTCGTCCTTGCCTTTGCTGGCGATGTCGGACAGCGAGATCACGCCCACCAGGCTTTTGCTGTCCCGGTCGTCCAGCACGATCAAACGCTGCACTTGCTGCTCCTGCATGTTGGCGGCCACGTCGGCGACGTCGTCGTCCTGGAAGCAGTACAGCACCAGACCGGTCATGCAATCCTTCACCGGCGTGTCCGGGCCTTTGCTTTCCGACAGGGCGCGGATCACCAGGTCCCGGTCGGTGGTGATGCCCACCAAGCGGTCGTGCTCCGCGATCGGCAGCACGCCCACATGGAGGTCGCGCATCATTTTGGCGGCGTCTTCCACGCTGGCATCGGTATTCAGGGTGCGGGGGGATTCGCTCATTACGTCCTGTACATTCATAGCCATAACTCCTTCTATTGCGACTGCTTTGCTGCAAATGCCTTTCGGCCGGCGCCGCGAATCCTTGCCGGCGCCGGAATTCAGCATCACAAACGGTGCCGCCGGTGGGCAAATCCCTATGAGAACGATTGCTGATAATCACCCTTTGTTCATGCCGGGGGCTTATAAGGGGACGGATTCACCGGCACTGGGCCTCGCCGCCCGGCTGCGGTATTGTTGGCGCCTTCGCCCGGCTTCCGGCGGCTCCAGGCCGTTGGTCCCCTTGTGCCGGGCGGTGGAATCGGTAGAGTGTGCGCCCTTGAAAGTGGCCTCCGCACGGGAGTGAAGCAATGACGGTATCGGTAGCGGTTGTAATGGGGTCCCAGTCCGACTGGGAGACCATGAAAGAGGCTTGCGACGCCCTCACCCAGTTCGGCGTGAGCTGGAAGGCGGAGGTGGTGTCCGCCCACCGTACCCCGCAACGCATGTACGACTTCGCCAAGAGCGCGGCGGATCAGGGCTACAAGGTGATCATCGCCGGCGCCGGCGGCGCCGCCCACCTGCCCGGCATGATCGCCGCCATGACGCCGCTGCCGGTGCTGGGCGTGCCGGTGCAGAGCCGCTCGTTGTCCGGCCTGGACAGCCTGCTGTCGATTGTGCAGATGCCCAAGGGCGTGGCCGTGGGCACCCTGGCCATCGGTTCCGCCGGCGCCTACAACGCCGGCCTGCTGGCGGCGCAGATGCTGGGCAGTGACGACCCGGCCCTGCAGAAGCGCATCGCCGACTGGAAAGCCGCCCGCGCCGATCAGGTGCTGGCGGACGCGGAACTGGGTCAGGGGTAAGCGCGGCATGAATCGTGTACTGGTACTCGGCGGTGGCCAGCTCGGCCTGATGATGGCGGAGGCCGCCGCCCGCCTGGGCCTGGTGGTGGACCGTTACGACCCGGAGCGCACCCTGCTGCTGCCCGGCACCTCCGATCTGGCGGTGCCGATCACCTGGGAAGAGTGCCTGGAGCGCTACCCGGTGGTCACCGTGGAGCGCGAAGCGTTCCCCGACAGCGGTCTGTCCGCGCGGCTGGCGGCCAGTGACCGCTGCGTGGCGCGCGGCGCCCTGGCGGTGATCCCGGACCGCTACACGCAGAAATCGATGCTCGATGAATTGGGCATCGCCACCGCCCCCTGGCGCAACCTGGACCGGGTCGAGGATCTGGCGGACGCCGCCGCCGAGTTCGGCGGGGTGGTGGTGAAGGCGCGAAGCGGCGGCTACGACGGCCGCGGCACCTGGATCGTCGGCGACGGCGGCGACCTGTCCGCGGTGCCGGCGGAGGAGCTGGCCGGGCGCGCCATCGTCGAGAAGAAGATTCCGTTCCGTCGCGAGCTGTCCATCGTCGGCGCCCGCAACCCGGCCGGCGAGACCCTGTTCTACCCGCTCACCCGCAACTGGCACGTGGACGGCATCCTGCGCCTGAGCCTGGCGCCGGCCAACGCCAGCGCCGCGCTGCAGCCGGAGGCGGAGAACATCCTGCGGCGGATCATGGAAAAGCTGGATTACGCCGGCGTCATGGCGGTGGAGTTCTTCGAGGAAGACGGCCGCCTGCTGGTCAACGAGATCGCGCCCCGGGTGCACAACTCCGGCCACTGGACCCACGAGGGCGCCGACTGGTCGCAGTTCGACCTGCACGTGCACGCCCTGGCCGGCGTACCGCTGCACTCGCTCAACGTGCACGGCCCCAGCGCCATGGTGAACCTGATCGGCACGCCCTTTGATCAGGCCTGGCTGCAGCACCCGGGCGTGGTGCACTGGTACGGCAAGAGCGTGCGCCCGGGCCGCAAGGTGGGCCACGCCAACCTGGTGGCGCCGACCCTGGAAGGCCTGCGCAACGGCCTGAACGCCTGGGCCGACGTGCTGCCGGAAGGCTTTGAGGCGATCCTCGACTCGGAGCTGGCGCTGGACTGAGCGTCCGCTGTCGCCCCGCCGTAAAGAAAACGCCCCGCGAATGCGGGGCGTTGTCGTTCAGGGCTTCGGAAAAGCCTTACGGGGGCGTGGTGCAGGCCGGCACGCCGTTACGGTCGGCGGTGGTGAACTGGCAGCCGAAGTCGTCGGCGGCCACCGTGGCCGGATCGAGAAAGTCGTCGCCGGCCGGTTTAGGGCCGCCCTGTTCCCAGGCCACCATGTCCTCGAAGGCGTTGATCTGTTCCTCCGCGGTGTAATCGCAGTGGCCCGGTGAGCGGATCGCCCGCTGCACCAGCCAGGTGTCGTTGCCGTTGGCCTCGGCCCGCTCGCGGTAGATCTGGCCGTGGCGGAAGGGCACGTAAAAGTCACCCAGCCCCTGCAGGCTGACCACCGGAATGTTGAATTCCCCGTTGATCACCGGAATCCAGCGTAGACCGTCGTTACGCAGGCCGTTGGCGGACGGGTTCTCTTCCACGCGCAGGATGGTGTCGTTGAAGGCCTGCTCCTCGGTGCTGAGCGGCGGGAAGTTATCGAACTGGTAGGTGACGCCGGCGTTGCCGCTCAGGTCCCGGGCCAGAATGCCGTTGACGGTGCCGTCGCGGCCGCCGGTGCCCATCACCACATGCCAGTAGTAGGTGGTGAAACCGATGTCGGCCACCGGGCGTTCGCCGCCGGAGAGATTCCGCATCAGCGCCTGGAACTGTTCCCCCTCGGCGGTGGGCACACCGAGCGAGCCGGTCGGATTGTCCGTCGACGGCGGGATCGGCGGTATCGTCCAGATCACCGAGTTGATGGCGCCGGCATCGAAATTGGTGGCCGGGATACCGGTCAGCGGCGGCGCGTCGGGGTTTTTCATATGCGCGAAGTGCTGCGCCGCCATGGTCGCCTGGGTGAGGTATTCGAACTCGAAGGTGTCACCCACCACGCCGCACATGGGTACGGCGCCGTGGTACTGCACCGGGTTGTTGGCGGTGGCCAGGGTTTCGTCCTCGATGGCGGCGGCGGTGACATGGCCGCCCATGGAGTGGCCGATAATGTAGAGGCGGTCCGGGTCGGTGAGGCCGGTGATGTCGGTGAACGCCAGCGCCAGTTCGTTGGTGTCTTCGACGCCGGTGCGCACGTCGTAGAAGTTGGTGGAGTAGCTGGAGGCGGCCCAGGCGTAGCCGTTATCCAGCAGCCACTGGCGAATGCTGGGGTTGCCGACGGTGAGTTCGGAACCCTCGCCCCGGTAGCCGTGGGCGTACATCACCAGGCGGCCGTTCCAGGCGGCCGGAACCTCAATGCGGTAGCTGGCGCCGTTGGGGCGGATGCCGGACCACTGTTCGGCGTCATCGTGGCCGGTGACGCCGCCTTCCGCGTCGAAGGCGGCGGCCTGGGTTTCGCTGGCGGTGAAAGTGCGGGTGTCCTGGACGCGCGCCGGTTGTGACGGCTCGCCGACGCCGGAGCTGCTGCTGTCGCCGCCGCAGCCGGCCAGCAACCCGGCGCTCAGCAGGCCGGCCAGAAGCCCGATCCTGGGTATTGTGAAATGGGTGCTCATTGCTGCTCTCCCTGTTTTATTGGAATTGTGGGTCTTTTCTTCTTTGTGTTTCGCTATGCGAAATAGCTTTCTAAAAGAAAGCAGCGGTTAATATCCGCCCGATGAATAAAAGCTGTCAATAACCTGAGAGGCCGAACGGGGAATTTGAGAGGTGGTCGTGAAGGGGCCTTGTGGGCGCTTGCCGGGTGGCTGAAAGCCACCCTTTCGCGGGCTGGGCCCGCTCAGGCCCAGCCCGAACCGTCAGGGTTAGAAGTCGACGCGCTGGAGCACCAGGTCGGTGACCTGGACGGTGCCGGCGGGGGTCTGGTCGAAGGCCAGCTCGATGGCGTTGAGGTTGGTGAAATCCACACCTTCGAACGCGGTCAGCGGAATGTCCACGGCGTTGAGCGTGGTCTTCTGCGAACCGTGGTTGGTCTCGTCGTAGAATTCCCGGCCCGGCGGGTAGAACAGGCTTTCGGTGTAGTCGCTGGCCAGGGCAGACACGCGGTTGCCGTCCATGTCCTCGAGGATCACCTGGAAATCCTGGCCGGCGGTGTTGTCGGCGTCGCCGTGGGACACGCCCACGCGCACCGACAGCACCTGGTAGTCGACCGCGTTCACGCCCAGCAATTCGGAGCGGTAGGTGGCCGAGGTGTCCCAGGCCATGAACAGCTGTTCGGCGATATTGAAGGTGGGGGTGGCCACGTCGCAGCCCTCGCCGGGCCGGCCGTTGGTCTGGCAGATGCCGAACGAGGAGAAGCCGTCGAAGCGCACCGCGCCGCCCAGGTTGTTGGTGGTCAGGCTGGCCGGGTCCAGGGTGTCGTCGATCACCAGGCGGTCCGCCGCCGGGGCGTGGATGCTCAGCAGGTAGCGGTCGTCGCAGGGGCCGGTGCCGTCCGGGCAGGTGTTGCCGGGCACGGAGGTCTGGCCGTTCCAGTAGGCGCCGAACTCTTCTTCGCCGCCGATGAAGTAGCGGAAGAACGAAGCGATGAAGAACAGGCCCTGGGCCTGCTGCACTTCCGGCGTGTCGCGGCCGTTACCGGCGGCGTTCTCGCCGCACCAGGGGTCGTCGCCGTCGCTGTCGAGGATGGTCCAGTCGTCGGGGCGGGTGTCAGTGGTCCAGACCGTGTTGTAGTAGTTGTGGTTGGCGCCCATGGGAATCAGCTGGAACTTGGGATAGGGGTCGTTATCCACGGCGTAGCGGCTGGTGTCGTAGGCGAAGTTGCCCATCAGATCCTCCACGTCGCCGTCGCAGTAGCCGGCCAGGGCCAGGAAGGTGACGTTGCTGACCGTCTGGGTGTTGTAGTCGGTGGGCGCCAGCGAGAACACCGCGGTGATGTTGTGCGGCTCGGGCTGGTTGCGGTTGTAGATCACGGTCTGATTCACGCCTTCACCGCCGCGGGAGTGGCCCATGATGCCGATTTCGCTCATGTCCAGTTTGCCGGTCAGCATGTCCAGGCTGTTGCCGCCGGAGGCGTTGATGGTGCGGAATTCGTCCAGGTGACGCACCACCAGCATGGACCGGGCGAGTGCCCCGGTGTCGCCGTTGCTTGGGCCGCTGTCGTTATCGTTGATGTCGTTGGCGTCCACGGAAATCACCGCGTAGCCGTGGCTGGCCAGATTGCGGGAGATGTATTCGTAACCCCGGTAGCTGGGGATCGGGTTGGCGCAATCGTCGTCGTCGATCCCCCAGCCGTCGTAGCAGGTGCTGTGGCGGCCGTGCAGGAAAAGCACCACCGGGAAGGGGCCGGTCTGACCCTCGGGGTACTGGATGTAGCCGTGGATGTCGGTGTCGTAGCTGTCCCCGTTTTTGTTGTCCATGACGGTCATGCGGCCAAAGTTGTATTCCTCTTCGGCGACGGTGAACGGACCGGTGGTGGCGGGGTCGGTGGCTACGCCGGTGCTCACGGCGTCCGGGGTGGTCTTGGCGTCGGGTGTGTCTTCCACGTAGGAGGATGAAGAGTCGCCTCCGCAGCCGGCAAGGAACAGAAAGGCCGACAGGAAGACCAGACCCAGCCCGTTTCCGGGCAGAGAACGAAAGGTGCTGCTCATAATGTTTTCCCCTTGAAGGTAAGGCGGCAAGTGTCCAATCAGGACGGGCGTACTCAGGCAAGTTGAGTGCCACCGGCCTTGCGGGAAGGCATTTGAGTTTACTTAATTGATGTAAAAGTGATTGTTTTTATAGGGGTATTTTTAATTGTAAAAAGCGTTGGGAGAGTGAAGATCAGGTGATGAAAGCGTCCGTTGCGGGACGATCCGTACCGTTCCAGGCACAAAAAAAGGGTGCCGGTGGGGCGCCCTCTGGCGTCGTTTTGGTGCGCGGCGCCGGTCAGGCGATATCCATCACCGCGTCCATTTCCACCTCGGCGCCCTTGGGCAGGGCGGCCACGCCGATGGCGGCACGGGCCGGGTAGGGCTCCTGGAAGTATTCTTTCATGATCTCGTTGACCAGATTGAAATGGCTCAGGTCGGTGAGAAAGATGTTCAGTTTGACGATGTCGTGCAGGGCGCCCCCGGCCGCGTCACAGACCGCGCTGAGGTTATCGAAGACACGCCGTACCTGGGCGTCCATGCCGCCGCCGACCAGTTCCATGGTGGCCGGGTCCAGCGGGATCTGGCCGGACAGGTAGACGGTGGAGCCGGCCTTGATGGCCTGGGAGTACGGACCGATGGCGGCGGGCGCCCGGTCGGTTTTGATCACGGAACGATTGGACATGCTGCTGTTTCCTTCAGGCACTGATGCGGTGAATCCTCACAACATTGTCCACGGTGCGCAACCGCTTGATGATGCGCGCCAGGTGGACCCGGTGTTTCACGGTGAGGGTGACGTTGATGATCGACAGGGTGGGGTCTTTGCCGGCCATGTCGATGGTGTCGATGTTGGAGCCCAGCTCGGAGACCACGTTGGCCAGGGTCGCCAGCACGCCGCGTTTGTTGACCAGCTCGATGCGCAGCGCGGCGGTGAATTCCTGCTCCACGTCCTTGTCCCAGTTCAGCGGAATGCATTTTTCCGGCGCGTCGCGCATTTCCGCGAGCAGATTCTTGCAGGTGTCGCGGTGCACCACGATGCCCTTGCCGGCGCTCAGGTGGCCGATCACGGTGTCGCCGGGCAGCGGGTAGCAGCATTTGGCGTAGGTCACCATCAGCCCTTCGCTGCCGCGAATCGCCAGGGGCAGGCGGTCGTCCTCCGGGTCGCGGTTCTCGCCACGGGCACCGGCCAGCTTGCGCGCCACCAGCGGCGCCAGCCGGTTGCCCATGCCGATGTCCTCGAGCAGTTCGTCCACGGTGCCGTAGTGGTTGTTGTTCAGTTCCTGTTGCAGGGTTTTTTCCGACAACAGCGACAGATCCAGCTGGTAGGGGATCAGCGCTTTCTCCAGCAGCCGCTGGCCCAGCTCGGCGGCGTCCTCGCGGCGCTGCTGCTTGAGGAAGTGGCGAATGTTGGAGCGCGCCTTGCCGGTCACCACGAAATTCAGCCAGCCCGGGTTGGGGGTGGCGTTGGGGGCGGTGATGATCTTCACCGTCTGCCCGGATTCCAGCGGCGTGGACAGCGCCGCCAGCTTGCCGTCGATGCGCGCCGCCACGCAGCGGGTGCCCACCTTGGTGTGCACCGCGTAGGCGAAGTCCACCGGCGTGGCGCCGGCCGGCAGCTCCTTGATGTCGCCCTTGGGCGTGAACACGTAGGCCTCGTCCGGGAACAGGTCCACCTTCACGTTCTCGATGAACTCCATGGAGTTGCCGGCTTTCTGCTGGATCTCCAGCAGCCGCTTCATCCAGGACTGGGCCCGTGTGTGGGTGGGCGAGCCTGGCTCGTCGTGGGACTTGTACAGCCAGTGGGCGGCGATGCCGTTGTTGGCCATCGCTTCCATTTCCTCGGTGCGGATCTGAATCTCCAGCGGAATGCCGGAGTGCGCCTTCAGCGTGGTGTGCAGCGACTGATAACCGTTGGCCTTGGGAATCGCCACGTAATCCTTGAAGCGGCCGGGAATCGGAATGAAGTGATTGTGCACCGCGCCCAGCACCCGGTAGCAGGTGTCCACCCGGTCGACGATGATGCGGAAGCCGAACACGTCCATGATGTCCGCGAACGGCTTATGCTGTTCCTTCATCTTCTGGTAGATGCTGTACAGATGCTTTTCCCGGCCCAGCACCCGGGCCTGGATGCCCTCTTCCTCGAGGCTGCGCTCCAGGCTGGTCTTGATCGAGGAGAGAATCTCACGGCGGTTGCCGCGCGCCGATTGCACCGCCTTGCCGATCAGCCGCGCGCGCATCGGGTGGATATTGTGGAAGGCGAGATCCTCGTACTCCACGCGCATGTTGTACATGCCCAGCCGGAACGCGATCGGGGCGTAGATCTCCAGGGTTTCCGTGGCGATGCGCTTGCGCTTCTCGGCGCGCATCACATGCAGGGTGCGCATGTTGTGCAGACGGTCGGCCAGCTTCACCAGGATCACGCGGATGTCGCGGGTCATGGCCAGCATCATCTTGCGCAGATTCTCGGCCTGCTGCTCCGCTTTCGATTCGAACTTGATCTGGGCGATCTTGGAGACCCCGTCCACCAGCTCGGCGACTTCCTCGCTGAACGCCTCGGCGAGCTGCTCCTTGGAGACGCCGGTGTCCTCGATCACGTCGTGCAGCATGGCCGCCATCAGCGAGGCGTAGTCCATGTGCATGTCCACCAGGATGTTCGCCACCGCCAGCGGATGCGTGATATAGGGGTCCCCGCTTCGCCGGTACTGGCCCTCGTGGGCTTTCTCGGCAAAATAGTAGGCGCGAACCACCTGTGAAATTTGCTCTTCCGTCAGGTAGCTGCGTAACCGTTTTTTCAGGTTGTTGATCGAGGGCAAGATTCCTCGCCACGCCGCCAGGGCGAATCGAAGTGAACGATAATTCCTAGCTTAGGTTTGGCGTGGTGATTTGTCTACGTTATCGCCGTGAGCGCTTGAAAAGGCAGGGGTTTTCGGTCTGAAAGGCGGGCGCTATGAAGGCTTGTCAGGGAAGTGTTGCGGAGCGAGGGGCGCGGCATTGCGGCCCCTCACGTCACTTTGGCGTTACTCGCCGAACGACTGGGTCAGCATCGCCAGGTCGTCCACATCGGCGCCCTGATCGGCGATCGGGTTTTCAACCGATTCGGAGGTCACTTCCCCCGCGGCGATCTCGCGCAGCGCCACCACGGTGGGCTTGTCGTTTTCCCAGGCCACGCGCGGCTCCTTGCCGCCGGTCTGCAGCTGGCGGGCGCGCCGGCTGGATACCAGAACCAGCTCAAAGCGGTTGTCCAGGTTTTCCAGGCAGTCTTCTACGGTTACACGGGCCATGTCGATCTCCTATTGCGGGGGCGCGCACCTAGTGCGGCCCGCGATTCTACTGGGTTTCAGTACCGGACAACAAGTCGGCGAGCGTGGCCGCCTGGCGTACCGCCTGGCGGTCGGTGGTCAGACGGCGCGCTTCGACGATGGCGGCCAGCTCGTGCAGGGCCCGTTCGAAGTTGTCGTTGACCACCAGATAGTCGAATTCGCCGTAGTGGCTCATCTCTTCCCGGGCCCCGGCGAGGCGCTTCTCGATCACGTGGTCGTCGTCCGAGGCGCGGGTGCGCAGGCGCTGGGCCAGGGTCTTCAGGCACGGCGGCAGGATGAAGATGCTGGCCGCCTCCGGCAGCAGGTGGCGGATCTGGGCGGCGCCCTGCCAGTCGATCTCGAGAATCACGTCCTCGCCGCCGCGCAGCGTCTCCGCCACCCAGTCGGCGCTGGTGCCGTACAGGTTGCCGAACACCTCGGCGTGCTCCAGGAACCGGCCCTCTTCCACCATGCGCACGAAGGTCTCGCGGCTGGTGAAGTGGTAATTGACCCCTTCCACTTCGCCCTCCCGGCGCGGCCGGGTGGTGTGCGATACGGAGATACGCAGGCGGGGCAGCTTTTCCACCAGCGCCGCCACCAGGGAAGTTTTACCGGCGCCGGAGGGGGCCGACACAATATAGAGAGTGCCTTTGTCGGTCATACGCATGCGGTTCCTGTCTGCCGGGGTCTCACTGCCCGCGAAAACGGGCATTATAGGGGGAAGTCCGCGGCCCGTCATGGCCAAGCCCGAAGGAGACACCATGCAGGACAGCCCGATCACCGCCACCGTGGATTTCCACCGCGACGGTGTGCAACACGGTTTTCTCAAGCTGCCGCACTCCCACGACGACTCCGCCTGGGGCAGCCTGATGATTCCGATCACGGTGGCGCGCAACGGCGACGGCCCCACCGCCCTGCTCACCGGCGGCAACCACGGCGACGAGTACGAAGGCATCACCGCCCTGCTCAAGCTGGCCGGCCGCCTGCGCGCCGAGGACATCCGTGGGCGGGTGATCATCGTGCCGATGATGAACCACCCGGCGGTGCTTAACGGCACCCGCACCTCGCCGCTCGACAAGGGCAACCTGAACCGGGCGTTTCCGGGCAGCCCCACCGGCAGCCTCACCCAGCGCATCGCCGACTATTTCACCCGCTACCTGGTGCCGCTGTGCGATCTGGCGCTGGACATCCATTCCGGCGGCCGCACCCTGGACCTGCTGCCGTTCGCCGCCACCCACCGGCTGGCCGACGCCGACCTGGCGCGCCGCTGCCTGGAGGGCGCGCGCGCCTTCGGCGCCCCCAACACCCTGCTGATGGCGGAGCTGGAAGGCGACGCGCTCTACGACACCGTGGTGGAAGCCCAGGGCAAGGTGTTCATCAGCACCGAGCTGGGCGGCGGCGGCACCACCACGCCGGAGACCGTGGCGCTGGCGGAGCAGGGCGTGGATAACGTGTTGCGCTGGGCCGGTATTCTGCCCGGCGAGCCGCGAATGTCGCCTACCCGTATGCTGGAGATTCCCGACAGCGCCCACTACCTGCAGAGCGAACACGCCGGCTTGCTGGAATTCGCGGTCAACCTGGGGCAGCCGGTGAAAGCCGGCGCGGTGATGGCGCGGGTCTATTCCATGGAGCGTACCGGCGCCGAACCGGCGGAATACCGCGCCCCGGTGGACGGCCTGCTGATCGGCCGCCGTCACCCCGCCAAGGTGGCCATGGGCGACACCTTCGCGGTGCTGGCGGTGCCGTTGTAGTCAGGCACTGGCGGGGAGCAGCAGGCCCCGCAGTTCCGTGTCGTTGGTGATCAGTTCCGCCAGCGTGTAGCCGTCCAGCACCTGCAGAAACGCCTCCTGCGCCCGGCCCAGCACTTTTTTCAGGGTGCAGGCCGGGTCGATCGGGCAGGACGAATTCTCCCCGAAGCATTCGAGCAGCTTCAGATTCTCGGTCTGCCTGACCACCTCGCCCACCGAGATCCGTTCCGGATCGCCGGCCAGCACCAGGCCGCCGCCGCGCCCGCGCAGGCTCTTCACATAGCCCAGCCGCGTCAGTGTCTGCGCCACCTTGGCGATGTGGTTCGCCGAGATGCCGTAGCTCAGCGCGATTTCCTGCACCGTGGCCGGGGCCTTGTCGCGGGACAGCCCCAGATAGATCAGCAGACGCAGGGAGTAATCGGTGTGGGTCGTCAGTTGCATAAAGTCGTTGACCGCTTTTAAAGAGGTATATAGTATTCCTGTTTAAAAGAGGTATGTAAAACGCCTCTTTTAAGTCCGGAGCAACAGGAGACCTGGAATCATGCTGACCGCCGATCAACTCGCCGTTATCAAAGCCACCGTGCCGGTGCTGCAGGAACACGGGGAAACCCTCACCCGCCATTTCTACCAGCGCATGTTCGAGCACAATCCGGAAGTGCGCCCCTACTTCAATCCGGCGCATCAGCGGTCCGGGTCTCAGCAGCGCGCCCTGGCCGGTGCCATCTGTGCCTACGCCCAACACGTGGACAACCCGGCGGCGCTCACCGACGCGGTGGAGCTGATCGCGCAGAAGCATGTGTCGCTGGGGATTCGGCCGGAGCACTATCCGATCGTCGGCGAGAACCTGCTCGCCTCGATCAAGGAAGTGCTCGGCGACGCCGCCACCGATGACATCATCGACGCCTGGGCGGCCGCCTACGGCGCCCTGGCGGACATCTTCATCGGCCGGGAGGCGGACATTTACCAAGAGCAGGAGCAGCGGTTCGGCTGGCAGGGCTTCAAGCCGTTCGTGGTGGCGCGCCGCGAAGCGGAGAGTGACAACATCACCTCCTTCTACCTGCGGCCCGCCGACGGCGCCGCGCTGCAGCCGCACAAACCCGGCCAGTACATCACCCTGCGCGTGGACGTGCCCGGCGCCGGCCCGGTGATGCGCAACTACAGCCTGTCCAACGCGCCCGGCGACCAGCACTTCCGGATCAGCGTCAAGCGGGAAGCGGCGCCGGTGGACGGTGCCCCGGACGGGGTCTGCTCCAACCACCTGCACGCCAACCTCAAAGAGGGTGACCACGTGGAGTTGGCGCCGCCGGCCGGAGAGTTCGTGCTCGATACCCGGGAGCAGGAGGCGCCGGTGGTGCTGATCGCCGGCGGTGTCGGCATCACGCCGTTGCTGTCCATGCTGCACCAGTGCCTGGCGGCGTCGCCGGCCAGCCGTCCGGTGACGCTGATCCAGGGGGCGCTGAACAGCCGGGTGCATCCGTTCCGCGAGGAAGTGCGGGCGCTGGCCGCCGCGCACCCCAACCTGCAAGTGCATGTGCGCTACAGCGACCCGCTCGCCGGCGACGAACCGGGCCGGGGTTACCACAGCAACGGCCTGATCGATGAGGCGCTGCTCGACGCGCTCACCGTGGACGGCGCCCACTACTATCTGTGCGGGCCGGAACCCATGCTGCGCCACGTCCACGCGCTGCTAAGCCGGCGCGGCGTGCCGATGGACAGGGTTCACTATGAGTTCTTCGGACCGGCGGCGCTGGCGGCCTGAGTCATCACCTGAGCGAGCCGTTATCGGTATCTTTATACACTTTGAATACGATGCGGCTCAGCCATTTCATGGCCCCTTCATAGAGCAGTGGGCAAAAACGCTGGGCAAGCACGCCTAGGCGGATATCAAGGGACGTAAATATCCAGTAGCGATTCTTCTTAACCCCGGCAATAATCTTCTTTGCCGCGTGCTCGGGGGTTTTGGCGTGCCGCTGGAAGCGTCGCGTCAAGGCCTGTACATCGGGGTCATCCCGATCCACGCCGACAACATTGATAGTTTTCACCAAGCCGGTGTCCACTGCCCCGGGACAAACTAGGCTTACACCGATGCCGTGTTGGCGAAGGTCGAAGCGCAGCACTTCGCTGATGCCTCTCAAGCCGAACTTGCTGGCACTATAGGCGGCGTGCCAGGGCAAGCCGAACAGACCCGCGGCGGAGGACACATTGACCAGGTGACCGCCCCTGCCAGCCTTGATCATCGGTGGCAAAAACGCGTGGATGATATGAACCGGCCCTAATAAATTGACCTCGATGATCTGATTCCAATGCGTTAGCTCCAGATTCTCGATCGTACCCCAGGTCGAGATGCCCGCAATGTTCATTACCACGTCGACACAACCATGTTGCTTATGGATATCGTCGGCGAAGGCCTGCACCGCGTATGGATCGGAGACGTCAAGCGCCCGATGGAATAATACCCGTCCGCCCTTCTCCGTTAGCTCTTGCGTCACAGCGTCCAGTGACGGCCGGTTGATGTCGGTCAGGCACAGCCTGGCGCCTTCGTCTACGAGCAACTCCGCCGTTGCCCGGCCAATCCCGCTGGCGGCTCCGGTAACCAAGCAGAGCCTATTGCGCAGTGACTTCATGAAGATCTCCTATTTAAGGCGGGCATGATGCCATGCTGTCTGGCTGCTATCGGTAACCCATCGCGCCACAATAAGGGCCCAAAAGCGCCAAAGCGTCTTGTGTGACCGAAGGTGTGACATACTCGGCGATATCGTTAGGAGAATTGCCGTGGATGATAACGATAATTGGGTGGCGGCCCCCCACCTCCAGCATCTCGCCCGCACCGCACAGGCCAATGGTCTTGATGTCGAGCAATGGTTGCTCAGGCTGGGGCGGAAGAACCCGCCGATCGGCGCGGAGGCCACACTGCCGATCTCCATGCTCGAAGAACTCCTGGCACAGCTCGACGCGCGATTCCCGGGTTACCCGTTCGGGCTGGTGATGGCGGAGAGCACCCAGCCGGCCGCGTTTGGGGTTCTTGGCTACCTTAGCCAGAGCTGCACACGCTTCGCGGACGTTTTGGATTTGATCGTCCGCTATAATGGGCTGCTTAGTAGCTTCGGGAACAGCAAGGTGATCTACCTGCCAGGTCGGGTCCGCGTTGATTGGGAGTGCCTGGCGGGCAGCCCTCTGTTTCGCAGGCATGCGTACGACTATGTCCTGGGTAGCTTTACAGTGCTTGCCCGGACCCTCCTGCAACCGACTCCCATGGTTCCCCTTGAGGTCGGTTTTTCCCACCCGCCACCTGAAAATAAAGAGACACGGTGGCGTCTTCAACAACTATTCCAAAGCCCGATTTATTTTGACCAGCCGCAAGCGGGAATCTGTTTTGATCGAAAATTAATGGACCAACCCCTTAGCCACAGTGACCTCGGCATTAAGACCACGCTCGCACAACATGCTGATGCTCTAATGCGACAGCGGCAACAAACCACGACCTTGCCCAACACTGTGATGCGCTTGGCACGTGCCATGTTCGTTGACTGTCCCCCTGGTTTGGAGGACGTGGCAGATCAGTTAGGCATTAGTGGTCGTACTCTGCACCGGAGACTGGATGCCCATAACACTAAATTCCGGAGCCTAATTGACGAGATCCGAATGGAGAGGGCGCCTGATTTGATATCTAATAGCCACCAGCCACTGGAGGTGACAGCATTTCAGTTGGGCTTCCAGTCAAGACAATCCCTTATCCGATGGTTTAAGAAGCGTACTGGTTTAACACCCGGGGAATATCGGCAACGAGGAGATCACAAGCCATGAGAGATGCAGATCTATTGCGGCCCGAGAGGGGCTGGGCGCGTCCTGACTACGTTCGCATCCCCGCTCCACCGCAGCGGCAGCGCGCCGTGCTACTGCGCGCCCTATCGGGGGTGGCACGGCTCTTTGGCCGAGCTGAGCTGCCGCACATCTTTCCGGTCATTGGCATCAACGGTCGGATTTTCTGGCCATGGCTACTTTTTGCCTCCCAGATGATGCCTTTCGGTCGGCTCCCCGCGACGGATAGGGAGAAGGCGATCCTGCGTGTGGCTTGGCGCTGTAGAAGCCGCTATGAATGGGGCCAGCATGTGGAAATGGCGTTGAGGGTTGGCGTCAGCGATAAAGAAATCGTCGAGATCACGAAAGCGCCCGGTGACATCGCGAACCGAGATGATCAGCTGCTGATGGCGGCATGCGATCAGGTGTGTCAGCAGAGCCTTATTGATGAAGACAACTGGCTTGCGCTAAACCAGAAGTATAACAAGAGGCAGATGATCGAATTGGTCATGCTTGTCGGCCATTATGTAATGGTCGCTGGCTTGTTGATTAACGCGGGTATCGAGCTGGAAACGGCCACCGAGAAGACGTTACAGGGCTTCTATGCGCGCCTGCCTAAGGGATAGGCGGGTCCGGTGCCCCTGACTGTCCGGATTTGATCCTCCCAACAATGCGATGATTTGGCGTTACGCATATTTTCAACAATTGCGAGGCGCCATGATGATCAGATCGCCCTATTTTTCGGTTATTATTTTTCTCTTCTTTTGTACGCCACTCCACTCCTTTCAGGTGTCTGACGGCGAGCGGGTAAATCAACAAATTACGGACTTCGATATCGTCTCCGATAACCTTGTGGATGCAACCACTGTAAGGGTGATGTTGCCTACCGGATACTCCGATACTGTTTCAGGATATCCGGTTATTTACCTGCTCCATGGTGGTGGCGGAACCCATGAAGACTGGACGGTCTGGGGCGTGCAGGAAATTGTCGATGACCGTGATGTAATCATCGTCCAGCCGTCGATGGGAAAAGGGAGCTGGTATGCTGATGCGGCCGTTCCCGGTATAGATGGTAACCCGAAGTGGGAGACCTTTTTCTTTGAAGAGCTTGTGACCTGGGTAGATGGCACCTTTAAAACCGACGCCCGCCGCGAGGGGCGTGCAGTGGTTGGCCTTTCGATGGGAGGCTATGGCGCGATGAGTTACGCGGCGAGGCACCCGGATCAATTCATCGCCGCCGCCGCATTCTCCGGTGCAGTCGACACCAGCAGAGAGTTGATTTCGAATTGGATCGGTGTTTCACCGGTTATTGACGCAAGAGTGCCTTACTCGATCTTTGGGATCTGGCCTCTCGATACGGAGGTCCGCCAAGCTCATAACCCCCTCAACCTGGCGCACAATCTGGCGGGGATGCATCTCTCTTTCTACTTCGGCAACGGAAACCGTGGGGTCCTCGATAATCAGAACGAGTACAACCCCGTCAATCTGTTCATGGGCTGGATTCAGGAAGCCGAGGTGCACCGAATGAACTTTGCCATGCATGATCGGCTCAACCAACTGGGAATAGCCCACCAGTTTCACCCCTATGGCGACGGCATGCATTCGCCGGGCTACTGGATTCGTAGTTTCCGGCAGGAATTACCAGAACTAATGCGTGTGTTCGATAACCCGCCGGAGCCTGTCAATAGGTTGGTGAACGGTGACTTCGAGGCGGAAGGCATTGTGGGAAATGCTGACAATAATGATTGGCAGTGCTTGGGTCAGTGCGGCCTGGACCGGGGGCTTGAGTTAGAACACCAGGGCGTGAGCAATGGCTGGGTTCGCAACAGTAACACCGAATGGAACGAGCTGTACCAGGAGATCTCCGTCGCCAAGAAAACCGATTACCACCTGTCCGCCTGGATAAGAACATCCGGATCCAAGCTGACTCTTCTGGGGGTTCGTGGAATGGACGGGGCTACGCTGGTGGATACGCCGATAAGTGCAAGCGCGGACTATGCGGTATATCAATTAGCGTTTAATACGGGTGACCATGATGTTATACGTGTCTTTGCCGGATTGCAGCCTGGCGGTGATGATGCCTGGCTCCAGCTGGATGATGTGTTCCTGGCGGCGGGGCTTGCGCCGCCGGTAGCACCGGTGGTGCCGGATGAAGACCCCTTCGAGCCCTTCCCTAATGTTCCCCCTGAAGATGACACCAATGACGGCGCCCCCGCGAAAAACAGCGGCGGCTCCGCTCCGGTTGCTGGGTCCGGGGGCGGGTCGATACCCCTATCGGCCCTTCTGTTGGGGCTGGGTTTCGGTGTTTGGCGCACGATCTCGAGGAGTTTCAGCGGTCGCAGAACAGCTCGTGCAGGACTTCGATAATGCGGGTCGCCCGGGTGCCCCGCAGGGAATAATAGATCGTCTGGGCGTCGCGGCGGGTCTGTACCAGATCGTCGCGGCGCAGTACCGCCAGGTGCTGGGAGATAACTGACTGGCTAGCCTCCACCCGGGCGTTGATCTCGCCCACCGTCATCTCGCCCTCCACCAGCATGCAGAGAATCAGCAGCCGCTTCTCGTGGGACAAGGACTTGAGCAGGCGGGCGGCGTCGGCGGCGTGCTCGGCCATGGCTTCATCGGGCTTTGGGGGGCTGCTTTTACGGCGTGTGTCGGTCATGGCATCGCTTCAATGATTTGACCTCAAAATAGCACTGCAGATATCTAATGTAAATTTTCCTATATTAGATTTGACTAATAAAAGGGTGGCGGCTATAAAGAATTAAATCGATGTCACCCAGGAGGTTTTCATGGCAGCCGCGCAACGCCCTCAGGTTCGCTCCTTTCTTCACGAGCCCACCTCCACCTTTTCCTACGTGGTCTGGGACCCGGACACCCGCCGCGCCGCGGTGATTGATTCGGTGCTCGACTACGAAGCCGAGTCCGGACGGCTCAGCACCGATACCGCCGACGAACTGATCGGTTTCATCCGCGATCAGGGGCTGGAGGTGGAGTGGGTGCTGGAGACCCATGCCCACGCCGACCACCTGGCCGGCGGCGCCCATGTGCACCGGCAACTGGGCGGCACCACCGGCATCGGTGTCGGCATTCGCCAGGTGCAGAAGCACTTCAAGGACGTCTACGGCTTCGAACGCGGCTTCCAGGCGGACGGCACGCCCTTCGAGCACCTGTTCGAGGATTTCGAAAGCTTCCGGGTGGGCAATATCGAGGCCCGTGCCATCCCCACGCCCGGGCACACCTCGGACCACCTGACGTATCAGATCGGCGACGCTATCTTCGTCGGCGACACCCTGTTCATGCCCGACGGCGGCACCGCCCGCTGCGACTTTCCCGGCGGCAGCGCCCATACCCTGTATCAGTCGATCCAGCGGTTGTTCGAGCTGCCCGACGACACCCGCCTGTTCGTGCTGCACGACTACCGGCCCGGCGGTCGCGACTACCGTTACGAAACCACCGTGGGTGACCAGAAGCGCGACAATATTCATGTCGGCGGCGGCCGCTCCGAGGACGACTTCGTCAAGCTGCGTACCGAGCGCGACGCCACCCTCGGCCTGCCCGATCTGATTATCCCCTCGGTGCAGATCAACGTCCGCGCCGGCCACACCCCGCCCGCCGACGACAACGGCCGGCGCTACATCAAGGTGCCCCTGAACCACCCGGAAGGGTTCTCCCAGACCGCGCACGACGAGGAGCTGCCGGTATGACCATCGTGAACTTCACCCCCTGGGCCGGCCTGATCGGCGGTCTGCTGATCGGCGCCAGCGCCTCGCTGCTGCTGTGGCTCAACGGGCGCATCGCCGGCATCAGCGGCATCGTCGCCGGCGCCACGGTGGAGCCCGGCGGCGACAGAGCCTGGCGCTGGCTGTTCCTGGCCGGCCTGCTCGGCGGCGCCGCCCTGGCGTTCTGGCTGGTGCCCGGCAGCCTGGCCTTCCAGTCGGACATGCCCTGGCCGGTATTCCTGGTGGCCGGCCTGATCGTCGGTTTCGGCACCCGGCTGGGCAGCGGCTGCACCAGCGGCCACGGCGTCTGCGGCCTGGCCCGGCTGTCGCCGCGCTCGCTGGCCTCGGTGGCCACCTTCATGGCCACCGGCATCCTCACCGTGTTCGTGATCCGGCATTTACTGGGAGTGGGCGCATGAAGAAGAATATCGCCGCGCTGATCGCCGGCCTGCTGTTCGGTCTCGGCCTGGCCATCTCGCAAATGACCAACCCGGCCAAGGTGCTCAACTTCCTGGACATCACCGGCACCTGGGACCCCACCCTGGCGTTCGTCATGGGCGCCGCCGTGCTGATTACCCTGATCAGCTTCCGCTTTATCCTCAAACGGGACCGGCCGCTGTTCGAGGGCCAGTTTCATCTGCCCACCCGCAGCGATATCGATAGCCGCCTGCTCGGCGGCGCGGCCCTGTTCGGCATCGGCTGGGGCCTGGCCGGCTACTGCCCCGGCCCGGGCGTCGCCGCGCTGGTGATGGGGCTGTGGGAGCCGGCGTTGTTCGTGGTGGGCTTGCTGGTGGGGATGTGGGGGTTCCGGCGATTGCCGGCGTAGGGCCGCCGGCGATCACTCGATATTCTGAATCTGCTCCCTCATCTGCTCGATCAACACCTTCAATTCCACCGCCGCGGCGGTGGTCTCGGCGTCCACGGACTTTGACGCCAGGGTGTTCGCTTCGCGGTTGAGTTCCTGCATCAGGAAGTCCAGACGGCGGCCCACCTGGCCGCCTTTTTTCACCACCCGGCGCACTTCGGCCACGTGGGTTTCCAGGCGGTCCAGTTCTTCGTCCACGTCCATTTTCTGGGCGGCCAGCACCAGTTCCTGCTCCAGGCGCTCCGGGTCGGGGTTTTCCACCGCCTCCTGGACACGCTGGCGCAGGCGGTCGCGCAGGGCCTCGCGGATCGCCGGCAGCGCCTGGCGGATGCGGGCCACCTGCTCGCCGACGCCGTCCAGGCGCTCGCGCACCATGCGCGCCAGCTGCTCGCCTTCGCGGTCGCGGGTGGCGATCAGGGCGTCCAGGGCTTCGTCCAGGGCGGCCAGGGCTTCCGCGTGCAGGGTGTCGGCGTCCACTTCGCGGGTGGAGAGCACGCCGGGGAAGCGCAGGATTTCCAGCGGGTTCACCTGGCCGGCGTGGCGCACCAGGTCGTCGACGCGGCGGGCCGCCTCGGCGAGGTGCTTGACCAGGTTCTCATTGAGCTCCAGTTCCGCTTCGCCTTCTTCGGTCTGGTAGCGCAGGGTGACGTCCACCTTGCCGCGGCCCAGCCGCTGGCGACAGCGTTCGCGCACGTCGTTCTCCAGGGCGCGCAGGCCCTCGGGCAGGCGCGGGCCCACTTCCAGGTAGCGGTGGTTCACCGAGCGGATTTCCCAGGCCAGGCTGGCGCCGGTGAGGTGGCGGTCGGCTCGGGCGAAGGCGGTCATGCTACGAATCATGGGCGTCCCTGGGGTGGTGGGTGAGTGCGGCGAAGTGGGGCTTAGTGTAGCGGGTCAAGCGACTGGAAGCATTCACCGGCGCCCCGCCTCGCGTTGATGGGCGGGGGTTCGCTACAATGGCGGGCCATTCGACCCCGAATCAAGGAGTTTTCATGCGCCCTTCCGGCCGCCAGCTCGACCAGATGCGCGACGTATCCTTCGTACGCGATTTCACCATGCACGCTGAAGGCAGCGTGCTGGTGTCCTTCGGCAATACCAAGGTGTTGTGCACCGCGTCCGTGGAGGATGGCGTGCCGCGTTTCCTCAAGGGCAAGGGCCAGGGCTGGATCACCGCCGAGTACGGCATGCTGCCCCGCTCCACCCATACCCGCTCCGGCCGCGAGGCGGCGCGCGGCAAGCAGGGCGGCCGCACCCTGGAAATCCAGCGGCTGATCGGGCGCTCCCTGCGCGCCGCCGTGGACCTGAAGAAGCTGGGTGAGCACACCATCTATCTGGATTGCGACGTGATCCAGGCGGACGGCGGCACCCGCACCGCGTCGATCTCCGGCGCCTGCGTGGCGTTGGTGGACGCCTTCACCACGCTGCTGGAGCGCAAGCGCATCAAGGAAGACCCCCTCAACGGTCTGATTGCCTCGGTGTCGGTGGGGATTTATAAGGGAGAACCGGTGCTGGATCTGGATTATCCCGAAGATTCCAACGCCGACACGGACATGAACGTGGTAATGACCCAGCATGGTGGCTTCGTGGAGATTCAGGGCACCGCCGAGGGCGACGAGCCGTTCACCCGTCAGCAGTCCGATCAGTTGCTGGGCCTGGCCGAGAAAGGCATTGGTGAAATCGTCCGCAAGCAGCAGGAGGTGCTGGGCTGGTAAGCCCGGTGGGGAACAGAATGAAAAACTACAAGAAGCACTTTTTGCGCTTCGCCGAGGAGCGCCAGGCGCTGAAGTTCGGGGAGTTCACCCTGAAATCCGGGCGCATCAGCCCGTACTTTTTTAACGCCGGCACCTTTTACACCGGCGAGGCGCTGGCCCGGCTGGGCCGCTACTACGCCGACGCCATTGTCGAGTCGGGCATTGAGTTCGACATGCTGTTCGGCCCGGCCTACAAGGGCATTCCGCTGGTGGCGGCGGTGTCCGTGGCGCTCGCCGAGCACCACGGTCGGGACCTGCCCTGGGCGTTCAACCGCAAGGAAGCCAAGGACCACGGCGAAGGCGGCTGGCTGGTGGGCGCGCCGCTGGAGGGCCGCGCCCTGGTGATCGACGATGTGATCACCGCCGGCACCGCGATCCGCGAGGTGGCGGAGCTGTTCGAGCGGACCGAGGCGAGCATCGCCGGGGTGTTCGTGGCGGTGGACCGGCAGGAGCGCGGTCGTGGCGAGCTGTCGGCGATCCAGGAAGTGCAGGAGAGCCTGGGCGTGCCGGTGCGCAGCATTGTCTCCATGTCGGACATCATCGTCTGGCTGGAAGAGCAGGAAGGGCGCGATGCGGATCGCGTGGCGCTCAAGCAGTACCGCAAGCGCTACGGCGTGGAGGGGTAACCGTGAGGTGGCTGCCGTGGGGGCTGGTGTTGGCGTTGTTGGCGCTGCCGGTGCTGACGCTGGCGGCCGCCAAGCAGAATGAACCCGCCGGTGAGGTGATGTACCGCTATACCAAGCCGGACGGCACCCTGGCGGTGAGCGCCACGCTCAACGAGCAGGCCATCCACGCCGGTTATCAGGTGCTCGACCATAACGGCCGCGTGCTGCGCCGCGAGCCGCCGGCGCCCCCGGAAGAACAGGCGCGCCGCCGCCAGGCGATGGCGGCCGAGCAGCAGGCGCAACGGCAGGCCGAGCGGGACAAGGAACTGGAGCGGCTCTACGCCGGGCCCGAGGACGCGGTGCGTGCCCGCGAGCGCCAGATCGAAGCGCTTGAGTTGCGCATCAGCTACGCCACCAACACCCTGGCGCAGCTGGAAGAGAAACGCGACCAGGAGGTCAGCCTGGCCGCCCGCGCCGAGCGCGCCGGCCGGCCGGTGCCGGAGGGCACCCGCCAGGCCATCGAAGAGTACCAGCGCCGCATGGCCCATGTGCGCCAGGAAATCGCCGGCTATGAGAAGGACAAGCAGGCGGTGCGCGAGCAGTACGCGCCGATTATTGAGCGGTTGGAGGAGCTGGCGGGCTCTTAATCGCGGAACACCGTGGGGGCGAGCAGCGCCCATTGCTCGGGCCAGTCCTGGCCGGGGCGGATCCTGAAACCGGAACGGACGAACTGGGCGATGCGCCCTTCCACCACCGCCAGCAGCAGGTTGGCGGTGATGGTGGGCGTGGCCGCGGTGCGCTTGCCTTCCTTGAACTCGGCGTCACGGACCACTTGCTTGAGCTGGCTTTCCACCCGGTCGTAGAACTGCTGGATGCGCCGATGCAGGCGCTCGTTCTCGCCGGTGAGGGCGTCGCCGGTGAGCAACCGGGTGATGCCCGGGTTGCGCTCGGTGAACGCCAGGATCAGCGTGAGAATCTGCTCCACCTGGGTGAGCGCGTCCCCTTCGCCGGTGATGCGGTTAATGCGTGAGAAGATCGCCTCTTCGATGAAGTCGATGAGCCCCTCGAACATCTTTGCCTTGCTCGGAAAATGCCGATACAGCGCGGCTTCGGACACCCCCACTTCCCGGGCCAGGCCGGCGGTGGTGATCCGCCCGCCGGGTTCCGCTTCCAGCATGTGCGCCAGGGCCTGCAGGATTTGCTCCTTTCTGGACGGAGTCTGTTCTGTCATGCGTTGTTCCCGTTTTAGGCGTTTTTAGTTTTTGCTGATCAATGCTTGCTGATCAGAGTACCGACCCCCTTGTCGGTAAGAATCTCCAGCAACACCGCGTGGGCCACCCGGCCATCGATGATGTGCGAGGTGTGCACGCCGTTCTCCACCGCTTCCAGGGCGCAGCGGATCTTCGGCAGCATGCCGCCGTGGATGGTGCCGTCCTTGATCAGCGCGTTGACCCGGTCCGCCGTGAGGCCGGTGAGCACGCGGCCTTCCTTGTCCTTGAGGCCGGCCACGTTGGTGAGCAGGATCAGCTTCTCGGCGCGCAGCACTTCCGCCACCTTGCCCGCCACCAGGTCGGCGTTGATGTTGTAGCTGGTGCCGTCCTCGTCGACGCCGATCGGCGCGATCACCGGAATGAAGTCGCTGCCGCCGAGCAGGTCGAGCACCTTGGTGTCGATGCCCTGCACCTCGCCCACATGGCCGATGTCGATGATTTCCGAAGCCTGCAGCTCCGGGTCGTCGGCGTCCAGGTTCTTGAGCAGCATCTTGCGCGCCTTGATCAGGCGGCCATCCTTGCCGGTCAGGCCCACCGCCTGGCCGCCGTTGTGCTGGATCAGGTTGACGATGTCCTTGTTGACCAGGCCGCCGAGCACCATCTGCACCACGTCCATGGTTTCCCGGTCGGTGACGCGCATGCCCTGCACGAACTTGCTCTCCTTGCCGAGCCGGTTAAGCAGATCGCCGATCTGCGGGCCGCCGCCGTGGACGATCACCGGATTGATGCCGACCTGCTTCATCATCACCACGTCGCGGGCGAAGCTGTTCTTCAGCTCGTCGTTTTCCATGGCGTTGCCGCCGTATTTGATCACCACGGTGGTGCCGGCGAAGCGCTGAATATAAGGCAGCGCTTCAATCAGAACGCGGGCGGTTTCCTGGGCGCTCTTGGTGTCCATGTCTGCTTTCTCCAACCGGTCAAAAAGTATCCGTGTAAGGGGCGAACGCCTCGGCGCTGTTGCCCGCCTGCAGGGAGAGTACCTCCAAAAGTCGGGCGGCGGCGTAGAGGGCATCGCTGAATCCGTACCAGCGGTCGGCGAAGAATATATGCCCGTTCGCCTCTCCCGCCAGGGGCACGGCCAATTCTTTCATGCGCGCGCGCAGGCGGGCCGGGCCGCCGTCGTCCATCACCGGCCGGCCGCCCTGCTTGCGGATCAGGTCGGCCAGCGCCTGATTATCGGTCATGTTGAACAGCACATCGGCGCCCGGATTGCGCTCCAGCAGATCCCGGGCCAGCAGCATCAACAGCCGGTCGGCGGCGATCAGGCGGCCGTCGCTGGCGACCAGGGAAAGGCCGCCGCCGGCGTCGAACGCCAGGCCCAGATTCAGGTTTTGCTCGCCCACCGTGCGGGCGAGGGCGTCCACGTCGGTGCCCTCCACGGTGACCACCTTGCAGCCCAGCTCGCCGAGCAGCCGTGGCGCCAGGCCGGCGGTGGCGCCGGTGCCCTGCACCGCCACCGACATCGGGCGCGCCAGAATAATGTCGTCCGCCACGGCGTTCAGATAGCGGTCGTTGATGTCGCGCTGTTCCCGTTCTCCGCTGCCCTCATCCAGATTCCGTGCCAGCAGCCGATCACGCAGGGTGAGCAGCCGGTCACCGTGGAGCAGCTCGCTGTTGATGACCACGTCCAGAGCCCGCTGGTCGCCGTCGCCGGTGAGGCAGACGCCGCTCTGGCTTTCCAAGACTTCGGTGGCGTAGTGGAGCACCGCCGGCGGTGCCTCGCCAAGATCCACCACCTGGCGGCCGCTGGCCATCAGGCCGTCGATCAGCGCCGCCTTGGCGTCGGCCTCGCCCGTGCAGACCACAAACAGGGTGTGCTGACCGGCCGCGCCCGCTTCGCTGCCGATCGCCCGGCCGAGCTGCTCCAGGGCGGTGCCGTCCAGGGGCGCGTCGTCGGTGGCGCGAACGCCGTCGGGGCCGAACAGCGCTTGCGGCGGTGCGGGGCCGGGTTCCGGCTCGCTGGGTGTTTGCGGCTCCGGCTCCGGTTCGGGGGCCGGTGGCAGCGATGCTGCCGCCGGCGCCGCCGGACGCGCGGGCGCGCTGTCGGGGCGGCGAGCGGCGGTGGCCGCCGGCGCGGGCTGTCGCCGGGCGAGCCGGGCGAACACCGCGTAGATCACCAGTAGTATCAGTGCCGCGCTGATGCCTGCGGGCAACAGCAGGCTTTGCCAGGAGGGCGGCGTGGGGGGCACCGCCAGAGTCAGGTTGAAGGGCCCGCCCCGGGCGCTGGCGGTGGCGCTGGCGCCCCCGGTCTGGCCGCGACGGATCAGGGTCAGGTCGCCATGACTCAGCGTCAGGGCGCTGCCTTGGGGCAGACGCTGATCGAGGCTGTCCAGCCAGAGCTTCAGGTCGTGCTCCAGGATCACGGCGCCGCCGGGTGTGGTGCGTGCCATCAGCAACGCCGGCTGTTCACCGCCCTTGCTGGAGATCACCACTTCCCCCCGTTCGCGCAGGTTGTGCAGCAGTTCGCGCAGGGTGAACGACAGCCGCTCCTCACCGGGGTGCCCGTCGGGGACGCGCAGTTGGCGGGTGTTGTCCCGCCAGGGGGTCGGTGTCAGGGGCTGGTCGAAGGTCAGTGCGGGCGAATCCGGGCGTCCGGCGAGTTGTTCCAGTTGCTCGCGGTGGCGGTTCACGCGCTGGCCGAGTTCCCCGGCCAGGCTGTTGGCCAGGCGCCGGGCCTGATCCGCGGCCGCGGTCTGCGCCTGATCGTGCTGATGCTGGTGCCACAAAGCGGCGCCGGCGCCGACCAGCACCAGGCCCAGCAGTGCGAGCAGCCATGCCGGCCTGGTCAGAACCTTGTGTTCGTTCCCCATTCGTTCCCCCCTAGCCGTCCCGTCGCCGTTCTGTGGTCGCGGCGTTGCGGTGACGCCCGTGGCGCTTACTGGCGGCCGCTGTGGCCGAAGCCGCCCTCGCCGCGGACACTGTCGTCGAACTCATCCACCTGCGTCAGCGCCACCTGCATCACCGGCACGATCACCAGCTGCGCGATGCGCTCGCCGGGCTCGATGGTGAAAGCGCTGTTGCCCCGGTTCCAGCAGGACACCATCAACTGGCCCTGGTAGTCCGAGTCGATCAGCCCCACCAGATTGCCCAACACGATACCGTGCTTATGGCCCAGCCCGGAACGCGGCAGGATCATGCCCGCATAGCCGGCGTCGCCGATGTGGATGGCCAGCCCGGTGGGCAGCAGCTCGGTGTCGCCGGGGTTCAGGGTCAGGGGGGCCTCCACCATGGCGCGCAGGTCGAGGCCGGCGGAGCCGTCGGTGGCGTAGGCGGGCAGTGGAAACTGGTCGCCCAGGCGGGCATCAAGAAGCCGGTATTGCAGTTGCATCGATGGTCTCAGCGGTCAGTGGTTTTCAGCTCTGGCGGATCGCGATCAGCTCGATCAGTTGTTTGGCGATCTGCGCCTTGGAGGCGAGCGGCAGCACCTTGTGCCCGCCCGGCCAGATCACCGTGAGGGCGTTATTGTCGCTGTTGAAGCCCACATTGGTGCCGGACACGTCGTTGGTGGCGATCATATCCAGTTTTTTGCTCTTCAGCTTGCCCTGGGCGTATTCAATCACATCCTGGGTTTCCGCCGCGAAGCCCACGGTGAAGGGCCGTTTGGCGTGGCTGGCCACGGCGGCGATGATGTCCGGGTTCTTGACCAGGGTGAGGTGAATTTCCTCGGTGGATTTCTTGATCTTGTGGTCGGCGGTGACGGTGGGCCGGTAATCCGCCACGGCGGCGGTGGCGATAAAGATGTCGCAGCCTTCTTCCACCGCCTTGAGGCTGGCCTCATGCATGTCTTCGGCGCGGACCACGTCGATGCGGTTGACCCGGTTGGGGGTGTCCAGGGCCACCGGGCCGGCGATCAGGGTCACGCGCGCCCCCGCTTCGGCGGCGGCCTGGGCCAGCGCGAAGCCCATTTTCCCGGAGCTCTTGTTGGTCAGGTAGCGCACCGGGTCGATCGGCTCCCGGGTGGGGCCGGCGGTGATCACCAGATGTTTGCCGGTGAGGAGATCGTAGTCGAAGACTTCCGCGGCCTGCTGAATGATCTCCGCCGGGTCCTGCATGCGCCCCGGGCCCACTTCGCCGCAGGCCTGGCTGCCGGCGCCGGGGCCGAAGATATGGATGCCCTTCTCCTGCAGGATCAGCTGGTTCTTCTGGGTCGCCTGATCCGCCCACATTTGCTGGTTCATGGCCGGGGCGACCGCCACCGGAGCGCCGGTGGCCAGGCACAGGGTGGCGAGCAGGTCGTTGCCGTGGCCGTAGGCCAGGCGGGCGAGGAAATCCGCCGAGGCCGGAGCGATCAGCACCAGGTCCGCCCAGCGGGCCAGCTCGATGTGGCCCATGGCGGCCTCGGCGCGCGGGTCCAGCAGGTCGGTGTGCACCGGGTGCCCGGACAGCGCCTGCATGGTAAGCGGCGTGATGAACTCGCAGGCGCCCTGCGTCATGACCACGCGTACTTCGGCGCCGGCGTCCTGCAGCCGGCGGACCAGATCCGCGCTCTTGTAGGCGGCAATGCCTCCGGTGACACCGAGGAGGATCCGTTTATTGACCAGTCGCTGCATGCTGTCATTCCGTACAGTATTTTGGGCTGTGGCTGACACAAACCATGGTGGATGTCGTCTGCCCTCGCCCCGGGGGGTTGTGCAGACTAGGGGCGTCATAGGGTAGCACCAAGGTATGAGCAAACACAGGGAGGTGAGTATGGCGATCAGCGACTGGCCGAAACAGGAACGGCCCCGGGAAAAGCTGCTGGGGCGGGGCGCGGGCGCGCTCAGCGACGCGGAACTGCTGGCGATCTTTCTGCGCACCGGCAGCCGGGGCAGAACCGCCGTCGACGTGGGCCGCGACATTCTCGACCGCAGCGGCGGCCTGCGCGGGCTGCTGGATCTGACGCCCAAGCGCATGGCGCGTCTGCCGGGCATGGCGGATTCCCGCTGTGCCCAGGTGCTGGCGGCTCTGGAGATGGGGCGGCGCTACCTGGCCACGGAGCTGGAGCGGGGCTTCAGCCTGGACAACCCGGAGCCGGCGGCGCGGTTGTTGACCGCCGAACTGCGCGGTGAGCCCTGCGAGGTGTTCGCGGTGCTGTTTCTGGATAACAAGCACCGGGTGATCGGCTTCGAGAAGATGTTCTACGGCACCGTGGACGGTGCCGCCGTTTACCCCCGGGAGGTGGTCCGCCGGGCGCTGGAATACAACGCCGCCAGTGTGATCGTGGCCCATAATCACCCCTCCGGGGTCGCCGAGCCGAGCCAGGCGGACCGCGATGTCACCGAGCGGCTGCGTCGGGCGCTGGATCTGATCGACGTGCGCATCCTCGACCATCTGGTGATCGGCGACGGCCATTGGGAGTCGTTCAGCCGCCGCGGCTGGGTGTGATATTTGCCGGTAAACACCGGAATGGCTTGATCCCCACCCCGGGTTTTGGTATAAAACGCGCCTTTTCCGGGGCTGCCCCGCCCCAATTGTGTTGCATCACGGGAGCAAGATCATGTCCAAAGTTTGCCAGGTAACCGGGAAGCGGCCGGTAACGGGCCACCACGTGTCCCACTCGAACATCAAGACCAAGCGTCGTTTCGAGCCGAATCTCCACTATCATCGCTTTTGGGTGGAGAGCGAAAAGCGCTTCGTGCGCCTGCGTGTGTCCTCCAAAGGGATGCGTATCATTGACAAGAAGGGTATCGACTCCGTGTTGGCCGATATCCGCAGCCGCGGCGCGCGCGCCTGAGCCCAAGGAGCTGAATCATGGCATCTGGTCCGATTCGTGAAAAAATTCGTCTGGTCTCCTCAGCGGGCACCGGGCACTTTTACACCACCGCCAAGAACAAGCGTCTGCATCCCGAAAAGATGGAGACCAAGAAGTTTGATCCCGTGGTCCGCAAGCACGTGATCTACAAGGAAGCCAAGATCAAGTAAGCGTCCTGCCTGGCAAGGGACAACGAAAACCCGGTGTGGCTGATGGTCACACCGGGTTTTTTTATGCCCGTCAATAACAATAAATTTCATAACAGTGCAAAGTTGGTCTTTTTGTGCGAGTAGCAAAAGACGCATACTGGCATAACGATGTTACGCCGCCGTAAAGGTGGAAACGTAACGATAAAGGCGGTAACAAAAGAATAAGAACAACCGGTCATCGCTTTCATTGCACCGGATATCCGCCGACGTTTATCGTAACTTATTGATTTTAAAGGGTTTGAGCGAAGGATATGCAAATGTGGGTACTTGTGAAGTGGTTCACAAAATATCTACTATCGGAAAGGAATCGTCACTGATCACACTTTGGGTGTAAGGGAGAGCTCCACATGAAATCACTGACCATCTTTACCACTGCCTCACAACAACTGGCCGCTCGGCTGTTCAGCCGTGGCCGTACCCAGGCCGACAAGCAGCGTGGCGCCAGCGCGCTGGAGTACGTGATGCTTGCGGCTGTACTTGTAGGCATTCTGGCTGTCGTTGCAACTACGTTTGGTGCTGAGGGAGAAAATCCGATCGTCAATATTTTCAACGACCTCTTTGGCAAAGCTAAAACGACCGCTGACACTAGTGCTGGTGGCTAACGTCAATTCTTTAGGTGTAAGCGGTTTGGGCTCGCATAGAGGTGGCCAGGACGGGGCGGTAGCATTGGAATTTCTGATGCTGTTCCCCTTCGTGGTCGCGATGCTCTACGCCTCCGCCATCTACGGCATCGTGTTCTTCAGCCAGTACCGGCTGCAGAACGTGGTGGACCGGGCGGTGGCCACGGCGCTGTACGTGGACCGTTCCGCGTTCCAGGGCGAGCAGATGGAAGGCGCCGTGGTCAATCGGGCCAGCCAGGCCATGAGCGGGCTGCTGGCGACGCTGCCCGGGCCGCTCTCAAGCCTGGAAGACGGCGCGTCCTCCTGCGCCGTGGAAGCGGTGGGGGGCGTGGAAATGCTCCGTTGCGGGGTGACCTACAACTACAAGGAAAACCCCATCGTGCCGACGATGAGTTTTGGCATGCTGGGGACCTTTCCGCCGTTGCCGGACACGCTGGAAGCGGAGGCCCACGCCGCCTTCTGACTAGAATGATAAGCAGTCGTCGAACACGGACGTTTCGGAGGGGATATGGGATCAAAGATTTTATATATGCTGCCGGCCCTGGTGCTGGCCTTCCTGGCGCTGGTTCTGGCGCTGGTGGGGCTGAGCCGGGATCCGGAGCCGGTGACCGTCACATCGACGGACACCATCGGGCAGGCGGACCAGGAAGAGGCCGCACCGTCCTATGAATACTGGGTGTTGCGCCAGCCGCTGAACGCCGGTGAGGCGCTCAGTGAAGAAAACCTCGCCGTGGTGACCTCACCCACTCAAATCAGCGACGCCTTGTCCGCCGAAGAAACGGTGTTCGGCCGTGAGCTGCGCCGCTATGCCCGCCCGGGCGAGCTTCTTTCAAGCCATCACCTGGAAAGCGGCGGTTCCCTGCCCGCCAACCTGCCGGAAGGCCAGCGCGCCATCGCCATTGCCGTGGACGACGTGGTCGGCGCCGGGGGGCTGTTGCAGCCCGGCGACCGGGTCGATGTGGTCACCGCGTTCCGCCGTTCCGACAAAGACGCGCCGGTGGCCCTGGTGATGCTGCGCGACGTGCCGGTGCTGGCGGTCTACGGTTCGCTGTCCGCCGTCGCCGACGACGCGGAAGAAACCGCCCGCCGCCGCAACAACACCGCCGTCCTGTCGGTGCCGGAAGAGCGCGTTTCCGCCCTGATGCTGGCGTCCTCCGAAGGCAAGGTGCGCCTCGCGGTGGTGGCCGGTGAGCGCGGCCAGACGGACGATGGTGAGAAGGCCCTCGCCGCCGCCGAAGAGGCGGAACAGAAACCCTTCTACTTCGACGACTTCTTCCCCGAGCGCGAAAAACCCGCGCCGGCCGCCGCGCCGAAGCCTTCTCCGGGCCAGCGCGTGCAGGTTTTCGAGGGCGCGGAATCAAGGAGCACCTATGTGCGATAAACAACGCTTCGGCCTGGCGGCGCGGCTGCTGCTGGTGCTGATGCTGTTTGCCGGTGGCCAGGCCGCTGCCATGGACCAATCCATGCGCATGGCGCCCGGCGACCAAAAAGTACTGACTTTTTCGGCGCCGATTACCAAGGTGGCGACCTCCAACCCGGAGGTCGCCAAGCTCACCGTCAGCGGCAGCCAGGAAGTGCTTGTCACCGCCTTCAAGGAAGGCTCGTCTGAAATCACCATCTGGCAACGGGACGAAAGCCGGCCGATGCGCAGCAGTGTGGCGGTGGCCACCACCCTGGGCGGCAGTCTGCCCTACGGCACCCAGGTACAAACCGACATCCGGGTTCTGGAGGTCAGCCGCTCGGAATTGAACAGCCTGGGTGTTTATTACGCGAATCTGTTCGATGGCGGTGACTCCGCCGTGGGTATCGCGCCGCCGGGTACCGGTTACCGGGGCTTCTCCGGACCGGGCGCGTCGCAGAACCCGCTCAGCTCCGACGGGTTCAATCTGTTCGGCTTCGGCAGCAATTCGCTGACCATCATCAATGCGCTGGAAGGGGGCGGTTTCGCCTACACCCTGGCGGAGCCGTCGCTGACCAGTCTTAGTGGCCAGAGTGCTTCGTTTCTTTCCGGCGGCGAATTTCCGGTGCCCACCCGCAGCAACAACGATGGCATTCAGATCGAATTCAAGGAGTTCGGGGTCGGCCTGAGCCTCACCCCCACGGTGATCAGCGACGAGCAGATCATCCTCAAGGTGGCGCCGGAAGTCAGCGAACTGGATTTCTCCGCCGGTGTGGAAACCGGTGGCGTCGCCGTGCCCGGGCTGCGGGTCCGGCGGGCGGAGACCACGGTGTCCCTGGCCCCCGGTGAAACCTTCATCATCAGTGGTCTGGTCAGCCGCAGCACCATTAACAACAGCGACCGCATCCCGGGCCTGGGCAACATTCCGGTGCTGGGCGCCTTCTTCCGGTCCAGCCGTATTTCCCGGGATGACAAAGAACTGGTGATGGTGGTCACGCCGCACCTGGTGACGCCGCGCAAGGCGGGTGATCCGCCGGTGACCCTGCCCGGTGGCGCCTACCGGGAAAGCAGCACGCAGTGGCTGGACATGGCCACCGAGCCGCGTGGTGGCTCGCAACCCATTCGTCATGGAGTGAGCTGGTGAGCGATAACGATATTGTCCTCTCGGTGGTCGACGACCCCGGCATCAAAGCCTGGCTGGACCGGGTTATCGAAGAACCGTTCCGCGTGGAATTCGTCAGCCGCGCCGACCTCACCCGGGTGCTGCGCCTGCTGGAAGCGACCACCGCCCATGTGGTGCTGGTCGAGATCAATGAAGCGGATATGGACCAGTCCCTGGCGATCATCACCGCGCTGACCAGTGCCCGGCCCTGGGTCACGGTTATCACGGTGTGCACGCGCTCCAACCAGGAGCTGCTGCTGCAAAGCATGCGAGCCGGCGCCCGGGACAGTTTTCTGGCCGGCAACGACGCCGGCGAAATCCGCGACCGGCTGCGCCGTCATCAGTTGGTGCGCAGCGGGCATTACGGCGACGAAAGCCGCTCTTCGGTGAACAACCTGACGCTGGTGACCGGCGCTGATCCCACCGTGGACACGCGTTTCCTGGCGCAGAATCTCGCCACCGGCATCAATCAGCGTCAGCCCAACTGGCGTTGCCTGGCCATCGATACCCAGCCCCGCGAGCGGGGCGTGTTTTATCTCGACGCCAGCAGCGAATTCACCCTGGATAACCTGCTCGCCAACCCGGAAACCCTGGACGAGACGCTGATCGACACGGCGCTGGAAGAGTTCCGGCCCGGCCTGCGGCTGCTTTCCGGCGGCATCGGCAGCCAGGCGCTGGACGGCGACCGCAGCGCGGACCTGTTCATCGCCCTGAACCGGCTGATGCAGATGTTCGATCACATCACCATCAACGTGGCCTCGCTGCAAAGCGAGTACTGGGTGCGGGCCCTGGGCGTGCATACCCGCCATCTGCTGGTCGGCATCCACCCGCTGGTCGATCACGCTCACGCCGCCCGCGCGCTGGTCCACGACTGGGGCTCCCACCTCGGCCGTGAAGGTCATATCGGGCTGGTGGTGGACGGTTACGACAGTGGCGTGCCGCCCGATGCCGACGAGCTGAGTGATACCGTCGGCGCGCCGCTGGCGGGCACCTTGCCGATGGATTGGCGTCACCGCCTGCTGGCGGTGAACAGTGGTCGGCCGATTCTCGAGCAGTCGCCCCGGTGTGCCTACAGCCGCCGGCTGGGCAGCCTGCTGGAATCCCTTGATGGCCAGGACGATGAGCCGCGACGCGGTGGTTTTCTGACGCGATTGCTGGGGAGTTAAGCCGTGGCCGGTCGTTTCGATCAGGAGTACCAGCAGCTCAAAGAGCGTGCCCACCGCTGGGTGGTGGAGCGGCTGGATGAAGAAGGCATCGAAGTCGGCAAGGCGACCCGTGATGCCCTGGCCGAATTCACCCGCAACCATGTCGGGCAATACATTTCCCATAACCGGGTGCCGCTGTCCACCCAGGACCTGAACCAGCTGGTCCGCGATATTCTCGATGAAGTCACCGGCTTCGGCCCGTTGGAGCCGTTACTGGCGGACACCAGCGTCAACGACATTCTGGTGAACGGCCCGGAGCACGTTTTCGTGGAAGTAGCCGGTGTCCTGCAGCGGGCCAATACCCGGTTCATCAATGATGACCACGTCACCCGGGTGATTCGCCGCATGCTGGCGCCGCTGGGCCGGCGGCTGGACGAAGCCAGCCCGATGGTGGACGCCAGGTTACCGGACGGTTCGCGGGTCAACGCGATTATCCCGCCGCTGGCCCTGGACGGGCCCACCATCAGTATCCGTAAGTTCACCGGCAATCACCTGTCCGCCCAGCAGCTGATCGAAAACGGCTCCATGACCGACGCCTGCCTCGACGTGTTGATCCGCGCGGTGGAGTCCCGCCGTAACATTATCATCAGCGGCGGTACCGGCACCGGTAAGACCACCATGCTGAACCTGATCAGCCAGTACATCCCCCGCGCGGAACGGATCCTCACCATCGAGGACTCCGCCGAGCTGGTGCTCAACCATCCCCATGTGGTGCGCCTGGAAACACGTCCGGCCAACACCGAAGGCAAAGGCCGTATCACCGCCCGGGAGCTGGTGGTGAACTCCCTGCGGATGCGGCCGGACCGCATCGTTCTCGGCGAGGTGCGTTCCGCGGAAATCATCGAATTGCTGCAGGCCATGAACACCGGCCACGAAGGTTCGATGAGCACCATCCACGCCAACACCACCCGGGACGCCCTGGTGCGGATCGAAACCCTGCTGGCGGTCAGCGGTTACGACGCCAGCGAGCGTGCCATCAGCCGGCTTATCGGCTCCGCCCTGGACATCATCATTCAACTGGTACGGATGCCCGACGGTCGCCGGATGGTCAGCGAGGTGGTCGCTCTCACGCCCACCGAGACCGACGCGTACCACATGGACTACCTGTACCGGAGCCACGACCAATGAGTGCCCTGGCCCTGCTCGCCGCCGCGCAAACGCTGGCCGTGCTTGCGCTGATCACGGTGGTGCTGCAGTGGCTATGGGCGCGGCGTCGTTTTAAGCGGTCGATGAATGAGGGCATTCGCCGTCGTTTGGAAACCCGGGCGGATCTGGGTGTCGAGACCGCCGCCCGGGTCACCGTGACCCCGTTGGAAAGCGTGCTGATTCGCGCGGATATTCACCTTAGCCAGGGCCAGTTGACCGTCTTCGGTCTGGTCGTCGCGGTGTTTTTGCTGGTGGTGATGGTGCTCAACGGCCCGCTGGTCGCGTTGATCACCGCCGGGCTGATCGCCATCGCGCTGTGGATGTACTGGCGCTTTCGCTTCCAGCAGCAACGGCGGCGAATTTATGAAGAGTTGCCCGGTTTGATCGACACCACACTTCGCTATCTGAGCGCCGGACGGTCGTTGGACAATGCGTTGGTGGAGTCCTTCAACGACGCGCCGCCGGTGTTTGATCCGCTGGCGTTCCGTTTACGTAACGCCGTGGAAGCGGGCCGTGACTACACCAGCCTGTTCGAGGACTTCGGTGGCCTTTACCGGATACCTTCCCTGGTGTTGGTTTCCATTGCGTTGCGCACATCAGCTCGTTTTGGTTCCTCGATTCGCCCGGTGCTGACCCAGGTGGCCACTTCACTGCGTTCACAACAGGAGCTGCGGCGCGAATTCATGGCGGCCACAGCGGAGACACGTTTCACTGCCGCCGTTTTCGCGCTGCTGCCGCTGGGTTTGGCCGCGTACATGATACTGATTAACGAGAACTACTCGCGGGTTCTTTTGGATACCGACACCGGCCATACGATGCTGGCCATCGCCGGTGGTCTGCAGGGCCTGGGCGTGATCATTATCTGGCGCATGATCCAGGGGGTCGGACGTGAATAGTGTTTGGTTTATATCCGCGGCTGCGATCTCGTTCCTCGCCATCTGGGTGGCCTGGGCGAAAGCGCCGCAATGGGCCCGTCGCGCGCGTATCAATGCACGTCTGCACCGTCTCGCCGATCAGGACGAAGAGGCTTCCAGCTTCTGGTTGTCGAGGCTTGCCAGCCAGTTCACCGAGTCGTCCATTGCACGGGGCGACTTCGAGGATATTCGCGAGGCCTATGCCGCCACCGGGCGCACCCGCGAGCAGGCGCAGCTTCTATACCTGCTGTTCTGTTGGATCCTGCCGGCGGTGGCCGTGACCATCGGCTTCGTGTTCTTCGGCCCGATCGGGGGGATGATCGTGGCGGCCCTGTCGTTTCTGGTACCCAGGCGCGCTATCCGCTCAATGGGGGAGCGCGCTGAACAACGGCAGAACCTGGAGGCGGTGGAGCTGTGCCATCTGACACGCATGTTGATGGAGGCCGGGCTGTCCCTGGAGCGGGTGCTGCGGTTGATCGCCAATCAGGCCAGGCCGCTTCTGCCGATGCTCTCCGCCCGCCTCGATCGCTTTAACCGGCTGATGGAATCGGGCGCTGAACGTTCCCAGGCGTTGGATGAACTTGGCGAAAACCGTCGCATTCCCGTGCTGCGTAACTACGTGGTGCTGATGAAACAGAGCAGCCAGTTGGGCGCCGGTGTTTCCCTCAGTCTGGATCAGATCATCGAAGAAGCACAAAACGTGGAACGTAACCGGGTGCGCGAGGAAACCAACCGTATCGGGGCCAAGATGACCGTCATCATGATGGCGTTCATGCTGCCCGCATTGTTTATTTTGATTGGCGGCCCGGCGGTGATTTCTATCGCCGAGGCGCTCGGATAGCCCAAGTCTTTAACAATAAGCGCGGTGCGCGCTCGAACGAACAACGAAGATCAGGAGCAACGGATGCAAAAAATAGCGATGGGGATCATGGCCACCGTGCTGATGGCCGGTTGCGCTTCCCAGGCGCCCAGCGAACTTCCCGGCGACCCGTACGATCTGGACCGGTTGAATTGCTCCGCGCGCATCCAGCCGGAACAACAGGTGCAGCTCGACATGGTCGACAACCTGATGAACCGGGAGCGCAACCACGCGGCATTGGCGCAGCTGGAAGCCAAGCCCATGGAAACCGTCGACCACTGGGTGCGTTACGGCCAGTTGCAGGCGTCCACCGGCCATCTGGGAGAGGCGGAGACCATTTTCCAGGGCCTGGTGGACCGTTGCGGGACCGGGCGCAGCCACCACGGTCTGGGCATGGTCCTGCTGAAGCAGGACAAAGTGCTGAAAGCGCTTCATCACCTGGAGATCGCCCGCGAACGCACGCCCGCCTCGGCCCAGGTGCGCAATGACTACGGCTATGTGCTGCTTATGGTCGGTGACTATGAAGACGCCGCCTATGAGTTGCGTACCGCCATGGAGCTCGGCGACGGCAAGGGTCCGGTCCGCCAGAACCTGGCGGTGGCCTACCTGCTCACCGACAACTGGGGTGGGCTGGAATGGATGAAGAAGCAATACGACCTGAGCAGTGAAGAGCGGGCTTACGCGGAACGGCTGGCCGAGCAATTCGGGAGATAAACTATGAAACTGGTCATGGCTCTACTTATATTGATTCCGCTGGCGGTTATGGCGGACGGCAGACCGCAATTCGGCGTGTCCGGCAAAGTGGTCGGCACCGAACAGGAGCATCAGGTGGGCGCCGCCACCCAGCGCGCCCTGGAACAGCAACGGCGTTCGCCGCCGGCGGAAAAAAGCGAGCTCTCCGTGCCGATCTACATCGACACGCAGCGCCGCCTGGCGGACAGCTTTAAACAACCGATTCCGGAAAGCTTCGGCGAACAGACCCGGGACGAGGAGTAAGGCGGATGTTTCGGCAGCGAGGCGCTCTCACCGTTATCACCCCATTACTGATGTTGCTGGTGATTCTGCTTGGCGTCATGGCACTCGACGGCGCCCGCCTGTTCTCGCTGCGTAAGGAAATGCAAAGCCAGGTCAATGCCGCCGCCACCGCGGCCGCTGACGCCGCGCAAGCCTGCGGTGGCCGGATGATCGCGCTTTCCGACATGCGTCAACGGGCTCTTGCGGCCGCTCGCGCACAGGGTTTTGAAGGAGGGGATGACGACCTGATAATTACGCCGGGCTTACTTGAGGACGTCGATGAGAATGGCGGATTAATTTTCCAGGCCGCGGACTTTATTGATCAGACCAACGCCGTGCTGGTCAGCTATCAGCGCGATGTAAAAATCTCCCTACTTTTACCTGAAGATATTTTTGGAACGGTTTCCGTTAATGTAAATGCTGCGGTTAGGAAGGAGGCAGTGGTGACCATGAGCGCGGCGGGCAGCACGGCGGTCGTGGGCGGCGGATTATTAGGTGCATTGCTTGGTGCTATTCTTGGTGACAGCGACTACACGCTGGACCCCACTAGCCTGTCGAGTCTGGCTAATACGACTGTTCAGCTAGGTGAGTTGTTGAATGCGCTTGGCGTAAATGATGTTGCCGGCCTGCTTCCTTTGAGCGGGCAGGATCTCGCTAACGCTCTGAGCACTATCTCCGGCGCCGCTACTCCTCTTGGCCGCATGTTGGATAGTATTGTCGGTGCCGCTGGTATTGAGACCATTAAAGTCGGCGATATTCTCAGTGTGGTTGGTGAGACCGAAGTGCCGCCAAATAGTGAGTTTCCAATTTATGATGTGGTAATCAGTTTGGTGCTCAATATAGTTCAATCTCAGCAGCCGGGTGAGGGTGGCCTCCTTTCTTTGCCGCTGAATATCAGTAACCTCAACATTCCTTTATTAGCTGATATACGGACCGTTGATTTGGCTTTGCATGTCGGGGAACCCCCTACCGTCGCCTTCGGGCCGGCGCGTCGCGGTCAGGATGGGGAATGGGTAACGAGGTTTTACGCACCCGACATTACATTGGTGTTGGTGGCGGATGCTCGCCTTTTGAACGTGGATTTATTGGAACGTGTGTCTTTGAATCTCGCCAGTGTTAAAGTGCCGCTTGCGGTAGCCGTGGGTGGAGGTAAGGGTGAGCTCGTGGCCGCCGACTGTGCACGCGGTCGGATTAATGACGCCGAAGTGACTGTTGATTTGCACCGCCAAGTAGCCAGAGTCGCGACAGGTTCGGTGAACTCCCTCGGGGATCTTGAGCAAGAGGACATTGATGCGCGAGTTGGCACCCTTAAACTTTTAGGTGTTCCACTTCTTGATCCCGCCATTCGATTGCGAGCAGGATTGGACGTATTTATTCCTGCAGAAGAAAAAACGGTAACTTTTGATCCTCGTTACCCCCTTTACTGCTCGCGAGCACAGGGCTGTGAGCGACGGGTCTGGGAGGACGACGGCGCCGGTCTGGACGGGCTTAACCTCGACGTCGATGTAAAAGAAGTGAGGCTGCTAGGTCTGGATCTTGAATCTCTGCTGACTCCTGTCACGAACCTTCTGGAGGATTTACTCAACGGTGTAGTGAGCAGTCTTTTAAAGGCAATTGTAAACCCTCTATTGCAGACACTGGGCATCGGTTTGGGGGGTATGTCCGTGACCGTGTCCGGTGTGGATCAAAGCAATATTCAGATCGTCGAAAACGTTACGGTTGCAAACTAGATGACCGGCAGTGCCTCGGATGCTCGCGTAGCGGGGCGGGTCGGAAGGGCGAGGTGAAGCCTTGTCCCAGGCGACCAGCGCCCAGGACGCCGGGCTCAAGGGGCGGTGCTTGCAGTGCAGCGATATGTCCAGCAAGGTTACCGCATCGTGGTGGACGTTAACCTGTCGAAGTTCTTCGACCGGCTGGGTGTGCCGCGTCTGTCCTGGCCTGATCGCCTGACCTCAACGTCTCGAACCGCCTAGTGCGGACCCGCGTGCTAGGTGGTGTCTCGGAGGGGGTGGAGCCAAAAGGCTCCCCCTATCCCGATTTCTGAAGGCTGGTGCTAGTGGTCCATACGGTTAATTCTGTCACTCTCAGAGTGCCTGTGCCGGCGCGTATCGCCGGCAAGGGTGGTTCCCTTGCCAAGAGACGCAACGCCGAGTCGCGCCGGCACAGGCTCTCCCGAAGGGCCGCCACACAAGCGCCGTGGTCGGTGTTGCGCTCACTTGAATTGGCACCACCAGTTCTGCGTTCGCGCGCCTGGCCCACGCCGCTTGTGTGGCGGCTGAGAGTGACAGAATTAACCGCATGGACCACTAG
>Ga0208180_1000081_pt1 | contig 104088 bp, 92 predicted proteins | sample MalvireepMed_s16_FD_184241 | JGI IMG/M metagenome (GOLD analysis project Ga0208180, IMG submission 184241) | Marine viral communities from the Global Malaspina Expedition - Malaspina viral metaG DeepMed_s16 (SPAdes) (version 2) | ecosystem: Environmental > Aquatic > Marine > Oceanic | place...
AGGCAACACAAGAAACTGGACGCCCGTTGGTGACGTTGCGCTAAATCCCTCCAATGTTGAGGAAATTAAGCGTAATACGGCGGTTGCTTAAAACAGTTTTTTTGGACAACTCGGTTGAAAAACACCGTAGGTGACTCAAATGCTTCCTTGGTCTCAAACGTGGTTAAAGTTCTTTCATTGTACCTAGAGTCTTTCCTGATAAGGTAATCTATTTCGCGCATTTGCGCTATTTTTGAGGATAAAATTACTATGTCATTTGGGTGAATTGATTCCCTTTTGACCATAGAGAAAACATAATCAACAATAGATTGTTGATCTTCTAAGTTACAAATTACACATTGATTAATTCCTAATCCAGCTAGGCTTGGCTGAACGTTTTCAGTAAAATCAAGATCGTAACTTTCTAAAAAATATGTCTCCTGGAAGTCTTTTGCTAGCTTAATAATGTGAGAGTCTTCTTTATAACGAAATGATTTTGTCAGTTTATTCCATCGACCGAATCCATGAACTAGTTTAGTTGTGCGTTCGTCGTCAGTTTCTCTGTCGTAAATATTTTGTTTTTCATCACCAAAAAGAACCATCTCACCATCATCAGCAAGAAAGTATTTTCTCAAAATTTTTATCCATTGAGGCTTATAATCTTGTACTTCATCTACTAGTATCGTGTTGAACTTCTCGATGCCGCTACAACCTTCAAAAACCGACTCGTTTGAATAGTAGTTTTTTTCGAGATATTCAGTTAGCTGTTCTTTATCATCTTTTATTGCTTCTGGTACTTCAATCTCAACACCATAGGAGCTTAATGAGAGTCCAATAAAGCGATGATAGTTGATGATTCCAAAAGCCCCCCATGAGAAATCTTCGCGAACTTCATTTATTTTGTCTCTAAGGTACATTCGAAGCGTCAGGTTATAAGTCAGTATGAGAACATTACCTCCATGCCGTTGATGCGCATTGACGGCGCGCTTTGCTAAGACGGTTGACTTTCCCGATCCGGCAACGCCTCTTACTTTTTCTCTCTTATTCGCTTCACTAAGGGTTAGCTTTTCTTGTGCTTTGGTATAATTAAGAGGTCTTCCTTCTTGGGCATAGTGATGGGGAGGTTGAAGATACCTTAAAAAACCTTCGTATATTTCTTTAGTGAAGAGCTGACTACTTGTACTAAAAGGAAACTTTAAATTTCTGATACCGTCTTTCGAAATTGAATGCTTGTAAAGGTCACGTTCTACCTTTTTTAACTTTGAGTTAATCCACTCCCTTTTCTTTTCGTAAGCTAAAAAGTTAATTTCTTTATTTATAAAGGTAGTATTAAGATCATCTAACTTTTTCTTTAGCTCGTTTATTATAGGAGCGTAGAACTGGATAAGCTGACTTCTACTTTGCTTGTGGAAATAGACGTAGCAAGAAATTACTTTGTAGAATTGTTTGTCTTTAAGTTTACTCTCGAGAAGTCCATTTATATGAAGGTTGAACATGTTGTTTTTATAACTAAAAACTTGAGCAAATGGCGAACGTGTTCGGGAGTTGTTTTTTTTGATATTCCACTTGTTTCTTTCATCGATATAATAGTGTTCTAGATTCCAGTCTTTAACTTCTACGATTATAACCCCTCTATTTTTATCCATTAATATTATATCTGGGCGTTCTCCATTGAAAAAAGGCTCGAAGTAAATTTCGACAGACTCATCGAAGTATTCTGATAATTCTTCTAAAAGAAATAGTTCACCCTCAGTGGGCTTACGCTTTAAATCTTTTATTATTTCTAACTCAGGAAATACTTTAGCCATACACAATAGTTCTCAATAGGACATCTTGTTTTATCCAGTTTTAGTCCTAGTTACGTATGCAATAAAGCCGGTAAGGACGATTACCGGTACTGCTACGTATGTTAGGTATACCCCGACGTATGAGGCGGTAAATAATGTTATTAAATAGACAACTAAAGTAAGAAAGAATATTACTGAACATTTTTCATGTAACCATTTTTTCATGGGACCCCCGTTTTCCCATAATTGAACCTAAATTCAACTTTTTCAAGTTACCCAGTCCAACTACTAGACAGCACTTCCGCCTGCTTTAAAATCAACTCCACTGCGGCTGGTGCGCGGTCAGGTGGGTACTTGTATCGGCGCAATGTTCTGCGTACCAGGATACGAAGTTTAGCCCGAACACTCTCTCGGACTTGCCAGTCTACGGTAGTGGATTTTCGTAGTTTATCCGTAATTTCGACGGCAATTTTCTTCAGTGTGTCATCGCCAAGTTCGCGGACAGCACTTTCGTTTTCGGCAAGAGCGTCGTAGAAGGCAACTTCATCGGGGTTTAAGCCTAGAGCTTCGTCGCGGGCAAGCTCTTCCTGGAATTGCTTGGCCATGGCAATCAGCTCTTCGATAACCTGGGCGGTTTCAATGCCGCGGTTGTTGTATTTACGCAACGTCTCCTGCAAGCGCTCAGCGTATTTCTTCTCTTGTACCACGTTATTGCGTGTCTTGGCCTTAATGTCGTCTTTAAGCAGCTTTTCAAGTAGCTCTACGGCAAAGTTCTTGTAAGGCATCTGCCGTACATCTTCCAGGAACTCCTCAGACAATAACCCGATGTTAGGTTTATCCAGTCCGCACAACGCAAATACATCAGAGACACCTTCGGCACGAACGGCATTATCTAAAATCTGCTTCAACGCCGAATTTTTCTCTTCCTGCGTTAGCTTTTTATCAACACTGGTGAACTTAGTAATGGCGGTCTTCACAGACGTTAAAAACGCCACTTCCTTTTGATAGTTCTGCGCTTCGTCCAGCGTGCTGCACAGCGAAAACGCTTTGTTCATGGCGAGCACGGTGTCCAAAAAGCGCTTTTTACCGTCCTCAAGGCTGAGTACGTAGTTGGCCGTTGCTAACAGCAACTCATTAGGATTGTCCTCGTAACTTTTACCGTTGTAGTTGGTGTAATCAAATCCTTCAGAGTTCGGACCTTTGGCAAACATGCCATGAATGACATCCAGCTTTTCCAGTAGCAGTGCAAAAGCTTCCTCGGCGCTGTGTGTGGGTTGCCCTTTACCTTGCGAATCGGTGTAGGTTTTAAGCGCTTGTTTCAGCTCGTTAGCAATACCGATGTAATCAACCACCAGGCCACCGGGTTTGTTCTTAAACACGCGGTTTACCCGGGCAATGGCCTGCATCAGGTTGTGCCCTTTCATTGGCTTATCGACATACATTGTATGGCAACAAGGCGCATCGAACCCGGTCAGCCACATATCCCGCACAATAACCAGCTTCAGCGGATCGTTAATGTCTTTAAAGCGCTTTTCCAGTCGCTTCTTGGTTTGCTTATTGTAGATGTGTGGCTGCAACAACGGCTTGTCTGATGCAGAGCCGGTCATGACGATTTTAATCGCGCCTTTTTCAGGATCCGGGTCGTGCCAGTCAGGGCGTAACTTCACAATTTCATTGTACAGGTGCGCACAAATATCGCGGCTCATCGCCACAATCATGGCTTTACCTTCAATGCTTTTTGCGCGGGTTTCGTAGTGGTTAATAAGGTCTTCTGCTACTTGCGCCAAACGAGGGCCTGAGCCAACCAGTTTTTCCAGGCGGCTCCATTCACTTTTGGTTTTCTCACGGGCGCCAACGTCTTCTTCGTCTTCGACTACCTCATCGACCTGCTCGGAGAGCTCTGCGATAACATCCTGATTGATGTCCAGTTTGGCAAGACGTGATTCGTAATAAATGGGGACCGTAGCGCCGTCGTCCACCGCGTCCTGAATGTCATAAATGGACACGTAGCTGCCGAACACGGCGCGGGTATCTTTGTCTTCGCTGGCAATGGGTGTGCCGGTGAAACCAATGAACGAGGCGTTGGGTAAAGCGTCACGCATGTGTTTCGCATAACCAAACTTATATTTTCCGTCCTTCTTCAACGTGGCTTTTAAACCATACTGACTGCGGTGTGCCTCGTCCGAAATCACCACAATGTTGTGACGGTCGTTTAAAATGGGGTGGCCGTTTTCATCTTCCAGTAGCGCAAACTTTTGTACCGTGGTGAAAATAATTCCACCGGACTCGCGCTCGGCTAACAGCTGTCGAAGTTTGTCCCGATTATCGGCCTGCACGGGCTCTTGTTTCAGCAAATCCTTAGCGGCGCTAAAGGTTGCAAAAAGCTGGCCGTCCAGGTCATTGCGGTCGGTAACGACAATTAAGGTCGGGTTATTCATTGCCGGTTGTTGCAATAGTTTACCGGCATAACAGCACATGGAAATGCTTTTGCCTGAGCCTTGTGTGTGCCAGACAACACCGGCTTTTTTACTGCCGGGAACAACCTCATCGGCATAGGTTGCGCGTTTCTCCGCAACTTCGCTTAAGCTTTGCTGTTCTGCCGCAACAACGGTGGCACGAACCGCTTCGCGCACCGCATGAAACTGATGGTAACCCGCTATTTTTTTAATCAGGTTATCGGCGTCGTTTTCAAAAATCACGAAATAGCGAATGTAATCTAAAAACAGTTCGCGTTTGAAGAAGCCGCGCACCATGGTTTCCATGCGCCATTCCAGCAAAGGCTTGTCGTCTTCGTGGTTGACGGTGCGCCATGGCATAAAACGCTCTTGGTTAGCGGTTAAAGAGCCAACTCTGGCATTGTAGCCATCACTGATAACCAAGGCTTCGTTGTAGGCAAATAAGTCTGGGATCTCGTCTTTATAGGTTTGTATTTGGTTAAACGCGTCCCAAATACTGACGTTTTCGGCGCTCGGGCTTTTAAGCTCGATAACAGCGACGGGTAAGCCATTAATAAAACAGATAATGTCCGGCCGACGCAGTTGTTTTGAACCTTCAATAGTAAATTGATTAATAGCCCGGAAGCGATTGGCTTCCAGGTCACCAAAATCCATTAAAAACGCGCGGTCATGAATGACCTTGTCTTGCTTCTTGTACTCAACCGGTACGCCGTCAATAAGCAAGCGATGAAACTCACGGTTGTTAACAACACAGTCCAGGCTGTCGGGCTTGCGGACAACCGCAACAACTTGCTCGATGGCGCTGTCGGTTAGGTGCGGGTTAATGCGACGTAAAGCGGCTTCAAGATCAGCGAACAACAGAATTTGCTTATAATCGACCCTCTCCGGGTAGGGGCCGTCATGAGCAATGTCAGGGCCATGAGCAATTTCCCAGCCATCCTCGGCAAACCATTCCAAGCATTGTTGTTCTAACTGGTCTTCGGTCATTCCATTAATCCTTTTTATCTGCCGGCTCCCTGAGCAGGATAAAATGTTCTATTAGCCTAATCATCAGTTCTTTTTGATTGGGTAGGCTTTCTGCTACTAATAGTGCCAGAGCAACCAGGGTGTTGTCATTAATCAGTTGTTCGACCGGTTTCGCGAGCAAATGTTGGTTTAAGCGTAAGTACCATAAAAATAAGAACGAGCCTGAGCGTTTATTGCCGTCGGCTAATGGATGATTTTTGATAACGAAATACAATAAATGGGCGGCTCGGCTGGCTACATTGGGATAAAACAGTTCATCCGCAAAGCCTTGTTCAATTGTCGCTAAGGCTGAAGCAAGTCCGTTTCCCCTAACTTGGCCAAATAGCTCGGTGGCTTCGCCTTTTTTGATAAGGGTTTGGCGTAAAGACTGGATAGCGTTAGTCGCGTCTTGCAAATCCAATGCTTTCATATCACTTTGCTTAGTACCCACTTCGGCTAAGACTTGCTCGTCGTATCCTTGCAGTAATGACCAAGAGCGTGCGTAGTCGCTAATGACTTGGGCGACCGCTTCGCCGGCTTCTGTCACAAGTCCCTGGTTGCTAAGCGTTCTGCTTAATAGATTGAGTGCTTGTTCAAACTCAATACCGCGTTCTTGTAGACGGCGCTCATTGAGGGTGTAGCCTTGGATCAAATGCTCTTTAAGTGTTCTTGTAGCCCACTGTCTAAACTGAACACCATATTGAGACTTTACTCGATAGCCGACGGAAATGATGACATCCAGATTGTAATGCTCAATATCTCGCTGAACTTGGCGTTTCCCCTCTGGGCGAACTATCCGGAATTTCCGGATAGTTGAACTTTTTTCGAGTTCGCCCTCTGAAAAAACATTGCTAATGTGCTCGCTTATGGTTCTCACATCTTTACCGAAAAGCTCGGCCATTTGGGCTTGGCTCAGCCAGACGGTATCCTGCTCTAACGCCACTTCGAGCTGGGCTTTGCCATCTTTACTTTCAAAAATTTGCACCTGAGTGTGGCTCATAGCTCGCTTCGCTCCGTAAGTTCTGTTTGACCGGCTAAACGCTCCAGCAGAGTCAACATAGCATCTTTCGGCCATAATACTGTCTTTTGCCCTTTTACTGAGCGTGGCGTGTCGGCGAGCCAGGCGCCGGCGTTATAGCCGGTCATGTAGGCTATATTCAGTCGGTCGTAATAAAGTTGGTGCTCGAACTCGTCTTTCATGCGGTTTAGCGTGCCCTGAACGGAGCGGCTACAGTCGCTATCAACTTGCAGTGGGCGAAGGTATTTATCGGCCGTTTCAAGGTGAACCTCATTAGCGCCGCATTTAAGCAGGGTATTCATAAAAGTATCGACAAAGCGGTCGTTCAGCTCAGCGAAGTCCGGCTTAGTCAGCGCCGGCAACACCAGCGGGAAGCGTGTGCTGTCATGCGCCATTAATACGCAGTTTCTGCGTTGCAGCGTAACCAGGTGACTATGCCATCCGCTTAAAGGGTTGATATCAAGACTAGGCTTTTCATACAGCCACTTGCTCATTGGAGTGGCCGGTAGTGTACCCACGCTGGTGAGCGTTAGTTTTTCGAAGAGCTTGCGGGTGGCGTGGAGTTGCAACATAGTAAGTTTACTTTTAATACCTATGACCAATTGTCGATTTCATGGTTAAACTTTTCAACAAGTCTCCACTCTTCTAACTTTTGACCTAATGGAATAACTAAACCGTGATCGCGAAGTTGGTTTAGATCGTCGAGCAATTGAGTTTCATCTATCGGGGGTAAACCGGCATTAACACATAATTGACGAGCTTTTTCCAAAAGCTCCTGTGTTTCTCTGGTAAGTTCCTTTGGAAAAGCGAGAAGAACCAAGGCGGTTCTCTGTTCAAATTTAATTTTTTTACCTAAAAACTTATTCAGAATAGCTGTAGCACCATCCATCAGAAAAGGAACCCCCGAAATACCTTCAACGGTTGCAGCAAATAACTTTTCCAAAGCTTTGTTGTTACGTAACTCCCTCAAAAATGCTGGTAACTTAAAATACTCCGCACCACCCTCAGCCAAAGCTCCAGTTATCTTTGTTGAATAACCAATCATACCGAGCTTTTCGCGCTGTTCTCGCGATGACTCATGCACTACAAAATGATCCTTCGGTGGGAGGTCCTTCTCGATTTCGCTAATCAGAGCATTTAAATCAGGTTCTTCAAGATGATCAGGCGAGCTTTTGTCGCATTGTGTATCTGGATCTAAACTTACATCGCCAGACAGTAGCTTGGGTAAAAGGCTATCGCGTAGTTGCTTTAAAGAATCAGATTCAAGTCTAAGCGTGATTTGCTTTTCCAGCATTGTACTTAGGGTAATACCGGTAGCATCAAGAAGTTTTGTGTCGGGGATAGCGCATAATGCTTGTTTCAGATGCTCACGTTTTATGTGCCCCATCGTGACAGCTTTATCTGCGGCAATTCTCTGGAACTCTTCCAAATGATGGCGAGTGAAATGGAAAAATAGCCACTTGGGGTAATCTTTGGATGTGACCTTAAATAAGTGTTGGTTTAGAGCGGCTCTGCCACCACACCAAGTATCAATCATTAAAGAGCCAGACCAAGAAAATACAACATCACCATTTTCGATAATACAATCAGGTTTTATGTTCGCTGTTGCTCTCTCTTGGCCGTCAGCGAAGCCTTTTTTTAACTGAGCTATTTTTACAACAGGAAGCCAGTCCTCATCATCTGTTGGTCTAAACTTCTGAAGAGCAAGACCGTTTTGGTATTTTGCTATTTCATCTAATGCCAAACAAGACCACCCCTCCGGAATCTCGCCCAGTTCGCTGTCTTGCATGGCGGAGGGGAAGAGTTCGGCGGTGGTGCTGAGTTGGTTGTAGTGCTCCGGGTTGTCGGTTTGGAGCCGGGTTAGTTGCGCTTTGTTTTTGCCGGATATGGCTTGCATGGCGGCGAATAGGGCGTCTTCTTCGCTGCCGCCGGCTGCTAGTGCGCTTATTTTGGCTTTAACGGGCTCGAAGTCGACAAACCAGCTTTTGAAGATGGCTTGGGCGATTTGTTCTAGGGTTTGGTTGAGTTGCTTGTTGATTTCAATTTTTTCGCAGTACTTAAAGTATGCATCACCGACTACTTTCTGATGTTCCATGTTTTCTGGAATTCTTAGAAAAAGATTAGCAAAATCACCTTTTTTGAAGTGAGGTATTAATGAGCCTACATGCATATTACTTATTTGATGCTGAACTTTTTCCGACCGCAGCAAAGCAAAAAGGTATTTGGGGTATACGATTTCTGTGTTAGCTCTTATAGCAACCATATCCTGCGCAATGCAAAAGGGGACTGGGTCTGGAACCCAACAGACTTGTCCGGGAGAACCTTTGCAAACAAATATCATATCGCCCGGTTCAGGGTGTCCTCGAAACCAAGAGTTATATGTCTCTTCCGATACGAAGCGTATTTTTTCGTACACAGGATAAATGCAAGAATTTTTTACGCAGTTAGTAGCAATTAAGGGGATCCCAGATTCGCTCGTAGGGCATGTTCGGCCGCGATTATCTACAATCTTAGAGAGAAGTTCTTTAAAGCTGTACTCCTTAAAGCTCATAACCAAGCCCCCCAAGGTTGCGCTTAATCTCCGCCTCTAATCGCTCGCTTTCGGCAAACTGCTCGCTTAATTGTGCGGTTAGGCGTGCCATCTTTTCGTTGAAGGGTTCGCCGTCATCTTCTTGTTCTTTTGCGCCAACGTAGCGGCCGGGGGTAAGCACAAAGTCATGCTTTTTAATGTCGTCTAAGTTAACGGATTTGCAGAAACCAGCGGTGTCTTCGTAGCCTTCACCTTGCTGCCATTGGTGAAATGTATCGGCAACTTTGGCAATGTCGTCGTCAGTAAAGTCGCGTAATACGCGATCTTTCATGTAGCCGAGTTCGCGTGCGTCAATAAACAAAAATTCGCCGCGGCGGTCCCGCTTTTTCTCGTTGCGAACCATGCCATTGGCTTTGTCCTTGGTTAAAAACCAGATACAGGCGGGTATTTGGGTATTGGTAAACAGCTGACCGGGCAGAGCAACCATGCATTCCACCAAGTCTTCTTCAATGAGCCGCTTACGAATTTCGCCTTCGTTGTTGGTGTTCGAGCTCATTGAGCCATTGGCCAGCAAAATACCCATGCTGCCGGTTGGTGCCAGGTGATGCAGCATATGCTGTACCCAGGCAAAGTTGGCGTTACCTTTTGGTGGCGTACCATATTTCCAGCGCACATCATCGGCCAACGATTCGTTCCACCAGTCTTTTACGTTGAATGGTGGGTTGGCCATAACAAAGTCGGCGCGAAGATCAGCGTGTTGATCGTTTAAAAAGCTATCGGCGTTTTTCTTACCAAAGTTAAAGTCGATACCTCGTATGGCCATGTTCATGGCCGCTAAACGCCATGTGGTCGGGTTGGATTCTTGGCCGTAGACCGAAATATGCTTTCGCTGCTCGGAGGCGTTGTAGTGCTGCTCTTTGGCGTGCTCTTCGATAAACTTATCACTGGACACAAAAAATCCACCAGAGCCCATAGCAGGGTCATACACACGACCGGAATAGGGCTGCAACATTTCGACAATCAGCGTCACGATGCTTTTTGGCGTGTAGTACTGGCCGCCTTGCTTGCCTTCAGCGAGTGCGAACTGACCCAGGAAATATTCGTAAACGTGGCCGAGAATGTCCTTGCTTTGTAAGTTAAGGCGCTCACCACCGAGCTCTGGTTTGGTGAATGAGGTGTCCGAGAAGGTGTTAATAAGACCAATGAGCTTCTCGTTTTCTAACTGATATTGGCTGATGCGGTTAAGAATGCCTTTGAGCTTACTGTTACTTTTCTCGATTTCTTCTAAGGCGTTGTCGATAAGCCAGGACACAGAGCGCAATTTCACGTCGTTACCGGCATCGTCCTGCCACAAAACACTACCAATAGGCAGTACGGCTTTTTCTTTTAATGTGCTCCAGCGGGCCGCTTTGGGTACCCAAAACACGTTGGCTTCACGGTAATAATCGAGCACTTCCAGTTCTTCGGTTAAGGCTTCCTGGTACTCTTCGTCACTGTCGAAGTCATCGCGCGGCAGGTAGTAAAGGTTGTTTTCGTCGTCGGTTTTGAAAAGCTCAAGTAATTGCTCCTGACGCTCTTCAAAGGCGTCTGATACGTACTTTAAGAAAATAAGCCCCAGCACGACGTGTTTATAGTTGGCGGCATCTAAATTAGCACGCAGTTTATCGGCGGCTTTCCAGAGTTTGTCATCGAGTTGCTTTAAAAATTTTTGCTCGGTGTTGTCCATGTTTTACGACGTCCTTTTAAATGAATTTTAGCGCCCACTAGTTCTTCCGTTAGAAGAGACTCAACCTACTGCAACAAATAATCCGGGGTAAAGGTAAAGAACACTTCGGTGCCACCTTCTTCCAGCCGCTGCAGGCGAATGTCGCCGCCCAGGTTGCGGCTGCGCTCTTGCATAATTGCCAGGCCGTAGTGGTTAATTTTCTCGGCGTTTTCAGGCAGGCCAATGCCGTTGTCGCGAATGCTTAGCTCAACGTCTTGTCCGCTTGGCTGCGACAGGGTAATGCTGACTTCGCTGCCTTCGCTGTGGTTTATGGCGTTTTGGCTGGCTTCACGAATAATCTGTAGTAGGTGAATTTCTTCGTGCGGTGCTAGTGGAATATTGTTCAGGCGATAATCCAAGTTAATGGCCATGTCGCTTTGTTCTGAGAACTGTTTCACTGTGGTTTGCAGCGCGTTGTATAGGCCAGAGCCGTCGACTTTCAAGCGGAAGGTGGTTAGCAGTTCACGCAACTGGCGGTAGGCTGCGTTCAGGCCTTCACGCAGTTCGTTGCTTACATCGTCTATGGTGTCACGGTCGTCTTTATCGACGGCTTTGTGCAGCCGTGTAACCTGAATTTTTAAGTACGACAACGCCTGCGCTAATGAGTCGTGTAGCTCGCGCGCAATAACGGTGCGCTCGTGCATCAGTGCCAGACGGCGCACTTGCTCTTCTTCTGATTTAAGGCTCTGCGACAATGCCAGTTGGTCGGCGGTTGAGCTCATGAGTTGTTGCTGCCAGGTGGCCAGTGGCTCTGTTGGGTCGCAGCGTACAATGAGTACGCCGTAGTTTTGGTCTTCGCGTTTTAACACAAAGCGATACACCATTTTGTCTTCAATAACTGACGCGCCCGGGCCGGCTTTTATACAGGTAGCGCAGTCGCCAGCTTCACAGGGCTCATGAGAATTTGGGCGTGGCTGCAATTGCAAGAACGGGCGGTTACCTTCTTCGGTCAGCAGACACAGCTCAATGTCTTCAACTTCACCCACTTCGTAAAGCCTTTCAACAACTTCCTGATAATTGTTGTAGTCGTAACTGTGCTCGATGATAGAGCGAGCAGTGTCGTACAAGAACGACAGCACTTTGTTTTTACGCGACAGTTCTTCGGTTTGTTGCTCGACACGACGCTCCAGGCCGCCGTAAAAGTAACTGACGGTTTCTGACATTTTATTCAGCGTGCGTGCCAGCTGGCCAATTTCGTCATTGTTATTAAGCTTGGACTTGGCGGTAAAGTCACCGCGACCTAACCGCTTAGAAACCGACAGTAAGTGTGTGAGCGGCTCATCGATTTTGCGCTTCAATACGGTCAGCAAGAAGAAGAACACCGCAACAATAATAAAGGATGCCAATGCTAACGCACTGCGGACACTTTCCATTCTGTGCTCAGAGTGCTCCTGCAGCATACCCACAAGCTGGTCGAGGTCATTAACGTAAGTGCTAATTCGCTGTGTGTTGTTGTTAGACAGCTGAGTGAAACCACGGTTTTGCGCTTCCTGAGCAATGCTTTGCCACTCTTGTTTGACCTGAATGGCGTAATTCTCAACGTCTGCGCTGGCTTTAGCGAAGTGACGGTTCAGAAGTGGCTTTTCCCACAGGCTTTCAATTTTCTCTGCGGTGGTCTGAGCTTGCTCTTGCTGGTTATTGGAAAGCTCGGTAGCGAACTTGTAAGCGTGCATACGCATGGAGCCAGCAACATTTATAAGCTCGGCGTCTTGCTCGGACTTTTCCAACAGCCAGAAAGCAGACAAAGAGGATGCGCTGGCGACAATCACAATAATCGCGAGGGATATCCGAAAGACATTAATGATTGAAGCATTGCGCAGCATAAATAACCGGCGTTCCGTTTCCAAAAGATCAGGTCAATGATATAGCAACAGTGGGTAGAGAAACAACGACTGGTAACTTTGGGCTACCTCTTTTTTACCACTTTGTGGGGTAGGTGATAACCATTCTCAAGTAGAGTCGAAAAAAGCCTTTTAAATCAATAGGTGCACTGAAAATGCATATACCACCTTGGTGGTAGTTTTTGTTTTCAATCAATAAGTTAGCTCAGTTCGGCGGGTGGCAAGTCAAGGAAAGATGACGCAAACTTCAGCCTACGTGATTATTAATGTTAGGCGTGGACTGGGAGTCTGAAATTATGAGTCGTCTACTCGAAAAACTGCGTTTTTTTAAAACGCACAAAGAACCATTTGCCGACGGTCACGGTGTTACCACCGACGAAGACCGCGCTTGGGAGCAAGGTTATCGGCAACGTTGGCAGCATGACAAAGTGGTACGTTCTACCCACGGGGTAAACTGTACCGGTTCGTGCAGCTGGAAAATTTATGTCAAAGACGGTTTAGTGACCTGGGAAACCCAGCAAACCGACTATCCGCGTACACGTCCTGACTTACCAAACCACGAACCGCGTGGCTGCCCGCGTGGGGCGAGCTATTCTTGGTATATTTACAGCGCAAACCGGCTGAAGTATCCAAAGGTTCGTCAGCAGTTAATGTCGCTGTGGCGCGAAGCCAAAGAAAAGCACAAAGACCCGGTAAAAGCCTGGGAGTCTATTGTCACCGACCCTGCTAAAGCGAAGAGCTACAAGCAGGCGCGTGGTATGGGTGGTTTTATTCGTGCCAGCTGGCACGAAGTGAACGAAATTATTGCTGCATCTAACGTGTACACGGCAAAAGAATACGGCCCAGACCGCATTACTGGCTTTTCGCCAATTCCTGCGATGTCGATGGTGTCGTACGCTGCCGGCGCGCGTTATTTATCATTGATTGGTGGTAACTGCTTAAGTTTCTACGACTGGTACTGTGACTTGCCACCGTCGTCGCCACAGGTTTGGGGCGAGCAAACGGACGTGCCTGAGTCAGCAGACTGGTACAACTCTAACTACATTATTGCCTGGGGCTCTAACGTACCGCAAACGCGTACGCCTGACGCTCACTTCTTTACTGAAGTGCGTTACAAAGGCACGAAAACCTGCGTTATTACGTCGGACTATTCAGAAGCCTCGAAATTTGGTGATACCTGGTTAGCACCTCGTCAGGGTACTGACTCGGCATTGGCTATGGCCTTTGGTCACGTCATTCTGAAAGAATTCTACGTGAATAAACAAAGCCAATATTTCCACGACTATGTGACTCGCTACACCGACATGCCAATGCTGGTCATGTTAGAGCCGGGCGAGAAAGTATTGAACCAGGGCCGCTTCCTGCGCGCTGCTGATTTAGTCGACAATCTGGGCGAAGACAACAACCCAGACTGGAAAACCATTGCTATTAACAGTGACGACCAGCGTTTAACCAGCCCGAACGGCGCTATTGGTTATCGCTGGGGTGAAAAAGGCAAGTGGAACCTGGAGCAAAAAGACAAGAAAGGCGAAGTTGGCCTGCAATTGTCATTAAAAGATAATCACGACGAAGTGGTTGAAGTTGGCTTCCCATACTTTGGTAATGCACCGCACGAGTATGAGTACTTCCAGCACACGGACCATGACGAAGTTCAAGTTCGCAAAATTCCGGCGAAAAAGGTCGAGCTGGCTAACGGCGAAACCGCTTACGTTGCTACGGTATTTGACTTAATGCTTGCGCAGTATGGCGTCGACAACGGCATTAACGATGAAAACCGTGCCAAAGACTACAGCGACGACGTGCCTTACACACCGGCATGGCAAGAGCAAATTACTGGCGTAAAACCAGAAGACGTTATTCGTGTAGCAACCGAGTTTGGTCGCAACGCGGATAAGACCAAAGGTCGCTCAATGGTTATCGTGGGTGCGGGTATTAACCACTGGTACCACATGGACATGAGCTATCGCGGCATGATCAACATGCTGATGATGTGTGGCTGTATTGGTCAGTCTGGCGGTGGTTGGGCTCACTACGTGGGTCAGGAAAAACTGCGTCCGCAAACTGGCTGGCAACCGCTGGCATTTGGTCTGGACTGGCAGCGTCCGCCACGCCACATGAACGGTACTTCGTTCTTCTACAACCACTCTAGCCAATGGCGTTATGAAAAGCTCGACATGAGCGAAGTGGTGTCACCGCTTGCCAACAAAGACAAGTGGAACAGCACCATTTTGGACTACAACACCCGCGCTGAGCGCATGGGTTGGTTGCCGTCTGCGCCACAGCTAAGTACTAACCCTCTGGGCTTGGTCAAAGCGGCTGAAGAAGCTGGCATGGATGTAAAAGACTATGTTGTTGATCAACTGAAGAAAGGCGACTTGAAGTTTGCCTGTGAGCAGCCGGATGATCCGAAAAACTTCCCACGTAACTTGTTTATCTGGCGCTCAAACCTTTTAGGTTCGTCAGGTAAGGGTCACGAGTACATGCTGAAGCACTTGTTGGGTACTAAGCATGGCCTGTTAGGTAAAGACTTGGGCGAGTTTGGTGGTAAGAAACCGGAAGACGTGGAATGGGTGGACGAAGCGCCGGAAGGTAAAATCGACCTGTTAACCACACTCGATTTCCGTATGTCGACTACCTGCCTGTACTCAGACATCGTTCTGCCAACAGCTACCTGGTACGAAAAAGACGATATGAATACATCGGATATGCATCCGTTTATTCACCCACTAACAGCGGCTGTTGACCCGGTTTGGGAAGCGCAGTCTGACTGGGACATCTTTAAAGGCATTGCTAAGAACTTCTCGAAAATGAGTCAAGGTCACCTGGGTGTAGAGCAAGACGTAGTGACGGTACCGTTACAGCACGACTCGCCGGGTGAATTAGCACAGCCGTACGGCGGAAAAGCTTGGTGGAAAGGCGAAGTAGAAGCCATTCCGGGTAAAACCATGCCGAACATTACCGTGGTTGAACGTGATTACCCGAATACGTATCACCGCTTTACCTCGCTGGGTCCATTAATGGATGAGCTGGGCAATGGTGGTAAAGGCATTAGCTGGGACACCAAAGAAGAAGTGGAATTCCTTGGCAAGCTGAACCGCAGACATGTGGAAGAAGGTGCCAACCAGGGTCGTCCTAAGATTGAATCGGCCATTGATGCCTGCGAAACCATTTTGTCGCTGGCGCCCGAAACTAATGGTCATGTTGCAGTTAAAGCCTGGGCGGCATTGGGTGAGCTGACAGGGCGTGATCACACACACCTGGCGAAGCCGAAGGAAGAAGAGAAAATTCGCTTCCGCGACATTGTTGCGCAGCCTCGTAAGATTATTTCGTCACCGACCTGGTCTGGTCTGGAAGACGAGCATGTGTCTTACAACGCAGGTTACACCAACGTTCATGAATTGATTCCATGGCGCACCATTACCGGTCGTCAGCAGTTCTATCAGGACCATGAGTGGATGTTGGACTTCGGTGAGAGCCTTTGTGCTTACAAGCCGCCAATTAACCTGAAAACCGTTGCGCCGGTGCTGAACAAGCGCAAGAACGGCAACAAAGAAATTGTACTGAACTGGATTACACCGCACCAGAAGTGGGGTATCCACAGTACTTACTCCGACAACCTGATTATGCAGACCTTGTCACGCGGTGGCCCAATTGTCTGGATAAGTGAAACCGACGCGAAAGCGGCTGGCATTGAGGACAACGACTGGTTGGACATTTTCAACGTCAACGGCGCTATTTGTGCACGTGCGGTGGTTTCACAGCGCGTACCTGAGGGTATGAGCATGATGTACCACGCTCAGGAACGTATCTTGAATATGCCTGGCTCTGAGCTGACCGGTACCCGCGGTGGTATCCATAACTCAGTAACGCGTGTGGTCATGAAGCCAACCCATATGATTGGTGGTTATGCACAACAGGCGTACGGCTTTAACTACTACGGGACAGTAGGCTGTAACCGCGATGAATTCGTGGTGGTCCGCAAGATGGACAAAGTCGACTTCCTGGACACTGAATAAATCGGAGTGAGGACAACACGATGAAAGTAAGAGCTCAAATTGGCATGGTGCTGAATTTGGACAAGTGTATCGGCTGTCATACTTGCTCCATCACCTGCAAAAACGTATGGACCTCTCGCGAAGGGGTCGAATATGCCTGGTTTAACAACGTAGAAACCAAGCCAGGCATTGGTTTCCCGAAAGAGTGGGAGAACCAGGACAAATGGAACGGCGGTTGGTCACGCAATAAAAAGGGCAACCTGGAGCTGAAAATTGGTAGCAAGCGTCGCGTGCTGGCAAACATTTTCGGTAACCCGGATTTACCTGAAATTGACGACTACTACGAACCGTTTGAGTTTGATTACCAACACTTGCACACGGCGAAGCCGAGCAAGCACCAACCAACGGCGCGTCCACGCTCACTGATTACCGGTAAGCGGATGCAGAAAGTTGAGTGGGGTCCGAACTGGGAAGAAATTCTCGGTACGGAATTCGAAAAACGTAAGAAGGACAAGAACTTCGACGACGTGGTTCAAAAAGACATGTACGGTCAATTTGAAAAGACCTTCATGATGTACTTGCCGCGCTTGTGCGAGCACTGTCTGAACCCGGCGTGTGTGGCTGCGTGCCCTTCAGGCGCTATCTATAAGCGTGAAGAAGACGGTATTGTTCTGATTGACCAGGATAAATGTCGCGGCTGGCGTATGTGTGTATCGGGCTGCCCGTACAAGAAAATTTACTACAACTGGAAGACCGGTAAATCTGAAAAATGTACGTTCTGCTATCCGCGCATTGAAGCGGGTCAGCCAACTACGTGTTCAGAAACCTGTGTGGGTCGTATCCGCTACTTAGGTGTGTTGCTATACGATGCGGATCGCATTGAAGAGGCAGCAAACACACCAAACGAGCAAGACTTGTACGAAGAGCAGTTGGGTATTTTCTTAGACCCGCATGACCCTGAAGTTCAGGAAGCGGCGCGTAAAGAAGGCATTGCTGAAAACTGGATTAAAGCGGCACAACGCTCACCGGTTTACATGATGGCGATGCAGTGGAAAGTGGCACTGCCACTACACCCTGAATACCGTACGCTGCCAATGGTTTGGTATGTACCACCACTGTCGCCAATTCAAAGCGCGGTCGAAGCTGGCCATGTTGGTATGGACGGTGAAATTCCGGACCTGAAGTCACTGCGTATCCCGCTGCGTTACTTAGCGAACCTGCTAACAGCGGGCGACGAGAAGCCAATTGTTCGAGCACTAGAACGAATGATTGCCATGCGTTCTTACATGCGTTCGCAGCATGTGGACGGCGTTGAAGACTTAAATGTACTGAAGCAAGTGGGCTTGAGTAAAAACCAAGTCGAAGAGATGTACCGCTACATGGCGCTGGCTGACTTTGAGGACCGCTTCGTGATTCCGACTAGCCACCGTGCGTACGCTGAAAATGCGTACGACGTTAAAGGCGGCTGCGGCTTTAGCTTCGGCAATGGCTGTAGCGACGGTAACAACGACGTAAACCTGTTCGGCGCGAAGAAACAAAGCGTTCGCCAGGTCATTCCTGTGACAATGAAGGAGTAATCAGATGCAAGTTTTACAGGTTATTTCTTTATTACTGGACTACCCAAAACCCGAGCTTGTTGAAGCTCGGGAAGACTTGGAAGCGATGATTCAGCAGTCACCTTTAGCTGCTGGCGACAAAGCTAAGTTAATGGAGTTTCTGCAAACGCGTTGTGACATGAGCCTTATGGACTGGCAGTCGGAATACGACAGCTTGTTTGAGCGCGGTCGCGCCTTGTCGTTACTGCTGTTCGAACACGTCCACGGCGAGTCTCGCGATCGCGGTCAGGCCATGGTCGACTTGAACAACCAGTATAAACAAGCGGGTCTTGAGTTGGGCGTTAAAGAATTGCCCGACTACATTCCACTGTACCTGGAGTTTTTATCGACCCAGGGTGACGAGAATGCTCGCTTAGGCTTAGAAGAAGTCGCTCATATCTTGGCACTTCTAACGGCTCGCCTGGAACAGCGTGGTAGTAACTACTCACTATTATTTGAAGTACTGATGCATATCTCGGGCATTGATATCGACCTTGACGATGTGCGTCGCCAAATTGCTGATGAAAAGCGCGATGATACGGCAAAAGAGCTGGACAAAGTTTGGGAAGAAGAAGCGGTGACCTTCACCGGTAACGACCAAACGAACGGCTGCCCAAGCGCGCAAAGTCGCCCATCGGAAGGACAACGTCGCGACCAGTATGTGCCGTTTAATACCGATGATTTGTCACAGCCCGTGAAAGTACAGCCTGATAACGTGTAGGCATTTAAGGAGAGCATCATGGATTACATTAATATGTTGGCCTTCGGCGTATATCCTTATATTGCCCTGGCTGTGTTTGTTATCGGTACCTGGATTCGCTACGACCGCGAACAGTACACCTGGAAAACCAGTTCCAGCCAAATGCTGGAAAGCAAGCAGCTACGCAAAGGTAGTTTGCCGTTCCACGTTGGTATTATTGGTATTTTCTTCGGTCACTTAGTTGGGTTGTTAACACCGAAGCAGGTGTGGCATGCACTGGGTGTTTCTAATGAAATGAAGCAGTGGGTGGCGATTATTGCCGGCGGTGTGTTTGGCTTAATCTGCCTGTATGGCTTAGTCATTCTAATTAACCGTCGCATGAACAATGTCCGTGTTCGGGTAAACAGCTCATCTATGGATATCTTCTTACTGTGGATTCTGTTTGCTCAATTAGCATTGGGGCTTATCTCCATTTATTACTCTACTTCGCATGTTGTTTATGGTGCAGAAGGCGAAAAAGCAGCGGTTATGGTTGCGCTAATGACTTGGGCGCAAAACATTGTCACGCTAGACCCTGTTGAAGCCGTTGCTGCAGTAGCTAACAACCCGGTGGATTGGGTATTTAAACTGCACGTGGTATTGGGTATGACTATTTTCTTAATCTTCCCATTCTCGCGTTTAGTGCATATGTTCAGTGTGCCGGTACAGTACATTACTCGCCAGCACCAGGTTGTACGCAAGAAATTTGCTAAACCGACGTATTAAGTGATTGAACTAGAGGGGGCAACGCCCCCTCGAGGAAGTAATAATGATTCAAGTTAATCAAACCGAAATTCCGGAAAAAGTGATTTTGGAAGAAATGCAGTACCACCCGGCGGAAACTCGTGAAGAAGCCATGGCGAAGGCGGCGGAAGCGCTGGTTATTGGCGAGCTATTCAAGCAACGGGCTAAAGACTTAGGTATTGAAGTTGCGGACGATAGCGCCGACGGCGGTAGTGACGACTTTATCGAAACGCTGATTGATCGTGAGGTCGCTCGACCAGAAGCCGACGAGCAAGCGTGTCGTCAGTACTTCGAGCAAAACCCGGAGCGTTTTAAAACGTCACCCATTGTTGAAGCTCGACATATTCTGTTAGCGGCTGCACCCGATGACGATTTAGAGCGTGTTAATGCCAAGCGTATGGCAGAGCAGTTAATTGAAGAGCTCAAACAAGGCCACGACTTTGCTCAGTTAGCGCGTCAGTACTCTTCGTGCCCGTCGAAAGAAACCGATGGTAACTTAGGGCAGCTGAGTCGTGGGCAAACCGTTCCGGAATTTGAACGTCAGTTATTTACAGCGGAACTGGGCGTAATGAAGTATCCGGTAGAAAGCCGCTATGGTTTTCACGTAGTCAGCGTGGACCATAAAATTGAAGGCAAACCACTACCTTATGAAGCCGTTCGCGACAAAGTTGCTGAGTATCTGGAAGAAAAAGTGCATCGTAAAGCGGTGTCGCAATACATTCAGGCCTTAGCAAACGAAGCGGACATTAAAGGTTTTGACTTTGTCAGTACCGGGTCGCCGCTGTTACAGTAGGGCTCAGTACTACTGGATTTTTAATGTATTTAAAGGCACCCTTCGCGGGTGCTTTTTTATTGGTAGTAATCGTTTTTGATTTAAGGAGTCACCATGGAAGCCAGCTTTTGGCATGAACGATGGGAAAATCAGCAAATTGGCTTTCACCGCCCGGAAGCTCACGAGATGCTGCGGCGCTATTTTAAGAAAGTCGCCAAGCCGGGTGCGACGGTATTTGTGCCGCTGTGCGGTAAATCAAACGATATGCTGTGGTTATTAGACAACGGTTACCGGGTGTTCGGTATAGAGCTGAGCGATATTGCGGTACAGCAGTTTTTTAGTGACAACGAGTTAACGCCGACAGTGACGCAAAAGGGTAAGTTTAAGGAGTACGCACTGGATGAACTGGTCATTTGGGTGGGAGACTTTTTTGAGCTAACCGGAGCCGACATGACTGACGTTGACGCTTGGTATGACCGTGCCGCCATGGTGGCATTACCGCCGGAAATGCGTACCCGCTATGTGAAGCAGTTAAGCGAGCAGCTGCCGGAACGCGCTCAGGGGTTACTAATAACCTTGCAGTATCCTGCCGGTTATCGGGAAGGACCACCGTTTTCTGTCAGTGAAGGCGAAGTAGAATCCGGTTTTGGTCAGCGCTTTAGCATTGAGCAATTAGAAACTGACGAAGGCATAGTGAATGGCGAACAGCCTGATGATAATCCTGTCACCGAGCAGGTTTATCAGCTCAGTTAAAACGAGTTACATTAAGCTGTTACGTCGTAAGATCTTCTCAGTGCGGCGTGCCAGCTTTTCCATAAAAGCTAAGTCTGCCAGAGTCGGGTCAGCAAGGTCATTATCTAAATCGGCCTGCCACTGGCTAACTTCCGCATCCAACATTTCCATCATCTTTTTCGAGCAGCCGCGGCAAATACCCTGACACATATCCGCTTCTTTTAAGCCAAAGGGAATGTGTTCGCGAATTACCTCCAGCAGCTGATACATCGCGGTTTTGGTATCGGGTTTGCGGCTCATACATCCTCCAGTAAACGCGTCCAAAAAAGAAAAACCAAGCTTCCACAAAGAATTGCAGAAGCCTGGTTTATTAAGGGTTAAGCAGATTTATGCTTTAAGCCTTTTACGACTTGCCAGCTGATGCCTAGCGCACCGACGATGAAGACCATGTCACCGACAGTACGGAACCAACGTAGGTTCTGCAGCAGTGGTTGTTGCATGAAGGCTTCGCTGCGTGCGTACCATAAACCTTCAGTTGCAGCGGCGTAGAACTGGATGAAACCGACTGGCAGCAAGCTGGTGAAGAGCATTAGCGCTAAGCCAATGTTCATTGTCCAGAAAGCCATTTTCATCAGTTTTTCGTCGAACTGCAGGTTAGGGCGAATGTAGCGCAGTATCAGCAATACAAAGCCCAGTGCCAGGAATCCGTACACCCCGAATAGTGCTGCGTGTGCGTGAGTAGGCGTAGTGTTCAGACCTTGTACATAGTACAGCGAGATAGGCGGGTTGATCATGAAGCCTAATACGCCGGCGCCTAACATGTTCCAGAACGCAACGGCTACGAAGCACAATAGTGGCCATTTAAGGCGTTGCATCCAGTCTGCACGTTTTTGCAGGCTGTAGTTTTCCCAGGCTTCATAGCCCAGCACAATTAGCGGTACCACTTCTAATGCTGAGAAAGTAGCACCTACGGCCATAACCGGTGTGGTTGTGCCTGCAAAGTACAAGTGGTGGAAGGTACCCGGTACACCACCGAGCATGAACAATGACGCTGACGCTAGCGCTGCAACGGTTGCCATGCGGCGAGAAACCAAGCCCATGCTGTGGAAAATGAAGGCCAGTGAGGCAGTGGCAAATACTTCAAAGAAGCCTTCTACCCACAGGTGAACAATCCACCAGCGCCAGTACTCCATGATAGAAATGTGAGTACGCTCGCCGTAGAAGAAGCCGGCACCGTAGAACAGGCCAATGGCAACGACTGAGGCGGTGAATAATGCCAGTAAGTTCTTGTCGCCTTTCTCTTTGAAGGCGCCAACAACACAGCGCATCATCAGCACAAGCCAGAAGACGATGCCGAGGAACTTACCAATTTGCCATAAGCGACCTAAGTCGACGTACTCATAGCCCTGGTGACCTAACCAGAAGTTCAGGTGTTCAGGCATAATTTGCGCAATGGCTAACCAGTTACCGATAAAGGTACCTGCTACGACCAACACGAGCGCCCAGAACAAGACGTCCACGCCAAGTTTTTGGTACTTAGGATCTTTGCCGCCATTAATAATCGGCGCCAGGAATAAACCTGCGGCTAAGAACCCGGTTGCTATCCAGAACATGGCAGCCTGAATGTGCCAGGTACGAGTCAGTGAGTAGGGGAACCACTCAGAGATATTGATGCCGTAGAACTCTTGCCCTTCAACAGTATAGTGAGCCGTTAAACCACCCAGAAGTACCTGGAACGCGAACAGCGCCACCACAATGAACAAATATTTGCCGAGGGCTTTCTGTGATGGAGTTAGCTTAACCTTCGAAATAGGGTCATGTTCCGGCGCAACGAGTTCCTCTTCCTCTTTGTCGCGTAAGAATGCCCATGCCCAAATCAGGAAGCCAATACCGGCAATTAAGAGAATGACACTGACAATAGACCAAATGATGTTTTCCGCGCTAGGCACGTTGTCTATCAGTGTTTCGTGTGGCCAGTTGTTGGTATAAGTGATATCGGCATCAGGACGCTCAGTCGCAGCTGCCCATGCGGTCCAGAAGAAGAAGTCATTCATTTGCGCACGGCGTTCAGCTGAAGGCAGTGTGTTTTCCTTCATGGCGTAGCTGACGCGGGTAGGGCGTAGCTCAGGGTCGTCACTGAATAGCTTCGAGTAGTACTCACCGGTTTGTTCAATCGCCTGAATACGACGTTCGCTTAAAATAACCGTATTAGACGATTTGTCGTACGTATTAGTGCGGTACTCTTCTTTCAGTTCATACTCGAGCTGGTTTTGTTGAACACCATTAAGTTCGTCATACGACTTGCCGAAAACTTCCTGTGCCCGAATGTCTAACCAGGCCAGCAGTTCACGGTGTAGCCAGTCGGCTGTCCAGTCTGGTGCTTGATACGCACCATGACCCCAGATAGAGCCTAACTGCATACCGCCCACAGACTGCCATGCGGTTTGTCCGTCAAGAACCGATTCTTCGGTTGCAATGACATTACCGTCGGTACTCATGAACTTATCCGGAATAGGCGGTGCCTCCCGGTAAACTTCCGTTCCAAAATACCCTAAAACACCAAAAGTAATTGCAAGAACACCGATTAGTGTCCACCAAAGCTTACGATACCCGGCCATTGTTGACCTCCTTGATACCACTGAACCACATCATTGGTTGTTACTCCCTCAGATAAGAATGAATAGTGATGTTGATTTCACTGTCCCCATACCTAGAGCAACTTCAGTGCCAAGTTTTAATACTTTGATTTTATTGTGGTTTTCTATTTTTAGGGTTTTTATAACTTAAAGAGAAAGGGTTTTTTTAACTTGCAGGGTAAAAAGAACCTAAAAGGTACTTTCTACCCCATTAGAGGTATTCAACGCGTTTCTTGAGGTTGATCAATGCACAGTATTTTATGTTGCCTATGCTAAGAAAACACAAGATATAGTGTTTTATACACAAATTAGTCCGATATATGGTGTTTTATGACAAGCTACCCACAACAGCTACATTACAGCTCTGAACAGGTTGTCTGGCAGGAAGTGCCGGATGAAGTAGCGTTAGCTTACACCATTACAGGGTGCCCTGTTGGGTGTAAAGGTTGTCATAGCGTGGACAGTTGGCCAGTCGGCAGCGGTTTAGCGTTAACTGAGGACTATTTGCAAGAGCGCCTGACTATGTACAAAGGGCTTATTACGTGCGTGTTGTTTCTGGGGGGCGAATGGCAACCAGAAGCGCTGATAAAACACTTAAAACGAGTTCGCGCAGAAGGGCTGGAAACCTGCCTTTATACAGGTTACGAGGATGTCTCTTTGCGCATCAGGGAACAGTTGACGTACTTAAAAACCGGGCCATGGATAGCCGAAAAGGGCGGTTTAGACAGCCCCCATACCAACCAAAAATTTTATGATTTAAGAACAAAGCAGCTACTGAACTGCAAGTTTCTGACAGGAGAATAATTATGTTGCGCTTAAACGACGACCAGGTTTCAGAAAAAGTAGACTTTATTGCGGACTACCTGAACGCACAAAATGCGGCGGACGGTTCGAAAATGGACGCCAACGCGAACGTTACGCAGAAAAATATCGCGACTTTAGAAGCTGAGCTGATGAAAGACTTCTTCGTACAGGTGAATCGCAAGCAAGTCAGTAACAAAATTGCAGAGCTGTTCGACGACAACTTAGCGAAAGAATACGTACGTCAAATAGAAGATCATGAAATATACGTGCACGATGAGACCAGTTTGAAGCCATATTGCGTGTCAGTGACTATGTATCCGTTTTTAACGGACGGCTTGACGAAACTGGGTGGTGAGTCCTTGGCGCCTAAACATTTAGAGTCGTTTTGTGGCTCCTTTGTGAATTTTGTTTTTGCTGTTAGCTCGCAATACGCTGGCGCTGTGGCAACCGTTGAGTTCTTAACTTACTTCGACTATTTCGCGCGTAAAGACTACGGTGATGACTACTTAAACACGCACCGCAAGCAAATCGAAAATCACCTACAGCACGTTGTATATGCGATTAACCAACCCGCGGCTGCACGCGGTTATCAGAGTGTGTTCTGGAACATTTCTGTGTACGACAAGCACTATTTCGATAGCATGTTTGGCGACTTCGTATTTCCGAAAGACTTTAGTAAACCTAAGTGGGAAACCGTTAGTGCTTTGCAGGACTTCTTCTTAGACTGGTTCAATAAAGAGCGAGAAAAGTCTATTTTGACCTTCCCGGTTGTGACCGTTGCCATGTTAACGGAAGACGGCGCTTGTAAAGATCAGGTCTTCGCGAAAAAAATGGCGGCTGAATTAGCCAACGGTAATTCGTTCTTTGTGTATTTGTCAGACAATGCCGACTCACTAGCGTCTTGTTGCCGTCTGCGCTCAGAAATTAGCGACAATACCTTCTCTTACACCCTGGGTGCTGGTGGTGTTGCGACAGGCTCTATTAATGTCATTACCATTAATATGAACCGTTTAGTGCAGGACGGTCGTGACTTAGAAGAAGAAATTAGCAAAATTCATAAGTATCAGGTGGCTTACCGCAAGCTTATGGAGGAGTACAAAGAAGCGGGTATGCTGACAGTCTATGACGCCGGTTTTATTAGTCTGGACAAACAGTTCCTGACCATTGGCATTAACGGCATGGTCGAAGCCGCGGAATCTCAAGGCATTAGAGCAAGCAATAACCCAGAGTATAAGAGCTTTGTCGAACGTCACCTGAAGATTATTTATGACGCCAACAAAGCCGCTAAAGCGGAATACGGCTACATGTTTAATACGGAGTTTGTGCCGGCGGAAAACTTAGGGGTTAAAAATGCAAAGTGGGATAAGGCCGACGGTTATAAAGTTTCGCGAGACTGCTACAACTCGTACTTCTACGTCGTTGAAGACGACGAAACTAATGCCTTAGATAAATTCGTTATGCACGGTAAAGAGCTGGTGGAATATTTAGACGGCGGCTCCGCATTGCATCTGAACCTGGATGAAAAGCTGAACACCACGGGTTACTTGTCGTTGCTGAACATTGCTGCGAAAACCGGCTGTAACTACTTCTGCATTAACGTCAAAATCACCATTTGTAATGAGTGTGAGCACATTGACAAGCGCACGTTAAGCGAGTGCTCGAGTTGTCACTCCGAAAACATTGATTATGGCACCCGGGTTATCGGTTACCTTAAGCGTGTTTCTGCGTTCAGCGCTGGGCGTCGTAAAGAGCACGCCGCTCGTCACTACCATCGTGACGAGGCGACGCAGGCAACCAACGGTGCGGCACAGGCCAATATAGGACTGCGTAAGGCAAGTTAAGTTGACACTTCTACCCACAAAGAGGGAGTTTAACTCCCTCTTTTTTGATGCATCCAAAAAGTAGTTTTGTGGTATTCTCCGCCCGCACTTCACGAACACGCGGTGACACCATGGAAATTACCAGTTATCAAGACTTTATCAATATGGCAAAACAACAACCTGAGCCGCAAAGGCTATTGTTTGTTTTGGCCAAAGCTCAGCTGCCTGAGCAACCGACACAAATTCAGCAACAGCAGTTCGAACAGCAGGCCGGTGGCAACCTCGAACCTGTATTATGCGTCGATAAATTGCCTGAAGAGGTTGAAAGCTTTGATGTTCTTGTCGAAGAGTCGCAACGCACTGACATTGACTGGGACATTGCTTTTGTCAGCGCAATGGACGGTCGTGGCGGACATCCTATTTCAAGCGATGAAGCATCACAGCCTTTAGAAATGATGGTCCAGCAAATTCAGGCTGGCATGATCAAGCACTTTTTAACCATTAACCGACAAGGAGAGTTGGTGCAAGTTATGTAGTCCGGCATAACTTGCGCTAAAATAGCGCCATGACAAAATTACTGTTTACCGTCATTTCCCTGTTATTTTCGGTATCAGTACTGGCAGCAGAGCCCTCTGCTGACCGTATCGATTTAACCTCTTCCACCGTTGGCTACGCCGCCCTGATTATTTTCGTTCTTGCATACATTCTGGTAATGGGCGAAGAAAAACTTCACATGAGAAAGTCCAAGCCGGTGCTGGTCGCCGCTGGTGTTATCTGGATTCTCATCGGTGTTGTTTATACAGGCGAGCACGCTGCTTTAGCAGAATCGGCGTTTAGGCATAACTTGCTGGAATTCGCTGAACTGATGCTGTTCTTACTAGTGGCGATGACTTATATCAATGCGATGGAAGAGCGGCGCCTATTCGACGCCTTGCGTGCCTGGCTTTTGAAAAAAGGCTTCAGCTACCGCAAATTGTTTTGGATAACGGGCATTTTAGCCTTCTTTATTTCGCCCGTTGCCGACAACCTGACAACCGCATTATTGATGTGTGCTGTGGTTATGAAAGTGGCGCAAGATGACAAAAAATTCGTCGCTTTATGCTGTGTCAGTATTGTCATTGCGGCCAACGCGGGTGGTGCTTTCAGTCCGTTTGGTGACATTACCACGCTTATGGTTTGGCAAGCCGGACAGGTTACTTTTACCGAGTTCTTGAGGCTGTTCCTGCCGTCAGTGGCTAACTACTTAATACCAGCGCTTGTGATGAGTTTCTTTATTGAAAACAAGAAACCCAGCACACTGCATACAGAAGTTGAGTTGAAGCGTGGCGCACTGCGTATTACTTCATTATTTTTACTGACCGTAGCAACCGCCGTTATCTGCCATATTTGGCTGCATTTGCCACCGGTATTGGGCATGATGATGGGTCTGGGCTACTTACAGTTCTTCGGCTATTTCCTGCGTATGACCTTGCCAGGCTCACTAGCGCGTAAACGTGCTATGGCAGAGCGAGCGGGTGACCAGAAACGTCTGGAACAGCTGGGATCCGTTGTTCCGTTTGACGTATTCAGTCGTGTTTCTCGAGCCGAATGGGATACCTTGCTGTTCTTCTACGGTATAGTGCTGTGTGTTGGTGGCTTAGGTTTCATGGGCTATTTGAGCCTGTTGTCGGAGTCATTGTACGGCGGAATGAGCGCCACCCTGGCAAACAGTATTTTAGGTGTAGTGTCAGCAGTTATCGATAACATTCCGGTTATGTTCGCCGTGCTGTCTATGGAGCCCGACATGTCACACGGCCAGTGGCTGCTCATTACCCTCACAGCAGGTACCGGTGGTAGCTTACTCTCTATTGGCTCAGCCGCCGGTGTTGCCTTAATGGGTCAGGCGCGCGGCTACTACACCTTTGCCTCACACCTAAAGTGGACACCAGTAATTGCACTAGGCTACATAGCAAGCATACTGCTGCACCTGTGGCTTAACGAAGCAACGTTCCATATTTAGGCGGGGGAAGGGAAAGGACTTTTTTGCGGTGAAAGCTTCCAACTCAGAGAGACGCCTGCAAGTACGTCCCTGTAAGGCTTGAGTGGCGCCATCCTTGGCGCCACACACTCTCTGAGTTGGAAGCTCTAACCACTCGACGCCCTGACTTTTCTCTACTGTGACAGTTTATTTACTTTTCACATTGGTGTTTTTTAAGATCACTCGGGTGTAATAAAGTAATGGATTTTTTCACCCTCAAAGATAACTGGGAAGCTAGGTTTTCCATTATCTAATACCGTGAATTCAGCCGGGAACGCAGCATAGCCATCAAAATAACGGGCATTGCTAAAAAGTGCTTTTCTAATTGGTTTATTACCGAAGTTGAGACGCACATTATATGCCCAGTATTCTTCACCATCCTTTTTGATGATATTTAGTTTGCCGATGTGAGTAGATACAGAGCAAGCTAAGCCTGTTTGTTCTTTGGGACCAATCCATAGTCGGTTTTTGTGCTCTTCTGACATTTTTGATAAATCAAAGGCTCGTCCTGATTTTTCGCAAATTTCACCTTCGAAGGAGATCAAAGTAGCATCAGTGTGGTCATAGTATACGTTATAGATTGTGTATGACTTAATATTAAGCCCATCTACGTGACTTAATGACATGCTTAATTTATCAACAAATAGTTTAATAACATCGCCATAGTTTTGTTGAGGTAATTCGGTTGTTCTTTTTTCTAACCAAATATATCGGGGACGGATCCACTGACTGCTATTATCATCAAAAAATAGGCCGGACATACCAAAAGCCATTAAATCAAGTGCATCGTTTAGGTTTTGACCAGCCGCAGTTTGGGAAAAACTTTTGCCTTTGGGACGCTCGGTATCAAACATTTTATGATCATCGACAACTCCTTCTATTATATTTAGTGCTGTGCTCCGATCATAATTCCACTCGTAAACATCATTAGTTACGCGTAATTGAGGTGGACGTTCAACTGTGTTGATGCAGCCTGTTAGAAAGGTTCCGCTGAGAACAAGCATTGCCAAAAACTTTTTCATTTTAGCTCTCCTAGCCATTTTATTATTGTTTTATAAGTTTCCTAGACTCAACTTGAGTGCCATTAAACCATATTGAAATAAAACGCGGTATGTGTATGATTCAGTTTTTTTGTTTCAATGATGTTGAGAGTGTAATAGTGAACGTATCGAAGTACCTTTTTCCTCTTTTAATTCCTGCCGTTCTTAGTGGCTGCTTAAATACTCCTAAATCTACTGCTCCAAAGTATGAACCTACTGCAGAGCAGCGTGCGGCGGTTATGAAAGCCAGAAATGCATTTATTCAACGTATTGCGGGCGTTAAAAACCAGCAGCAGGTAAAGCAAGCTGAGCCGACAGTGACGTTAGAAACTATTAGTCCAGCGGACTTAAGTGCAAGCTATGAAAAGCTTATTGCCAATGGTAGATCGGCAAATTTTAGTATTGAAAACAAAGAATTGTTTATTGATGGGCAATCATACCTAGATATGGAAGGCACTCTGGTACTTGCTGGTTTCGATAATGAATCGGGTAAATTCTCATATATTATTGAAGTAGGTAATGAAGAGTATGTCGCAAAAACTATGCGGGTGGGGTCAAAGGAAGAGCCACTGACGTTTGCGAAAATCACTAAAAGTGGCGATCGCATGGTGATGAAAACAGTGACCGGGGAAACCATTACTGGAGAACGAGTTATCCCAACGTCGACCGGTTTCATAATACCGAGAAGTAATGGTCTTATTGAAGTACCTATTACTGACAAAGCTAGACCTATCGGACTCCCTAAGGGGTATGTTGCTGCTGCAATGCAACGCGGAGATATTGGTTCCACTAATATTATTTTATTGGAAAAGCTAAAAGAAGCCGACAATGAAGGTGGTTTTTTTGATTTCAGCGAAGTAACCGGCGCATTCGGCCTGACAGAAGACGATGACTATTTGTTTTTTGATCTTGAAACAGGCAAGTCAACGGTGTTGAACGTGAGCCGTGAAGGCAAAAACGAGCAGCACATGTACAACTGCAGGCGCCAAAATGACTATGTGAATAAATGCAGTGGAATGGTTAAATACGAGTCCCTTTATACGAAGCTCGGAACTAAGAACACACAGCATTATTTTTGGTCAATAGACTGGCTAAGTACGGCTCAAGGTCCAATAGGGGTGATTAATACAGGAACCACCGTTGAGGTCATTGACTTAACGAATGATAAACAATTTGTATTATTCGAGCGATTGATGGGCGTAAATGAATTTAATTTATTGCCAACCGAGGATGGTCGTTTAGGTATGTCAGTAAAGTTAGGGTTTTCCACTGAGGAAATCGATGATTTGCTAGCACACTTAAAAACTGTCCCTACAGAAAAAGTTAAAAGTACTACTAAATTATAAGATCACTTCTGATACTCAAGCCCGCCAAATGGGCTTGAGTGTAGTTTAGTCCAAATCGCCTTCTTGTCAGGTTAACCTTACCGATAAGTTAATGAATCCACCGGATGGATAGTTGGCTCTTATAGGGCTGTTGACCAATTCAAACTGATTAAAATGCTCTAGCAGTTCCTGAACAAAGATACGAAGTTCCATTCTGGCCAGCGGTGCGCCGGGGCATACGTGTATGCCTCGCCCGTAAAGTAGGTTGTGGGCTTTGTTTTGCTCAGGGTTAAATGTATTGGCTTTGCCGAATACGGACTCATCGCGATTGGCCGAGGCCCAGAGTACTGTCACTTTTTCGCCCTGTTTCACGGGGCAGCCGGATATTTCTGTGTCTTTGACTGCGCGACGGCGGTTTGAAATAAGTGGAGGGTCAATGCGCAGTATTTCGTCTATAGCGTCGTCGACATTTAGTTGGTTATTACGAAGTTTGTCGGCAATGTCGGGGTTCTGTGCGAAGAAGTAGAAAATACTGCCAATAGCAGCAGCAATGGTACCTACTTCGCCGGCGGTCCAGTTGCGTAAAATACTGACAACTTCCTCTTCGTGAAGGCGGCGCGTTTCGCCATTCACTGTGACTGTTTCATGCATTAGGCGGCATGTATTGTCGTCTTTGGCTGAGCCTGATTGTCTGCGAACGTCAAGCTGCTGATGAATCAATGCCTCAAACTCATCCGCCTTTTGCTTTAACGTTGCTCTATCGTTATTCACAATGGCTTGCTGGTTGGCTTCAAGCCATTCGCCTAGTGTACCTGTTAGCGATTCTGGCCAACCGAGAAAGGCGGACTGAATATGTAATGCAAAAGGCTTTGCGATTTTACTGACAACATCCAATGCCGTATTCGGTGTAATTCTGCTAATGATTCCCTGAGCAATTTGCCGACAAGTCGGCTCAAAATCCCGTAAGCGATCAGCCTTAAAATAGGGCTCAATCACTTCTCGAAAAATACCATGCTCAGGCGGATCCATCCCGTTTGGAACCGACAAGTGGGAGCCTGCTGCATTGCTGAACGTTTCATGATCTTCGATAACCGAGCGGACATCGCTATGCGTTAGTACCGCATGACCTAACATCTCGCTTTGGGCAACAGGACACTTTTGCCTAAGCTCATCAAGTGACGCAATTTGATCCTGCTGTTCGGAAGGCTCCCAACGACAATTTTTCATACAACCTCCTAGTTCATAAGCATCCATACGAGGATAAAAGAGGTAAACCGGTCGCAGTATGCGCCGGGGATAGCGTATGAAGACCGGTTTACCTCTTTCCGCTAAACCACTTTAGAGTAGCGATTCTGGCCGTGGTCCAGATATTCGTCGAAACAAGCGCAAATGCTGCGAACCCAGAGGCGGCCTAATTCTGTGACGCGGAGTTTTTTGTCGGATACGTCGACTAAACCGTCTTCAATAAAGGGTTTTAGCAACGGTATGGCTTCAGCAAAGTGTGCCCAGAAGTCATCGATATTCCACTGTGCTTTAAAGGCTTCAATATCGAGCTCAAAGTGGCAGATGACTTGTGAAATAAGCGCTGCCCGCACTTTGTCTTCGTCGGTTAATGCCATGCCTTTAACAATGGGCTTTTGTCCGCTATCTATCATTTTGTAGTAAGCCGGCAGCTCTTTTTCATGCTGCCATAGTACACCGTTAACCTGGCTAATGGAGGACACGCCTAAGCCTAGTAATGCGTCCTGACCGTCTGTGGTGTAGCCCTGGAAGTTACGCTGTAAGCGACCTTCGCGTTGAGCAATGGCTAAGCCGTCGTCTGTTTTCGCGAAGTGGTCCATGCCAATAAACTGATAGCCGGCGTCGTTGAGCTGAGTAATGGCTTGTTCGAGCAAGCTCAACTTAACTGACGGCTGTGGAATGGACTCTTCCGGTATTTTCTTCTGCCCGGCGAAGCGCTGTGGTAAATGCGCGTAGCTGAATACGGAAATGCGATCGGGATCCATTTCAATGACTTGCTCTATCGACTTCTTAAAGGTTTCCGGACGCTGGTACGGCAGGCCATAAATTAAGTCGAGGTTAATTGAGTCAAAGCCCAGCTCTTTGCTGAGTTTTAACTGATGTGCAATAAGGTCAACATCCTGCACGCGGTTAATGGCAATTTGTACTTTTTTATCAAAGTCCTGTACGCCATAACTAACACGGTTAAAGCCGAGATCGCGCAAGTGACGTAGTTTCTCATCGCTGCAGCTGCGCGGGTCTATCTCAATGCTCACCTCTGGGTTTTCGGCAAAGGTAAAGTGCTGATGAACCAAATCCATCAGTCGTGTCAGTTGTTCCTCGGTCAAAAAGGTAGGCGTTCCCCCACCTAAGTGAATTTGACGAATTTTCTTGTCTTTAACTAATGGCTGATACATCGCCATTTCTTGTGCAAGGTAGTCTAGATATTTGTCCGCTTTATGCTGGTGGCGGGTAATAACCTTGTTGCAGCCGCAGTAATAGCAGAGTTTATGGCAAAAGGGTAAGTGCAGATATAAGCACAGTTCATCGCCGGCCGTCTTCAGTGCATTGGCGATGCGATCTTGAGAAAACTGTTCAGACAACATTAATGCCGTCGGATACGATGTGTATCTGGGGCCATTAATATTGTATTTTTCGATTAATTCTTTATCCCAAGTAACTGTGCTCATAACTACCTCTTGACGTTCGTCAAAACAACTTAATTAATTTAGAGGTATTGTTTCACTTTTCTCTCTATAAATAAAATCACTAAAACGGTCACCCATTAAATAAATGGCCTTTGGAAGCTTTTGATTTACCTCAATAGTGTCTAAAAAGTTTTTTAAATGTAACCCTAATTCGGTATTTCCTTTCACCATTAATTTTCGATTAAAAAATAACGTGTCAGGATCAACCTTGCTGTAGATCAATAAAACAAGCGCGTCACCGGTTGCTGATAGCGTTACGTCAGGCTTTTGCGGGCTTCTAAGCGATTTAAGTTTTCCGTTTTCAAGGGTTAAAAATAGAGATAAATCAATATCTTTAACATAAATCTCAACAATTCTTTCAGCGATAAAACTAAGATCGCCGTTTATTATTTCGTCTTTAAATAACTGGTTTAAAATCTTTTCTGAGCTGAAGTTAATAATAGGTTCTGGAATTAAATTTTTAATTGGTTGAATTATTTTAGGTATGGCGTCTACCCATTTGGTGGTATTCATTATTCGCTCCGCATGAAATAACACAATAAATATTGTCAGCACTATAATAAATAAACAAATTGCGCGCCACAAAACAATTAAATAGAGGTTTAAATGGAATTGCTTTGTCCGGCCGGAAGTATTCCGGCATTAAAAGCGGCTATCGAAAATGGTGCCGATGCGGTTTACGTGGGTTTGAAAGACGAGACCAACGCAAGACACTTTGCGGGTCTTAATTTGGACCAAATGAAGCTGTCTGAGGCGGCTGATTATGTGCACCGGCATGGCAAAAAGCTGCATGTTGCTATCAACACGTTCGCGCATGCCAATAGCTGGGAAAAGTGGCGCCAGGCGGTCGATGATGCCGTTCTGGCTGGCGCAGACGTACTGATTATTGCCGATCTGGCGGTGCTGGCTTATGCCGCTGAGCGCTACCCGAAAGTAGAAACGCATTTATCGGTGCAGGCGTCGGCGACCAATGCCGGGGCAATTCGCTTTTATCAGCAATACGGTGTGAAACGAGTGGTTCTGCCGCGTGTACTGTCTATGCAGCAAGTTCGTGCGCTCGCCCGAACAACGGACGTTGAGCTGGAAGTTTTTGCCTTTGGCAGCTTGTGCATTATGGCGGAGGGGCGCTGCTATCTAAGCTCATACCTGACCGGCGAGTCGCCCAATACCGCGGGTGCCTGCTCGCCAGCTGCCTTTGTTGAGTGGGACGAGCAAGACAACAAACTGGAGTCGCGGTTAAATGGCGTGCTGATAGACCGTTTTGATGAAAATGAAAAAGCGGGCTATCCGACGCTCTGTAAAGGACGCTTCTCCGTTGACGATGAGGTCTATAATGTTCTGGAAGAGCCCACGAGTTTGAACACGTTAAGCTTACTACCGCAGCTGCACAAAGAGGGCATTGCCTCACTTAAAATAGAGGGTCGTCAACGCAGCCCAGCCTATGTCTCACAAATTACCCGAGTCTGGCGCCAGGCTATTGATGCAGTCATGGCCGACCCCGATGGTTTTGAGGTCGCTGACAACTGGAACTCGGTTCTTGCATCGCTCTCTGAAGGCAGTCAAACCACGCTCGGTGCGTATCATCGGAAATGGAAGTAATGATATGAAATTTTCTTTAGGGCCGATTCTTTACTTTTGGCCAAAAAAACAAGTCATGGATTTTTACCGCGAAGCCGCTGACTCTGACGTCGAGCATGTGTACTTAGGTGAAACCGTGTGTAGTAAACGCCGCGAGCTTAAGCTTGACGATTACCTTGAAATTGCACACATGCTCCGAGAAGCCGGTAAGAAAGTAACCCTATCAACCATGACGTTGCTGGAAGCCCCAGCCGAGTTGCGGGAGCTGGGGAAATATTGTGACAACGGCGAATTTGAGGTCGAAGCCAACGATGTCAGCGCCATTGGTCTGTTACAGGAGCAAGGCCTGAACTTCACTGCCGGGCCGGCCGTTAACATCTACAATCATCAAAGTCTGCGTCGTTTAATTGATATGGGCATGAACCGTTGGGTGGCACCTTTTGAGCTGTCGCGTGACTGGTTGCAGGATATTTTGCAGCAGAAGGTCATTGAAAGCGTGCGTGACTGCTTTGATGTTGAGGTGTTCTCGTTCGGGCATATGCCGCTTGCCTGGTCGGGTCGCTGTTTTACTGCGCGCTCTGAAAACCGTCCAAAAGATCAGTGTGAGCTATGCTGCATCAAGTACCCTGAAGGGCGTGAAGTGAAAAGCCAGGAAGGGCAGCAAGTGTTTGTGCTTAACGGCATTCAAACGCAATCGGGTACCCGCTACAACCTGATAAATCAACTGCCTAGCATGCAGGGATTAGTGGATATTGTCCGTATTAGCCCGCAACCAGAAGGCACTTTTGACTGGCTTCAGCGTTTCCGTAACAATATCGATGGTGAACAGCCGGTTAAACTTGGCAGCAAAGAAAGTAATGGCTACTGGTTACAGCTTGCCGGGTTAGCGACAGCATAAATACATGGAATTAAGGGAAAAAAGGGCAATTATGTCAGACGATATCGCACGTATTGGTGTTATTACGGTCAGCGACAGAGCCAGTCGGGGTCAATATGAGGATATCTCAGGCCCGGCCATTGAAGCGACACTAAACGACTATTTAACGTCTTCGTGGCAGCCGGTGTACCGGGTTATTGAAGATGAACAATCGCTTATTGAGCAAACTATAAAAGAGCTGGTGGACAAAGAAGGTTGTTGTCTGGTGGTGACCACCGGTGGTACTGGCCCGGCTAAACGCGATGTCACTCCCGAGGCAACTGAAGCGGTTTGCGACCGCATGATGCCGGGCTTTGGCGAACTGATGCGGCAAGAATCGTTAAAATACGTACCAACCGCAATTCTCTCACGCCAAACTGCGGGCTTAAGAGGGTCTTCATTGATTATTAATTTACCCGGTAAGCCTAAAGCCATTCGTCAGTGCTTAGACGCGGTATTCCCGGCAGTGCCTTATTGTATAGATTTGATGGAAGGCCCTTATCTGGAGTGCGATGAAACGGTAATTAAACCCTTCCGTCCTAAGAACAAGTAGTTATGTGCCATGCCGGAGTCGTAGCAGGCTTCGGCATAATCCGATAAAGGTTACCGTCCAGGCACATAAAGCTATATAGAAGAAGGTTGTCGGTAAGGCGTCCAAAAACGAAAATTGCATGGCTTTTAACATGACATAAGTGCAAGCTGAATACATACCTAATGGGAACACAGCTCCCCAATAAAGTGGGTCATAGGCAAACGGGAAACGCCGAATGACGTGTCGCCACACACCCAAAATAAGCAGCATGGGTATCCACCAACTGCCAGTCGCCCAATAGAAAATGGTAAAGCCTTTAATGAAGGGGACCAGACTTTCCAGAAAGGGGGCTTTCGGTGAGTTAATAATTAGCAAGGAACCCGCTAACGTTGAAATAGCCATTGCACCCATGTTTATCCAATACGGTGGCGCCAGATCACTGGGCACGAATTGGAAAAACGTATAGCGATAAAAAATCAGCGACATCATCCAGATGTACAGCATGCCACCCCAAAGCCACATAGAAAGTGCCAGAAAGTTAAGTTCGAGTTTCCAGGGTTGTGCGGTTTGTGTCGCTAAATAAGCGCTGAGTACGGCAACTGCCTGTGTTGCAACTACAGCCAATAACCAAGCACCGCTAATGCCTTTGTCTAGTGACGGTTTGTTACGGCGAATCGTCAATGCGGTAAAAACTGTATAGGTTAGAATAATCCAGAGCAGTAATGCGATTACCCAGGCGCTAAAAGCTAGCCAGTAATTGTCATAAAGAATAAGCAACTGACTGCCGACCAAGGTGGTTCCGGCAACGGCAGTAAAAAATGCTGGGCCTTTGTTGTGACTGACTAAATCGCTGAAGAACTCGTTGGAAAAACGAATGGCGCGGTAGCTGTATAGAAAAGTTAAAATTGCCCAGCTGAGTGTAGAAACGAAAAAAAGAAGTTTGGCAATAAAAGGCCATTGCTGCTGGTGTGCAGCAATGGCGATAATTCCTGTGGCCATCACCAGCCCAAAGTAGGCTGGTGACAAGTCTTTTGATTTATCAAGTAGGCTCATAACGTCTCTGTCTGAGCCTTGCTTTACTTAGCAAGGATCAGGTGCATTTTTACGAGAGTAGAACCACCAAGTTATCACACCACATATTGCGTAAAAGATGATAAAGCTCACTAAAGCGGCAGATACTCCGCCGGTTAAGCTAATGGACGTACCGTAAGCTTTCGGGATAAAGAAGCCGCCGTAAGCCGCAATGGCTGAGATAAAGCCGATGACTGCTGCGGACTCTTTGTTGCCTTCTTTTATAGCTTCATCAGTATCACCCAGTTCACGTTTACGCTGGTTCAGGAAGATAACCGGCACCATACGGAATGTCGAACCATTACCAATACCTGTGGCAATAAACAGCACCATAAAGGCGGCGAAGAAGCCCCAGAAATTGCCTTCCGTACCGGCAATTGGCAGGAAGTACATCACCCCGACGACACCGATAATCATCAGTAGGAAGTTCCAGAAAGTAACGCGAGCACCGCCCAGTTTGTCAGCAATAATGCCCCCGGCAGGTCGTGCTAGCGCACCCACTAGAGGTCCTAAGAAGGCATAAGCGGTTGGGTCAACTTCCGGGAACAGCATACCGGATAACAGTGGGAAGCCGGCGGCAAAGCCGATAAAGCTACCGAAAGTTCCCAGGTACAAAATACACATTATCCAGTTGTGGAAGCGTTTGAAGATAACCGCTTGATCGCTGAACGAGGCTTTCGCTGACGAAATATCGTTCATGCCGAACCAGGCTGCGATAGAACCGATAATAATCAAAGGCACCCATAAGAAAGCCGCGTTTTGCAGCCAGATTTCTTGACCAGCATTAGCGCCTTCCTGAATGACCAGTGGGTCGCCTTCAATACCGCCAAATACGCTCGCAGCGATAACTAATGGTGCCAGTAATTGCATACCGGATACACCCAGGTTACCCAGGCCGGCGTTCATGCCTAATGCACCGCCTTTTTCTTTTTGTGGATAGAAAAAGCTGATGTTCGACATACTGGACGAGAAGTTACCGCCACCAAAGCCACACAACAATGCCAAAATCAGCATAATCATGTACGGGGTATCGGTGTCTTGAACGGCGAAGCCAATCCAGATACAGGGCAGTAGTAAGGACGCGGTGGATATTGCTGTCCAGCGTCGCCCGCCGAATATCGGCACCATGAAGCTATAGAATATTCGTAGTGTCGCACCGGAAAGCGCGGGCAGTGCGGCTAACCAGAACAGTTCGTTTTGACTGTACGGGAAGCCGAGCGCAGGCATTTTAACCACCAGAATACTCCAGATGGTCCAAACCGCGAACGCCAAGAATAGGTTGGGTATGGAAATCCACAGATTACGGCTGGCGATGCGTTTACCTTTTTCTTCCCAGAATGTCTTATCTTCCGGGCGCCAGTCGTCAAGTACCATTGAATTGGGAGTCGACAGCTCAGGTAAGTCACGCTCTTCGCGGTCGTCTTTGTATTCGACGCGTTCCGCTTTAACAATGGCGGCATTCATCCAGAGTAGCGAGACGATCGCAATAACAAACAGCAACATAAAGCTGCTTTGCCATACGCCAATAACGTCGTTGAGCATACCGAAGGTCAGTGGTAGCAAGAAGCCGCCAAGGCCACCAATCATACCAACAACACCACCGACCGCGCCGACGCTTTTCGGATAGTAAACCGGAATGTGCTTAAACACCGCCGCTTTACCCAGTGACATAAAGAAGCCAAGCACGAAGGTTAAAAACACAAAACCGACTAAGGTAATTTCAAACTGGAAATTGTAAGTCTGGTCGATGCCTTTAACTGCGTACTCAGTGCTGGGGTAGCTCAGCAGGAACGTACAAATAATGGAGGCAATAAAGGTCCAGTACATGACTCGACGTGCGCCGTATTTGTCAGACATCCAACCGCCCAAAATACGGAACAGTGACGCCGGAATGGTGTACAGCGCAGCAATCATACCGGCGGTTTTTACATCCAGCTCATACACGCCAATCAGGTAATGCGGCAGCCATAAAGCCAATGCTACGAAGGCACCGAATACGAAGAAGTAGTACAACGAGAAGCGCCAAACACGCAGATCACTTAACGGCGACAACTGCTCCCAGAAGCCTTGTTGCTGCTTTTCTGCACGGTCGTTTTTAAGCGGGTCTTCTTTGGCAAGCACGAAGAAGGCGACACCGGCAATGGCCAATACGGTCGCATAAATTTGCGCTGTACCCTGCCAGCCGAGAGCGATAAGTAAAAACGGTGCACCGAAGTTGGTTACCGCAGAACCCACGTTACCTGCACCAAAAATACCGAGCGCTGTGCCTTGCTTCTCTTTGGCATCGTTAAACCAGGCCGCGGTGTAGGTTACACCTACGATAAACGAGCCACCGGCTAAACCGACGCCGAGCGCTGCAATCAGCAACATAATGTAGCTGTTGGCAAAGGTCAGCAAGTAAACACAAGCCGAGGTTAACAGCATTAAAATGGCAAAGACTTTGCGACCACCGAGGCGGTCTGTCCATATACCCAGAAACATACGGCTAATAGAGCCGGTCAGTACCGGGGTTGCCATAAGCAAGCCAAGTTGAGTATCGGTCAGATTAAAGTCTTCCTTAATCTGAATGCCGATAATTGAAAAGATGGTCCAAACCGCAAAACAGAGTGTAAATGCCAGTGTTGATAACACCAGCGCGTAATTGCGTTGACCACCTGTTGCTGACAGGGGGTGGTTCATCGAAGACCTCCAGTTAGATCCGTTTAAGTCAGATACCTAAACTTTACTGTGAAGTTCGATAAAATGCTTTAGTATCAAATAGCTACAATCATTGTGCGTAAGTTAAAGCTACCCCAAAGTAGGTATAACAAAATCAACGCGAAAAGGCTGTTTTTCTGCGGTTAACTACCCCTTTAGAGGTAGTTTAACGAGTACGAGAAAGGGCTAAATCAACTAAGGGGTACTAACTTATTTTCGGCGGTAAAACGCTATTTTTTTACGTTTAAAACATATATTATAAATGTATCTTTAAAGTATTCAGGTGACCATGATGCAGATCACAAACCGAGAAAAAGAAGATCAAATAACACCGATACTCAGACAAGCATTTCGTCCTCTGTTCCTGCTGGGCGCTTTGTTCAGTGCTGTATCCATCCTGTTATGGGGTTTTGCATTAGCGGGGAAAATCAGTTTGCCGGTGTACGGAAATATAATGTTCTGGCACAGCCACGAGATGATTTTCGGTTTTGTGGTTGCCATTGTGCTTGGCTTTTTGCTCACTGCAGTGCAGAACTGGACGGGACTGCGCGCGCCACATGGTAATACCTTGCTGGTACTGACGGTGCTATGGAGTGCGGCACGGCTATTATTGTTGTTTGGTGAAAACCTGCCATGGTGGCTAGTGGCCGCCGTGGATGTCAGTGCTCTACCTGTTGCTGCCTTCTTGTTTGGCAAAATGGTGCTGAAAGTTAACCAAACCAGAAACCTGTTTTTTGTCCCCATTCTTCTGTTGTTAACGGTGTGCAACTTACTGATGCACTATGGGTTGCACTTCGGTCATTACAATATCCAAATATTGGGAGCCTATAACGCTGTCTTTCTGGTGACTTTGCTAATGGCTATTATCGGCGGGCGCGTTCTGCCAATGTTTACGGCCAACGGCACCATGACCAAGAAAGTTCAGGCATTGCCCTGGCTGGATAAAATGGCGCTGGGCAGCTTATGGCTAATATTCGCGGTGCACTTTTTTAACCTACATACGCTATTGCCTAGTCAGGTTATGGTTGTGTTGTTCGCTTTTTGTGCCATAACAACAGCTGTTCGTGTAGCGCGTTGGAAAATTTGGATAACCTGGCGGGTGCCGCTGTTGTGGTCCCTGCATATTGCTTACTGGTTCATACCTATCGGTTTAGCGCTCTTTGCGCTGCGCTATGCGGGTATTGAAATTACGCAAAGCCTGGCTATGCATGCATTAACAGCTGGCGCTATGGGTAACATGATTTTAAGTATGATAGCCCGTGTGTCGTTAGGGCATAGCGGGCGCCCGCTTCAGCCTAAACCTATCATGTGGGGCGCATTTTTACTGGTGGTTATTGCGGCAGTGACCCGCGTGTTCCTTATTTGGTTTATGCCGGAGCTAACAAGCCAGTGGTTAATGTTGAGCACGTTAGCCTGGGCCATTGCGTACAGCATTTACGTGGTTGTCTACTTCAAAGTGCTCACCACGCCACGAGCGGACGGCACTCCTGGTTAAGCGTTGGCGCAGTGGGGGCAATTAGGGTGTTTTTGCAAATTCATCCGTTGCCAGTCACTGTGCAGTGCATCAAACAGTAACAATGATGAATAAAGCGGCTGACCTACGTTGGCCGCTATTTTTATGGCTTCTACGGCTTGCATCGTGCCAATAACGCCCACCAGCGGCGACAACACCCCGGCTTCGGTGCAGCTGAGCTGCTGTTCTCCAAAAAACTGGCTCAGGCAGCCATAACATGCGCTGTCATTTTGCATGGAAAAGCTCGCTACTTGCCCTTCAAAGCGAATGGCTGAGCCGGACACCAAAGGCGTGTTGTGTTGCAGACAGGTTTTATTCACAGCGTTGCGTGTTGCCAGATTGTCACAGCAATCGACAACCAGGGTCGCAGCGCTGACTAATGGTTCCAGCGTGTCTTCATCAACTCGCGTATTAACCGTTTGAATACGGGTTTCGCCATTAAGCTCTTGCAGCCGGCGCTTAGCCGCTTCGACTTTTGGTTCACCGACACTTTGCTCCGAGAATAACACCTGACGCTGAAGGTTATGACGGTCAATGGTATCGTCATCGACCAATGTTAGCTCGCCAACACCAGCGGCCGTCAGGTAGGGCGCCACAGCGCAACCAAGGCCGCCCATGCCAATAACCAGAATATGACTGTTAAGTAACTTTTCCTGGCCATCTATATCCATTGCCGGCAGTGCAATATGACGGTTGTAGCGCATCATCTGTTCCGTTGACAGTGTCTTATTCATAACGACTCCTCTGGCGGTACAGGCACGGACTCAGGGCGACTGGCTAACCAGGCACCAACAGTGACCAATACCACGCCGATGGTTATTTTCAGCCAAACCGGCACTTGTGGCACGAACAACCATAAAATGACGTAACCACCGGCCATCATAACCAGTGCAATGACTTTAGAGCGGCGCTTTACCACCCGGTTATCGCGCCAGGCTCGAATGTCAGGTCCGTACTTTGGATGGTTGACCAACCAGGTTTCTAAGCGAGGCCAGCCTTTACTGGCTGCCCATAGCGCGGCAATAAGAAAAGGCACGGTGGGCATAACCGGCAAGGCGATACCAATAAGCCCCAGTAAGACAAAAAAACCGGCCAGCGATCGCCACAGTATTTTCATTAAAAGCTCTCGGGTCATTACTTCATTCCTAACCGGGCGGCCATTTTGTGTAAGTTACTGGAATCGAGCTTGAGCTCTTTAGCGGCTTTACTCCAACTGTCATCGTTACGCTCAAGCGCCGCTTCTATCATTTTACGCTGTGTGTATTGTACCGCTTCTTTCATCGACAAGCTTTGGGTCGGTAAGTTCGCGTCACTGCTTTGAGCGCTTGAGTCTGCTACTGAAGGCAACTGTACGTCCAGGTCGAGCATTTCGGGCTCAATACTGGCAATGTCATTTTTGTCGATACCATGGCTTAAGAGTTTAATGGCTGCCCGACTAATGACGTGCTCAAGTTCACGCACGTTACCGGGCCACTGATACTGTTGAATAGCCAACTCAGCCTCTGGCGACAAGCGAATAGCGCGCAAGCCTAGCCGAGCCCGGTTCAGCTCCAGAAAGTGACCGGCCAGAATGGAAACATCGTCGTCACGTTCACGCAACGGTGGTATTGGCAATGGATACACGGACAAGCGGTGGTAAAGGTCGGCGCGGAAGGTCTCGTTACTGACTTGCTGCTTCAGGTTACGGTTGGTCGCGGCAATAATACGCACATCCACTTTGCGGTATTTGTCGGAGCCGAGTCGCTGAATTTCACCGTTTTGCAGTACGCGTAGCAATTTGGCTTGTATGGAAAGCGGTAACTCGCCAACTTCATCTAAAAATAAGGTACCGCCATTAGCTGCATCGAAACGTCCGGATCGATCACTGGTAGCGCCCGAGAAAGCGCCTTTTACGTGACCAAAAAGTTCACTTTCCGCTAAGGACTCGGGTAGTGCGGCGCAGTTAACGTATATCAGCGGCTTGTCGCTGCGTTGCGACAGTCGGTGTAATTCCCGCGCGAATAGCTCTTTACCGACTCCGGTTTCGCCGAGTAGCAATACGGGCAAATCGGCACCGGCGACAACTCGAAGCTCTTTTAATACCGCATGAATGGCTTTGCTTTCACCAATAATTTCTGACTCATTGGCGTCGGTGGTACTGCTGTGCTCGACCGAATGTTTTTGCCCTTGGCGCAGTGCGCGAACGTTCTGCTCTAACTGACCAATGCGAATGGCGGTTTCTACAAATAAGCTGAATTTTTGTAATTCAATAATAGAGTCGTCAGTGAATGTGCCGGGTTCTAACGCGTCGAGTGTTAGTACGCCCCAGCATTTACTCTCCAAATACAAACTAATGCCCATGCAGTCGTGTACGGGCAATGCGTCGCCCGGCTGGTCGGCCAGTAAACCGTCGTACGGGTCAGGTAGAGCTGAGTCGTGTTCGAAACGAACGGCTGAACGTGACGACAGCAAAGTCGCTAGACGTGGGTGCTGGGCTAACACAAAGCGACGGCCCAAAGCTTCGCGCACGAGCCCCTGTACGGCAATGGGTTGCAGCACTTCGTTGTCGAGCTTCAACAGCGCGACTGCACCACAGTTAAAATGGCGTCGCAAGGTGCTGACGAGATTCTGCAACCGCACAGCGGCAGGTTGCTCTGTTAATAAGTCGGCTAAAACACTTTCTTGTAGCATGGTTAAATTCACTGTCTCGGTAAAAACTACCCTAATGGCTAGGGTTGATACTACCGTGGGTGCTCTGAGAGTCAATAATCACAATGGGGTAGGAGTTGGCGCGCTTGTTGCAATTCTAATCAGTAATTCATGATTTTTCCGGGAATGGTCCTTGGAATGACGAGTTTAATTAAGGAGTTTAGCATGAGTGATTTACAACAACGGTTGACGGACAGCGAAGCCAAATGGCAACAAGCAACAGCTCAAGAATTGGTCGAGCACATTTATTTACGATTCCATCAGCGCCATCGCGAGCAATTACCAGAGCTTAAGCAACTGGCAATGAAAGTGGAGGACGTACATGGCGACCACGAGTTAGCCCCACACGGCTTGGCGGAGCACTTAGATGCTATGTTGCAAGAGTTGGAAAGCCACATGATGAAAGAAGAGCAAATTCTTTTCCCAATGTTGTCGCGTGGAGTGTATCCAAGTGGCCCTATTTCCGTCATGGAAGAAGAGCATGTGCAGCATGAAACAGAGTTAGCGAAAATTAATGAGTTAACCAATAACCTGACACTACCGGAAGGCGCGTGTGGCACCTGGACAGCTCTGTACAATGGCTTGAAAGAGTTACAGGATGACTTGCACGAGCATATTCACCTGGAGAACAACGTACTTTTCGTTGAAAAGCAGGCGGCAGCACCAGAACATGGTAAAGACTTTTGTTGCGGCTCGTGTCAGTAATAGCTCATTACGTCAGACATTTCTAAATTGCGCTTCACTTCCCGTGCTCAAGCTTTTACATTAGGGGGACAGAATAAGAAACCTTAAGCGCTGCTTCGGCAGCGCAAAAAGCAACAGGAATGACCATGCGCAGTCTCAAAATTGCGGCTCTTGTAGCCGCTTCTTGGTTTGTGTTACCGTCCGCAGCCTCAGCACAAGAGGCACAGCAATTATCTGGCGAGCAATCGCTACTACCTGAAGCTAACTATGCCGATTCTGAAGTGACGGTAGAGCAGGTGCTTGGGTATCCACTCGGCACCAAAATAACCAGCCCGGCGGACATGAGTCGCTATTTTGAGGCGCTGAAAGCGGCGTACCCTAAGCAGGTGAAGCTTTTGGAGTACGGCGAAAGCTGGGAAGGTCGTACATTGTATTATGCGGTTATCTCCAGCGAAGAGAACATTGCCGACTTTGACGGTTTTATGCAGGGCATGCAGTCACTGGCGGACTCGCGTAAAACGAACCGCAGTGAGGCAGAAAAGCTAATTAACGAACTGCCGGGCAGTATTTGGCTGTCCTATGGCGTTCACGGCAACGAAATTTCGTCGCCGGAAGCTTCGATGATGACGGCGTATCATTTGTTGCATGACCAAGGCGAGCAAACGCAGCGTTGGTTAGACAACACCATGGTCTTTATTGACCCACTGCAAAATCCGGACGGACGAGCACGTTTTGTTGACCGCTACTACATGAGTGTTGGCATGGAGCATTCGGGCGATCGCCGCAGTGCAGAACATAACGAGCCCTGGCCAAACGGGCGCACAAACCATTATTTATTCGATATGAACCGAGACTGGATTGCGCTGACGCAGCCAGAAATTAGCGGTCAAATTGATGCCTTGCTGAAATACTATCCGTTGGTGTTTGTAGACCTGCATGAAATGGGTGGTGATTCGACCTACTACTTTACGCCGGAAGCCCGTCCTTATAACCCGTTAATTACCGAGTCCCAGCGCGAAAGCCTGAACTGGATAGGCAAAAATAACGGCCAGTGGTTCGACAAAAAAGGATTCGACTACTTCACGCGCGAAATTTTCGATGCGTTTTACCCGGGCTACGGTGCCAGCTGGCCGCTCTATTATGGTTCGGTGGCAATGACGTACGAAATGGCGTCGGCTCGCGGGCATTTGTTTAACCGTAAAGACGGTGACGTACTGACCTATGCCGACGGTGTTCAACAGCACTTTATTGCGTCTATTTCGACGATTCAAACAGTGTCAGAACGTCGTGAAGCGTTATTACAGAAGTTCTGGAATTATCGTAAGTCCGCCGTTGAAGCGGGTGAAGACGGCGATGTTCGTTCGTTAATTTTACCGGCAACAGATGACCCGGCAGGCGCACGTAAACTAGCGTCTTTGCTGGTTGAACAGGGGGTCGAAGTGAAGCAGGCTGAGCAGGCCTTTGAAGTGTGCGACGTTGACTACCAACCGGGCGCTTATATCGTTGATATGGCACAACCGTCGCATCGTCTTATTCGCACACTGATGGACGAACAAGTCGACATGGCGGACGACTTCTTAAAAGAGCAGGAGCAACGCCGCAAGAACAACCTGCCAGACCAAATTTATGACGTAACTGGCTGGTCGTTACCACTAATGTTTAACGTGGACAGCCACAGCTGTGACGACTTGCCTGACGTAAGAACCGCTATGGTTGAAGAAGGTCGCATTGCACCGGGTAAAGTGGTTAACCCAGACGCGGAAGTCGCCTTTTTAGTCAGTTGGGGTGACATGAACGCGGGGCGCTTCTTAACCTCTGCGCTTCGCGAAGGCCTGAGTGTACGTCAAAGTGAATTAGCATTTACCCATGAAAAGGCGGGTCAGTTCCCAAGCGGTTCACTGATTCTTACGGTTGCAGACAACGGTCAAGATCTGCCACGAACCCTGCAAAAATTGGCGGAAGAGTCCGGCGCGACAGTGGAAGGTGTGGATACGAGCTGGATTACTGAAGGTCCAAACTTTGGCTCTCATAATGTCAGTCAGTTAGAAGCGCCGAACATTGCCATTGCCTGGGACGAACCGGTGAGTGCGTATAACGCTGGCCACACCCGCTTTGTGATTGAACGTCAAATGGGCTATCCAGTAACCGCTATTCGCACCATGCAGCTGATTCAGGATGACTTGGACGGCTTAGACGTGTTGATTTTGCCAGAAGGTGGTTATGCCGATGTGTTCACCGACAGTACTATTGAAAAGCTGAAGCAATGGGTGTCAGACGGCGGTGTGCTATTGACCTTAGGTGGTGCGTCAGCCTGGGCTGTCGATGCCGGTCTGCTGAATACCAAGCTCGAGCGCAAAGTACCGGAAGAAGGTGTAGAAAAACCGGCCGAGGAGCTAAAAATTGACGGCAAAGTAATTGAAAGCCGTGAACAATTCTTAACGGAAATAAAACCACACGGCGCTGATCCAGACTGGGTGCCTGGTGCGTTGTTAAATGCGCAAGTCGATACGAACCATTGGTTAAGTGCTGGTGTAAAACCGCAAGTCGTCAGCATTTATAACGGCAACGACGTGTTGACCCCTATCGACATTAACCATGGTCGCAACATTGCCTGGTTTGCCGACGCAGACACTATGCTGGCAAGTGGTTTCTTATGGGATGATATTGCTAAGCAACTACCTTATAAGCCGTTGCTAATATGGCAACCCAGCGGAAAAGGTATGGTGATTAGCTTTACCCAGGAGCCAACCTACCGCGCTTACATGGATGGCTTGAATACCTTATTAATGAATGCGCTATTTTTGGCACCAGCGAAAGCGCAATAGGAGTGAACTATGGCTGAGTTTGGCGTTATTGGTTTAGGGCGTTTCGGCGCCCGAACTTCGATGGAGCTTTTAGACCTTGGACACCACGTCATTGGTGTCGACTCAGATGAAAAAGCTGTTGAAGCGATGGCGGAAGTGCTGACGCATTCGGCCATAGCCGATGTGACCGATGAAAAAGCACTACAAGAGCTCGATTTAGCCAATTGCGAAGTCGTCTTAGTGGCTATTGGCGAGGATCTTCAAGCCAGCTTGCTGTGCGTTTTGCACCTGAAAAGCATTGGTGTAAAAGAAATCTGGGCCAAAGCCACGTCTAAGTCACACCATCAGATTCTCTCCAAACTGGGGGTAAGCCGCATTATTCATCCGGAAGAGGAAATGGGCATTCGTGTAGCGCAGTCACTGAATTACCCCATGGTGAATGAATACATGTCGCTTGGGCATAACTGGTTTTGTGTGGAAATCAGTATTGGCGAGTATTTAAAAGGTAAAAAATTGCGCGATGTTTCCTCTGAAGACTCTGAATTTTTTCACATGTTGCTGCTGAAAAAGCGTGATGAGGTAACAACTAATCCGTCAATGGATATGGAGTTGGAAGGTAATGAAACTTTGGTAATGGCAGGTAGTTTAAAAGCTCTGAAGTCCATTGCACCTAAACTGAAAGAGCCTTCATGAAACAGTGGGTTCCCTCGTTAGCTTGGTTATACAGAAAGCCCGGCCGGCGCAAGCGTCGGGCTTTTAAAGCCAGCCCGCCGGTCATTTTGTCAGGAGGCTTTGCCTGCCTGATTCTATTGGGTACTTTGTTGCTGAAAATTCCGGGAGCCACGGAGCAGCCTATCACTTGGTTGGAAAGCCTGTTTACTGCAACGTCGGCCGTAACTGTAACCGGGTTGGTGGTAGTGGATACCGGCGCAACGTACAGCGTATTTGGGCTGACTGTGTTGGCTGTGTTGATACAGGCGGGCGGCTTAGGTTTTATGACCTTCGCGGTGTTGGCCGCTATGTCGCTTGGTGGTCATGTCGGACTTCAGCATCAGTTAATGGCTAAAGAGGCCATGCATCAAACCAGTCTTGCCAATATTGGTCGTACGGCTAAAGCAGTGGTGTCTTTGGCACTGACGGTTGAGGCCGTTGCCGTAGTGGGTTTAACACTCACCTGGTGGGGTGATAAAGGCTTTGTAGACGCCTTATCGGAAGCGGTATTTTATGCCATTTCTGCCTTTAACAGCGCCGGCTTTGTGCTCTCGCCTAATGGTTTAGTCGATTACGCTAGCAGTATTCCAGTGAACCTTATTGTCAGCATTTTATTTGTCATTGGTGGCTTGGGCTTCTCGGTTATTACTAACATTGCGGAGAAGCGGCGTTGGCATGACTTTTCGGTGTATACCCGCGCGATTTTAATCGCCACGCTAATTATTAATGTGCTCTCTGTGGCCATTATTTGGTTGTTAGAAATGAACAACCCGGCCACCTTTGCTAATTTGAGTCTTGGGGATCAGGCAATGGCGGCCTGGTTCCAGGCAACAACCCCCCGTTCGGCAGGTTTTAATACGGTTGATACCGGCGCTATGACAGAAGCCAGTGCCGTATTCACGCTATTGCTCATGCTGATTGGCGGCGGCTCAATGAGTACTGCGGGCGGTATTAAGTTAGGCACCTTTATTGTGCTGTTAGTGGCAACCTACGCTTTTTTAAGACGCCGCGAACACGTGACTTTGTTGAACCGAACTGTGCCACAGGAAATTGTGATGAAAGCGCTGGCGGTGACCTTAGTTACGCTCACTTTAATGTTCCTTGGCATATTTATCCTAATGATTTTGAATCCGCTGCCGTTTATAGATATAACCTTTGAAGTTTTATCTGCGTCGGCAACAGTGGGACTTTCTCGTGGCATTACTGCCGATGTTACTGCCGCAAGTCAGGTAGTATTAGTATTTTTAATGTTTGCCGGCCGTGTTGGGCCGCTGACATTGGCCTATTTTTTAGCGACGCCGCGTAAACGGCACATACGTTTCCCTGAAACAGATATTCAGGTTGGTTAAGCAACACTTATAATAAAAAAGCGATTAAAAAATCATGCTGAAAAAACTGAAGTTCACTCAAAAAGTCATTGTCGCTGCGTCAGCGATACTGGTGCTTGTGCTGGGTATTTTTACGTTGACCAACTTTTTGCAAATGTCGACGCAAACTCGGACGGAGCTTCAGCAGCAAATGCAGGCATTGTCGGACTCAGTGTCGAACAATATCTCACAATGGTTTAACGACCGCATGAGCATCGTGCAGGCCACTGCCGATGCTTATAAAACCGCTGATTCAACAGAGCGTGCACTGGAGCGTGTGCAACAGTCAAAAGCGGCAGGCAATTTTAAAAACGTGTATTACGGGTTAATTGACGGGACCTTCTTGCTCGATGACACCAACATTGACTTGCCTGACGACTACGATGCCCGCACACGCCCCTGGTATCAGCTGGCGGTTGATGAAGGGCAGCCGACTTACACTACCCCCTATATTGATGTAACCACTAATGAGCTTACTATTACTGCCGTAGTCCCAATGGAACGCAATGGTCGTTTAGTGGGTGTTGCCGGTGGCGACATGATGCTGGACGATATTTCCGCCATTATTAATGACATTGACTTCATGGGAATGGGACAGGCGTTTCTGGTCAGCGACAGCCGGAATATTCTGGTTCATCCGAACAATGACCGCATAGAAACTTCTCTGAATGACTACATAGACAGTTCGGTGTCATTTTCCTCTACTTTTAAAGAGTACCAGGTTGATGGTCAAGACAGCTTAGTGTCCTTCCATAAAATTAAAGGCATTCAAGGCGTTGACTGGTATTTAGGGGTCGTCATTGACCGCACGAAAGCTTATGCGAACGTATCGACGTTTGGTTGGACGGCTATTGTTTATTTAGTGCTGGGCATTGTCGCCGTTGTTGTCTCCATGAGCTGGCTATTGCGGCTGCTACTGAAACCATTAAACCGACTGAACGAAGCGGTAACCGATATTGCCCGCGGTGAAGGCGATTTAACGCAGCGATTGCCAGTGGAGTCTGATGACGAATTTGGCGTTGTCTCACAACGGATGAATGAGTTTATTGAGCGTATTCAAAATGCCTTACAAGAAGTGACAAACGCTGCGAAGCAGGTTGAGCAAAACATTCAGAGTATGACTAAGGCCAGCGACGATTCGATGCACATTGGTCATGAGCAAGCCAACAAAGCGAACTCTGTGGCTACGGCCATCAACGAGCTTGGCGCGAGTGCAACTGAAATTGCCGACAGTGCGGCGAACGCGTCTGCGCAGGCTAGCACCGGTAGTGAAAAAACCACTGCGGCTCAACAGGCGTTGCAACACAATCGTCAGCAAATTCAGCACTTGTCTGAACGAATGGACGCATCAGGGCAGGCGATTGGGAAACTTGACGAAGACACGCAAAACATTGGTCAGATTATTGAAGTGATTAAAGGCATTACCGAGCAAACAAATTTGCTGGCACTTAACGCCGCTATTGAAGCTGCACGAGCGGGTGAAGCGGGCAGAGGCTTCGCCGTTGTCGCGGACGAAGTTCGAAACCTGGCACAACGGACCTCAGACTCAGCGGCTGAAGTAGAGAACATGATTGAGAAAGTGCGGCAGGGCACTAAGTCAGCAGTCAGCGTCATTGAAGAAAGTCGTGAAATTAGTGACGCTTGTGTACAAAGTGCTGAGGAGTCTGCTGAGCACATGAGCGAAATTGATGCCATTATTTCGCAAATTGACGAGGTCAACCATTCGGTTGCGTCTGCAACAGAGCAGCAAACCTCAGTGATCCAAACCCTCGATAAAGACATTATGGATATCAGTAGTATGAACGAGCAAAGTGTTGCTAACCTGGATAATACCCAGCAAGCGTGTGGCGAGTTAAGCCGTGCATTTGAACGCTTGGAAGAATTGGTGACACAGTTTAAACTGAATTGATACATCTCAAATAACGGAGTTTTATATGAATAAGGCTTGGATGATTGGCGCAGTTGCGCTTATAGGTACGCCGGTACTGGCAACCGCTGAAGCTGCTCAAATGGAAAGAACGGAAGCGTCAGCGAATGCACAGGCTTATATTATTTCACCCCAAGACGGTGAAGTGGTTGGCAAAACCTTTAAAGTGAAATTTGGCTTGAACGGTATGGGAGTTGCTCCAGCGGGTGTTGATGTTAAACATACGGGGCATCACCATTTATTAATCGATAAAGACGAACTGCCGGCTATGGACAAACCTATGGGTGGTGACGTTATCCACTTTGGTGGCGGCCAAACAGAAACTATGGTGACTTTGGAGCCGGGCGAGCATACTTTGCAGCTTATCCTGGGTGACAAAAACCACGTACCACACGACCCTGCGGTAGTGTCTAAGAAAATTACCATTACCGTTAAAGACGACTAATCGAGTTCGAGCTCAAGTTGCAGTTGTTCACTGGGATCAGGTAATGCCGCACTGATCCCTAACAGCCTTACCCCTTTCCCTTTACCCCGTTGCCAGGCTTCGCTCAGCAACTCATAAAACAAACTGGGTGACACAAACTGAGTGCTTCTTGATACCGTCGTTTGAGTAAAGTCTGAGAACTTCAGTTTTAGCGTCTGGCTTCGTATGGGTTGTTCGCGCCAGTGTTTTACTTTCATGCGTTCACGAAGTTTTGGCAGTAAGTTTTCCTGAACGTAAGTTTGTGCGGTGGACTCTAGCTTCATGTCAGACGTTAATGTCTGCTCCACACCAACGCTTTTGCGGATACGTTCAGTAACTACTTCCCGCTTGTCGCGACCATGGCAGCGCTCAAACAAAACATAACCCGCTTTTTCGCCGAGTATCTCCTGAAGTTGTTGCAGTTCTATGCTTTGAATGTCCTTACCTGTCATTAAGCCATAGTTAGTAAGTACTTGCTGACTCTTAGGGCCAACGCCGGGTATTTGCTTGAGGTTGAGTTTGGCTATGTAGCCGAATACCTCATCAGGAGGCACCACAAACTGGCCATCTGGCTTGCGCTCTTCGCTGGCGATTTTAGCGACCATTTTTTGATTAGATATGCCTGCAGAACCAGTTATTCCTAGCGAACGAATACGCTCTCTGACGGCATTCATGGTTAGTGTCGCACTTCCCCGGTAGAGCTCGTTATGGGTCAGGTCGAGGTAGAATTCATCAATAGATGCGGGCTCTACTCGGTGAGTGACTTCATAAAGAACCTCCAGTACTTGGTTGGATAGTTCGCGGTAATAACTGCCGTCGGGTTTAACGAAGGTCAGTTGCGGGCAAAGTTTTCGTGCCTGACTGCCGGGCATGGCACTGCGAACGCCGTATTGACGTGCCAGGTAATTAGCTGTGGCAACCACACCGCGCTCGCCGCCGCCACCGACCGCAAAAGGCCGATTCTTAAGCTTTGGGTTACGCAATTCTTCCGCAGATGCGAAGAAAGCATCCAAGTCGAGAAGAGCAATTTTTCGGGCAATTTCAGCCAAGTGTTTATCCTTTGCGCATTTGTGGTTATAATCGCATCCACTAACTGGGCGTGCAAGAACACCAGCCATTTTAGGAGAAACCAGTGAAAGTTATGAATTCATTCTTTGTTAAAAGTGTTTTAGGTACTTTGTCTTTGTTGTTTACGCTGTCTGTAAGCGCAGCGTCAGTGCAAGACGACATGTCTCGTGAAGCTATCGCTGAGCGCATTAAGCCTATTGGTAAACATTATGTGGCTGGTGAGAGCAGTGCTGCGGAAGAAAGCAGTGGTCCTCGCTCTGGCGAGCAAGTTTACAATAAGTATTGTACAGCTTGTCACACGAGCGGTGTTATGGGCGCTCCAAAAATTAATAATGCAGCAGACTGGGAAGACCGTTTGGCGCAAGGTATGGATACCGTGTTGAAACACGCGGTAGAGGGTTATAATGCAATGCCTCCGAAAGGTACCTGTAGCGACTGCTCTGAAGAAGAAATTCAAGCCGCAATTGACTATATGGTTGAAGATATCTAAGCATTAGATACATTCTAAATGTTATAAAAGGCCGCATTAAGCGGCCTTTTTAACGTCAATTGACGTGATCCTCGTAGTATTTCTTCCCTTAATATTCAAATTTTTCCGCAAAATCTTTCCAAACGTCTGACCACTGTCTATACTACCTATCTGTTAAAAAAGTTAACATCTGTTGATTAAGTGTACTTGGCAGGGAGAGTCGTGCTTAAAGGTAAGCAGAAATGACAAAAGGAAAGGTAAGTAACGCGCAAATTCAGCAATTACAGACTGAAAATGAGCGCTTACAAAAGGTCGTTGATAGGCTTAAAGGCCTGACCCAAAAATACCGATCCGCTGAAGTGGTTCAAAAGGCGCTGTTCCGTATTTCGGAACTGGCGGCTTCTGCGCGCGAGATGGATAATTTCTACCGTTCCCTGCATGAAATTATTGGCGAGCTGATGTATGCGCGTAATTTCTACATCAGTTTGTATGACGCGAAAGACGAAACTGTCGACTTTGTTTACTTTGTCGATGAAGTGGACCAGGACACCCTGTTTGAACAAGTACCTATTGACCAGCTAAGCAAAGGTCTAACTGGTTATGTGCTAAGGAAAGGTCAGTCACTGCGCTGCCCGCCAGAGGTCTATCAGCGTTTAATTGAACAAGGTGAAATTGAAGGGCTCGGTGCGGAGCATAAAGACTGGCTGGGTGTACCGCTTAAACATGGTGAAGCCACCATCGGCATTATGGTTGTGCAAAGCTACAACGAAGACGTGCGTTATGACAGTGCGGACGAGGACTTGTTAATGTTCGTGTCTCAGCACGTTGTTAATGCGCTCGAACGTTTGAAGCAACGCGACTTAATGCAAAGTGAAATTGAGCATCAAACGGCTGAGCTACGCCATGTCAACGAAAGTCTGATGAGCGAAATTACCATTCGCGAACGCGCGGAGCAGCAGACCTCGGTACTTTTTGCCATTTCGGAGTTAACCAATACGTCAGACGACATGGGTGCGTTTTACCGGCAGCTGCACCGACAAATTGGTAAGCTTATTCATGCTGACAACTTCTATGTTGCGCTACTGTCTGACGATAAGAAATTTATTCACTTCCCTTACCACGTCGATGAAACCGGTAATAAAGCAGAGAAAAGGCGGGTGGGTAAAGGCTTAACCGAGTACGTCATTAAAAAGCGGGAACCTGCTTTTATTGATTCAGGCAAACGTCAGCAGTTGCTTAAAACCAATGAGATAGAGCTAGGTTTTGGCGGCATGAAACTCGCCAAGCAGTGGCTGGGCAGCCCGCTGATGATGAACGGCCAAGTGTTTGGTGTTATAGCGGTCCAAACCTACGATGGTGAGTTCTTGTACCAAAGTGATGACCTGGAGCTGCTGAACTTCGTATCGCAACATGTTGCGGTGGCGATTGACCGCAAGCGCTCAGCCGAAGAAATACAACGCGTAAACCAATTCCTTGAAAAGAAAGTCGCAGAGCGCACCGAAGAGCTAGTCTCGGAAATTGAACGACGCAAGAAAACCGAGTCAAACCTGTTCCACGCTGCGCACCATGACAACTTGACCGGGTTGCCGAATCGGATTTTATTTAATGAACGCTTAAAGCAAGCCGTTACGCATAAACGACGACACCCGGAGCATCATTTTGCGGTGTTGTTTGTCGACTTAGATCGCTTTAAAAACATCAACGATACCCTGGGCCACTCAGCGGGCGACGAATTCCTGTTGGAAGTCAGTAAGCGTATTGGTAGCTGTGTGAGAGATAACGACATGGTCGCTCGTTTAGGCGGAGATGAGTTCGTTATTCTGCTGGATACCATTACCTCTATTGAGGACGCAAAAGACGTTGCTAAACGCATCATTCAACAAATGAATGAACCATTCCAACTGAACGGACAAGAGCATTACTCGGGCGCAAGCATTGGTATTGCCGAGTGCCTTGAGAAAACAGACTCAGCAGAGCGTCTGCTGCGTGACGCTGATGCGGCTATGTACCAGGCTAAAGGTATGGGCCGTGGTCGCTATGTGCTATTCGATGACAGTATGCACGAGTCTCTGGTGGACAGCGTCAGAAAAGAAACGGCGTTGCGACATGCGAAAGTTGAGAAAGACTTTGCAGTAAATTATCAGCCTATTATGCAACTCGATACAGGCGAGGTCAGAGGTATTGAAGCGCGTATTGAGTGGCAAGACCCGCGTTATTCATTCGACAGCATTGAACTGCTGCCGCTTGCAGAGCGCACCGGGCTTATTGTGAAGCTCGACCGTTATGCACTCAAAACCGCGTGTCAGTGGGTTGCGAACAAAGGCCTTCCGCAAGACGTTTTGCTGCATGTGAACTTGTCCGTGCGTCATTTGCTTAAAACAAGTCATTTGAACGAGCTGGTTAACATTGTTCTGGATAACGGTGTTAAACCAGAGCAGGTGGCGTTGGAGTTTGATGAAACCTCATTAGTGCAGGACGGTCGCCGTGTGCTGGCCAGCCTGAGGCGTTTATCCGAGTTTGGCTTTACGTTGGCAATAGATAACTTTGGCAGCGGCTCAGGGCCATTACAGTTCTTATATAACTTCCCGTTCAGTATTTTAAAACTGGACCATCACTACATAGCACGCCTGGGTAGCAATTCGCGTGCGCAGGCCATGCTTAAACATATTGTGACGCTTTGCCACGAGCTTGATATTCAGGTTTATGCTGACGGCTTAGAAACCGAAGGTCAAAAGCAGGATGTCGAAGAGCAGGGGGTTGTCATAGGCCAGGGTAGTTATATTGACGCCAACTATGAAGTGGAACTGAAAAAGGACGACGGCAGTAACTTCGTCTGCGCTTAAGACTTCTTCAGCGCATTCTTTAGCATTTCCAGCCCCTGACTTCTTTGCTCTTCGCGCTCTTCATCGGTTTTTTGCTTGCGGTGTTCCCACTCTAAGTCATCCTGAGGCAGTTCTAACAAGAACCGACTGGGCTGCGGCTCAAGCTTCTCCCCAAACTGACGGCGCTCTTTGGCCATAGTGAAGACTAACTTATGCTGTGCCCGTGTTATGCCCACGTAAGCAAGCCGGCGCTCTTCTTCAATATTGTTTTCATCAATACTGCTTTGATGCGGCAGTAAGCCTTCTTCCATACCCACCAAAAACACGTAAGGAAACTCCAGTCCTTTGGATGCATGTAGGGTCATTAACTGTACCTGCTCAAACTGCTCGTCGTCTTCGTTACGGGACATCATATCGCGCAGAGATAAACGGCTGACGACCTGATGCAGTTCCATAGGCTCATGTTCGGCATCGCCTTTAAGCATGTCTGATACCCAGCGGTGCAACTCGTACACGTTTTTAATCCGCATTTCAGCCGCTTTGGCGCTGGGGCTTTGCTCAAACAACCAGTCCTCGTAGCCGATATCGCTCAGCAGTTGCCGTACGGCATCTCCCGCACTTTCCTGATGATCAGCCTGACGGGCGAGGGTATCTATCATATTACGGAACACGTCTACATGCTGAAAAATACCGGTGCTGAGCTGCGTTTTTAAATGCGGTGACTGGCAGGCTTCAAATAAGCTGCAGCCTAACTCTTGCGATAAACGACCAATGCGCTCCACGGTTTGGGGACCAATGCCGCGTCGAGGGGTGTTAATAATACGCAGAAAGGCGGTGTCGTCGGTTGGATTCACCAACAACCGCAGGTAGGCCATAATGTCTTTCACTTCCGCCCGGGCAAAGAACGACTGACCACCGGTAATTTTATACGGAATGCGGTTGTTCATCAGGGCCTTCTCAAACAAGCGAGACTGATGGTTACCCCGGTATAAAATGGCAAAATGGTGATACGGCGTTTTACGTAAAAAACGGTGCTTCACAATCTCGGCCACCACACGCTCTGCTTCGTGCTCTTCATTTCGGCCAAAGATAACACTCAGCGGCTCGCCGTATTCCATCTCAGAAAACAACTTTTTCTCAAAGACGTGTGGGTTATTTTCAATAAGAATGTTGGCTGCCTTCAGAATGCGTCCGTGGGACCGATAATTCTGTTCCAGTTTCACCACTTCCAGCTGCGGAAAGTCCTGTTTTAATAGTGCCAGGTTCTTTGGCTGCGCTCCCCGCCAAGAATAAATGGACTGGTCGTCGTCACCCACTACGGTAAAACCGGCACGCTCGCCCACCAGTAATTTAACCAGCTGGTACTGACTGGTGTTGGTATCCTGATACTCGTCCACCAATAGGTACTGAAACTTTTTCTGCCAGCGCGCGCGGGCGTTTTCGTTGGTCGCCAGCAATAAGGTCGGCAGACGAATAAGGTCATCAAAGTCGACGGCATTACAGGCGCTCAGGTTATTTTGGTATTGCTGATAAACCTGAGCAAAGGCATTTTCCTGATCGTTCCCAGCTTTCTGCAAAGCCTGCTCGGGCGAGAGCATGGCGTTCTTCCAGTGTCCTATCTGATGCTGACAGGCTTGAATCAGCGCTTTATCGCCCTCAAATACATCTTCAGTCAGGGCGTTAAGCAGGGCGTAGGTGTCCTGGTCGTCAAACAATGAAAAACCGGGCTTAAACCCCAGAGTGCTGAGCTCGCGCCGAATAATATTCAGCCCCAGAGTATGAAAGGTACACACGGTTAAACCGCGCAGCTGCGCTTTCGGCAAGGTTTGCGCAATACGCTCTTTCATTTCTTTGGCGGCTTTATTGGTAAAAGTCACCGCGCCAATTTGGCGTGCCGTGTAAATTTGCTGACGAATAAGGTAGGCAATTTTCTCGGTAATAACACGAGTTTTACCGCTACCGGCACCGGCCAGTACCAATAAAGGTCCTTGAGTATAATGTACAGCCTGGTTCTGGCGATCGTTCAGCATGGGCGCCGCGGAGTTCCTGATTCGTGAAAAAGCCGATAAGAAGCTCGGATTTTACCTGAATCTCCTGCTAAGCTAAATGAATAAGCAACGATTTACACAAAGAGAGATTTATGGACAACAAAACAATAGAGAATATTGCTCGCCAAATTAACGACAGTATGCCAGCCGGTGTTAAAGAACTGGCCGGTAATATGGAGCAACGTGTTAAACAAACACTGCAGTCACAGCTGTCTAAACTCGATTTAGTGACCCGCGAAGAGCTGGACGTACAGCAGCAAATGTTACTGCGCCTGCGTGAGCGCGTTGAGCTGTTAGAAAAAGAACTGGAAGCGACCAAAAACCAAAACAAGGACTAAGTCAGACGTATGATCCAATGGATTAGTGGAAAAGTTGTCGAGAATTACCGTTGGAGTGCTGGTGTTTTCAGTTTGAGAATTGTGGCCGAGCCGTTTGATTTTAAGGCGGGACAGTTTGTCCGTTTAGGCCTGAATGTGGGTGGCGAGCAGCTATTGCGTGCCTACTCACTGGCCAGTGCGCCGGGCGAAGCCATACTGGATTTTGTCATAGCCGAAGTGGAAGGCGGCGAGGTCAGCACCAAGCTAGCTCAGTTGCAGCCGGGCGACAGTGTCGACATCACCCAGCCCGCCGGTGGCTTTTTTACACTGGACGAAGTGCCGGACGGCGACAGCTTGTGGATGCTTTCTACGGGAACCGGCATTGGCCCGTTTATTTCTATGCTAAGAACCGAAAAGCCGTGGGAACGATTCAAACGCATTAATCTGGTACACGGTGTTCGTGTGGCAGAAGACCTGGTTTATCAGGGACAAATAGAGCAGTGGCAACAAGAATACCCCGGCCAGTTGGGCTATCAGCCGGTTATAACCCGTGAAAACATTCCGGGGGCTTTTTCTGCTCGCATTCCTGAACTGATTGGTTCAGGTCAATTAAGCGATGCACTCGGCACACCGCTAGATAGCCGCGCACAAGTCATGCTCTGTGGTAACCCCGACATGATAAAAGAGTCACGCGCCGCGCTGGCTGAGTTAGGGCTTGCCAAAAACACCCGCCGTAAGCCCGGTAATGTGACCTCTGAGAACTATTGGTAAAGCTTAGTCTTCGTTATATTCCAAAAAATAGCAGATCAATAGCTGCGGTGATTCTATCTCTGTCGTGGGATAAGTCGTCGACCACGTGAGTAAGCTGAGTTCTTGAAATACTGGCCATATCTTGTGTCATCAATGCGAATGTCTTTCCCTCAACGGTAACATCCGGGTTCAGCTTGGTTAGTTGAAAGGATTCAGCCAGCGCAGCGGGTATCAAAGGTATCACTAAGGTTGTCGATAAGGCTGACAGCAGGTCACTCTGCACATCAATAAGATAGGGGTAGGTTGTGCGTGTCGCTGTATTGTTATTAGCGTAGACGGTGAATTGAGCCATCAGAATTTTCGCACGCTCTCGCTGAATGTTCCGTTGCGCTCTACAAATTGGTTATACGCTTCCATTGCGTCAGAGTTTTCCTTCAGCCAATGCGCTTGTTCTTTCAAACGAATTTGTTCCTTCAATGCAGATTCAAGTGTCGCCGATAAATTGATATCAAGCGACTTTGCTTTTGCTAGAAGTTCAGCGTTAATACTGACATTTGTCGGCTTCTTTGAAGCAGATGAGGTTGTGTAAGCAGCCATTTTATCACCTGTTATTAAAAATGCGTAATTCATGCGCATTAACCATGCGCATGAATTATAGCAGAGTTAATTTCAGATGGTTAACCCTTTCTCCTTGAGGTTTCACACAAGGCTAGTGATAAAACGACACTGATTAATTCAGATCGAACTGTGTTGTCGCTATTTCTTCCAGCTTGTCATAAGGGATGTAACCGGGCGTTACCTGCTGACCAATGATAATGGTCGGTGTGCCGCGAAAGCCCAAGTCGCGAAACGCCGACATATTTTTGCGAATAACCGCTTCGCTTTCGCTGGACGGTGACAAAAAGGCCTCGGTACCCGTGACTTGCGCAACGCTTTGCAGTGAATCGGCGGTGTGCATGCCTGACTTTTTCATCATTAAGTTGTGGGCTTCAAAGAATGCCTTAGGGTCATTGCGCCACAGATTCAGCCCATAAAGTGCGGAATTGGTTTTGAGCCCATCAACCTGTTGTTGGCGTAAAGGCACAAAAATGTTCACAACCTGAATAGACGGGTATTCCTCAACCAGCTTATGCAGGCCGGGCTCTAACTTTTTGCAAAACGGACAGTTGTAATCGGTAAACACAATTATTTTATGCGGCGCATCTTGGTCACCTAAAATTGGATGTGCCGCCGACTGATACAGCCACTCCTGATGGTTAGCGAAGGCGTTTTTTTGCTCACTTTGCTGTTCTAAAAAGCGCTGTAAGCCTCGGTGAATGTTTGGAATTAGCTGCGGGTTTTCACGCAATAGCTGTTCGACTTTCTCCAAGTCTTCTTCTTGTTGTGGGTTTAAATCTTGCGCAAATACGTTGCTGCTAAAGATAAAAGCAACGATGAAAAACGTTTTATAGATAAAATTCATACAACTTTCCTACTTAAAAATGAGTTACTTCAAAAAAACTGGTGAAACCAAAGGCGAATAAACAAACCCGGAGGCGTTGTGACTCCGGTTGTCGCTGAAACAATGTCACCGTTTTCAATAATGATGATGGTTGGCGTGGCAGATACCTGCCAGCCGTTTGATACGCGGTTGAGGTTGTCGTTAACAATAGGAAATTCATACCCTTTCGCCTGCGCGTAGCGCGTGAGTTTGTCGTTGTCGCCGGAGCGCAATGCCACGCTAATGGTCGGGTAGTGGTTGCCAATGTAATCAACCGTCGGCGAGACCGCCGGGCAAACAGGGCACCAGGTTGCCCAGAAATACAGCACAACCGGGCTGTCCTTGCTCATCTCGCGTAAGTTGTATTGCTCGCCGTTTATGTCCGTTAGTGACGACAGTTCCGCCGGAACAGACTCCGGCACGTCACTATTACGAAAGGCATCGACCACGAACGCCACTGCCGAGAACAGCACAATATAAAGCGCTGCGGTTCGTATCCGCTTTGCCCACGACGGTTTCGCTTTGTTATTGCTCACGAGCATCCTCCAGCGCGTCCATGACTTTGTCTTTACTGAGCACTACGGGCAGCGTTATGCCGTCAGGAACGCCGGGTCCGTAGACTTTGTTAAAGGGCACACCAAAGGTATTGTTGGCCTTTAAGTATTGCGTGATGCTCTCGTTGGCTTTGGTCCAGTCGCCGCGCAGGCGGGTGACATGTTCCTGACCTAAGGCTGTAAATACCGGGTCTTGCAGTAATACGCCGACTTTATTGGCCTGGCAGGTCACACACCAGTCTGCGGTCACATCCACAAACACGGTTTGGCCACTGGCAACGGCTTCATCAATACGCTGCTGGGTTAGTGGCTGCCATTGGTGGTCCTGCGGTAGTTTGTTGACCCAACGGTCCGCGGTAAGGATCAATGTTGTACCGACAACGGCGGCTAATACCAAAAAACCACCTATGGATAAAAACAGCGCTTTGCGGCCATGCACTTTACCAATAATCACCAATGTCAGAACCGACAAACCGACGGTTAGCGCCAGGAATAACTCGTTGCTGATAAAGTTTTTCAGCAAGGTCGTCAGCCAGACCGTGGTTGCCAGCATCATAATGGCGAAAACGGGTTTTACCCATTGCATCCAGCGACCGGGTTTTGGCAGTAACTTGGCAGCTTTCGGAAACACGGCTATGAGTAACCAGGGCAGCGCCATACCAACCCCAAGCGCGGCAAAAATCAGCAGAATAACCGATGACTCAGCAGCTAATGCAAAGGCCACTGCGGTGCCTAAAAAAGGCGCTGTACAAGGTGTAGCCAAAACCGTGGCCAGCATGCCTTGCAGGAAGTGCCCTTTGTAGCTGTCATCGCCGGCGGTTGCGGCACTGGTACTCAAAGAAGACGGCAATTTAAACTCAAAGGCGCCCATTAAGTTCAGGGCAAATACCCAGGTAATAGCGACTAATGCGGCAATGAAGTAAGGGTTCTGAAATTGAATACCCCAGCCAACAGAACCGCCCGACCAGCGCAGAGCCATAAGCCCCAGGGCAATGATCAGAAACGAGCTGACAATACCCAGTGACGACGCAAGAAATTGCCGACGCACGACCCGGGGTTGTTGCGCCCCAGACAGCATGAGGCTTTGAACTTTCAGGCCCAGTACCGGCAACACGCAGGGCATAATGTTCAAAATAAGCCCACCCGCTAACGCCATCAATAAAATGGCCCACAGCGGAGGTGCGTTATTTGCAATAGTGCCTGCGGTTAGCTGAACGTTATATTCAGCGGCAAACTTTTCATCACTGACCGTAGTGATGAGTTCAGCGCCGCTAAGGTCCGGTAGTTCCAGCCAGTGGCTAACCTCAATATTCGCCGTGAGCGTATTTCCTTCCACCTGAATATTCGGTGATGAAAACTCTGCGTCGGCCAGAGCTTCGTTGTTGCTGTGTATAAACAGTTGAGGTTCTTGCCAGCCGCTGTCACGCTCTATGGTCAGTTGAATGCGCTGGTTGGCGTTGGACCAAATAGCCTGCTTGACGTTATTGCTGTCGTATTCACGAGGCACCTTGCCCATGGCCTGGTTAAAGGCAAAGGCACGATCACTGTCGACGGTCAGGGTGTCCAGATCAACTTGCAAGTCAATTGGGTAGTCCGTTAACACACAAACGGTGGTACAGGATGACATAGTCAGTGTACCGCTAATGTGTGCCTGTCGGGCATCCGGGCTTAGCTGGATCATTAATGGAAAGGCCAACGACCCCTGATACCCCACGGTATCGATACCCTGAATGCTGTAGCGGGAGGGCACCGCCCAGCGCCACTCAATATCGTCAATATTGGATGACTCAGACCAGTCAAAGGTTGGCGGTATGCCGCCTTCCCCCGGCGAGCGCCAGTAGGTTTTCCAGCCCTCATCCAGCTCAACATGCAGCAGGGCGGGTAGTAGGTTGCGCTCAGCCTCATAGTGGCCGGTCAGTTCCAACTTCACCGATACCGGCGGATGGTCTTCATGACTCAACCAACCGGTAGACGGCGTTTCCGCGAAGCTTTGCGTGCTGTAAAGCAGCAACGCAACAATAAGCGATAGCAGCCAAAACGGTAAAATTTTATTCATACATTACTCCTGAAGTTAGTATTCCAACGATGAAAATCGGTTGGAAGTCTTACTCCAGAAAACGACAAAATACGGCGTGGGGTCGCCTTTTACAGGGAAAGAGAAAAAGTGGCGGCGCGAGCTGTTTTTTTACAGTGGTCCTCAGCGCCAAAGTCAGAAGAACAAAGAAAGACAGTGCCGCGTAGGTTATGTCGGACTGAAATTGCTGTAATAAATGCGTTGTCTTGTCGCAGTCGGCTTTGGCATTTTCGTGTTTTGTGCCTGAGTCCGCATGGCTTCCCACTATCTGTTCAGCCGCTGGCGCGCCCTGATGCTTAGGGCAGCCTTCCAGCCAACCAAGGTTTTGTCCCCAACACAGCGCAAACACCAGTAATAGCAATGGTGCTATATACCGACCTTTTCGACACTGTTGATTCAGTTGGTGGAACATGTTTTTTACTGACCTTTGGTTATTCGGTTTGTTCTTAATTAGGGCAAGATGATGACAGAAGTGGGGGTAAAATCAAGGGGGGAAAGGCGCGATGTCGGTCAACGCGTGGCGGTCTTGGCTTACAGACAGCAACGCAGCTTGTACTTATAGTAACGCCGTTGTTTAGTCAGGGAGAGACACATGGCTTTAGCGCGAGTCTATACGAGGGCACTGATAGGTATTCATGCGCCGGAAATTCGGGTGGAAGTGGATCTTGCCCGGGGGATGCCTGGGTTTACTATGGTTGGCATGCCTGCAACCACGGTTAAGGAGGCGCGCGATCGGGTCAAAACCGCATTAATGAACGCAGGGTTTGAATACCCTCCTGCCACACGTATTACGGTGAATTTGGCTCCTGCCGATATACCGAAAACCGGGGCTCGTTATGACTTGGCCATTGCCGTGGGGGTATTAGCTGCATCAGGGCAAATACCCGATACCATTTTAGAGCAGGCGGAGTTTTATGGAGAGCTAGCTTTAACCGGTGAACTGCGAGCTGTGAACGGACTCATTCCTGCTTTGTTAGCCTGTCGTGAGAAAAAGCGACAGGCGTTTGTGCCAATTGCTAATCAGCAGGAAGCGGGATTAGTTCGTGAGCAAAAAAGTTGGTTAGCTGCTGACTTGGTCAGTGTGTACGAACATTTACATGAACATCAGCCGCTTCGAGAGTCCAAGCCAGTCGACTGGGCGTGCCAGGCGGAAAGTGATGAAGGCGATTTAGCCGATGTAGTCGGGCAGGAGCAGGCAAAACGGGCTTTGTTATTGTCCGCTGCGGGTAAGCACCATTTGTTATTTGTGGGTCCGCCCGGCACCGGGAAAACCATGCTGGCGCAGCGTTTGAGTGGGCTATTGCCGTCATTGACTGAGAAAGAGGCGATGGAAATAGCCGCGGTTAAATCGGTGTCTTTTGACTACCACGGGACAGAGGCATTAACTCAGCGTGAAGTGAGAAGCCCACACCATACGTGCACTGCGGCTGCTTTAGTGGGTGGGGGTACCGGTAATTCTGTTCGCCCCGGAGAAATATCATTAGCGAATCGGTCGCTACTTTTCCTTGACGAATTACCCGAGTTTAGCCGGCACGTATTGGATTGTCTGCGCGAACCATTGGAAAGCGGTGAAATTACGATTAGTCGTGCGGGTCATAACGTTAAATTCCCCGCAAACTTCCAACTTGTTTGCGCATTGAACCCTTCCCCCTGTGGTCAGTTCGATGGCTCGTTAGCTAATTGCCGCTCTACACCCGACCAAATTCTCAAATACCTAAATAAGCTGTCGGGTCCATTGTTAGATCGTATCGACATTCAGGTGGCGGTACCCCGCGAAACATCGAGCCTGCGGTTAGATGGAACTCAGGTTACGGGAGAGACTAGCGAACAAATGAAGCAACGGGTTATTGCAGCAAGGCAGCAGCAATATCGACGCCAGGGATGTCTTAACAGCGAGCTAAAAGCAAGCGAAGTTGTGTCTCATTGTATGCTAACTGACGCTGACCACGAGTTTCTTATCACTGCGATTGAAAAACTAAAACTGTCGCACCGGGCGTATCACCGAACATTGCGGTTGGCACGCAGTATTGCCGATCTGGATAATCAGAAAAAGGTGCAAAAACCTCATTTAGCCGAAGCGATGGGCTATAGAGCATTGGATCAGCTAATTGATCAAGTGCGTTCGTTATGAGCACCCAAAATGGCGCCCCATTCGAACAGTTCCTGTAGCGCTTGCTGTGCGTGGTGATGGAAGCTGGTATCAGCGTTTATACCAAGCTGCATGGCCAATTGCTCGATGGCATCCTGCCCTGAACTAATGTCTTTTTGCTGTAATTGCTGCCAAAGCAGACCAAATATGGGGGTCATGAGACGAAAACCGATGCTCAGATCAGGCTTACGATAAACCAGTACCAGTGTATCCTTTTTTTCCTGCAAAGTGGGTTGCCGTTCAATACTGATCTCATGCACCGGGTATTCGTAACTTAACAGCCAGGCGGCGTCGGATAACACCGGTTTACCATTAACAAGGTCATCGCTAAGCTGTTGTCGCACCGCTAAGGTATCTTGTGGAATGTTGTCTAGTGCCAACTCTACCCATTCGTAATGCATCAGTTCGAGCAGAAAGTCGGGCTCGGTGGTGGTAACTGCGTCACTTTCTCTTAGAAAAGACAAAAACTCGGCGGCAATCTCATTAAAATAAGGGGACTGGCTGCGGTGGTGAATTAGAAACTGGCGCACAGCATGCTGCCACCAATCACTACTCATAATTGAGCATGCGACTGGAAAAGCGGACCGGGTAAAATTGATGAGATTATTAAAAACCAGTTCCTGGTACACGCTCATCCGTCGTGGTTCAATACCAAGCGTGTTATGGTCACTTGGGTTTCTGACCGCGGCAGTAAACTGTTGCTGGATATTACGAAACGATGGCATGCTGCGTTGCCTGCGTCTTGCGAATAGTTGCAAGTTCGTTGCTAAGCGTATCAAGCGATGGAATATTAAAATCGCGCTCAAGCAACGTCGGATGACATCCAGCGTATTGATAACTGGTCTTTAATAATTGCCAGACCGGATCGATAACATCGGCGCCATGGGTATCTATAATTAAATCCGCTTGCTGCTGATAGTGTCCGGCAATATGCATATAGCGTATCCGTTCAGCGGGCAGTCCAGTAATAAACTGAACCGGGTCATAGCAATGGTTGATGCTGTTAACATACACATTGTTTACGTCTAGCAACAAATCACAGTCGGCTTCAGCCAATACCGCATTAATAAACTCAAGCTCGTTCATATCTCCGTCGGGCATCGCATAAAAAGAGACATTTTCAAGCACCAAAGGGCGTTCCAATACGTCGCTGACGGTGCGGATACGCTCGCTCACGTGTCCGATTGCATCGGCTGTAAACGGGATTGGCATAAGGTCGTACAAATGCCCCTCGTCCGAACAGTAGCTTAAGTGTTCGGAATACAGTTCTATGTCGTACTCATCCAGAAAGGCTTTCAGGCGCCTCAAAAAAGGAAGATCGAGCGGCGCGAAACCGCCGATAGATAACGATAGGCCATGCGTAGTGAACGGCACGCGCTCACGTAGCGCCCTTAATTGGTGTTGTAAGCGCGGTCCACTGTTCATCCAGTTTTCGGGCGCAATCTCGAGAAAGTCGAAGGGGAACTGATCACACTGGATCAGCTCCTGATACATCGAACGACGATAGCCTAAACCAACAGTATCGCTGTTAAGCGGCACCGCACTTGCCTTCTTTGGACTTCTCTTTTGCTTCTTTGGCTTTATCTGACATTTTTTCCTTTGCTTTGTCAGCCATCATGGCTTCACCGCACTTGCCTTCACCGCATTTTCCTTCTTTGGCTTTTTCCGCCATTTTTTCTTTTGCTTTGTCAGACATCATGGCTTCACCGCACTTACCTTCGCCGCATTTTCCTTCTTTGGCTTTTTCCGCCATTTTTTCTTTTGCTTTGTCGGACATCATGGCTTCACCGCACTTGCCTTCGCCACACTTACCCTCTTGCTGTGCGGTAAACGCATAGCCGGAGGTTAACTCTGTGGAAGCAAAAGGATTTTCCGCACTGGTTGCGGGTAAGGATGCACCCAGCGCCATAGCAGCGCCCACAGATGCAATTAGGGTTTTATTTGCGTAACTCATGTTGTTAATTCCTCTTTGGCAATAGCTACAATGGCTATTCACTCAATTAGCTTAGCAAATAGCAGCGTGCTTGACCTAATTGTTTGCGTAAAATTTTTGCAAATGTGTCACGAATTTTTCTAGTTCGGCGCGTTCGACATCCATATGTGTTACTAATCGCAGCGTCTTGCCGGCCGGCACAATGATATTTTCTGCGGCCATATAGCGTTGTAATGAAGCGCCGACTTCTGCAGAGGGCAAATCAAGATAAACCATGTTGGTTTGCACCGGCCGCACCGAAAAGTCGTGAGCCTGGCCAATTTCCGCGAGAGCTGCCGCAAGCCAGGCAGCATTATCATGGTCGACCTTAATACGTTCAATGTGATTATCCAGCGCATGGTCAATAGCAGCTGCGATAACGCCCGCCTGACGCATACCTCCGCCCAACATTTTGCGCCAGCGTCTTGCCTTTGCTATCAATGCGTTCGATCCGACCAGTAGCGACCCAACTGGTGCACCAAGACCTTTAGAACAACAGATTGAGACACTATCGAATGGCGCAGCAAGTTCACTAAAGCTACGATCGGACGCTACCACTGCGTTAACCAAGCGAGCGCCGTCTAAGTGCATCGACAAGCCATGTTGATCAGCGATGCGGCGCGCCTTATTCAAGTAGTCCTGGTCGATGACCTGACCGGCATGGGTATTCTCAAATGCCAATAACCGCGTGATTGGAAAGTGCGGGTCGTCGGGTTTGATGCGACTAACTAATAAGTCTAGATCCAGCGTTCCCGTTGCCTGTACTTCGAGTGGTTGCGGCACGATACCGCCGACAACGGCAGCGCCGCCGCCCTCATAGCGATAAGTATGGTACTCCTGACCAACAATATATTCTTCGCCGTTACGGCAGTGTGCCAGCAAACCACATAAGTTACTTTGTGTTCCCGAGGCGCAGAGTAACGCGGATTCTTTGCCCAGCATTTCAGCAACCCGTTGTTCGAGTGCATTGATAGACGGATCTTCTCCATAGACATCGTCACCAACCGGGGCATTGGCCATAGCCTCCCGCATTGCGGATGTCGGCTGGGTTACGGTATCACTGCGTAAATCGAGGCGCTTCACTCTGTCTCTCCATTAGTCTATTCGTTATAACCTCAAGCAAAGCATTCTAAGCCTGTGGTTGTTATGCAAGCCAAGTATAGGGATAATGAGTACAATTCAAACAGACACTTAATAAAAAAGCGACCGCATATGAAAGTTTTCGATAACGTTTTGGAAATGATTGGCAACACGCCACTAGTGCGTGTGAATAATTTAGACACCGGCCCGTGTGAGTTGTATTTAAAATTAGAGCTACAAAACCCGGGTGGCTCGATAAAAGATCGTATCGCGGTGGAGATGATTAACGCTGCTGAGCGCGACGGTAAATTAAAAGCCGGCGATACCATCATCGAAGCGACGGCTGGCAATACCGGACTTGGGTTGGCGCTGGTAGCGGCCAGCAAAGGTTATCCGTTAAAAATTGTGATGCCCGACAAAATGAGCCAGGAGAAAGTCAACAATCTGCGCGCGATGGGCGCCGAAGTCGTGCAAACGCGCTCTGACGTGCAAAAAGGCCACCCAGAATATTATCAGGACATGGCAGCGCGCATGGCGGAAGAAAACGGTTACTACTATGTGAACCAGTTTGAGAACCCGGCAAACGTTGATGCTCACTATAAAACCACCGGTCCTGAAATTTGGCAGCAAATGGATGGCAAGTTAGACGCCTTTGTTTGTGGTGTCGGCTCGGGCGGCACGTTGACTGGCATTGGCCGTTATTTGCGTGAGCAGAACAGTGACGTGGATCTGGTACTGGCTGACCCGGAAGGCTCTATTCTGGAGCCGCTTGTGAACCGCAACGAAGAAGTGGAAGCAGGAAGTTGGCTGGCAGAAGGCATCGGTGAAGACTTTGTACCGAAAATCTGTGACATCAAATTGGCGAACACGGCATTTGCTATATCGGACAAAGAGGGTCTGACAACCGCACGTAAATTACTGGAAAAAGAAGGTGTTATGGTGGGCTCTTCAAGTGGCTACTTAATTGCCGCGGCGCTGCGCTATTGCCAACAACAAACCGAACCTAAACGCGTTGTAACGCTAGCTTGCGATACGGGTAACCGTTACTTGTCCAAGCTGTTCAACGACGACTGGATGCGTTCTCAAAACTTGCTGTAACCCTTGCTGTAAATTAAGGAACCTGAATCATGGCAAATGAAAAAACAATGAAATTCGCGACGCGCGCCATTCATGGTGGGCAGTCTCCTGAGCCGGTAACAGGCGCGGTTATGCCGCCAATTTTTACCAGCTCAACTTACGCACAGGAAAGCCCGGGTCAGCATAAAGGTTTTGAATATTCGCGTTCACATAACCCAACGCGTTTTGCCTGGGAGCGTTCTGTTGCCTCTTTGGAAGGTGGCAAGCAAGGTCTGGCTTTTGCCTCAGGTATGGCAGCAACCTCGACTATTCTTGAGCTGCTGGACAGTGGCGACCACGTGGTTGCAATGGACGACTTGTACGGCGGCAGCTTCCGTTTATTCGATAAAGTGCGCGGACGCTCTGCTGGTCTGAAGTTCTCTTATGTCGACTTAGCCGACTTAAGCGCAGTGGAAGCCAGCATTCAGGACAACACCCGCATGATTTGGGTGGAAACGCCAAGCAACCCCATGCTGAAGTTGGTCGATATTGAAGCCATTGTGAAGCTGGCTAAGAAAAAGAATCCGGATATTATTGTGGTGGTGGATAACACCTTCGCGACTCCGTTTAACCAGCGTCCGCTGGAAATGGGCGCAGATATGGTGATGCACTCGGCTACCAAATACCTTAACGGTCACTCTGATATGGTCGGCGGTATCGCGGTTGTTGGCGACAATGACGACCTGGTTGAGCGCATGCTGTTCTTACAGAACTCTGCAGGTGCTATTGCCGGTCCGTTTGACTCGTACTTAGCGTTGCGAGGCGTGAAAACACTGGCCTTGCGTATGCGTCACCACAACGAAGCGGCAATGGAACTGGCCAAGTGGCTTGAGCAACACCCGAAAGTGGAAAAAGTCATTTATCCGGGACTGGAGAGCCACCCGCAGCATGAGCTGGCTAAAAAGCAAATGCAGGGTTTTGGCGGCATGATTTCTATTTTGCTGAAAGGCGATTTAGAATCTGCGCGCAAATTCCTGGAGTCGGTAGAAGTGTTCGCATTAGCGGAAAGCTTAGGCGGTGTCGAGTCGTTAATTGAGCACCCGGCTATTATGACGCATGCGTCAGTGCCGAAAGAAAACCGCGAGAAGTTAGGCATTTTAGATAACTTTGTTCGCGTATCAGTTGGTATTGAAGATCTGGATGATCTGAAAGCCGATTTAGACAAGGCGCTCAACGCATTTTAATCGCCACCAACGATTAAAAGTATAACGTTTAATAAATAAAACCGGCTATCGAGCCGGTTTTTTGCTTTTTAATTCAACAATTTATACAAAATTTTACACTTTCGTCATAATTCAGTAGAGTTATCTCAGCCGGAAAAACGTCGGCAATAAATAAGAAAAACGCAAAAAGCGTTACATACATAACGAGAAGGAAAGACTTATGCTATTGAGCCTAATGGTACTCCAGGGACTCGTAGCCGCATTGTTGTTTTACGTATTAGTGGGCCAACACCAGAAGAAGCCTTTGTGGAATTTACTTGCCGTGCTTACCGCCGGTTTCATTCCACCATTAAATTGGGCGCTACTGGTATTGTCGATTGGTGTCAGAATGTGGCGCCGGTCTCCCGATACAGTTGCGGCGGCAAAACTCAGTCACTAACCGGTAAGGCAAGTTAGCAGTATGTCAGACACTACCAACGTACGACCTTTTCATTTAGCCATTCCTGTTAGTTCGTTGGACAATGCCCGAGAGTTTTACGGCGATGTGCTTGGGCTTCCACAGGGCCGCAGCAGCGACGACTGGATAGACTGGAACTTCTTCGGTCACCAATTTGTCACTCACGTAGCACCCGACGTTGCAGGCATGAAAAACCACAGCGGCGTTGACGGTCATTCAGTTCCCGTTCCTCACTTTGGCGTGGTACTATTGCGCAACGACTGGGAAGCATTGGCTGAGCGAGTTAAAGCTGCGGGTATCGAGTTTGTTATCGAACCTTATATTCGTTTTAAAGGTAAACCCGGCGAGCAGGGTACTATGTTCTTCTACGATTACTGCGGTAATGCGCTGGAGTTCAAAACCTTTAATGACGACAGCCAAATCTTCGCAACCTAAACGCTTCAGCGACCGCACTTTCGGAGTTTCAACGTGAGTCAACTTAATACGTTCCAACGTATTCGCGAGCTGCCTCGTGATCAGCAAATTGTTCTGGCGCTTTATTTGTGCGAGCGCATGGTGCCCAACTATGACTTTTTCCACCACCTCACAGGCTTTGGTGACAGTAAACCGCTGCACGGCTCGCTCAATGCGTGCTGGGACTGGGTAGTAAACCCGAAGAAAACCAAAGTGAACTTTGCTCGTTGGCAGGAAAAGGTCGACGAACAAACCCCGAGTGAGCATGGGCATGACATGTTGGGCGTGTACCCAGCGATGGACGCCTGCACGGCAATAAGTACCTTACTTCAGGGCTTGCTGGACGATAACGCAGCCAATTTGCTGGACGTTGCAAAAATATCCCAGGCGAGTGTGGCGAAATTTATCGAGCTGAACGACGCTGAAGATATTGGCACTGAGCATTTAAAAGAGCACGTCGATAATCACGAGCTTATGGAATACGAAATTGCCATTCAGCAGGCCATGCTCAATTTTCTGGAGCAACAGCCTGCAGTAAATAGCGCGCTAGTGAAACAACTAAAAATGATGCTCAGTGACGAGGGCGTGTCTAACCTTGGTCTTGCTTTGGACGCTGAAGAATAGACAACCAGGCGAAAATACCAAACGCAAGAATTTGCCAGCTGTCGCCCTTTTTCCACGGTAAATGCTGCTTCATAGTGCCAACGAATACGCCCAGAAGCAGCAAGTGCATAATCACCAGAACCGCCAGCAAGACACTTAAAAGCCCTATGGACTGGCTGCTCAGCTCACCAGTAGCACCGCCTAAAATAGCAAACAAACCTAGCCAAATTACGGCAAACACGACTTTGCCGGCAATAATGATAACTTTCATGCGATGTCCTTTGTCAGTAAACGAAAACACACTTGCCCATGTGTCTTCTCTTTTAAAAGCTGCCAACCTGCGGGCAATGCCAAGTCATAGTCTTTTTCGGTTTCCAAGTACACCTGATTGTCGGGTGCCAGCCATGAATGCTCATTGAGCAGAGTTATAGCTGACGTAGCGAGCCCCTGATGAAATGGCGGATCAATAAACACAATGTCATAGCGGCTGTCGCTGGGCTTTTTCAGCCAATCGAGAGCATTCGCAGTAACGACTTCCATACCCTTTGCTTGCAACAGTGACGTATTGTCCTGTAATTGTCTGCTGACTTTATTCTCAGCCTCGATAAGCGTAACCCGGGCTGCCCCGCGTGACGCCGCTTCAAACCCTAAGCTGCCGCTGCCGGCAAATAAATCCAACACGTTGGCATCGACAATGTCCCACTGTAGCCAGTTAAATAGAGTTTCACGCACTCGGTCAGTTGTAGGACGCAACCCGGGGCTGTCGGCTATGGGCAAGCGTCGGCCGCGCCATTGTCCGCCGATAATGCGGTAGTCGCCGGTTGCTTGAGAGGGGCGGGTCTTTCCTGCACGCTTTCTGGCCACAATGAGTTCCTTTATTCAGACCGTCGTCAGTTTCTAAACAGCATGGTAAACTAAAGCCATAAGTTTAACGATTCCTGCGTGTCAGTTCCAAGGAAACCTATATGTCGATGTTTTCGCTGTTTAAAAAGAAGCGTGATAAAAAAGAGTCTGAAGAAGAAAAGGTACAAGACGAAGCCGTTGTTGACGAGCAAGAGTCGTCTGACGGTGAGCAGCAAGCCGAGCCGGAAGCGTCCGATGAAGCGCAGCAAACAGAAGTAGAGCCTGAGAAAGAACCAGCAAAAGCTCCCGAAAAAGCGCCTGAAGAACTGCCAAGTGCTGCAGAAGATTGCGCACAAGTGACAGCTGAGTCTCATGCTCAGCAACAACCCGTGCCAGAAGAATCGGCAACAGAAGAGCTGAAAGAAGTCGAGACCCCGAAAGCCGAACCCGTCGACACAAAAACTCAGGAAAAAGGACAGAAGAAAGGTTTTTGGGCGCGCTTAACGCAGGGGTTGCGTAAAACATCCGGCTCTATTGGCTCGGGTCTTATCGGCGTATTCCGCGGTAAGAAAATTGATGATGATCTGTTTGAGGAGCTCGAAACCCAGTTGCTTATGGCTGACTTAGGCGTGGCAACCACCACGAAAATTATCGACAACCTGACACAGCAAGCGGATCGTAAGCAACTGAAAGACGCTGAAGCGCTTTATGAATTGTTGCAAGAACAGCTAGCTGACATTTTAAAGCCTGTCGATAAGCCATTAGAGATTCCGAACTCTGACTCGCCATACGTTATTCTCATGACAGGTGTAAACGGCGTGGGTAAAACCACTACCATTGGTAAGTTAGCAAAACAATTCAAAGCCGAAGGTAAGTCAGTCATGCTGGCAGCCGGTGATACGTTCAGGGCTGCTGCAGTCGAGCAATTAGAAGTGTGGGGAGAGCGTAATAACATCCCCGTTATTGCTCAGCATACCGGTGCCGACAGCGCCTCTGTTTTGTATGACGCTTTAGAAGCGGCGAAAGCTCGGGGCACCGACGTGCTTATTGCAGATACAGCAGGGCGTTTGCAGAACAAAGCGAACTTAATGGAAGAGCTTAAAAAGTTAGTTCGGGTGATGAAAAAGCTCGACCCGGAAGCGCCACATGAAGTTATGCTGACACTGGACGCGGGCACGGGACAAAACGCCATTAGCCAGGCCAAGTTGTTTACTGAAGCGGTTGGGGTGTCTGGTATTGTCATGACGAAGCTCGACGGTACCGCCAAAGGTGGTGTTATATTCGCCGTTGCTGATCAGTTTGCCATTCCAATTCGCTATATTGGTGTCGGCGAAAGTTTGGAAGATTTACGCCCATTTGTGGCGAAGGACTTTATTGCGGCACTATTTGACCGTAATGTAGAAGCATCAGAAACCACAACGGCGAACTAACATGATCCGCTTTGAGCAAGTCAGTAAAACGTACCCGGGGGGTCATCAGGCACTGAGCCATGTTGACTTCCACGTAAAGCCCGGAGAAATGGCTTTTTTAACCGGCCACTCGGGGGCGGGGAAAAGTACGTTACTGAAGCTCATTAGTTTGATGGAACGGCCGACAGCGGGTCGCGTGCTTATTAACGGGCATGACTTACGAAAAATTAAGCCGTCACAGGTGCCTTATGTGCGCCGGGACATTGGTATGATTTTTCAGGACCATCGTCTGCTAATGGACAAAACGGTTTTCGATAATGTTGCCTTACCGCTTATTATTGAAGGCTATAGCGTTCAGGAAGCGCGCAAGCGGGTACTGGCAGCACTGGAAAAAGTTGGTTTAGCCGACAAGGTGAAGCATTACCCACAAATGCTGTCCGGTGGTGAACAGCAACGCGTTGGAATTGCCCGCGCCATTGTCACGAAACCGCCATTGCTACTTGCCGATGAGCCCACTGGTAACCTCGACCCTAAGCTATCGATGGAAATTATCCGCTTGTTTGAGGAATTCAATAAAGTGGGGGTTGCGGTACTTATAGCAACGCACGACTTAGGCCTTATTGCGCGACTGCGCTACAGAACGCTGACATTGAAAGACGGACGCATGATAAACGACGGTTTGGAGGATAACGAGCTATGAGTTTGTTATTTCGCAACCGCAGCGTTGAAAAAGGAGCGAGTAATCGCGGACGTTTACCCTGGTGGCGGCGCGCTATTATGGTGCCGGTACATCATGTTCAACAAGCAATTGCCAGCCTCGGTGAGCTGTGGCGTAACCCTTTCGCGTCGTTAATGACCATGGCCGTGTTGGGTCTAAGCTTAACGCTGCCGTCGTCGCTGTATGTCTTAGTCAAAAACACCAGTAGTATTACTGACAGTTGGCAGCAAGCGTCCGAAATTACGCTGTTTTTGAAAAAAGAGCTAAAAACCTCGGAAATTGAAACTTTCAAAACTCAGACGAGCCTGTCTGATAAAGTCGAATCGGTACGCTGGGTACCCAAGGACGAAGGGCTGGAGCAGTTTAAAGAGCAGTCCGGCTTTGGCGAAACGCTCGATTATCTGTCGAATAACCCGTTGCCCGATGTGTTGGTCGTGATACCGGCCGAAAACTACCGAGCCGCTCAGCAGGCCGAGGCGTTATTGCTGGAATTCCAGAATAAGCGTGAAGTAGAGCATGCCAAACTGGATATTGAATGGCTCAACCGGTTGCAGGCAATACTCGACTTAATTGAAGATACCTTAGGTGCGTTGGCCTTAGTGCTGTGTTTATCAGTGGTTCTGATAGTTGGTAACACCATTCGTTTGAACATACTCTCGAAGCGCGATGAAATTGTCATTATGAAATTGGTGGGTGCCACTAATGCGTTTATTCAACGTCCATTTTTGTATACCGGTGCCTGGTACGGCTTTATAGGTGGTATTTTCGCCTGGGTCGTGACGCTTTTATTGATCTGGTGGATTGAAAGTGCCGTATTAACTGTCACAAACTTATACGATAGTCAGTTTCAGTTAGACGGCCTGACATTCGGAGAATTAATCGCCATTTGGGTTATTGCAATTGGACTTGGTCTGGCAGGTTCTTACTTAGCTGTAAGACGTCATATACAAAGTATCGAACCAGAATAAATTAGAGTTGCGAAAGCCATAGTCTTAGTTATACTAATTTGTCCGATCGCCAATGATCTGAACGGAACTTTTAGGCCGAAAAACGGTCTTAGACACTGACGGTTAAGCGGTATTTTGTCGGTTTTTTACTAGAGGTTGTTAAATGAGCACTGAATTAAGCACCATGGCATTATCGGTTCCCCAAGGGGGAGGACTCGACGGTTATATTCAGTCAGTCAACCGTATTCCTATGCTAAGCGCTGAAAAAGAGAAAGACTTAGCAACTCGACTGTATGAAGAAAGTGACTTAGATGCAGCGCGTGAGCTTATCATGTCTCACCTGCGCTTTGTTGTGCATGTCGCCCGCAGCTATTCTGGATATGGTCTGCCACAAGCCGACTTAATTCAGGAAGGTAACATTGGCTTAATGAAAGCCGTGAAGCGCTTCAACCCGTCTGTTGGTGTTCGTCTGGTCTCTTTTGCCGTTCACTGGATTAAAGCAGAAATTCATGAATATGTACTGCGTAACTGGCGTGTTGTAAAAGTTGCGACCACCAAAGCGCAGCGTAAATTATTCTTCAACCTGCGCAAAATGAAAAAGCGTTTAGGTTGGTTCAGCCAGAAAGAAGTTGAAACTGTTGCTGAAGAGTTGGGCGTGAGCACCAAAGAAGTGCTGGAAATGGAAGCGCGTATGAGCGCCCACGACCAGGCTTTCGAGCTAAGCTCAGATGACGACGACTCAAAAGAAGGCAGCACTTATTCTCCGGCCATGTATCTGGAAGATAAGCGCTCGGACTTGGCCGCTGAAGTTGAGGCCGAAGACTACGAGTCTCATAATCAACAGAAACTGCTGACAGCAATGGGTGAGCTTGACGAACGTAGTCAGGACATTGTGCAGTCACGCTGGTTGTCTGAAGATAAAACCACATTACATGACCTTGCCGCGAAGTATGAAGTCTCTGCCGAGCGTGTTCGCCAGTTAGAGCAGAACGCCATGAAGAAACTTCGCGTCGCTATGAGCTAAATGCAGTGCCGCGTTGGTTGCGGCGCTTGCTGCATAGCTCCTTCCATTAGTTCTCCTATCCCCGGTATGCCAAATGGCAAACCTGCCGGGGTTCGTTGTGTTCAACTCGATGACAATAATTTGTGCCGGTTATTTGGCAAACCAGAGCGTCCGGATGTCTGTGAAGCTTTTACGGCGGACTACGATATTTGCAAAGACACCCGTGATGAAGCGCTTATTTTGCTGACGTCACTGGAAGAGGCGACATCGAACGACTCGACACAGTGATGAGCTCAGACGCAAAAACCAACTCAATACCTTGCTCTTCCAGCTCCGGTAAATGCTCTTTTAGAAATGCCAGCGTTTCAGGGTAAGGGTGTCCAATGCCGATAGCCGAACCATGCTTCCTTGCGTGTTTTAGGAGCGTTGTGAATTGCTTGGTCAGGTAAGCGTCGTCTGTCTCGTTATCTAAAAAAACGTGTCGACGACTGGATTTAACGCCCAATGATCTAGCGGTCTCTTCGGCCACACTAAACTCTGTCGTGCGGCTATCCAGAAAGAATAACTGTCGAGAGGACAGGGTTTCCATGACGGCGTGCATAGGAATAGACAACTGCGTGAGTTTACTCCCCATATGGTTATTCATACCTTCGACGTAGGGGATGGATTCTAGCGCATCAGTAAGTTGCAGTTTTATTTGCTGTGCACTCATAACCGACGTGATTTCGCCGGGACCAGACCAGATATTATCGACGGCTTCCATCGGCATGTGCAGCAAAATTTGCTTCTTTTGATGATGTGCCCGTAACGCGAACGAACGAGCATAAGGTGTATAGGGCAGAACCGCGAAAGATACCTTACCGGGCAACAGAGCAGCGTCAAGATGACTTTTATGATTACCGATGTCGTCAATCACTATGGCTATTTTTGCGGCCTGAGTGCTACTGGCGACAAAAAACGCCAACGCTATTATCACCTGGAGGTATCTCATTAGCGTATCCAGTGACTTGGATTCTGAGGTTTACCCTGGTGACGAATTTCAAAGTACAGAGACGCTTTGTCGCGAGAGCCGGATTGACCCATAAGCGCTATCTCTTCGTCTTTTTTGACTTTCTCACCAACGGTTCTAAGCAATGCCTGGTTATGTCCGTATAAGCTCATGTAGTTTTCACCATGGTCGACTACAATGACTAAACCAAAACCGCGCAACCAGTCCGCATAAACAATGCGGCCATCGGCAATAGAGCGTACTTCCTGTCCGTTACTGCCTTCTATCAATACGCCCTTCCATTCAACCGGGCCTTCGCGGCGCTGGCCAAAAACGCGACGGACTGTACCGTCACTGGGCCATTTTAACTGTGACTTGATGGGCTTTAAACCGACTAAGCGAACATCGCCCTGACGCTTAAGAGCCGCCTCAATAGCGGCCAGAACCTGTTCTAACTGAGCGCGGCTTTGCTCTAGCTGCTTTATTTTAGCTTTGTCACTACGCTGCTCGGCTTGCAGTTTTGCTAAGGTTTCTTCCTGTTCTCGTTGCTGACTCTCCAGCTGTTGCTGTTGCTCTGCCTGCTGTTCACGAAGTGAGACAACGTCAGCTTTTTTATCCGTCAGTTCTGCTGTTAATTGTTCAATATCGGCTTGAGTCTGCTTGATTTGCTCAATTTCTTCGACGCGAGCGTCATTCATGTATTGATAATAAGTGAGCAACCGCTCTAGCTCTGCGGGACTGCCCTGGTTAAGCAGCATTTTCAGGAAGTCGGTATCGCCATTAACGTAGGCAGAAACAATTTGCTCTTCAAGCAGGGCGAGTTGTTTTTGCTGCTCTGCCTGTAAGCGTTCCAGTTCTTGTTGAGCTTTTTCAATTTCTGAATTAATACGACGAAGCTCTGTTGAGGTCTTTTGAATAGCTCCTGCAATTTCAGCTGTTTTCAGCTCTAACCGACGCAACTCGCTTTCAATATCAGACAGTTCTTCATCACGGCTCTCAATGGCTTGCAGATGTTTATTTAACTCCGCATTTAACACTTCAATTTCGGCCTGCGTAGCAGCTTTGTCTTCTTCACTATAAGACTGTGCAAACGCCTGGCCAGAAAAGCTGAGCCAGGCGAGTGCCAGAATTAAAGCAAAGGTTTTTATCATGACTGTTTCAGCGTCATTAAGGTTTGCCCGGTCATTTCGTCAGGCTGCTCCATACCCATTAAGTGAAGAATGGTTGGTGCCACATCTGACAAGCGGCCATCGCGTGCCTGTGCGTCACGGCCCACATAAATGAAAGGAACCAGCTCATTGGTGTGCGCGGTATGCGCCTGACCAGTTTCAGCGTCACTCATTTGTTCCGCATTGCCGTGGTCTGCGGTAATCAAACACTCTCCACCAACCGCTTCGAGTGCTGAAACAACACGACCAACGCTGTGATCAACTGCTTCACAGGCTTTTACTGCCGCATCGAAGTCGCCAGTATGACCTACCATATCACCGTTCGGGTAGTTACAAATGATGACATCAAAGGCTTGCGACTCAATGGCGCCTACCAATTCATCGGTGAGTTGCTCAGAGTTCATTTCTGGCTGTAAGTCGTAGGTTTTGACCTTAGGCGACGGAATTAAGACACGCTTTTCACCTTCAAACTCTTCTTCGCGACCACCGCTAAAGAAGAAGGTCACGTGTGCGTATTTTTCAGTTTCTGAAATACGCAACTGGGTTTTGCCATGCTTTTCCAACCATTCGCCCAGTACGTTACTGAGCTGCTCAGGCGGAAATGCACAGGAGGTTTTCAGGGTATCCGCATATTCGGTCAGCATGACAAAGTCTGAGGTCTTTGCGCGAGGCCCGCGTTCGAAGCCGTCAAACTCTTCGTTAATAAAGGCTTGGGTCATTTCGCGAGCGCGGTCAGCACGGAAGTTCATAAAGAAAATAGCGTCGCCGTCTTTCACGGGCGCAGGTGCACCAATAATGACAGGCTTCACAAACTCGTCAGTTTCACCCCGCTCGTAAGCGTCTTCTAACGCATCGGTTGCATTCGGACTGGTGACGCCAGATACGCCGTGATAAATCGCTTTGTAAGATTCTTCAATACGCTCCCAGCGCTTGTCTCTGTCCATTGCGTAAAACCGGCCACTAAGCGTTGCAAAACGGCCTTTACCTAAACGAGCAAACAGCGCTTCAAAGCGTTCTATTGACGCTTTTGCCGACTTCGGTGGCGTGTCGCGACCGTCTAAAAACGCATGTACGTAAACCTCAGAAGCACCTTGCTCGACTGCCATCTCTACCATCGCAATTAAGTGATCTTCGTGGCTGTGTACACCGCCCGGAGACAGCAGCCCCATAACGTGCACAGCGCCTGATGCGTCTTTTGCTTTTGCTAAAGCGTCACACAGCACGTGGTTTTTAAAGAAGCTGCGATCAGAAATAGCCTGGCTAATGCGCGTAAAGTCTTGATAAACAATGCGGCCGGCGCCTAGGTTGACGTGGCCCACTTCGGAGTTGCCCATTTGCCCATCGGGTAGTCCAACAGCGCCGCCTGAGCCATCGACTAAGCAGTGTGGGTATTGTTCCCAAAGACGATCCATAACCGGTGTTTTTGCATTTGAAATGGCGTTGTCCGGCGCGTCTTCGCGGTATCCCCAACCGTCAAGAATCAATAGAACCAAAGGTTTAATCGTACGACTCATAAAGGGCCTCGTTATTTAACTAATGCGATGCGTTATTGCGAATTATTCTACTTTATTTCTGGCGCATCCGCATCCATTCAAGATTTTACTGGCAACTGAAATTTGTACAGGTATACTCTTTGCCCGCGAGATTTTTCTGAAAACCCTCTGGTAGTGGTAGCTTATATGCAAGAACTGTTAGATTTCATTAGCCGAAACCCCATGATGAGTGGCCTGTGGGTGGTGTTATTGGTTGCGCTTATTATTACTTATGTGCGTTCTGCCATGTCGCCTATTAAGAGCCTACAGCCGCAAGAGGCAACGGTTTGGGTTAACCGTGGCGATGGCATTTTTGTTGACATTCGTAATCAGGATGAATTCAAAAAAGCCCATATTCACGGCTCAAAGCACTTAAGCATGGACAAAATTAAGCAAAAAAGCTTAACGTCTATTGAAAAGTTCAAAGACGCCCCCATTGTGTTAGTCTGTGCAACAGGAATGACGGCAAAAGCAGCCGCATCTCAGTTAACCGCTGAGGGCTTTAAGCAAGTGGCGGTATTACAAGGTGGCATGAACACCTGGCGTAATGAAAAACTGCCAGTTTCGCAGAAATAATAACAACGAATTGAAAACTCATAGTGAATAGGAAGTAAAATCATGGCTGAAGAACAGCAAGCAAACGGCGCAGCAGCCGAAAACCAACAGCAACAAGCACAATTTGCTATCCAGCGTATCTATGCAAAAGACATTTCTTTTGAAACGCCAAATTCTCCTAGCGTATTCCGCAAAGAGTGGAAGCCAGACCTTAAACTGGACTTAAACGTTAAGCACGAGAAAATCGAAGACGGTGTTTACGAAGTGGTACTGACGTTAACAGCAACAAACAAAGTTGAAGACGACGTTGCTTTCCTTTGTGAAGTGCATCAGGCAGGTATCTTCTCAATTGGTGAAGAAGTTCAGGAAGGCCAACTGGCACATATGTTGGGCTCGTTCTGCCCGAACATCTTGTTCCCTTATGCACGTGAGTGTGTAGCGAGCTTGGTAAACCGTGCAACTTTCCCTCAGTTGAACTTAGCACCAGTTAACTTTGACGCTATCTTTGCACGTCACATGCAGCAGCAAGCAGAGCAAGCTCAGGGTCAACAGACTGCTGACGCTTAAGCGAACGCGATAATGCAAACACCACAGGTGACGATATTAGGGGCGGGCTCTTACGGGACCGCCCTTGCTATTTGTTTTGCGCGAAAAGGCATCCCGACAATGTTGTGGGGGCGGGACTCTGAGAAAGTTGCGTTAATGACGTCGGCTAGAGAAAACGCCGCGTATTTACCCGGCTGTCCATTTCCTGAGTCTCTGCAAGTAACGGATGACCTTGAGCTCGCGCTGAAAGACGTCGACAACGTGGTCGTTGTGGTGCCCAGTCACTCATTTTCCAGCATGTTAAAGCAGGCGAAGCCTTTGCTGAAAGAGAATGCTCGCGTTGCCTGGGCAACCAAAGGGCTGGAGCCCGATACAGGCCGACTTCTGTATGAAGTTGCCGAAGAGATTCTGGCTGACAAGCATCCGCTGGCGGTACTGTCAGGGCCCACGTTTGCTATTGAAATGGCGAAAGGTCTACCTACCGCTATCTCTATGTCATCGACCGACCAAACCTTTGTCGATGAACTGTCTGACATGCTGCATTGCGACCGCTCCTTCCGTGTTTACACCAACAATGACTTTATTGGTGTTCAGTTAGGCGGGGTGGTAAAAAACGTGATAGCTATTGGCGCCGGTATGGCCGACGGCATAGGCTTTGGCGCGAATGCACGTACCGCACTGATTACCCGAGGTCTGGCTGAGCTAACTCGACTTGGTCTGAAACTAGGGGCAAAAAGCGACACCTTTACCGGTATGGCAGGCCTTGGTGACCTCATCTTAACTTGTACTGACAACCAGTCGCGCAATCGCCGTTTTGGTTTGGCTTTGGGTGAAGGCAAGTCGGTTGAGCAAGCGTTAAAGGATATTGGTCAGTCTGTAGAAGGGTATCGTAACACCAAAGAAGTGGTTGCACTGGCGTCCAGAAACGGTGTGGAAATGCCCATTGCTGAGCAAATTTATGCTGTCCTTTATGAAGGTAAAGAACCGCAGCAAGCGGCTATCGACTTATTAAGCCGGGAGCGTAAAACGGAATAATCGTTCTACGCCCCAGGCTTCATTAGCTTAGGCACTTGCTAATTGCTGTTCCATGACCTGCCATTGTGCCGCCAGGTGCTCAGTAGGTAAGCGCTTAAAGTTAGAGCGAACAAACTGACTGATTTTACCGTCGGCATAACTTAGCAGCATATTTGCCAGAACGGCCTCATCGACAATAAACTTCTGCTGTTCCCGCATCGCTTTTTCACGCAGAACCTGCTTAATTGAACTTTCAATACGATTAAACAAGTCTTCCATGCGACTGCGCAGGCGGTCATGTTCACCCATGAGTGCGTCGCCCGTCATAACTCGGGTAATGCCCGGGTTGCGTTCAGCGAAAGTCAGCAGTAGCTGCAAAATCATGTAGCAACGAGACAGCGTATTTTTTTCTTCATTCATAATTAGGTTTATACGCGTCAGCAGGGTGTCTTCCACAAACTCAATAAGGCCTTCAAACATTCGCGCCTTAGAAGGGAAGTGACGATACAAAGCGGCTTCGGAAACGCCGAGGTTAGCCGCCAACTTAGCGGTGGTAATACGCTGACCCGGGCTGGTTTCCAGCATTGCGGCCAAAGCCTGAAGTATTTCTTCGCGACGGTTACGTTTTTGTTCTGCCATGAGTGGTTATTTCCTTATGTATGGACAGTTAAGAACGACCAGAGTGACCGAAGCCACCTTCGCCACGGTCTGATTCTTCAAATTCGTCGACAATGTTCATGCTGGCTTGTACCACTGGCAAAATTACCAACTGGGCAATGCGGTCGCCCGGTTCAATGGTGTATGCCTTATTGCTGCGGTTCCAGCAGGATACTTTCAATTCGCCCTGATAGTCAGAATCGATAAGACCCACCAGGTTACCCAAGACCAAACCATGTTTATGACCGAGACCTGAGCGAGGCAGAATAGTAGCGGCATAGCCTGGGTCACCAATGTACATGGCAATGCCGGTGCCAATGAGTTGGGTTTCGCCCGGCTCTATGGTCAGTGGCTCGTCTAAACAAGCACGCAAATCCATGCCGGCAGAGCCGCTGGTTTCATATTTAGGAAGAGGGATAGACTGACCGATACGTTCGTCGAGAATTTTAACGTCCACTTGCGTCATGAGTTGTTCACTTAGCTCCTGTTGGATGTATCAAAATAGCGCTTTGCAATAGCATCGATAATGGCAACAGCCATATCATGCTTGCTCATGGTTGGAAGTGACTGCTCACTGTCCTTGCTTAATATCAACGCACTGTTCTGGTCACTATTGAACCCCTGATGAGGCTCACTGACGTCATTGGCGATGATCATTTGCAGTTGCTTACGCTGTAATTTGCTTAAGGCATTTTCTTTTAAGTTCTGGGTTTCTGCGGCAAAGCCTACGGTAAAAGGGGCGTTGGCAGACTGTGCCACCGTTTTTAAAATATCAGGGTTTTGCACCAGTGACAGTTTGGGCGGTTCACTGTTTTGTTCTTTCTTAATTTTATGTTCGGCGATGTCTTCTACGCGATAGTCGGAGACCGCGGCGCAGCCTATAAAAACATCGCAGTCTGTAAGCTGTTGTTGTACTGCTGTCAGCATTTGTTCAGCGCTTTCAACATCAATACGTTGCACGCCTTTCGGTGTGGCAAGCTGGGTGGGACCGGACACCAATGCAACCTTTGCTCCGGCATTCGCAGCGGCCTGAGCTAACGCGTAGCCCATTTTCCCTGAGCTGTGGTTACTGATATAACGCACGGGGTCGATAGCTTCGCGCGTTGGGCCTGCGGTAATGACAAAGGTTTTACCCTGCCAGGTACCGGAAGCTGTTGAACCGTTGTCTGGCAACTTTTCGTTGAGTAGCGCTTTAACAATATCGGTGGGGTCGGTCATGCGGCCATAGCCAATATCGCCACAGGCTTGCTCACCGCTTTCAGGGCCGATAAAGGCAATACCGCGCTCGCGCAAAATGGAGACATTACTCTGCACTGCAGTTGCCGCCCACATTTGTTGGTTCATTGCTGGCGCAACGCAAATAGGCGCTTTACTGGCTAAAACCAGAGTACTGAGCAAGTCGTCGGCAAAACCGTGAGTAATGCGGGCCAAAGTATTCGCCGTGGCCGGGGCTATAAGAATAAGGTCGGCCCATCGTGCCAGTTCAATATGGCCCATAGCGGCTTCTGCTGTGGGATCAAGCAAGTCATCGCTGACCGTAAAACCAGACACTGCTTGTAAGCTAAGTGGGGTTACAAAGGCTTTGGCACTCTCGGTCATGACACAGCGCACTACTGCACCTTGTTCACGCAATCGGCGCACCAGGTCAGGTGTTTTATAGGCTGCAATGCCGCCGGTAATACCCAAAAGAATGTTTTTGTTCTGCAGTTGTGTCATGCGAACCCCTCAATGTTAACTCATGTAAAGATAACACGAGACCCGGAAACACGGTAGATGCTCGTTATACTTATCCGCTGTTCAAACGAAGGAGAGAATAATGAGAGTCAAGGAGTGGCCAGTTGCTGAGCGTCCGCGCGAAAAATTGCAGTTACAGGGAGCGCAGTTTCTCAGTGACGCAGAATTACTAGCGGTATTACTGGGCAGTGGCCGACAAGGGCAGGATGTAGTGACTTTTGCGCGCAAGTTGCTGCACCATTTTAATGGCATTGGACCCTTACTCGTTGCCAGTCGGGAACAGCTGCTTGAATGTGATGGTATTGGACCAGCGCGGGTGAATCAATTGCAGGTCGTTATGGAATTGTCCCGGCGATATTTAAAATGGCAACTGGAGTGTAAGTTCTATTGCTAACTGATAGTATCTAGTAAATTTCCATTAATAAATAGAAGCACAATGAATTTCTACTCCTCAAAAGTCAGAAAGATTGGTGTTACTACACGAAGTGTATCCGGCGTTGTTCCGGACATCGGCTCTTTTGAATCTTCACTTGAAAGAGATTTTATGGAGTTGACTCGCTTTGATTCAAACGTTGAAGAAATAATCCCGCAACCAATGACTATCGGTTACTTTGATGTGCAAGGTACTTCCCGACAATACACTCCGGATGGCCTACTAAGGTATCAAACGGAGTTAAACATTCCTCCGATTCTTTACGAGATAAAGTACCGATCCGACTTCAAGGACCAGTGGAAAAAATTGATTCCAAAGTTTCGCGCCGCAAAGCGCTTTGCTAAAAGTCGTGGCTGGCTGTTTAAGGTTTTTACCGAAAAGGAAATAAGAACAACATATTTAGACAACGTGAAATTCCTATGGCCATTTAAACAGCGAGAAGTCGATGAGGAAATGACATCTTATATTCTCGCGGTTATGAGTGACCTTCAAGAAGCAGACCCAGCATTACTGATAGCCGCACTCTTCAGCTCTAAAAAGAATCAGGCAGCTGTGATCCCTATATTGTGGAGCTTGATTGCAAATCAGCGTATTGGCTGTGATTTAAATGAGCCGTTAACCATGCACAGTAAAATTTGGACAAGAGAAGACTTATGAATTCAGTAACACCCGGAAAAATCGCTTATTGGAATGAACAATCCGTTCTTGTGCTGGAGTTGAAAGGTTTCTCTCAAGCCATTGTCCGAGTCGTTGAAACGGGCACAACAGATATCGTTCCTGTTCGTGACTTGGCATTAAACCCAGTTGAAGCCGCCAAAAACCACCAGAGTAAGCATCTAATCGCTAAAGATAAAGAATGGGAGTTGGCGCTGGAGCGCTTTGAAATCATAAAGCCCCTATTAGATAAGCCTGCGAGAACCGAAAATGACGTTAAAGAGGTTGCAAGAAAAGAGGGAAAAGGAACAACCACCATTTACCGTTGGCTAAAACGTTTTGAGGAAACAGGTTTGGTTTCCTCTCTCTTACGGCAATCAAGAACTGACAAAGGCGATCACAAATTAGCTGATGAGGTAGAAGAGCTTATACAAGCTCAGATTGAAAAAGAATACTTGCGGAAGGAACGGCCTTCAGTACTGAAGCTCTACAGGATCATAAAAGCGGAATGTATAAAAGCTGACCTTCCTGTTCCGCACAAGAACACTGTATACGCTAGAGTTAGAAAAATTGATGATAAAGAGTCTGTTAGAAGACGTATAAGCCCGAAAGCATCGAAACAACAGTTTCAACCTATAACTGGCAGGTTCCCTGGTGGTAATTACCCTAACTCTGTTGTTCAAATTGACCATACAAAAGTTGATTTAATTATCGTGGATGAGGCTCACCGCCTGCCAATCGGAAGACCATATTTAACGATTGCTATTGATGTGGCCACCAAAATGATTTCGGGGTTTAAAATAACATTAGATCCTCCGAGTGCATCAACTGTTGGACTGTGCGTTGCACATGCAATTATGTCCAAAGATAATTGGCTTGCTAAAAGAGACATAGATGCTGAATGGCCCATATACGGGAAAATGGAAAAAATACACGTTGATAACGGGAAAGATTTTCGCAGCAACATGCTCAAAAGAGCGTGTCAACAACACGGAATTATTCTTGAGTTTAGGCCAAAGGGGCAACCTAACTATGGGCCTCATGTAGAAAGAGCATTTAGAACATTCATGCAGGAAGTACAGACAATACCGGGTACTACGTTCTCATCTGTGAGAGACAAACTAGACTACGACTCGGAAGGCAATGCATGTATGACACTCGCTGAGCTTGAACTTTGGTTTACCAATTTTATTGTTTACTACTATCACCATAAGCCGCACAAAGGCATTAATAATATGGCGCCTATCCGACTTTATACTGAAGCCGTTTTTGGTGATAAAGATAAACCAGGTATTGGATTGCCTGCTCCTGTTGAAGACGAAGAAAATCTTCGCCTGGATTTTACACCTTACGTTGAGCGAACCGTGCAGAGACAAGGCGTTATCATAGATAATATCCACTATTATTCAGATGTTTTAAGAAAGTGGGTCGGTGCGAAGGAAGTAGATGACAGAACAAAGAAACGTAAATTCATATTTGCACGAGATCCCAGAGACATAAGTGTTGTCCACTTTTTTGATCCTGATACTCACCGTTATGTACCGATCCCGTACCTTAACCCATCCCGTCCAGCAATAAGCCTATGGGAGCTAAAAGGTGCTTCCAAATCCTTAAAAGAAGATGAAAAGCCAGTTATTGATGAAGATGCAATTTTTAAAGGCATTCAAAGAATGCGGGAAATTGAAGCTGAAGCGATTGAAAAAACAAGGTTGGCAAAGCAACAGCGAGCGACAGAAAAACGAAAACGAAAAATGGCTGAAAGACGCAATAACTGGGAGGTAGAGGATAATAAGCCTGGTAAGCATAATGAACCGGAAGTCGCTGATGACTATGAAGAGTTCGATGATACCGATATTGACGATATCCAACCATTTTCCGATGTCGAGCTTAGTTAAGGGAACCGTATGAATTCATATCCTCACTTACATAAAAACTGCCTTGAAAAGCTCGAGTGGGATGTAGAAGCTCGAATTAGAGATATACAACAGCCTAGGTGGATTGGTTACCCTAGGGCCCATGAGGTTCTACAACGCTTCGAGGATCTTTTAGTTCACCCTCGAGTATCCCGAATGCCGAACCTGATGCTCATAGGTAGAACGAACAATGGTAAAACAGAACTATTGAGAAAGTTTTGCCAACAACACTTGCCGGATCCTAATACTTCAGGAGATAGCTTTATCGCTCCAGTGCTTTATATACAGGCACCTCCAACACCTAGCGAGTCTGATTTATATGTCCAAATACTTAATAATCTGTATGAACGGGTACCAGCCTCTTCTATAGCAGCTAAAAGAAGTCGCGTAATTGATGTTTTAGAAAAAATTGACCTTAAGGTGTTATGTATTGATGAATTGCATAACTCTTTAGCAGGCTCCTCTGTGAAGCAACAGCATTTCTTGAACACCCTTAAATACTTAGGTAATGAGCTAAAAATCTCGTTCATTGCTTCAGGAACTGAAGATTTATTGAGGGCTACCAGCATTGATAGCCAAATCCAAAATCGCTTTGAGCCTATACTTTTAAAAAAATGGACATTGACTAAAGAGTTTCGCCAGTTACTTCGTACTTTTGAGTCAATATTACCGTTAAAAGAGCCATCAAAGCTGCACAGCGGCCTTATGAGTAAAAAGCTACTGGCTCTTTCTGAGGGAACTATAGGTGAGCTATCGACGTTGCTGAATAAGGCGACAGTTTACGCTATTAAAAGAGGTATAGAATGTATAGATATGGAGGTACTTGCTAAATGTGGTTACATCTCCCCTAGTGACCGAACAAAAAGCGCGAGCCTAGGCATTTGAATATTCTTCCAATTCATCCTCGACCTCGCCATGATGAATTATTGTCGTCCTGGATAACTAGGTTGGCGATAGAAAATGGGTTTTATCCATATTCTTTTTTTACCAAGGTTGTTGGATTAAAAGGGGAGCTAATAGTAAAAGATGTTGACCGGGGGAATTTCACAGGTTTTATTGAACGGTTGTCACAGGTTAGCGGGGTTAGCACTGAGGAACTTTCAAACTTATGCATAAGCTCATTACAAGGTGAAGTTTTTTCGCATGAGAGCCTGGTCGCCTGTGTTCGCTGGGTTTTACCTTTGGGTTGCCATAAAAAAATAAAAAGAAGCAAAGGTATTGTATATTGCCCGCTTTGCCTAAAGGAAGATGAAGTAAGGTATTTTCGAAAGAGTTGGCGTCTGGCTTTCATGACTCTTTGTGAAAAACATGGATGCATTTTATGGGACCATTGCTCTTACTGCAAAGCCAGCATTAATTATCAACGAGTTGGTATCAGAACCGGCGAGTATGAGATACCTATTAAGGATTTAGGAATATGCTTTAACTGCCGTAAACCACTTTGGGAGGCACCAGTCAAAACGCTTCCATTAAATTTAGAAAGATTCTCGTCGCCCTATAGAAATTTTCTATCCGCATATGCGTCAGGGAATCCAGTTGTACCGGAGTTGAATCAACCGCTAAACATACAGGTATTAAATGGTTTATGGCTCCTTTCGGGGCGTTTTGCTGGGGAAAGAGCAATTGAAGTGAGGGAAAGAATTCTCAAAGAAACGGGAATAGAAATCTCGCCTTTAAAACAAAACTGTAGCTTTGAAGCATTTCCCTTTCGACAAAGGCTTAATATTTTAATAGCCGTTTTATATTATTTGCAAGACTGGCCCAACAAGTTCCTTGATTTGGTAAAAAATACAACTTTTACAGTTTCTTCGTTTAACAAAGGAACTGGAGAAATGCCCTTTTGGCTTAGAACGGTTGTTTACGAGCATTTGAATGCGAAACCCCGAGCTATGTCCGACGAAGAAATTATGACCGGAGTTAAGTACTTGCAAAAGAAAAGTCCAAGTTTCAGCATGTCAGAGTTGGCGCGATTATTAGGTGTAGACGTTGGAGTTGTGATTCTACGACTTAAAAATATAAAACGAAAATAAGCTCAATTAGTAGACAACAAGGGGCTTAGCTCACAAAGGTTGACTGTTTTGTCTTGAGCAATATACATTAGTATTTGACAGTGGTAATTAAGAATGGAATCAAGAGCTAAATTTGTCAAAGCCTGTAAAAAAGCTAGCAAAATATCCCGGAATTTGGCGTGTTAATGGCTACAGTAATTTAGAACTGTATAGCAATAGTGTGCCGAGAGTTTTCGTTTCCCTAACGCGAATAAAGGAAAGCGGGAGTGACGCTGCCCTATATAACAGTCAGCTTACAAAGGAGCAAATCTGGCTGAAAGAGCCTTTAAGTCGCATTTCTGACTTGTTGATTGGCTCATGTTGGAAAGGTGGAGCGGATGGTGAGGGAAAGCGTATTAATAGACCTTCACCTATGGAGAAACCTTTCTTAATTGATACATCTAAAATTCAAATAGTAAAGCTAAATGAGCCCGTTACCCTTAACGGAAAAGAATATCAATCGGTTCTCCCATCACGAGCTATTAGATTCGCCAAGCATTATAACCGGATGCAGGACTCTTTGTATGCTGTTGTTCCCGTTCTTAATGATGCTGATACTGAATTCTTGGTTGTGTCATGTTATGAGCTCTATAGAGCTTATTTGGGTGTTAGTAGTGGGTTTATAAATAATATTGTTCAGGGTGATGTGGGAAGATTTTTTGAATGGAATGATCCTACGCTGAGAGTTAAACGTCGGCTAAGTAGGCTTGAACAATTCGTTGCTTACAGGGGGCATTACGACGAAGATGGTCGAAAATGCTTTTATATGCCCTCGAACCACTTGAAGGCGACACGGATGTCGAATCAATTTAAAAAAGACGGTGAACGAGATCCGTTAGTAGTAAAAGCTACATTTCCCTTCAGAGGATTAACTGTATTGAATGTGGCGGGAAAAGCATTTAAAAATGTAAATAGTAGCGGCTCAGTTTGGTGTGTATTTGCTGCGAACTTGCTCCACTGCAGCAAGCCAGTTGATTTTGACGTTGATGTAGAAAGTGACAAATTCTCGACAAACCCAGTGCCTTGGATTAATGAGGGTGGAGCTTCAGAACATCATGAAGACGACCCGTTTGACGAAGAAGAGACCCCTGAAAGTGAAGACCCCCCAAATATAAGAGGGCGCAGAGCCTACGTACTGAACTTTAATAACTTTTTTGGCGCCATGAGAGATGTTTCGTTTAAGCATTTTGATACAGGTGAATCAAAAGACCCGGTATATGAAAATGACACAGGAGACCCTATTAATTCTCAGTCGCTAGATGAGCTTGAATCCCCCCAGGAGGATGCCCCTAAAATTTTGCAAACAAGTGAACTTGATTCTTATATTGATACGGTTGGGCGGGACCTGTCCGATTTTATAGAGATGCTTAACCGTTTAAGGGCGTCGCTTGCCAAGTATCGGTGGGAAGTGAGGACAAAGGGCGGAGGGGGTGCTTATATTATGACTAAGGGGGAAGTAGTAACCACACTTTTAGATACCAAAGACCGCCGTAGAAGTTGGCATAGGATTGGTAAGGGTGAGGACGCTAGGCTTAGACAGATAGTTTGGGTTGAAATCGCTCTTGGAAATGACCAGTTTATTTACCTTATGGAGATAGAACTCACAGAAAGTGATAGCGGTATAAGTACACTCTGCGTCTTTAATAATAATTTCAAATACATGAATGAGGAAGATTTTAGAGTTTTTTTAGGAATGACCGCAATACAAAATGGATGGCCACGAGAAAGTCACCAGTGGAAGTCGGACAAGGCTGCGATAGTAGCTAATAAGTATTTTAGCACGTACATTCACCTCTCTATAACACACCCTGTAAGCACCCAAAGAAGAAATGGGAAAAAAGTACTAATCGATAGTGATGAACTTAAGAGTAAGTGGGCTTCAAATATCGAAGAATACCTGTCTGATGTTCTAAATAATAACCGGTAATTATTTTATTTGGGTTCGGAAGGAGGCTCTTTTGGCTCAGATTTTATACGTAGATAGATTTCTTCCCGGTGAACTTCAACATCTTTCGGCGCATCAACACCTAAACGTATCTGATTCCCTTTGACGCCTAGAACCGTGACGCTGATATCGTCACCTATTTTTAATGTTTCACCATTTCGGCGAGTGAGAATTAACATATCGACCATCCCTGTTGAAAAATTAAAGCTTAACGAAAGCACTGAAAAATAGAAAGTACGTTGTGGTGCTTTAAGTGAAAACCCATAAATAAGAAAGCTATTATCCTACAGAGGGTTATCACTACACCAAGCTAGCTTAGTAAAGGGCTGAGATACACGGCTCAGCTCCGCATTATTGTTAAATCGTCGACCGAGAAAAGGGACTGCTGTTGATAACTCAATATATCATTCGCTTTTACTTGCTTGGCTGTACGCCTTGGGACTTTAGTTTCGCTGTTTATGATTTTCACTTCTTTGAAGTTCATAAGGTTTTGCAAAGCTTCTTTTATTGAACCTTCTGTTGCCGCCGTTAAATCTCCAATTTTAGCGAGAAGAGATTGGTAGGTTAATGGTTGATTATTATAGATGAACCTTGATAAGTCTTTAGTTAATGCGTTGACACACCTAAGTTGGCCATCTTTATCAAACTCCATTACATCATCAAACTCAAATGTAGCTTGTTTCGGCACTTTTGAAGCCTTAAAGCCTAGCCCAAATAGGCCATCACCTATCACATGACTAAACTGTCCATTAACCTTGTTCGCGGAATCCCAATGAATATCCATCATAACAGAGCGAGCCTTATACTGCTTCGATAAGTGAACAAGCCAGTACGACCAACCTTTCTTAGGTTCAATAAAGAATAGCGTCATATGATTAGCGCCGGACGCAGCTTTAATCGCAAGCGATAACTGCTCCTGTATAAGGTGGTGCCAGAAGCCATTCCTCTTAAGCTCTTCTAGCCTATTCCAGTCAATATAGGGTTCTAAACCTATACGCTTCATAGCGCTCCGGCTTTTTTTATTATCAGACAAAAAACTCTGTAAAGATTCGAAACCAAACGTTAATAAGACCTCACTATTTTTTAGCTGAGTCATTGCTTTCTTAATATACTGAAAAGGTACGTCTTTATACGCGAATTGGTCGAGTACAAATAAGCAGCGTTGTGCTTTATTTCGCTCAGATATCCTTTTAATGATTTTATCAGCTACAGCGTGGAATGAACTGTTATATAAGAATAAGTTTTTATTGAGTTTTTCTCTATGTTGAGACTTGGCTATCTCACTACTAAGGAACTGGAAATATTCAGTGTTTTTTTCGACAAAGTAGTATTCTGCTTGGACTTCTTTTGAACGCTCAAACTTAGTCTCGAGGTAAGCTTGAGCCTCTTGTACTGAATTTAATATAAGAAATGGAGAGCCGTTTTCTATACTATCATTCAAAATATTGGTGTACTTTCCACCGCCCGCAAAACCATCGACAATTGATATTTTTAAATTATCCCAAACGAAACCTGCCAGTAGCGTACAAATGTATCGATGGATATATTCAGAAATAATAGAGTGCTTTACAATACTGTGCTCTTCTAGTGGCGGAGGTGGCGCACCCTCAAGCCATGCGTACTTATCCTTTTTAGCTACCACTGACTGAACTCTCCCTAGCCTAATAAAAGTGTCAAGAATATGATACCGCAGCGTCTATTCTTGGCATATCATCCCATGTTTTCCCATTTAAAAGTCTGCCATTGGCTTTTTTCGAACGTTTTTTACCATCGGCTCCCCAACCTCCCCATTGCTTAAAGAAAAAAGCTATATTTTGTTCGTCGCACTGAATTCTTATATTCTCCGCCCATTCCGGCTTCATCTCCCTTGCATTTGGGCCTGATTCACCACCTACGATTACCCAGTGGATATCGCTAAAGTCTACTTCACCTAAATCTTCTAAAAGCGGCTCTACTGATAAGAACCTAATTTTAGCATCAACCGAGCGAAGCTTTGTAATTCTCCGTAAACCCTGTTTTCTATTTTCAACCGTCACACCAAGCCATGCGTTCCGTGGTGCAGATTTATTGGAAAAGTATTCAGCCATTCTATCAGCGCGTTTTGTGAGAATTTGATAGATATGCTGGGGAGTCCTTTCCATCACATCGAAGACTTTGTCGATATAAGAAAAAGGAACTTCTTCGTGAAATAGATCACTCATAGAGTTAACAAAGTATTTTGTAGGTTTCTTCCTTTTTAAAGGCTGCTCTAATCTTTCTGGCAGTAAATTAAGTTTAAATCCATTTTCATAACCAGGAGTTCCCATAGCCTGCAGTCTTTGAGCCATAACTTCGGCATAACAATATTTGCACCCGGAGGATACCTTTGAACATCCAACCATCGGGTTCCAAGTTTGTTCGGTCCATTCAATTTTGCTTTTAGTACTCATGGGTTCTCCAAAAACATTCCAAGCTTAATTTACCAGTCTAAGTCAATACTTGCACAACTAGATTAAAAAAGGATAACATATTATTCCATATTCCATATAAAAATAAAATATGAAATGAAAACTGTAAGAGAGCAGTTAAGTAAATTGGTCAAACGAGACTTAGAAGAGGCAGGAAGCTACGATGTCTTATCGCAAAAAACTGGAATTAGCAGGTCTACTTTGTTCAGAATAGCCAACCAAGAGTGGCAAAGACCAGGAAGGGCTATAGAAAGTGCGGCCAAAAAGTACGATGTGCAACTTAGAAGTCAAAATGATGCAGCGCAATGTGAACCGGTGTTAAAAGTGATATCTGAAATATGGGATGGTACAGATAAGCATGCCAGAGCTTTAGCTGAAACGTTGAAAAAAGTACATGCTTTAGCCGTTTATTCCAGATAGTATCGAAAACCAATAGTATTAGAGCAGAGACATATTCTCAGTTAGAGCTTCGGAGGAAGATGATTCCTTTTTAGGAAGTATCCTAAACTGAAAATTTTTGGGATATGTGAACTTTTGTTTTCGTTTATCGTTGATAGGCTCAATCAGACCGTTTTTTTCCATGGGTTTTAAGACGTTCTTTTTTACTCCTCCAGTAGGAAAGCCTGTTCTATCTGAACCTATGTATTCCAAAATATCCGAGACAGTATAAATTGAGCCGTGTAAATTTTCTTGGATTTGATTTATAAGAGCGCTGTAGTCTTTATCATAGCTATTGTTGAGTAATCCCCCGTCGCCCCCAATATATCTAAAAGAACCGTCTGGTATAGCTTTCCAAATAGCGGCTTTCATTTTGTCCGCTCCTTTCCAGTGGTTACTCGCAAAAAATATGGTATAAATCAGCTTATTACCACGATACAGATCAAAGTGAATCACTTGTGATGCACCGTTTTTCTTTAATTGCTCCTTATATAATTCAACTAACTTTTTATGTCTTACTGAGGAATCTTCAATATCTATAATCTCTCGCCAATTTTCGGTGCCAAAAAGAGCGTTTAAGTGGGGCTGAAACTCATCCTGCTTTTTAAAGCGGTTTAGGTGCTCATACATTATCGAAATAAATATTTCTACCTTAGGCCGTCTTATTAAATTTTTAACAAGTTCCATAGGTGTATCAGAGACACCAAAGGGATCAATCATAATAAAACATGATTTTTTGCCTGAACATGAGTCGTAAGTTTGAAGCAGGTTAGTACATAAGTCTTGGTTGAATGAGTCATTATGCACTTCGTATTTCAAACGTTTTTGACTACCCTTGTACTTATGGTTAACCAGCTGCTCTAAATGCAAAAACCGTTCAGGGTGTTTCTCAACGAAATGATACGTGACGTTTCCGCGTATAAGGTCTTTATAGCTATGCTCTTGAAATGCATCCAACATTATTTGTGGAGATCCAGGTTCCCCTTGAGCATATTCCCCTGGTCCGGAAAAGCCATCTATGATGACTAGTTCATCGCTTACTGTACCCACAATCGGTAACCATGCATCTAAATACTCTTTTAATACGAGATGCTTACCTTTTGTATGTGGATCTAGAGCCCATAATTTTTTGCTATGTGCCACTAAATTACCTTGAATGAAGAATCAATTAATGTAATAACATATATCCAACCTTATCTTATATCAACCAAATTTAAGTTTATAAAAGAGGCTCATATGCAGCAACAGCTAGATGTGACTGGTCCAGAAGAGTATGAAAATACATTTCCGAGAAATGTCCCGAAATATGAGGACCGGCTATCTGATGAGCTAGTAATTGCTCTTGTGGGGCCTATCGCTTCAGGTGTTACAGCTACAGCTAAGTTACTGGAAGATTTACTTAGCTCGGAATTTAATTATAAAGTTTTTAAATATAAGCCAAGCGATATTATTAAAGATGATAGTAAAAATGTAGATAAAGAAATTGGTAAACCGACAGACTTTGCAACTCGCGTAGAGACCTACCAGACAGTTGGAGACAAGTTGAGGCAAAAATATGGAAACGGTTACCTTGCCAGTAAAATAGTATCTAAAATAGCTAAAAATAGAGATGATAACGATGGCTTCCAGGATCCCGGGGATGGTAGCGAAAAACCAATTCCCAAGCAGAAACGATGGGTGCATATTATTGACTCAATTAAGCATCCTGAAGAATTGAAAATACTGAAAAGGACTTACGGTGATATTCTTTGGTTATTCGGTGTATTTGCCCCTCTTCAGGTTAGAAAGGAAAGACTGAAAGATCTACAAGTATCGGATGTTAGTGCTACGAGCATTATAGATCGTGATTATTCGGAAAGTCAGCGCCATGGACAGAAGGTAAAGGACGTATTTCACCAGTCTGACTTTTTCATTCGTAATGACACCCAAAGTAAAAATAATCTAGAATCAGATGTCCAGCGCTTTCTCGAAGTAATGTTTGGCTCTCCAAAAAGAACACCTACAAAAGATGAATCGTCGATGTACTCAGCATATGCTGAGGCTTGTCGTTCTGCCTGTTTATCTCGACAAGTTGGTGCTGCAGTAGTTGATGAAGTTGGAAATTTAATAGGTTTAGGAAGAAATGATGTTCCAAAAGCAAATGGAGGTCTATATGAATCAATCGAAACAAAAGCCTCTGCTGGCGATTCAAGATGTTATGCGTGGAAAAACGGCGAGTGCCATAATGATGCGAGAAAGAATAAGCTATATCACGATATTTACGAGGAATTAAAAAAGCGAAAGGTTTTGCAAAAAGAGATCACTGAAGATGATGTGATCGATGCCGTGAAATCTACAGATGTTAAGTCTCTTATTGAATACTCAAGGGCTGTCCATGCTGAGATGGACGCAATCATATCGATTGCCAGAACTAACAAGCCAGGGTTAATAGGAGCTACTCTTTACTGCACAACGTATCCATGCCACTCCTGCGCCAGGCACATTGTTGCAAGTGGCATAAAAACAGTATTTTTCATCGAGCCATACCCAAAAAGTTTAGCTCAAGACTTACATTCAGATGCTATCGATTCGACAGAGTCCTCTGACAAAGTTAATTTTCTTCAATATATGGGAGTAGCTCCTAAAAATATACTCAAATTATTTCGAATTGAGAAAGGTCGTAAAAAGGATGGAAAAGTTGAACCGTTTGATAAGAAAACTGCCAAACCAGTTGTTAGAGTATCACTCGATGACTATACTATGCATGAACGGTTAGAAGTTGCTCGACTCAGGCAAGGTAATGATGGATAAAAAAGTACAGAAAGACTCATATTATCAGCTGACGTTACCTTTGGAACAGTGTCCAAATCAGACCCTAAAGTGCACTGCTATCGAAAAAAATGCAGCTAGTTCTTCCTCCAATGTGGTGGAGCTATTTGCTGCTGTATCTAGTAAGCAGAAGAATGATATGGCAGCTTTTCAAGAGCGAGTTTTTAGAAGCGTTACCGCTTACTTTGATCTCTAACTTGAATAAAAGTTAGTTGCTTTTATTCAAGGAGGACGTTTAAAGAGCAAAGAAATACTTTTTGGGCTGTTAGCGTTTACTTTTCGTTAGTAGCCCCACCCCAACGACGGCAATCCCTACTTAGTTCTTAGTTATCAACGCCCTCAATCTATATGACACAATTCGCGCTATGCTCCTACAGACAATAAAGTAATATTTTCAGGTTGTTATGAGCACTCATCTAAATTTCTGATGGACTCATGAGTATTTCATGTTATTTAAGCTTTTAACATTGATTTATGATATGTGTAGCGTTAAGTTTCGATTAGTTAAAAAATTAGGCTTACTATTATGAAATTGTTGCGTGAAAAATATTGGAAACTTACTCCGTCTTTTGAGTTGCTCTCTGATGAACTAGTTCTGACGCAAGCATGGAAAAAGTCTCACGCATACATTCGTGCACGCAACTGGTACGCTGATACATTAGCTTTAGATGTCTCAGCTCTGACTATCGAGAAACTAGTTGATAAATGGAGTTCTGATTTAGGTCCAAACCTTACTACCTATCAAGCAGAACTCATATTAGCTGGTAAAAGTGAATCCTGGGAGTTTGATGAGGATATTGGTTGGCAACCAACCGATCTAATTGGTCGGAAGTTTAATACATCTGCCAAAAGCAACTCTAAAGTCAAGTCCAACACCTTTCGGCTGCCGCTAAGGCCTCTCTCACACCTATCGGTTAGGGACCAAACATATGCTACGGCCGTCATGTTATGTGTCGCTGACTCTGTGGAAAGTCGCCAAGGGGAGTGTACAGAGAACCCTTTTATTGATAAAAGCAATTGCGTTTATAGTTACGGAAACCGTCTTTTATGTGATTGGCGAAGTCCCCATGATGCTTGGTTTAGATGGGGGAATTCGGAGACCTACCGAAAGTTTTTTGTTGATTATCAGAGCTTCTTGAGTCGGCCTAGTACTATCGGCCAACAAATCGTAAAAAGTATGCCGGGTGGACGCGAGGTATACATTATAAGTTTAGATTTAAAGTCGTTCTTTAACTCTATTGATGTGAAACGTTTAGTAAAGTTACTCATGGAATTATCCTGTAGTAAAGAAGAATCCGAGGTTCAGTACGTCGATAGTAAATTCTGGTCGACTGTCGAAAAAATATTGGATTGGCACTGGGATGAAAAAGAAGTAAAACGCGCCGAGCAATTAGGGTTGGAAAATGTAGAAAGAGGGCTACCTCAAGGTTTAGTCTCATCAGGCTTTTTTGCAAATGTTTACATGATTAATTTTGATGAAGCGATATCGTCAAAACTTAACCAGCCTTTAGAAAACAACAAATCAGTTTGGTTACATGACTACTGCCGCTATGTAGATGACTTAAGATTTGTCGTTAGTTCAGATATTAGAGAGCCAGAAAAGCTAAAGTCAGAAGTTGCCGACTATGTCGATAAGCTATTAACTCAATATTGCGATGCGGAGTTAAAGATTAATAAAGAGAAAACAAAAATAAACTCTGTTACAGACCTAGCAAACGCAAGCAGCATATCGAACAGGTTAAAGGCTATACAACAAGAACTAAGCGGACCTAATGACCGAGAAGGCCTTGAAGCAACATTAGGGATGCTAGAAAACATGTTAACTGTACCTAATATTAAAAGTGACCCGAGTAAGAGACTACCAGCTGAAAACGAACAACGTTTATTTTCTGTGACTCAATATGATCACGATATTAGACCCGACACCCTAAAAAGGTTTGCTGCAAACCGCATCGAGTCGGTTGTTAGAAAAAAACGACTTATGCCAATGTCGATGGGTGGAGGAATAAACAGTCAGTTACTGAGTGAGGCCGAAAATGAGCTATTAGCGAAGAAACTGATTCAAGCATGGACGACGGATCCTTCATTAGCCTTACTCCTTAGAAAAGCTATGGAAGTCTATCCTGACACACAGCTATTTGAACCAATTTTACAAGTAATATTCGATCGAAGCTCATTCGGTCAGGACAGTTCCTCAAAAGACCTCAAAAGCGATAGTGATGAACTTATAAACCAAGCCGTGATGGACTTTCTTTTAGCCGACTTGTTCCGTTGCGGAGTTGATTTTATTTATTACTTCGACAAACTGGATTTTCCAACTAACTTAGATCCTAATTCAGTTTTAGAGCTTTTATCAAGATTTGCCGTTAAAACTATCAATAAAAAGTTAAACCACGTTAGTTTTGTTTATAGGCAAGCATTGATGCTTTTAGCCTCGTTAAACAGGCCTACTTTAGTCGATAGTTTTAAACAAAGCTTTGATGTTGAAAAACCAAGCTTTGATCAAATACAGGATTTAACGTTTCAAAGAGAGCTGTTAAAAATCTTATCTGGTTTAGATATAGACTACCACTATCAAACGGCCGTGCTATTTGAGGTTGCTAGTCAAATAACCGGGCACTATGACGTCTACTCCAGGAGGTTTTTGAATATTGCTAATAATGGAAAAGGAGAGCCTCTTCATGTAAAACTCTCCCCATTTGCGAAAAGAGGAGGTTTATTCTGGGATAACTTATGGGATGAGTTAGAAAAGTATAGAAGTGAGTACTGTGATACTTTGGAGCAGTTAAAGTGGGCACGGCCGTGCGGCTCACAAATAGTTTCGTACAAAAAGCAATCTCTTTTTAACCTGATTACGTCAGAAAGTCATATTTTTGCTTATGAACAGTCACTAATAAAACTTGCTAGAGCTTTATTTGTAAGTTTAAGTGATGAAGAGTTTATGTTTGAACCTCCGGCCTTATTTGATATTACGGTAGTATTAGAAAAAGGAGACCAGTGGAAAGACCTTTATCGCCCTTCACATAAATTGTTTGTGGAAAAAAAGGAAGGTGGGTTTAGTAAATCAGAAGATCCTCGGTACACCATTCCTAAATGGGTTGATGAAACACCAGAAAAACGCAAAACATACTGGATTGGAATGGTTTTGAGGGCAGCAGCTCTCGGCTCTCCAGACTACACGGGTAATTTATGGAGTAATAGTAAAATAGTTGCTTACAGGGGGGTTAAGGCGACATGGTTTAAAAGACGTATGGCCATGATGCACTCTCCGGAGTCAATCATTGGTGAGGATGCGACTATTTCTGAATGGTTTTCCGAGTTTTTGATGAAATGTCTACAATGGCCTGGTTTTGAAGTAAGTAAAATCCAGCATTCAGATATAGCCAATACAAACAGTACTGCGGATATTGTCCGCGCTATTAATGAAAGAATAAGTAAACTGGATTCTTTATACTGTAAAGTTACTGACATACCAAGCTTACCTACACGAATAGGTCCAAATCTTGACTTGGAAAACTTTCGAATAGTAACGGTTCAACCGCTGCTTCCAAAACTAGAATGGTTCACGAATGATATAGAACTAAACCGTTCAGAAGTAAGGCCATTACACCGTGATCATATAGCATCGGTCTGTAAACTAGTTTTGAAGACTTTAGAAACTCAGTTTTCAGCCAGTAATGATCGAGGAGAGCGTTACGCAAACCTTATAGTGTTCCCTGAAACTTCTATTCATATTGATGATCAAGATCTAATTAGAAGCTTAGCAGATAAAACTAAGTCAATAATATTTGCAGGAATGGTGTTCACCGAGAAAGATGGCAAGATAGTCAATTTTGGTAGGTGGTTTATTCCTAATTACAGGGGATCAGAGCGTACTTGGATGTTTCGAGACCAAGGTAAACAGAATCTTATACCGTCAGAATTATCGAGCGGTGTAAAGCCGCATCGACCATGCCAGCATTTTCTAGAAGTGTATGATGAAGATGGTAATTCCCGTTTAATAACGGGAGCTATTTGTTATGACGCTACAGATATAAAGCTTTCAGCAGATCTTAGGGATAAGTCTGACCTTTTCATTGTGTCTGCTTTCAACCAAGATGTTGCGACGTTTGATAATATGGCCAAGGCTCTACATTGGCACATGTATCAGCACGTAGTGATTGCTAATACGGGCATCTTCGGAGGCTCAACTATACAGGCACCTTATAAACAATCGTATGACAAAGTCATTGCTCATGTACATGGTACCGGTCAAATTGCTATCAATATGGCAGACATAGATCTTTATGCTTTCACTAGACCTTATAAAAAATATAAAGAAGTAAAAGCAAAACCTGCCGGATGGGAACGGGATAAGCGATAGTCGTATTTTTGTTTAAGCCTGCTCTATTCCGTGAGCAGGCCTAAAGTGCAACGACTTTAACACTGAAAGGTAATATTCGATGTTAGCCCAACTTTATAGATCTAGGTTCCCCTCGAACTAGCATTTTAAACTTATATACCGTCTTTGGCTGTTGGCTCCTTTCTTCTGCTGGCTATACGTTCTTTTGTAACGCCTAATAATTCATTCTTTAGGCTATAGAGGCAAACAAGTTAGCAGCATTGCTATAGTTTAGGGCGCTCGTTAATATTTCTTGTGAGTAAATTAGGTACTAGTATTCTAGTGAATACATCACTAACAGGGGGGATACTAAAACTTGCTAAAAATCCAAAAGCTACTAATACTGATTAAATCAACAACAAACGAGACAACTAATGAAACACTTACTTTTACTGTTAACCCTTTTAATAGCTTTTGGCTTTGCACATGCAGATAGCAGTAATGATAAAAATGGCGTAGCTACCAGTATAGAGTCTTCGGTGACAATCGATGATCAAACAAACTGCGTCTCGCCTGATGGAAGTTTATCAGCGGATAGTTTGCTAGCTGATTCCAAAAAGTGCTGCAAAGTCTGCAAGAAAGGTAAAGCTTGTGGGGACTCCTGCATAGCTAAGAGCAAAACGTGTACTAAAGGCCCCGGGTGCGCCTGCAACGGATATTAAGCCTTCCAGCCTGCCCGCCATCGTGCGGGCTGCTACTTCTTCATTGGTAGAACTTGTCCCTATCATCAGTCCACCATAACAGAATAGTCTTAACTAAGCGGCGCTGATATAGTTGCTGTAATGCAATTCAAAGGGATATGAAAAAGTGCAACGCATCACACACTTGATAACAAGAGTCTACAAGCCTTTCATTACAGCCGTTATCGTATCGGTTGCCTTACTTCTTTCTGTTACACCGGCAACGGCTTACGCTCAAACTCCGCCGGTTAAAATGAGTAACAGCTGCGTATTTCGGGGTCCTCCGGACATTGATTTCGGTCTGAGCCGGACAAGCATTTCGGTATCATCCGGACAGTGATTTCGGCGTCGTCCGGACAACCGTTTCGGTCTCATCCGGACAAGTTTTTCTT